>Ga0209415_10015350_pt1 | contig 12418 bp, 7 predicted proteins | sample PeaSoiSIISIP2007_FD_187696 | JGI IMG/M metagenome (GOLD analysis project Ga0209415, IMG submission 187696) | Peat soil microbial communities from Weissenstadt, Germany - SII-SIP-2007 (SPAdes) (version 2) | ecosystem: Environmental > Terrestrial > Soil > Wetlands > Peat | place: Germany... | reverse complement strand
GGTCAGCGCGACCACGCCGTCCAGATCCCCGCGCACGACGAGCACCGGCGAGAGCAGTTCACCCCGCTTGACCTTCTTCAGGTCGCGCGCGACCGCCGGGTCATCTGCGGGCAGCAGTGGGAGCCGGCTGGCTCGTAGGAGGTCCTTGGCCTTGAAGTGCGACAACGGCGCCTGTTCCAGTCTTCGGACGATGCCGGCGACGATGGCGTCTGTCGCGAGCATCGACAGGTAGCTCGTCGCGGCCCCGTAGTCGTGCTCCTCGGGCTTGTCCTTCCAGCGCTCCTTCTCCGGCATCAGCTTTCCTCCGCTCGTGGTAGCCCCGGCACCGACTCGGCCCGTTCGACTGGTGCCTCGACCTGGGGCGCCACCAGGACGATCGTGCCCAGCGTGCCCTGCCGCGATTCCTCGACCATCCCGCAACGATGCCAGAAGCGACCGCCGGGCGCCTCTGTCGGCACCCGACGGCGTGCCCGCCGGGGTCGGTGGCCGGCGGATCGTTCGAGACCCGTCGGCTACCATGCGGGCACTCGAGGGGTCGGCCATACCGCAGCCCGACACGGGCCGGGGGGAGGGAACATGAACTGTTCGAGGTGCGGACAGCCGCTGGTTGCGGGTGCCGCTTCCTGTGCCAACTGCGGCGCCCCAGCCAGCGTCGGTCCGGCGGGGCAGACGACGCCAGCCGCCAGCGGGTCCCAAGTGCCGCCCTACAAGTTCGACTCCAAGCAGTGGACGAACACGGACAAGGTCGTCGGCGTCGCCGCGGTGGTCCTGTTCATCTCGCTGTTCTTGCCCTGGTATGGGATCAGCGTTGGGATCGGCAGCTTCACCGCCGACGGGCTGACCGCCCACGGCTACCTCTACATCGTGCTCATCCTGCTCCTGGTGGAGATCGGCTACCTGGCCGCGCGGGCCGGGTGGGAGCAGGTGCGGTCCAAGGTGCCGGTCGCGCACAGCCAGGTCCTGCTCATCATCAATGCGGTCAACCTGGTGCTCGTGGTCGTCGCCTTCTTGAACAAGGGACCGAGCGGCATCGGCTGGCGCTTCGGTGCCTTCGTGGGGCTGGCCGCGGCGATCGTGGCGGCGGTGCCGAAGCTGGCCAACCAGGTGATGAACCGCCGCAAGGCCTGAGCCCACACCGGCCGGCTTGGCCGGAAGTCCAGCATGGGACACCGAGACCGAACCGCGGATGCGCGGAACGCGACCGGGCCCTCGCCGCGACCGGGGTGCCCACGATGAACGTCCTCTTGGTGACGCTCGACCAGTTCCGGGGCGACTCACTGTCGTCGGCGGGGCACCCGCTGGTACGGACACCGCAGCTCGACCGCCTGGCGCGATCGGGAGTCCGCCTCGCCCGCCACTACAGCCAGTCCGCGCCGTGCGGGCCGGGTCGGGCGTGCCTCTACACCGGCACCTACCAGATGAACAACCGCGTCGTCGGCAACGGCACCCCGCTCGACGCCCGCCTCGACAACCTGGCGCTGGCCGCCACCCGGGCCGGCTACACGCCCGTCGTCTTCGGCTACGCCGACCAGGCGATCGACCCGGCGGTGGCCCTCGGCCCCGACGATCCCCGGCTCTTCAACTGGGAAGGCCTGCCGCCGGGGTTCGAGTACGAGCTCGAGCTGCTGGACGACGTGGCACCCTGGCGACGCTGGCTGGAGGGCCTGGGCTATCGGGATCTGCCGGACAACCACTACGAGCTGCTCTCGGGCGAGCCGGAGCGCCCGGCCGAGCACGGGATCTCGACGTTCCTCACGGACCACCTGATCGGCTGGCTGGAGCGCCAGGACGGTCCTTGGTTCGCGCACGCGAGCTACCTGCGTCCCCATCCCCCCTACGCCGCGGCCGGGCACTGGTCGAGCGCGTATGACCCGGCCGACGTCCCCCTGCCGGTTCCCCCGGGCGAGGACATCACGTTCTGCGGGCGGGTGGCCGAGATCCCGGCGCCGACCGACGAGGCCGACCTGCGCGCGCTGCGCGCCCAGTACTACGGGATGATCTCCGACGTCGACGAGCAGATCGGCCGCGTCCAAGACACCCTCGTCCGACTCGGGATGTGGGAGGACACCTGCATCGTCGTCACGTCCGACCACGGGGAGCAGCTGGGTGACCAGGGACGCCTGCAGAAGGGCGGCTACTTCGAGGCCAGCTACCACATCGTGGGCATCGTGCGCGATCCCCGCTACCCGGCCACCTTCGGACGGGTCGTCGACGCGTTCACCGAGAACGTCGATGTGTTCCCCACCATCTGCGAGGCCATCGGCGCGCCGGTCCCCGCCCAGTGCGACGGGCTGCCCCTCACTCCGTTCCTGATTGGCGAGGACCCACCGTGGTGGCGGGCCGCCGCCCACTGGGAGTACGACTGGCGCTGGGAGTACATCCTCTTCGGTCCCCACCCCTGGCCCTGGGACCGGCGACTGGAACGCAAGCACCTCGCGGTGCGGCGGACCGAGTCGACCGCCTACGTGCAGTTCGCCGACGGGTCGTCGCGCTGCTTCGACCTGGCCGCCGACCCGACCTGGCGCACCGAGATCACGGACCCGGCGATCGTCCTGCACGAGGCCCAGGCCATGCTGGCCTGGCGCGCCGTCCACGCCGACCGGCGGCTCAGCGACATGCTGGTCATCGACGGCGGCGTGGGCCGCCTGCCGACTCCCTGAGGGCCCTCAGACCGGCTTCCCGCCCTTGCACCAGGGGTTGGCCGGCACCCCGGCGCAGGCGTTGGCCATCGAGGCCAGCTTGGGCAGCGGATGCATCACGACGGTCGTCGGCTGGGGGTAGCTGGACCCGGCCGGGCAGCTGCCGAACCCGGTGTCGCAGAGGACCTGGGTGAGGAGGCTTCCGCCCGAGTTGCTGGCCGTCGTCAGCGCCCCGCAGGTGGGTTGGGTCGACTCCAGGTTGGCCGGCGCGCTGCCGTCGGGAGCCGTGTTCCCCGCGAAGCAGTTGGCCGCCTCGTTGGAATTGAGCGTGATCTGGCCGAAGTCCGAGTTGCTGGGGTTCCCGAAGTAGCCGTTGTGCACGAAGTTGTTCTTCAAGAGCGCGTCGCCGGCCGGGTCGTAGACGCAGCCGAAGCCGGCCAGCTCGAACCCGCCGGTCCCGCTGCAGGTCTGGCCGAGAACCGGCGGATTGGAGTCGGGGTAGGGGACGAACAGGATGCCCCAGGCGCCGTTGTTGGCGAACCGGTTGTGCTCGACGGTGTCGTTCCGGCCGCCCGAGACCGTCATGCCGGTCCCGGTCGGCCCGTTGGCGGCGGCACCGTTCTGGGGCGTGTTCGGGTTGTTGTTGTCGTGGACGTTGTTGTCAATGAACACCCAACACGAGCGGGTGTGGGTGATGGGGCTCTTGGCGGTGCCGGGACAGTCACCGTTCTGCGGGGCGGGCGCGTCGCCATCGATCTGGGTGTTGGTGTCCAGCCCGTCCTTGTTGTTGTCGAACTCCGAGTGCTCGATCACGACGGCGCCGCCCGAGTTGGTCCCCGAGTAGCCGAGGGCGCTGTACTCCATCCACGCGTGGTCGATCGTGATGCCGCAGACCTGCACGCAGGCGCCGACGTACATGCCCGAGTCGTTCATGTTGCTGGCGTAGACCTGGTTCCAGGTGGCCGGACCCTTGGCGTTGGACGAGAACTCCCCGTAGGCGGCGGCGGTGATCTCGTTGCCGTAGTAGGTGGAGGTGGCCGTGAGGTAAGCGCCCGAGTAGCCGGTGAGCCCGATCTTCCCCGACCCTCCCCCGCCGTTCCACCAGATCTCGTTGCCGGACTGGCCCGTGCCGGACAGGAAGTTGCAGGCCGTGAGGTTCTCGACGCTCACGCCGCCGGCCTTCCAGACCACCACGCCGTTGCGCCCCTCGGCCTGGCCGTCGGAGCCGAGCGGGCCGAAGTTCTGCCACGCCGGGTCCGCGTCGCAGGCCGACGGCGCGCCCTGCTTGGTCCCGTCGACGATGACCGTGGCACGGTTCATGCCCCGCAGGTGGAGCCGCGGTGTGGTGATGAGCACGCCGCCGTAGTCGCCGAGGTTGGCGGCGGCCGACGAGGCGGTGGCGTCGGCTCCCTCGTGGTAGTCGCCCGGCGCCACCAGGACCCAGTCCCCGGGGCGGGCCGCGTCGACCGCCGACTGGATGGTCGAGTACTGGCCCTTCACCCCGTGGAAGGTGCCCACCCGGAGCACCCTGGGCGAGGCCCCCGCGCTCGACGCGGCCGACAATCCGACCAGCAGCCCGGCCGTCAGCAGGGCGGCGGCGGACCCTCGGCGCAGACCGTGCCGCGGCCGACCAGCCATGGATTCCCCCTTCGTGCGCCCCCGCCCGAGCACCCTACCGCGGGGACCGCTCGCTTCTCTGGGGCGCGGCGACGCTCAGTGGGGCCTCGGTGTGGCCACGATGACGTCGGCCAGGGGCGCGACCTTCGGGTCGCGGTGGCGGACGGCGTTCCAACCGGTGCGCGCGAGCGCCGCGGAGAAGTAGTCGTCGTCGAAGCCGAGTTCCAGCCATCCGTAGGTGCGGGTGGACCACAGCGAGTACCCGTCGAGGCGCGGGCCCCAGGGATAGGCCAGGGGGCCGACCGGCTCGCCCGCGAAGAGGACGCGACCGCCGGGGCGGACCAGGTGGTGCAGGCGCTCGAGCATGGCCAGGTGGTCCGCGCAGTGATGGAAGGCCTCGTAGAAGATGGCGGCGTCAAAGGGTGCGTCGGCGCGGAAGTCCAACATGGCGGACTGGACGACGCGCAGGCCCCCGATCCCTCGCCCCTTTGCCTCGATTAGCTCGCAGAAGCGCGGCTCGATCTCGACGGCCGTCACGTCGAACCCGAGGCGGGCCAAGTCGAGCGTGAGATTCCCCCACCCGGAACCGAATTCGACCACCCGGGCCGGGGGGGAGAGTTCGAGGGACTTCACGATGAACCCCCGCGCCATCAGCTCCTCGCCCAGGACGATCGGCGATCGGGTCGAGTGGGGGTAGGGCCGCACCAGCGCCTCTTGGACGTCGAACGGGCTGTGCTCGTTGTCCGTCGAGTAGTCGGCACGACCGGAGAGAGCGCGATAGAGGGTGAACACCCAGTCGCGATAGGCCGGGGAGAACGGATCGCTCGGCCGGTCGCGGGGTGACGCCAGCGAGAACCCGCGCAGAAAGCGGCGCGCCTCGTCCTCGGAGGACCCGAACAGGCGCGCCGCCTCCGCGAGCTCGGCGTCGAGCGCCTCCAGCGCCACCGTCCGCGGCGGGCGGCGGCCGAGCGCCGAGCGCACCCGGGCCTCGACGGGATCGGGCAGCCGACGCACGAGGCGCTTGGCCGCCCCCTTCCAGCCCGGCTCGGGCGTGCGCAACGACGGCGTGGCGCTCGAGCGGCCACCGCTCCCCCACGCCATGGCCCATTATCGCGTGGCCATCCTGGGCACCCCCGAACCCGGGCCACCCCTCGGGGCGGGCTGGCGGTGCAGGCACGACCCCCCGTGGATTGCCATTTCTCCAGGTGGCGGAGCCACCTTGTAACCGAACTGCCTAGAGACGCGCGGGGGACGCCGGTGGTACGTTCACCAGCGCACACTGTTGAAGCGCCAAGACCAGGGTGGCGCGAGGGCGAAGCACAGATCCGCCAGGCACAAATTGGTCGCCCGGCTGGCGGGGAGCGAGTGGCGAAACCGACGCCCTTTCGGACTGATGACCGAAAGGAGCAGCTCGTGCACTCGCCGTTCCCCGAGACCGCCGCGGGATCAGACGACGCCTCGGCTGCCACCGCGTCGCTGCGCGAGGAGGGGCTCCTCGCCTCCGGCACGGCCGACGTCGGTCGGGCCCGTGAGCGCTCCCGCCAGAAGCGCCTGCGCTGGGTCGCGCTCTTGCTGGTGCCGATCGCGACCCTGCTCGTCGTGCGCGACTTCGTCTGGCACCACGGGCCCTTCGCCTTCCCGCACCTGCCGAGCTCGCTCGGCCAGTACGCGCCGGCCGGCCTCTTGATCCTGGTCCTCGGCACCTTGATGCTGGTGCCCCTCCTCGGGGCCGGGCGCTCGCCCCACGTCCTCTACCGACCCGGTGAGATCGACACCCGCTTCGCCGACGTGCGGGGTGCCGACGTCGTCGTCGAAGAGGTGCACAAGACGCTCAACCTGTTTCTCTCCCACCGCACCTTTGCCACGACGATGGGGGGCTCCGCCCGCCGGGCCATCCTGTTCGAGGGACCGCCGGGAACCGGGAAGACCTACCTGGCCCGGGCCATGGCGGCCGAGGCCGGTGTGCCGTTCCTGTTCGTCTCCTCGTCGGCCTTCCAGTCCATGTTCTACGGGCAGACCAACCGCAAGATCCGCTCCTACTTCAAGGCCCTGCGCAAGTACGCCCGGCGCGAGGGCGGGGCGATCGGCTTCATCGAGGAGATCGACGCCATCGGGGCCTCCCGGGGCGGGATGGGTTTCGGCCATCGCGAGGGCATCGCCGGCGTGGTGAACGAGCTCCTCATCCAGCTGCAGTCCTTCGAGGCGCCGCCCGCCAGCACGAAGTTCCTGGGCCGGCTGGTCGACGCCCTCAACTTCTGGCTCCCGGCGGGGCGCCAGCTGCGCAAGCCGGTGGCGCCGCCGGCCAACATGCTCGTCATCGGGGCCACCAACCGGGCCGCCGACCTCGACCCGGCCCTGCTCCGCCCGGGCCGGTTCGACCGGGCGATCTATTTCGACCTCCCCACGCGGGCCGGGCGCCGCGACATCATCGACTACTACCTGGGCAAGAAGGCGCACGACGCCGCGCTGGACGACCCCGGCCAACGCGACACGCTGGCATCGATCACGGCCGGCTACTCGCCGGTCATGATCGAGCACCTGCTCGACGAGGGGCTCGTCTGGGCGCTGCGCCGCGGCGCCGACCGCCTCTCGTGGGCCGACCTCATGCGGGCCAAGATGACGAGCGAGGTCGGGCTGGCCCAGGGCACCGTCTACACGGAGGCCGAGCGCCGGATGATCGCCACCCACGAGGCCGGCCACGCGACGGTGGCCTGGCTGGTCGGCAAGGGTCGCAAGCTCGAGCTGCTCTCGATCGTGAAGCGCAAGGACGCCCTCGGGATGCTCACCCACTCGGACACAGAGGAGCGCTTCACCCAGACCAAGAGCGAGCTCCTGGCGCTCATCCAGATCGCCTTCGGCGGGATGGTGGCCGAGGACCTGTTCTTCGGGGAGACCTCGTCGGGCGTGGCGGGCGACCTGCAGGCGGCGACCACCGCCGCCTGTCAGATGGTCGGCGCGATGGGCATGGGCTCGACGCTGATCTCCGCGCTGGCGGCGCAGGCGCCGGCCGAGGGCAACCTGGCCGCCCGGGTGCTGGCCAACGACCTCGGTCGCGCCGAGGTCGAGGCGCTGCTGGCGCGGGGCAAGGCCGAGGCCACGAGGATGCTGGAGGGGAACCGGCACGTGGTCGAGACGCTGCGCGACGCCCTCCTCGACCGCGACGAGCTGGTCGGGGCCGAGATCTTGGACGTCATCCGCCAGGCCGAGTCCCAGCCCGTCGGCATCGGGACCTGACGGCTAGACCGCCAGCGCCGGGGGCTGGCTGGCGCTGCAGCTCGGGGTCGTCCCGGTCGTCTGGGGCCAGGCGTAGGGCAGGGTGCCGCTGCCCGAGCACGGATCGCTGGCGCCCTGGACCACCCCCGAGGACGTGAGCGCCCACGAGGGCGTTCCCGGGTTGAGGTAGTAGGGGACCGTCACGTATTCGAGCCGGCTGTCCCAGAGGTAGTACTTGCTGTAGCCGCTCACCAGCTGGCTGCTGCCGGAGTTGAACGTGCCGACCGCGCCCCGCCAGTCCTGGGCGATCGTGCCGTAGACGGTGAGCACCCCCTCGGGGTTGCCGAGCGTGTAGTTGTTGACCGCGAACGAGTCGTTGAGGGCCAAGATGGCCGCGTCGACGACCAACCCCGTGACCGAGTTGAGGGTGTTGACGGGGTCGCACAGCGGCGGCGACGGGGCGCCGTTGGTCCCGCAGACCGGCTCGAGGTTCTGCGTGGTGTTGCAGCCCTGCCAGCCGCAAGTGGTCACCGGCTGCTGGACGGGGTGGTCGACCTCGACGAAGTGGTAGGCGATGAGGCCCAGGGTGTCGTTGGGCGTCGTGCCCGAGTTGTAGGTGCACTGGGTGGTGTAGGTGCTGGCGAAGCCATTTCCGCAGTCGGCCTGCGTGTAGAGGAGGTTGCCGTCGATGATGACGTTGTTCTGGCTGGCGACCGTCAAGGCTCCGGACACGCCGGGCACCGTGCCGCTGGCCGCCGGGGCGTCGGAGACGAACACGTCGGCCTCACAGTCGGCGGAGGTCCCGCTCACGTCGTAGTAGTAGCCGATCTGAGAGTTGGCGCCGCCGTCGGCCGAGTCGTCGAAGGGGTTGGCCCCCGAGACGCAGGGCTGCTGGGAGCTCGGCGTGTTCTCGACGAAGATCACGTCGTTGCCCTTGGTGCCCGACGGCACCGGCACGCCGATGCCCGCGTTGGTCCCGACGCCGCAGTTGTTGGAGTTGGTGGTGGCGTTGTCGAGATCCGTGGAGCCCGAGGTCGGCGTGTCCGGACTGTTGACCGTCATGTAGGGCAGGGAGGCGGCGTTGTTGTAGTAGAGCTGGATCGTGGTCGGCCCGGAGTACTCGCAGCCGCCCTGCGAGGCGATCGTCGCGAGCTGGGTGTCCGACGTCGGGATGGGCTCGAATGGCGCATTGTCCTTGCTGGTGGCCGTGTTGTACTCCTTCACCTGTGAGGTGGCGCTGGCACAGGACGCGGTCGGCGACCACTCCCCCTTGAGCGGGTCGACGAACAGGCAGTGCGGGTCGTGCGTGGTCACGGTGGAGGGGACGGCGAGCTGGCCGGACCCGGCCGGGACGCCGAAGGCGGGGTCGCTGTCGACGTAGATGGAGTCGTTGGCGTAGACGGGCCCGTAAAGGACGTCGTTGGGCCCGAAGAACACCGGGTTGCAGTAGGGGCTGCCCGGGAACGGCACGGAACCGCCGTTGTTGTTGGTGTCCGGGCCGTAGTAGTTGTTGTTCCAGTCGTAGGTGCAGTCCTGTTGGGCCATGTTCGGGTTTGAGGAGCCCTGGGGGTCCGTCGCCTCGTAGTTGCTCCACCAGATGTTGCTCAGGAACCCGTTCTCCGGGGTGAATTCGGCTGCGGCCGACTGGTAGGCGAAGCGGTTCCCGATCTCGGCCGCCCCGTAGACCTGCTCCTTGATGTACGCGAGGGTGGCCCCGGCCGTCGTGCTCGGCGCGGTGCACGACGGGTTCCCGCCGGTCCCGACCACCGTCGAGAAGCAGAACTGCGGGTTGGTCCACATGTAGAACTCGGGGACCGAGCTCCCGTCACCCGACGTGCTCGGCACCTGGGTCCAGGTGTCGAGAGCGGGGAGGTGGGTCGAGGTGCAGCCCGGGCTGCCGACGGAGCTGCTCTGGAACTGCGGCGATGGCCCGGTCGTGTTGCTGTTGTTGCAGTTGATCAGGTTCGGGTTGTTGTCGATGGTCGTGAGATAGGAATCAATCCCGGCCTCGAGCCCGCGATAGGCGAGGTGCTGCAGCACGTCCTGTTGGACGAGCGGGTCGTGCTGATCGGTGGTGGAGACCAAGATGCCGGCGGTGAGCACCAGGAGGACCGCGATGCCGGTCACCATGGCGAAGGCGGCCTGGCCGAGCTCCGCCGCCGGGTGGAGCTGCCGGACCAAGCGATTGGGCGGGCGCCGCCGCCCGGACGGGCGACGGGCATTGTGGTGGCTCATGTCAGCCGACCTCCTGTTGGAAGACCGAAGACTTCGTGGAGAGGAGGTAGATGGTGCTCTGGTCTTCCTCCTGGCCGCCGCCGAGGCGCGAATTGCTGGCCGTGGTGTTCACCTGCAGGTCGATGGTCACCGACTCGATCTCCGCCGCGGCGCAGTTGTTCTCGAGGTTGGTGGTGGTGGTGGACGCGAGGCAGCTCGTGAAGTACCCGTTGGCGTTCGGACCGTCCTGGGTCAGGTCCTCCTTGTAGGCGGTGGCCGGCGTGGGGTTCGCGCCGTCGACGTTGACGCTCGTAGAGGTGGTCGTCTGGGTGCCGTTGCTGCTGGTGGTCGTCGTCGTGACGAGCAGCATGTAGGTGAACAGGGGCACGCTGTTGAGGCCGTTGGTGACCCCCGTCACGGTGAGCAGTGTGAACGGCGTCCCGTAGTAGCAGGTGTTCGTGTTGTCCCCGTCGAACGGGCAGGTGTCGGTGTGCGTGGAGGGGTTCGTCGTCGCCTTGGCCTCGGTGACGGTGAACGTTCCCGGATAGGCGCAGTTGCCGGTCGTCCCGTTGGGGGTGCAGCTCGCCACGATCTTGGCCGGACCGTTGGAGTCCCCGATGTTGGCGAAGAAGGTGAGGGAGGTCGGCGAGACGGTGGAGATCAGCGCACCGGTCGTCGGGCTGTAGACGCCGAAGGCCGGCGTCGGGATGTTGGCGAAGGAGGTCGGCGCGGGGGCGACCGCGGACCGGATGAGCCGCTGCAGGTTGGTCGAGACCGGAAGGAGCTGGTTGACGTTGGAATAGGTGTTGTTGATCCTGGTCGACGCGTCCATGAACGTGGACACGATCGGGATGGACATCGCAAGGAGGACGGTGAAGATGCCCACGGTGACCAGGATCTCCACCAGGGTGAACCCGGCCTCGGACCCCTCGCCCAGTTCGCGGGCGCGTCGGGCCGAGGCCAGCCTCCACATCCGCCGCGGGTGGTAGCGGGGGGGTCTCATCAGTCAGCCAGCACGACCGGGTTGGGGAGGTAGGTCGTCGTCGAACCGACCGTGACCGAGGTCGGTGACACCGTCACGGCCCACGTCTTGGAGTTCCCGCCGGAGGCGACCGTGACGTTATAGGTGCCGTAGATGACGTCGGCCCGGCTCAGGCCGTCGATCGTCGAGTTGGGCAGCGAGTAGTTGGCCGGGTTGCTCCCACTGAGCGGTGTGAGCTGCGGCGAACAGGAGTCCTGGATCGTCACCGTGGCGTTGTTGACGGCCAAGCCGGTGTTCTTGTCGACCACCTGGACGGGCAGGAGGCCCATCGGGAGGGTCACGGTCGCCTCATTGGGGCTGCTGACCGCGCCGGGCGTGGTGGCGGCGCTCGCCGACGCCGCGGTCAGCTCCGAGGCGCACTCGCCGACCGCCACCGAATAGCCGCTCGAGAAGGGGAAGAGGGGGCCGATCTGGAGGAGGGGAGCCACCGACGTGGTCGGCGCGATCAGCTCCAGCGTCGTCGAGGGCGCCAGGTTGAGGTTGGAGATCAGGATCGGCGGGTTGTCGATCAACAGCCCCGACAGGCCGGTCGGGGTGCCCGACCCGCTGAACACCGGCGAGCTGGTGGTGTCGTCGAGCACGACGGCGCCCGTCTCGGTCGCCCCCGCCGCCTCGCAGCTGTTGGTGGCCATGCAGACCAGCCCGGACAGGAGGACCGGGCTACCGCTCGTGCCCGAGATGGTGTCGCTCGTCCAGGTGGGAGACGAGCCGCCGGTGGTGGACACGATGGTCGCCCCGGTCGCGTTGGTGGCGAGCGCCAGGCAGTTGTTGGTGGCCGGGCAGACGATCGAGTTCAGCGACGCCAGGCCGCCCGGCAGGGTGTCGGACACCCAGGCCGTCGGACCGGACTTGAGGGACCACACGATCGGCGCCGCAGGCGACGCCGTGCTGAGACCCGGGACGAAGCAGACCGTCGTGCTCGCGCAGACCAGCGGACCCAGCGAGCCGGCCCCACCGCCCGGGATGGTCATGTTGCTCCAGGTCGTGCTCGTCGTAGAGAAGATCATCGGTGCGACGGAGCCACCGCCGCTCGTCTTGCCGGTGGCAGTGGCATAGCACTGCGAGGTGCTCGGGCAGGCCAGGTAGCCGGTCGTCGAAGTCGAGAAGCCACCGCCGGAGGGCAGCGTGTCCTTCGTCCAGGTGCCCGAGCCGAGCGAGAGGATCACCGCGCTGCCGCCGGTCGTCGTGCCCGTCGCGTAGCAGACGGTCGTGCTCGGACAAGCGAGCGACGAGAACGAGCCGACCGTGGTCCCGCCGGGCGCCGTGTAGGCGGTCCAGGTGGTGCCGCTGGTGAACGACGCGATGACCGAGGTCGCGCTCGTGCCGATGACGAAGCAGATCGGCGTGGCGCTCGCCGAGGGGCAGGTGATCTGGGAGAACGAGGTCACGCTCGGGACCGTGTCCTGGGTCCAGGTCACCGTGTGCGGACTCGACCCCGAGATGGTGGCCGAGAGGATGACGCCCTTCCCCGACGTGTTGGTGCCGAGGACGAAACAGGCCGGCGTCGTGGCACTCGCCGGACACACGATCTGGGACACCGCGTTGAGGTTGGCGCCGGCCGGCAGCGCGCTCGTCGTCCAGGTGGTGGGTGCCGAGGCCTGCGCGACCGCGGCGGCGCCCCCGGCGGAGCTGTACCCGACCACGATGCAGGCGCCCGAGGAGCAGCCGGCGGACTCGATGCGCACCAGCGACG
>Ga0209415_10015349_pt1 | contig 12418 bp, 10 predicted proteins | sample PeaSoiSIISIP2007_FD_187696 | JGI IMG/M metagenome (GOLD analysis project Ga0209415, IMG submission 187696) | Peat soil microbial communities from Weissenstadt, Germany - SII-SIP-2007 (SPAdes) (version 2) | ecosystem: Environmental > Terrestrial > Soil > Wetlands > Peat | place: Germany... | reverse complement strand
CGTTTCCGGGCCACCCGAGCAATCCGTTCACCGACGCCGATCTCGCCGGCAAGCTTTTCGACAACATGCGGCCAATTGCCGGGCGGGGGCACACCGAGGCACTGACGGGGTTGCTGGTCGAAGCCGAGACGATCGCGAACGTGCGGGAATTGACCGCGCTGCTGGCGCTGCCGCCGGAGAGGGGGGTGGATACCGCGGTGGTGGAATGACGGTAAAGCTTACTGCTTCCCCGTGATATCCGCGGCGGCGCGGCGGAGAATGTCGGCGATGCGCCGGCTTTCCTCGGCCGAGCCGTGCTTGCGCTCGCGCAGAGCCCGCCGCAGCTCTCGCCGCGCCTGGCGCATCTCGTTGTCGTCATCGCCGTCATCGTCGTCGCGGCCCGTGAAGGCGCGTCGCACGTCGCCCATGCGGCTGCCGATGCGCTCGAGCTGGGACAGCATGGCCTCGACGCCGGCGCGGTTCGCCTCGAGATGGCGGCGTCCCTCTTCTGAGATGCGATAGCGCTTCTTGGTGCCTTCCGGCTCCACGGCGGCGTAGCCGGCCTCCTCCAGGTAGGTGAGGGCCGGATAGACCATGCCGGGGCTCGGCACGTAGTAGCCGTCTGAGCGTTCTTCCAGCAGCTTGATCAAATCGTAGCCGTGGCTCGGCTTCTCCGCGATCAGCGCCAGCAGGAGGAGCTGGAGGTCGTCGGAGGCGAGCTTGCGGCCAGTCCGGAACCCGGTGCGGTCGAACCCGGCCTCGTCCATGATGCTGCCGACGAAGTGCGCGAAGCCGTGGCCGCGGCGATGTCTCGCCATGCGGCGCAGTCTTTCGGGCGCGTGGTCGCCGAAATCACGAAGGATGTCGCGGAAATGTTGATGCATGGGGGCCTCTTTCTGTTATATCGTAAGTTAGGGTGTAAGATATATCGTAAGATATAAACCGCCGTCAAGTCCTCGGACCGCCACACGGGTCCATTTCTTGCTTTCCTTATCTGCCTGAGACGCCGGAAGGGTACGGCGTCACGGGTTCGCAATGTGAATAGGACAAGGTACCGGATGGCGTGATCAGGATGTGAATTCAACGAGACTTGACCACGATGACGAAGCAGGCCGGGCCGCGGCGGCGGTCGCGCAGCAAGGCTGCACCGTGGCGCGACGATAAAGCCGGCGACGTGTCGCCGGACTGTCATGATCGGCTGCTAGTCGAAACGCCAGAGGGCTCCGGCATTCCGCCGAAGTCACTCTCGGACCACGAGATTTTGGACCACGAGATTTCAGGGTTGTCGTCGGTCCAGACGGGGGAGCAAATGACAAATCCCGAACACAACGGCAAAGCCGCGCCCGGGAATTCCACCGAGGTGGACGCTGCGCATACCGTCGAAGGCCACGACGAAGCCCACGATCGCACCAATGAAGCCGTCACGGTCGCCGCCACGGTCGGCGTGGTCGCCGTCGGCGCCGCGCTGTTCGAGGTCGCGCTGCTGCCCGGCATCGCGCTCGGCGTCGCCGCGATGCTGGCGCCGAAATATGTGCCCAAGGTCGGAGCCGCCGTCACCCCGATGTTCCGCTCGACGGTGCGCGGCGCCTACAAGCTCGGCCAGAAGACTCGCGAGATGATGGCGGAGGCCAAGGAACAGATGCACGACATCGTCGCCGAGGTGCACGCCGAAACCGACACCTCCAAAGCAGCGGCGAAACCGACCCCCGACCCCCCCCATGCCTGAAGCCGGCACGACGGTCGCGCCTGCGCGCGCCAGGAAGGTCAAGATCAAGATTGCCCACCAGGTGCCGGGCCGCATCCGGATGAAGGTCTCCGGCGCCAAGGGCAATCCCGAGCAGCTGGATGAGATCAAGCAGACCTTCAGCCTGATCCCGGGCATCGAGCAGGTGGACGTCAACCCGGACACCGGCAGCATCATCCTGCGCTACGATCCGGACCGCCACGACGACTTTCATGCCGGCTTTTGCCGCCAGTGCGACCAGCACCATGCTCACGGGCACGCCGGTGCTCATCACCAGCCGCCCACCAACGAGATCGACGCGCTGGCGAACAAGATCGAGCAGGAGGCCGAATTCCTCGCGCAGCATTCCGAAGCGGCGCGCGCCGTGGTGGATTTCTGCAAGCGTGCCGACCGCGAGATCAAGGTCGCCACCGGCAACATGCTCGACCTCAAGATGGTGCTGGCGATCGGGGTGGTCGGCTTCACGGTGTTCGAGGTCGGCGCCACCGCGGCGACGCCGGTGTGGGTGACGCTGTCGCTGTTCGGCCTGAACCACTTCATCGAGATGCAGTCGGAACACATGGAGGCCGAAGCCGCGTGCGCGGACGCTCCGGCCAAGGCCTGACGGCGCGGCCCCAGCGCGACAACGAAGGCGGCCCGTATGGATCTCGCGATACGCCACTATCTGCCGGGACGGGTGCGGCTTCACGTGCCGGAGCTTTGCCGCAAGCCGTCGCTCGCCGATGCGGCGGTCGCTTGGCTGCGCGCTCAGGCCGGGATCAAGGCCGCGCGGCTCAACATGGCATGCGCCAGCCTCGTGGTGGAGTACGACGCCGCGCGCGAGCCGTTCCTGCAGGGCGTTCTCGCCCAGCTGCGGCGCGCCAGCCTGAAGGACATTGCGGCGGTTGTCGCCGCATCGAACGGTGATCCGGACGAGGTCAGCCGGTCGCCCGCGAGCGCGCTGCAATTGCCCGCCCGGCAATCGGACACCAAGAACTCCAACGTGCCGCCGACCAAGTCCGAGGTGCCGGGGCTGTTCTCGGCGGAGTCCCCGCTCGCTTTGCCGACGCTGTCGCTCGCCATGGCGTTCGCCACCAATCCGGTGGTGGTCGCCCTCAACATGCCGCTGATGCTGTGGAACGCGGTGCCGATCGCGCGGCGGGCGTACCGGGTGTGGAGCCGGGAGCGCCGCCTCAACGTCGATTTCCTCGATGTCCTCGCGATCACGGCGTCGGTGGCGCAGGGCAATCCGGTGGCCGGCTCGATCGTGACCTGGCTGATCAAGCTCGGCGACTGGATCCGCGACCTCACTGCCGCGGGCTCGCGGCGCGCCATCGGCGAACTCCTGGAATTCCAGTCGAAGAGCGCCTGGATCAAGCGCGACGGCCAGATCATCGCGATCCCGGCAGCCGAGCTCGCGGTCGAGGATCTCGTCGTCGTCTATCCGGGCGAGATGATTCCGGTCGATGGCGAGATCGTGGAAGGGATCGCCACCATCGACCAGAAGACCATCACGGGCGAAGGCCTGCCGGTCAACCGCCGCAAGGGCGAGGTGGCGTTCGCCGCGACCGTCATTCGCGAGGGGCAGTTGACCGTGCGGGCGACCCGGGTCGGCACCGACACCACCGCCGGCCAGATCGCCCGCCTGGTCGAGTCGGCCCCGATCGGCGACACCCGCATGCAGAACCACGCCGAGCTGCTCGCCGACCGCCTCGTGGTGCCGACGCTCGTGCTCGCGACCGGCACCGCGGCGCTGACGCGGGACTTCAGCCGCTTCCTGTCGCTCGTCATCGTCGACTACGGCACTGGCATCCGTATCGCTGCGCCGACCTCGGTGCTGTCCTCCATGACCCATGCGGCGCGCGCCGGCATCGTCATCAAGAGCGGCGCCCACATGGAGAAGCTCGCCCAAGCCGACACCATCGTGTTCGACAAGACCGGCACCCTCACTCACGGGGTGCCGGCGGTGGTCGATGTCATCGCGTTCACCGATCACATCACGCCCGGCCACCTGCTCGGTCTCGCGGCCGCGGCCGAGACGCGCCTGCATCATCCGGTCGCCGAGGCACTGCGCACGCGGGCGAGGGAGCTTGCCGTCAACATCCCACCCTGCGACGATACCGAGTACAAGGTCGGGCTCGGCGTCGAGGGCCAGGTCAACGGCTATTACCTGCACGTCGGGAGCGAGCGCTTCATGCGCCAGAGCAACATCCGCGTCGCCGGCGCGGCTGTCGACCGCGCCGCGCTCGACCGCAGCGGTCATTCCTGCCTCTACATCGCGGTCGACGGCAAGCTCGGCGGCCTCGTCGCCTATGCGGACAAGATCCGCCCGGAGAGCCGGCCCGTGATCGCGCGCCTGCATGCCATGGGCATCCGCAACACCATTATGCTCACCGGCGACAACGCGGTGGTCGCGAAGGCGGTGAGTGGCCGCCTCGGCCTCACCGGCGAATTCGCCGACATGATGCCGGCCGACAAGGCGGGGGTGATCCAGGAGCTGCAGCGGCGCGGCAACGTCGTCGCCATGGTGGGCGACGGCATCAACGACTCGCCGGCGCTGAGCTTCGCCGACATCGGCATCGCCATGAAATACGGCGCCGAGGTCACGCACGAATCCGCCGACGTGGTGCTGATGGAAGATTCGCTGTGGAAGCTCGTCAAGGCCGTCGACATCTCGCGCGGCGCCGTCAGCCTGATCAAGCAGAACTACGGCATCGTGGCGGGCTTGAATACGCTCGCCCTGGCATTAGCTCTCCCAGGAGGGCTCATCAGCCCGACCGTCACGGCTTTGCTCAGCAACGGCTCGGCAATTCTCGCGACCATCAACGGCATGCGGCCGGTGCTGCGGTATCAATGACACAAGTACAGGAAAATCGCGCCCAGGACATCGTGGCGGCCGATTTCGCCCCCGCGCATCACGATGCCCTGGAGGCGGCGGTCGCGGCGCTGGAAAATCCGAACTTCGCGGCCCGCATCGCCGACTATGCGGGGGCGCCGATCAACCGGGTGCTCGGCATGTTGCCGCGCGCGGCGAGCGCCGGCCTTTCCAAGGCCGTCGAGGTCGCCATGCTGCGATGCCTCAAGACCGCGATCCGCTCGCTCGACGAGGCGGACCGGCGCCGGCCGGCCACGTGGCTCTCCACCATGGCGGCGGGCGTCACCGGCGGGGTGAGCGGGTTCGTCGGCGTCGCGGCGCTGCCGGTCGAGCTGCCGGTCACCACCACCCTGATGCTGCGCGCCATCGCGGATATCGCGCGCCACAACGGCGAGGACCTCTCCAAGCTCGAGCCGCGGCTCGCCTGCCTGCAGGTGTTCGCGCTCGGGTCGCGCCCCGCGGGCGTGCGCACCGATATCGGCTATTTCGCCGCCCGCGCGCTGCTGACCAAGATCACCGGCAACGCGGCCGCCTACCTGGTGGAGCGCGGCGCGCTCGAATTGTCGGCCCCGATGACGAACAGATTCCTCGCGGAGCTGGTGTCGCGCTTCTCCATCGTGCTGTCGGACCGCATCGCGGCGAGCGCGCTCCCGGTGATCGGTGCCGTCGGCGGCGCCACCGTCAACGTGATCTTCATGAATCACTTCCAGCAGATCGCGAAGGGCCACTTCACGGTGCGGCGGCTCGAGCGCCACTACGGGCCGGACCTGGTGCGCCGGCACTACGCGCAGATCGCGTCGCGGGGCGTGCCGGGACGGCAATGAATGTTCGAGGCGAGCTGACGTCGCATGCTCATGCGCAGCGCCTTCACCGGCGAAACCGCCCGGGAGCCGCCGGATCCGAAGGATCCCCGGGTCACCGGCCTGCGGCGGATGCGCATCCTCGCCACGCTGCTGCTGGTCGCCATGACGGTGGTGTTCATCGCCACCTCGTTTGCCGAGGCGTGGTGGCCGTGGCTCGCCTATGTGCGGGCGTTCGCGGAAGCCGGCATGGTGGGGGCGTGCGCGGACTGGTTCGCCGTGGTGGCGCTGTTCCGCCATCCGCTCGGCATCCCGATCCCGCACACCGCGATCGTGCCGCAGAACAAGGCGCGCATCGCCGGCGCCATGGGACGCTTCATCACCAATAACTTCCTCACCCCGAGGGTATTGTCGGAACGGCTCGCCGAGGTCGATGCCGCGCATTGGATCGCGGATTGGCTGGCGAGCCCGGACAATGCGCGGCGCGTCGCCCGCAATGCTGCGCTCGCGATCCCCGAGCTGGTGCGCGCGCTGCCGCGCGAGCAGATCGCCGACGTGCTCGGAGCGTCAGTGCTGCGCGGGCTCGATACCATGCCGGCGGCGCCGGTCGCCGCCAACCTGCTGGCGATCGTGTGGGCGCAGGGCCAGACCCAGAAGCTGATAGAGAGGGGCCTGGAACTCGCCGAGGCCGGTTTAGCCCACAACAAGGATCTCATCCGCCGCAAGGTCGAGGAAAAGTCCTCGCGCTGGATTCCACGCTTCGTCGACGGCATCGTGGCCGACAAGGTCGTCGCCGCGTTGACAACGACGCTCGCCGAGATGCGCGACCCCGCCCACCCGTGGCGGATCGAGCTCAAGACCGCGATCGAATCCCTGATCGAGCGGCTCGGCTCCGACCCCGAGCTGCGCGCGCGCGTCGAGGCCGCCAAGGCGGAGTTCATCGCCAACCCGCTGTTCCGCGACCAGCTCCACGCCCTGTGGGGCGAGATCGAAAGCCGCCTGCCGTCGGACTTCGCGGTCTATTCCGAGCGCATCGAATCGACGGTCGAATTAGCCCTGATCGGCTCCGGTCGCTGGCTACAGGATGACGATGCGCTGAAGCTGCGCATCAATCGCTGGATGCGGTATTTTATCAAGCACGCCATCTCGCCCCGCCGCGCCGAGATCGGCGCCTTCGTGACGCGCGTGGTCGAGGGCTGGGACGCCACCACGCTGGTCAACCGCATGGAGCTTACGGTCGGCAAGGACCTGCAATACATCCGCATCAACGGCACGCTGGTGGGCGGGCTGGTGGGCGTGATTATTTATACGGTGTCGAAGTGGGGGGTGCCGGGGTGAATGCCTTGCGCTCAAGGGTGTGTCATTCGCACAATGCCGAACATCGAAAATCCCAGCCCAGCAAAGGGGACCGTGCTGCAGCGATTGGGACGGCGCCCGCATGGCCCACATAGGCATGGGGCCGACGACCGCATCAAGCCGTGCGTTCGTTGAGCTATACCTATGTGTGAGGTACCTCACACTTAGTTCAAAACACTATATGATAACTTTGTAACGTCTCGCTGTGGAACGTTTCGCTGTCATACGAGGCATCGACGCCCAGTTGTTGCCGCCTTGAGCGCATTGAAATCGAATGATCTCTAAAATCTGAAAAACCTCTGCTGAAAAGAATTGGGGAAGTTATCGGGAGGGCAGTATGTTGCAACCGCGAATGGTGCTTGGCTATCACGTTGTCATACTGGCTGCGGGACTTCTGGCATTTGTCCCCTCCCCGGACGCACGCGCCCAGACGCCGGCGCCCACGACGACCGAGACGCCGCAACCCGCGCCCGCGGTGACGCCGCCACCCGCGCCGGCGCGGACACCGCAGCCCGCGCTCGCAGGGACATCGTCGCAACAGACGATGGCTCCGAAACAGCTGGCCTGCGGCGACGAGCCATCCGACATCCTGCCAGCGGGCAATTTGAAGGTCAGTGTCACGATCGATGACAAGACAAACTGGCAACCTCGCGGCGGTGAGGTAAAGTTCACGATCAAAGGCAGCTCCGGATTCTCCGCGGAGAACATGGACATCATTGCTTGTTTCCGGTGGAAAGCGGATCCAAAGGCGAAATGGCAGAAGAGCCCTTCGCTTCGATTGATCGACGTGGGCACGGTCGCCGGAACGCTCGTTTTTTCCGCGACCGTTCCACCCGACTTAGAGGAAGCCCGATCCTGGTGGTTGCCACGTCTGTTCGGCAGTACGGACAATGGTGTTTTCACCGGGTTCTTCATAGTGCCGATCGCGGATTTTCGCGTAATGGCAAAAAGCGTCGCGGTGTCGGCCTCTCCACCGGCGTGGTCGCCGCTCGACGTTACCTTGCCGGTCGGGATCACGAGTTCGATCTTCGCCTTCATCATCACGATCGTGCTCGCCGTCATCGCCGGCGGTACGCTTTACAGCTTTGGTGACAGGCGCGGCGTACCAGGCGGAAAAGATCCAATCCTCAAGATTATTTCTACGAAAGGCGGCTACGCCAGTCTGTCGCAACTTCAGATCATTCTATGGTCTTTTGTCATCGGTGCCGGCGCGGTTTTTGTGATGTCACTGTCGGGCAATTTGATCTTAATATCGCAAGGAACACTTGTCCTGCTGGGCATCAGCGGTGCCGCAACAGTCGCATCGAAGCTGCAAAGCCATGCTGAGACCCAATCGGCGCCGCCCACCCCGCCGGCACCGCCGGTCGCAGTTATCGGGCTGGCTCTCAATGGCCCAATGAACATGACTGAGGCGCGGCTGTCGTGGGCGGCCCCTACGAGTGGCGGCGCGCCGCAGACATACACGGTGCAGTATCGTGTGGCCGCGGCGCCACCGGCTCTGGCGAATCCATGGATTACCGCCAGCAGCACGCAGACCCGCCCGGGGTTCCGGATCGTCGGCCTGACGCCCGGTGTTTCCTACGACTTCCAGGTGTTCGGGGTGAATGCAGCCGGACCGGGCGTCCCATCTGCTATTCTCAACCAGACAACGTCTGCTGCGCCGGCAGGACAGCCAAACGCAGTCACCAATCTTCGTCCGACCGACGTCGTGACCAACAGCACGATCGGCTTGGCTTGGACCACGGTGGCGGGTATCGCGACGTACAAAGCGCAATACCGCGTCCACGACAGCGACGATGGCTGGACCGACGCCAATGCGACGTCTGACAGCGCGAACATCAATGGCCTGCGGGCCAGTACGTTGTACGATTTGCGTGTCGCTGCCATCGGTCCAGCGCCTGCTGCACCTGCGCCACCGAACTTCGGCGCGTGGACGACAATTGCAGTAGCAACGACCGGACCGCGCATTCCACAATGGTCCGACCTCGTCATTGCGAGCGACAATCAAAGTGAAATCGACGTAACTCGGGTCCAGATGCTCTTCTTTACAGCTGTCGTCGCTCTTTTTGTCACACTCCGTATTTTGGTCAGCGGTGAGATCCCAACAATTCCCGACGGATATCTTCTGCTCATGGGCATCAGCAACGGCGTGTACGTTACGGCCAAATACATCCCAAGCTGAGCCGCTGATCATAGCGTCGGGCGCCTTCGCCACCTACTTCCCCGGCGCCCCGGCATCGAGCCAGGCGGCGAGCGTCGCCCGCTCGGCGGGCGTCATCTCGGTGATGTTGCCGGGCGGCATGGCGTTGGACCACGCCGCATTGCGGCCGATCAGGCGGGCGTTGCGGGTGATGTGCTCGGCGTCGTCGAGCAGGATCGCGCGGGGCGCGGTGGCGATGCCGGCCCACACCGGGTCGGCGGCGTGGCACGGGCTGCAGCGCGACGAGACGATGTTTTCCACCGTTTTGAAGCTCGGCGTCGCCGCGCCCGGAGTCGTTGCCCCCATTTGGGCGTCGCGCGGGCCGGCGGCGGACAGGAGCGCGATCGCGATCATGCCGGCGGCGGCCACGCCCCAGGTCCACCATGGCGATCCGAGGCCGGCGTGGCGGCTGTTGTAGAAATGCCGGATCACCGGGCCGAGCGCCAGCACGATGGCGACGATCACCCAATTGTATCTGGTGGCGTAGAGCAGCGGATAGTGGTTGCTGATCATCAGCAGGATGACGGGCAGCGTCAGGTAGTTGTTGTGCACCGAGCGCTGCTTGCCTTCGATGCCGTAGCGCGGATCGGGCTTCGCCCCGGCGATCAGCGCCGCCACGGTCTTGCGCTGGCCCGGGATGATGTTGAGGAACACGTTCGCCACCATGATGGTGCCGATGATGGCGCCGATCTGGTTGAAGGCGCCGCGGCCGCTCAGCACATGGGTGAAGGCGTAGGTGAGGGCGACCAGGAACACGTAGCCGGTGAGGACGAAGGCGAGCTCGTGCTTCGCGAAAGCGGTGCGGCAGGCCACCTCGTAAAGCCCCCACGCCAGCGCGAGGCTGATCAGGCTGAAGGCGCCGGCCTGCAGGGGCGAGAGGACCATCACCGACTTGTCGACCAGGAACAGCTCGGCATCGAGATAGTAGACCACGATGACGAGCGCGAAGCCGGACAGCCAGGTGGCGTAAGCCTCCCAGTAGAACCAGGTCAGGTGGTCGGGCAGCTCTTTCGGCGCCACCAGGTATTTCACGATGTTGTAGAAGCCGCCGCCATGGACCTGCCAGGCGTCGCCGGATACGCCGTCGGGAAGGCCGTCGCGCTTCTGCAGGCTGAGATCGAGGTGGATGAAATAGAACGAGCTGCCGATCCATCCCACCGCGGCGATGACGTGCAGCCAGCGGAAGATGAGGCTCGCCCATTCGGTGACGATGGAATTCAGCATGGTTCGATCATCCGGTGCGCGGCCCGTTCAAGGTCATGTGCCAGGCAATTCACTCAAGAATCGTGCCAAATGCGGACCGCGAACCCGTAGCCCGGATGGAGCGAATCGCGCGCGCTTCCGCGCGATCGCTCCATCCAGGGCCGGCGCCGCGGCGCGCGGGGCGAGGCCGGCCCCGCATTGCGCAGGCGCTCCATGCGGGCTACGGGCTGCGCTCAACTATCCACGTGCGGGCCGCACCAGCCGGGCAGGTAGCCCGCGTCCTCGCTCTTGGCGAGCTTGAATGCCTGCTTGAGGGCCTTGGGGAAATCGCTCTTGGTCAGCGACCGGGTGATCCGGCGCCGCATGAAATCGGCCCACAGGAATTCGCTGAAGGGCGTCGTGTCCTTGGCGAATCCGCCGATGCGGCGCAGCTCGCCCGCGATGCTGCGGTAAGGGTCGTCCTTGAGGCCCGAGATTTTCCTCGGGATTTGAGTGAAATCGCGCCGGTGGCCGGATGCGTCGTAGGGGTGCACCCAGCTGCGGTTGTCGAGATAGATCCAGAACGCGTCATCCGGCAGCTTCCGCAGGTCCGCGACCGTCGTCACCAGCACGTCCTTGACGCCCTCGTTGTGCAGCGCCAGCGAAAGGTGATGATGGTCGATCACGTACAGCCGATCCTTGGGGCCGCGGATGACCGGGATCATATGCCGGCCGAGGAACTCGGCCTTCTTCTTCTTGTCGAACTGCTGCCAGCCTTTCTGCTTGGCCTTCACCTCGCGCATGCCGACCGTGATCTGGGTCGGCCGCAGATCGGCGATGGGCACGGGATGCAACAGAGGTTCACGGACCGACACCATTGTTCAATCTCCCCGGTAGGTGAAAGCTAAGTAGCTATGGAGTAGGGTGGGCAAAGGCGCTTGGCACATCGAGATCGGTTGCAGTTGCTCTCTCGCGCCTTTGCCCACGCGGTCGAACGGAGAGTTGGGACGGCGTGGGCAAAAAGTGCGAAGGGTGCGCTTTTTGCCCACCCTACGAATCATTACCGCAGTGCCGCCGGCGCGACGGTCGAGCCGGTGGCGCCCTGCAGCTTGAGCGGCTGCATCACGAAGGCGAACTCGGAGACGTTTTTTGCCGCGAGCTCGTCGAGCTTGAGGTTCTCCAGGAGATGCACCCCGTAGATCACCAGCGCGATCTGGTGGAGGGGCAGCGAGATCAGCTTGTCCGGATTGGGATTGACCTCGACCGGCGCGGTGTCGGCGCCGAGCAGCATCGGGTCCTTGGCGATCAGGAATTCCGCCGCCTTGATGCCGAGGCCCGGATTGCCTTTGCCGTAGCGCGCGGGGTCGGTGTACCACAGCTTGCCCCAGCCGGTGTGGACGATGATGGCATCGCCCGGCTGGAAGGCCAGGTTCTGCTTCCTGATGGCGCCTTCGAGGTCTTCGACCGTGATCTCGTAGGTGTCGCCCAGCATGGGGACGCCCTTGTAGCCGGCGACGTCGATCATGACGCCGCGCGTCATCAGCATGCCGACCTTCTCGATGCCGAGCTTGGTGAAGCCGGTGCGGGTCGCGATGTCCGCGGACTTGAAGCAGTTGTAGTGCACGTTGTTCACGGTCTGGTGGGCGAAGCCGTCGAACTGGGTGCCGACCTGGCCCATCTCGGCGATGATGAGCTCCTCGTTGCCGTGCCGCTTGTTGGCGAGATCGCTTTCGGCGGTGCGCTTGACCTGCATGTCGTAGACCCGGCCCGCCGCGAGCGGCATCTGGGCGTTGAGCGGGTGGCTCATCTCGATCACCTCGCCGGTCTTGATCAGCTTGACGGCATTGAGCACGCTCGCCGGCTTCATGTGGTTGCCGGCGCCGCGCTCGTCGCTGGCGCCCCACTTGGACGGGCAGCGTGCGCTGTCGGCCGGGGGCAGCCACGATGGCGTCTGCGCAACGGCGCCCGTGAGCATGAGGGTCGCGAGCATGGTGCCGAGCATGATGGATTTCATCGGTCATCCTCCCTGGTTTTTTCGGTCCTGGTCCTGGCATTCGATCTGGCGGTTGTACTTTACCGCCTGCCGCAGCGCCGGGCCACCGCCTGTCCGGGCAAAATAAGCATGGCGACTTCGGGTAACGGCAGTGCCAAGGTAGTCAGGTTCTCCGGTGCGAGGCCGGATCGATCCGAGAAAAGTTCACAGCCACGCTTCATTCGAGGGGCACCATGAAACGCCGTCGATTTCTGCATCTGGCAGCGGGTGCCGCCGCTTTCCAGTCGATGTCAGGCATCTCGTGGGCGCA
>Ga0209415_10015348_pt1 | contig 12418 bp, 9 predicted proteins | sample PeaSoiSIISIP2007_FD_187696 | JGI IMG/M metagenome (GOLD analysis project Ga0209415, IMG submission 187696) | Peat soil microbial communities from Weissenstadt, Germany - SII-SIP-2007 (SPAdes) (version 2) | ecosystem: Environmental > Terrestrial > Soil > Wetlands > Peat | place: Germany... | reverse complement strand
CACGCCGTCGTCGTCGTCGCGCGCGGCCACGAACTCCTTGGCCACCAGATTCATGCCGTCGTGCAAACTGTTCACCAGGCAGAAGTCCGCTGCGCGGTACAGCTCGAACACGCGGTGCGGCTCCTGATGCTCGTCGACGAGAATGATCGGACGCCAATCACCCTCCGCGAATTTCGCGTTTATGCGCTCCACTTCGCTGTACGTTTTCTTCTGCAGAGCCTGGTATGCCGGCAATTGACTGCGCGACGGCGCCGCGATCTGCAACAAGCAGACGCGCCCGCGGTGCCGCGGGTTCTTGTCCAGCAATGCCTCCAAAGCCTGGAATCGCTCGAGGATGCCCTTGGTGAAGTCCCAGCGCTCGACGCCGAGGCCCACGGTGACCCCGGCGCCGATGCCATACCGCTTGCGCACCGACGCGCGGCAGGTGGCGACGTCCGGAATATCCTGCAGCCAGCGCGGCGGCCACTCGATCGATATCGGGTAGGGAGCTACACGGCACACGTGGCCCTGAAGAGTGACGGTCATGTGCTCATGATCGATCTGGCACTCCACGAAACGATCCACGGAGTCCAGGAAATTCTGACAATGGTAGCGCGTGTGAAAACCCAGGATGTCGGCCGACAGCATGTGCAGCAACATCTCGCGCTTCCACGGACAAACGCCGAATGTCTCGGCATTCGGCCACGGGATGTGCCAAAACAGCGCGATGGTGGCTTTGGGAATTTTCGCGCGAATGAGCTGCGGCAATAGCGCGAAGTGAAAGTCTTGAATGAGCACCACCGGACTGTCGGTGGTGGATTCCGCGGCCACAACCTCGGCGAATTTCTCGTTCACCTCTTCGTAGGCGCGCCAGTCGCTGGCGCGAAAAGCCGGTCGAACATAGGCCAAATGGCATAAGGGCCACAGACCCTCGTTCGAAAAACCGTAGTAGTACCCTTGCTCCTGCTCGTTCGTCAGCCAGACGCGCCGCAGCGTATATGAGGGATTGCCGGGCGGCACCCTGATCTGATCGTAGCGATCCACGGTCTCGTGATCCGCGGAGCCCGCGCCGTGCGCCACCCAGACGCCCGAACACGCGCGCATGATCGGTTCGAGCGCCGTCACCATGCCGCTCGCCGGGACCTGCACCATCGGATGCCGCTGCTGGTCGAAATTGTGGATATATGGCTCGCGGTTCGACACGATGATTACCTGCGATGAATGCAGATAATCGCGCACCACTTGGCGCAGCGCCTGTGGGGTCCAGTTCTCGTGAAAATCAATCTCCAAGCGCTGCGCCTCCTCCACCTCGGCCAGCACCTGACGCACTTGCGACAGTATCGGCAGCGAGGAGCGCGGCGATTCGGCGTCGTCGAGAAATCGCTTGCCGCGAATGTCGCCGATCAACACCTTGACCCAGCGGCGCAGCTGCAACCAGGCCACCAGCACGAACAGCAGGGCCAGCAGCAGCACCGAAATCGCGACCACCACGAGCACGAAATCCCTGGCGGTTCGTTGCCTGCGATCGGCGAAGCTCAAGTCATGCAACATCAGCACGCGAAACGGCTTCGGCTGCGCGGCGTCGAAAACGAAGCGCGACACTTGCACGGAGCCCGACGGCAGTTGCACGACCCGCGCCGCGGCGGGCTTCGCGTCGCCCTCGGAGACGCAAGAAATCGTCGCGGGCGTGTGCTCGGTCTTGTAGATCGTCGAACCGTCGGGGCGGCACACCAGGACGGCGAGCAGGCGCTGGTCGGCGGTTATCTTCGCGAGGTAACTTTGCAGCCGGGCCGCGTTGCCGTTCTCGACCAGATCCGTGATCGACTCCTCCATCGAATGCATCACCAACTGCGCGCGCAATTCGACGTCCGATCGAAACCACTCCGCCAACAGCCGTTCGATGTAGGGCAAGCCGACATACGCGACCACGCACGAAGCAAACGCGATCGGCAGTACCAGACGTAGCATGATCGAGCGAAACATCGCGCCTCCGTGGGAAGTGCTGGTGTGCCCAGTGGCGCAGACAAAATACATGAATTCCGCCGCCTAGCCCCGGTTTGCGTCCAGCGCGTCGCCGGTAAGCATCAGGCGAGAACCGGCGCTTGCGCAGCATGGGCGGTGGCGACACTATAAACTATGTGACCTTGTAGGCTATGCTTTCGTATGATGCAAATACCACCGCCGTCGCCGTCGCTCGAATGGTGTTTGTTTTTGGATGTAGACGGAACTCTGATCGAGCTGACCGACTCGCCTCTGGAGACCTTTGCGGATCAAGAACTCAAGACTTTGCTGGGCACCGTGGTGGACCGGCTGGGCGGCGCCGTCGCATTGGTGAGCGGTCGCAGCATCGAATACCTCGACGCGCTATTCGATCCGCTGCGACTGCCGGCGGCGGGTCTGCACGGCGTCGAGCGGCGCAAGGCGTCGGGCGGGATGCAGGGCTCGAGTTTCGTCGACACCCGGCTCGACCGCGCACGTGCGGCGGTGCAAGCGCTGGTCTCGGCTCATCAGGGAACCTCCGTCGAGGACAAAGGCCGTACCATCGCCGTGCACTTCCGCATGGCGCCGCACCACGAAGCGAGTATTCGTGAGTCCCTTGCGGCCATCGCTGCCCCACTCGACACCTACTATCACGTCCAAGAAGGCAACATGGTCTTGGAGATCATGCCGCGCGGATTCAACAAGGGAGCTGCCGTCAAGGCATTTATGAGGGAGCGGCCGTTCTCGGGCCGGCGCCCGATATTCGTCGGCGACGACCTCACCGATCAGGGCGCCTTTCGCGTGGCCGAAGATCAGGGCGGCCACTCGATCGCGGTCGGCGATCGCGTGCAGGGACAATATCGCATCGACGACTCCGCCGCCGTGCGCAGTTGGCTGCGCGGCATCGCTGCATTGCATGATTCACAACGCGAATGAGCGCCGCCTCCGACTTGGATCTCGCGGTCATCGGCAATTGCCAAGTTGCCGCACTGATCGACAGGCGCGGCCGAATCGTGTGGATGTGTCTGCCCAAACCGGATGCGGATCCGGTATTTTGCGCATTACTGCGGCGCGAGGGCGGCGACTCGGTCAGCGGCGTGTTCGCGGTCGATTTGCAAAATATGGCCGAGGCGAAGCGCCAGTATGTGCGCAACACCGCCATCGTGGAAACCACCCTCACCGATGTGCGGGGCAATTCGCTGCGGATCACCGACTTTTGCCCGCGCTTTCGCTCGCGCGGCCGCAATTTCAGACCCATGGCCGTGGTGCGGCTGATCGAGCCAATCAAGGGTAGGCCGATCGTCAATGTGCGATTGCGGCCGCGCTGTGACCACGGGGCGGATGATCCGCAACGCGTCGCCGGCAGCCATCACATTCGTTTCTTGTCCGCGGCGCTCAACTACCGCGTCACCACCAACAGCTCGCTGTCTCCTCTGCTCGATGAGACCGCCTTCGTGCTCGGCGCGCCGCTCGCATTCATCCTGGCACCGGACGAAACCATCGAGGAGACGCCGCTGAACCTGGCGAGGTTCTGGTTCGAGGAGACGCGCGCCTACTGGCACGAATGGATTCGCGGTTTGGCCGTGCCCTTCGATTGGCAGGAGGCGGTGATTCGTTCGGCGATTACCTTGAAATTGTGCACCTACGAAGACACGGGCGCGGTGCTCGCCGCCTTGACCACATCGATTCCGGAAATGGCCAGCAGCGCGCGCAATTGGGACTACCGCTTCTGCTGGCTGCGCGACAGTTTCTTCGTGATTCTCGCGCTCAATCATCTGGGCGCCACCAACACCATGGAAGGTTACCTGCGTTATCTCAACAACATCGTCGCGCGCAATCCCGGCGGGGATCTGCAGCCGCTCTATGGCATTACCGGCGAAGCGCAGATCGAGGAACGCGTCATCGATACCCTGGACGGTTATCGCGGCATGGGGCCGGTACGCGTCGGCAATTTGGCCTTCGGGCAAATCCAGCACGATGTCTATGGTGCAGTGGTGCTCGCAGCACGGCAGTTGTTCTTCGATCAACGCCTGACGAATCCCGGCGATGCCGCGATGTTTGCCCGCGCAGAGGTGCTGGGCGAACGCGCAATGAAGTTGTTCGGGGTGCCCGATGCGGGTCCCTGGGAATTTCGCGGTATCGAGCGCGCGCACACCTTCTCAGCCGTGATGTGCTGGGCGGCCTGCGACCGACTGGCGCGAATCGCCGTACAGCTGACAATCAACGACCGGGCCGCATTTTGGCGCGCCGGTGCCGACACCATGCGCGAGCAAATCCTGGCGCGCGCCTGGAGCCAAAGCAAACAGACCTTCGTCAGCGCCTTCGACGGTGAAGATCTCGATGCAACCGCACTGTTGCTGCCCGACTTAGGGTTCATCGAAGCGACCGATCGACGCTTCGTATCCACACTCGATGCCATCGAGCGGGATCTCGTGCGCGGCGACCTGGTCTTTCGTTACCTGCATGCGGATGACTTCGGCGTCCCCGCAAACACCTTTACCATGTGTTCGTTTTGGTACGTCAGCGCGCTCGCCGCCGTCGGTCGCTTGGATCGTGCGCGCGAGATATTCGAGAGCCTGCTGCGCCGTCGTAACAGCGCGGGGCTGTTGTCCGAGGACATCGATCCGGTCAGCGGCGAACAGTGGGGCAATTTCCCACAGACCTACAGCATGGTCGGTGTGATCACCTGCGCCATCCGCCTGAGTCGCTCGTGGGAGGAAATGCTGTAATCCTCGGCCGGTCGGTGGCTCAGCCGCTCGGTGGAATCAGTCCCGAATCTGCCCGCTGCCGCGCACCAGATACTTGTAGCTGGTGAGCTGCTCCGCTCCCACCGGACCGCGGGCGTGAAACTTGTCGGTGCTGATGCCGATCTCGGCACCCATCCCGAACTCGCCGCCGTCGGCGAACTGCGTCGACGCGTTGTGCAGCACGATCGCGCTGTCGACCTCCGTCAAGAAACGCTCAGCGACCGCGCGATCGTCGGCGACGATGCAATCGGTGTGTTGCGACCCGTACTTGCAGATGTGCGCCATCGCCGCGCCCACGTCATCGACCACGCGCACCGCGATGATCGCGTCGAGATACTCCGTGTACCAGTCCTGCTCGGTTGCGCTCTTCACGCGTGCATCGGTCCGCGCGGCCGCATCGTCGCCGCGAACCTCGCAGCCGGCCTCGAGCAGCATCTCGACCAGAGGACCGAGGTGTGTGTGCGCACAGCCGCGGTCCACCAGCAAAGTTTCCGCCGCGCCGCAAATGCCGGTACGGCGCATCTTGGCATTCAGCACGATGGCTTGCGCCATCTTGAGATTCGCGCTGCGGTCAACGTACACATGACAGACGCCCTCGAGATGACCGATCACCGGCACCCGCGCTTCCTTGCGCACCCGCGCGATCAGGCTCTTGCCGCCGCGGGGCACGATGACATCGATGTCCCCGACCATCTCTGCCAGCATGTAGCCGACGGCCGCCCGGTCGGCGGTGGGCACCAATTGTATGCAAGCGCCCGGCAGACCCGCGATCTTCAAACCCTCGTCCAAACACGCGTGAATCGCCGTATTGGATTTCATGCTTTCCGAGCCGCCGCGCAGAATCACGGCGTTGCCCGACTTCAGGCACAGCGCGCCCGCATCGGCGGTGACGTTCGGGCGGCTCTCGTAAATGATGCCGATCACGCCGAGCGGCACCCGGCGCCTCTGAATGACCATGCCGTTGGGCCGCACCCATTCCGCGAGCACGGTGCCGATCGGATCGGGCAGCTGCTCGATGCTCTCCAGCCCGCGGGCCATGGTCTCGATGCGCTCGTCGTCCAGGCGCAACCGATCGAGCATCGCGCCCGCGGCACCGTGGGCGGCCGCGTCCCGCATATCGAGCTCGTTCGCCGCCAGGATTCTGCCGCTTCTCGCCCGCAACGCGGCGGCCGCGGCCTTGAGCGCGCGATTCTTTTGATCGCTCGAGGCAAGTTCGAGCCGCGAAGCGGCGCCCCGTGCCTCGCGGCCGATCGTGCGCATGATATCCGCCACCATCACGAATCCCTCAGCAAGACCAAGTCGTCGCGGTGCACGATCTCATCGCGGCCCCGAAACCCCAATGTCTTCTCAATCTCTGCCGACTGGCGCCCAATGATGCGGGCCGCATCGGTGTCCGAATAGGCGCAAATGCCGCGCGCCACTTCTACCCCATCGGGTCCGATGATGCTCACCGTATCGCCCCGCTCGAAGCGCCCCACCGCGCGCGTCACACCGGCCGGCAGTAAGCTCTTGCCTTGCAGCAGCGCGCGAACCGCACCATCATCAACCGCGATCGCGCCCGCCGGCTTCAATGTCCCGGCAATCCATTGTTTGCGCGTCGCCACTGGCGTCGAGGTCGGCACGAACCACGTGCAGCGCGCACCCTCTTCGATGCGCCTCAGCGGATGCTGCACCGCTCCCTTGGCGATGCACATGTGGCATCCCGCCCCGACGGCAATTTTAGCGGCGGCAATTTTGGTCTGCATGCCGCCGGAACCCACATCGCTGCTGACCCCGCCCGCCATCGCCTCGATTTCGGGAGTGATCTTGAGTACGCGGGGAATGAATTCGGCTTCCGGGTGCTCATTGGGGTTTGCCGTATACAACCCGTCGATGTCCGAGAGCAGCACCAGGCAATCGGCACCCACCATTTGCGCCACGCGCGCGGCCAGCCGGTCGTTGTCGCCGTATCGAATCTCGGCGGTCGCCACCGTGTCGTTTTCGTTGATCACCGGTATCGCCCCCAGAGACAACAACGTATTGAGGGTACCGCGCGCATTGAGGTAGCGGCGGCGCTGCTCGGTATCGCCCAAGGTCAGGAGAATTTGCGCCACGGTGATTCCGTGGGCATCCAACAGCTCCTTGTAGGCATGCGCCAGGCGAATTTGACCGACCGCCGCGGCCGCCTGACTTTCTTCGAGCTTGAGTTTCCCGGCGCTCAACTTAAGATGCCGGCGGCCGAGCGCAATCGCGCCGGAGGAAACCACAATGACCTCCTGGCCTCGCCTGCTTAAGGAGGCCATGTCCGCCGCGAAGCTTTCCAACCACGCGCGATTGAGGCGTCCCTTGTCGGGGTCGACCAGCAACGCCGATCCCACCTTGACGACGACGCGTCTGGCGTCCGCCAGGCGTCGAGCAAGGGATCTGCGGTCAGCAATGTCCATGTATACGTAATATTGCCATTTACTTAGCGCAGCGGCCTCCCCTAATATTCGGCTCGACAGCAGTACACCAGTCAAGAAAGGACGACCTTACGTGGGCAGAGAGTACGAACCGACCGTCGGACAGTGGTACGAGGACCTGGAAAATGACGAAACCTTCCAGGTGCTTAAGGTGGATGAAGACCGAGAAATCGTCGAGATTCAACATCTCGACGGCGATATCGAGGAATTGGACGTCGACGGCTGGGCGGAACTCGATCTAGAGCTCGGGGAGGAACCCGAGGGCTGGTCGGGCTCCAAGGCAGAGAAAGATGCCGAGGACGAAGAAGAAGAAGATGACGACTGGGACGACGACGACGATGAGGATGATGAGGATTTAGACGACGACGACGACGAGGATCGAGAGGAATACTAGGAGCCGGCGGCTCACACCCGTTCTAGCCAGCCGTGGCTGTCGGGCGCCTCTCCCTGTTGAATGGCGACCAGTGCGCTTCGAAGGCCGCGGGTGAGCGGACCCACCTCGCCGCTCGCGACTCGGTGTTCGGCGCCGCGATAAATCAAGGTGCCCACTCCGGCCAGTACCGCCGCCGTTCCCGACAGTGCCGCTTCGCCCGATTTCACCCATTCGAGCATTTCAGTCACGTCGAACACCCGCTCCGACACCGCAAAGCCCCGATCGCGCGCGAGCGTTAGTAAGGAGTCACGCGTTATGCCGTGCAGAAACGTGCTGTCCAAGCCGCGAGTCAAGAGTGCGCCCTCGCGAATCAGCAGGAAGTTGGCGGCGCCGGTCTCCTGCACCTGCCCGCCCGGGCAAAACAGCACTTGATCGACCTGGAATTTTGCCCGCGCGCTCAAGGTGGGGCCGAGCGCCGCGGCATAGTTGCCGCCGGTCTTCACCATGCCCATCTGCGCCGCCGACCGCGTGTGCTCATCGTCCACCAGGATGCGCAGCGGCTTCATCCCGCCGGCAAAGTAATCCCAAACCGGGCTCGCCAGGACCATGAGCAAGGCCTCGGTGGCCGGCGTCGCCGCCGCACCAATATTCGCCGTGGTGCCGATCAATATCGGCCGCAGGTAAAGAGCGCCGGGCGCTTCCGGCACGGCATCGCGGCAGCGCTCGATCACGCTGCGCACCATGCGAGCGAGTTGCAGCGCATCCGGCTCGGGCAGCACCAGCTGCCGGGCGCTCTGACGCATGCGTTGGATGTGCCGATCCATGCGAAAGACGTGGATCGAGCCGTCCCCATGCCGAAAGGCCTTGAACCCCTCGAAGCAAGTGCTCGCATAGTGCAGCACATGCGCTGCCGGAGACAGCTCGATCGGCGCCACCGGCTTGACCTCGGCCTCTCCCCAGCGGCCTTCCTGGTATGCGGCAACGGCCATGTGTGAGGTCAACAGGGTGCCAAATGCCGGTCGCTTGGGAGGTGCGGTCATGGGACCTTCGCCTTGGGTATGAAGATCATCGCCGGATGCTCAAGCAGCTCTTTCAAGGCCTGAATCATCGCCGCGGCATCATAGCCATCCACGAAGCGATGATCGAATGACGACGATAAATTCATCATTCGGCGCACCGCCATCGCGCCCTGGTGAACGACCGGGCGATCTATGGCCTTGTTGAGACCCACAATGGCGACTTCGGGGGCATTGATCACCGGTGTCGAGGCGATGCCGCCAAGCTTGCCGAGACTCGTGATGGTTATCGTGGATCCAACCAGTTCGTCGCGCGTCGCCTTGTTCGAGCGCGCTCGCTCGGACACACGGCGCACCTCCGCGGCGATTTCCCACAAACCCAAAGCCTGGGCATCGCGCACGACCGGGACCTTGAGTCCATCGCGCGTTTGAGTCGCTATGCCGACATGCACGGCGCGGTGCCGCACTAACACGCCGCGCGCCGCATCGTAGAGCACATTGCACTGGGGGAACGATTCAAGAACCCGCACCAGCGCCGAAATGACCAGGGGCAAATACGTGAGTCGGGGCTCGCCCTTGGCCAACTTGGCATTTAATTGGCCGCGCAGCGCCTCGAGTTCGGTGACATCCATCTCTTCCACGTAGGCGAAATGCGGAATGTCCCTTTTGGCCGCACTCATGCGTTCGGCAATCAACCGGCGTACGCCGATCACTTTGACTTCCGAGGTTGGCGCGGCCGCGGGCGCAAGGTTCGCAGCTTGGCTCGCCGCCGCATGGCCCCCCGCCGGATTGATATCACTGCGCAAGATGCGCCCTCCGGGACCCGAACCCGCTACGCTCGACAAGTCGATCCCGGCTTCCCGAGCCCGGCGCCGATTGGCGGGAGAGGTCATGACCCGGCCTGCGCGCCCCGCTTCGATCGAAGCGCCGGGGATCTCTGCATCGGCCGCCGCGGACGCTGGAACGGGCGCTGGGGCGGCTTCGGGCGCTGGAGCGGCTTCGGGCGCTGGAGCGGCTTCGGGTGCTCGCGCAGCATCGGTCTCGAACACGATCAGGGGTGAGCCCACGGCGACTTTGTCGCCAGGCGCTCCGGTGACCGAGAGCACGCGACCGCTCACGGGCGCGGGAACTTCCACGGCCGCCTTGTCGGTCATGACCTCGACGATGACTTGATCCTCGGTGACGACGTCGCCCGGCTGCGTGTGCCAGGCGACGATCTCCGCCTCGACCGTGCCCTCGCCCAAATCCGGCATCTTGAAAACAAACTGGCTCATGTCGACTCCATGACGGCCTTGACGGCCGATGCCACTCGCGCCTGACCCGGAAAATACTCCCATTCAAAGGCATGCGGATAGGGCGTATCCCACCCGGTCACGCGCTGGATCGGCGCCTCCAGGTCCCAGAAGCACTCTTCCTGTATCACCGACACGATCTCGGCCCCGAATCCCGAAAAGCGCGTGGCCTCGTGCGCCACCACGCATCGGCCGGTCCTCTTCACCGAGCTGCAGATCGTGTCGACGTCGAGCGGTACCAGCGAGCGCAGATCGACGATCTCCGCGTCCACCTTGAGTGCCGCGGCCGCCGCCAAGGCGACGTACACCATGGTGCCGTACGTAATGATGGTCAGTTGCGAGCCGCTTCGCACCACATCGGCCGACCCGAGCGGTACGGTATAATAACCCTCGTCAACCTGCCCGTTCGGATGAGCGCTCCAGGGCACCGCGGGCTTGGTCGGGTCGCCGTCGAAGGGGCCGTTGTACAGACGTTTCGGCTCGAAGAACACCACCGGATCGTCGTCCTCGATCGAGGTGATCAGCAAGCCCTTGGCATCGCGAGGATTCGAGGGCATGACGACCTTGAGTCCGCTCACATGCGTGAATATACCTTCGGGACTTTGCGAATGCGTCTGACCGCCCCGGATTCCGCCGCCGCACGGCGTGCGTATGGTCACCGGGGCGAAGAATTCGCCGGCGCTGCGATAGCGCAGCCGGGCCAATTCGCTCACGATTTGATCGAACGCCGGATAAATATAATCGGCGAATTGAATTTCCGCGACCGGCCGCAGACCGTTCACGCCCATGCCGATGGCCGCGGCGATGATGCCGCCCTCGGCGATCGGCGTATCGAGCACGCGGTGTTCGCCGTATTTGCGCTGCAGACCTTCGGTCGTGCGGAACACACCGCCGAAATAACCGATGTCCTCGCCCATCAGCACGACCGACGGATCGCGTCCGAGCATGATGTCCATGGCGGAATTCAGCGCCTGAATCATGTTCATGCTGGCCATGGTCGTTCCATGCGCATCAAGGCGCGCTGCCGCTGCAAATGCTGCGGCATTTCTTTGAATACGTCCTCGAACATCAGATCCGCATCGAGCTTCGGCCCCTCGTTCATCGTGCCGTAGGTCACAGCCTCCTGCCAACTCGCGCCGACCAACGCCGCGAGTTCGCTCGTGAGCGCGCGATGCCTCTCTTCGGACCATTCGCCCAGTTTGATCAGATGCCGCTTGAGTCGCTCTATCGGATCACCCAGCGGCCAGTGTTCCTGATCATCTTTGGCGCGATATCGAGCCGGGTCGTCGCTGGTGGAATGGGCGGCGGCCCGATACGTCACCAGCTCGATCAAGGTCGGCCCGGCGCCGGTGCGCGCTCGCAGCGCCGCCCACTGCGTCACGGCGTATACCGCGAGAAAGTCATTGCCGTCGACGCGAATGCCGGCAATGCCGTAGCCGGGGCCGCGCGCGGCAAAGGATCGCTGCTCCCCGCCGGCATAGCCTTGGAAGGTCGAAATCGCCCACTGGTTGTTCACCACGTTGAGAATGACCGGCGCCTGGTACACGGAAGCGAACAGCAACGCATGATGGAAATCCGCCTCCGCGCTGCTGCCTTCGCCGATCCAGCTTGCGGCCAGATGATCCTCGCCCTTGATCGCAGCCGCCATGGCCCAGCCGACGGCCTGCGGAAATTGCGTCGCCAAATTTCCGGAGATCGAGAAAATATTCCCGGCCTTGGAGTGATACATCACCGGCAGCTGACGGCCCTTGCACATATCGCGCGTGTTGGACAACAACTGGCACATCAGATCCACGAGCGCGATGCCGCGTACGATCTGTAGGCCCTGATTGCGGTATGAAGGGAACAGCATGTCGCCCGGGCGCAATGCCATGCACTGTGCGACCGATACCGCCTCCTCGCCCAATGAACGAATGTAAAACGATATTTTGCCGGCGCGCTGCGTGCGCTGCATGCGCTCGTCGTAAATGCGTGTCAGCAGCATGTGCCGCAGTCCGACCTGGAGCTCGGCCGGGTCGAGGTGCGGGTGCCAAGGGCCGACCGCATCGTTGGCATCGTCGAGCACTCTCACCAGCTCGACCGCCAGCGCTCCTAAGTCGCGAGCGCGCGCATTCACGTCGGGTCGCGGCACCGCGCCCGCGGGCGATAATTGCACATAGCTGAAATCGGGCTTCTCCCCCGGTCGGGCGGGGGGACGGGGCAGATGCAACCGCGAGTGTTTGTTCATAGGTCTAACTTACGTCCAGCGGCGCCTTCGTGTTGCATTCATTAAGCAAGGACCTGATAATTCGGAATGTTTATTCCTAAATTTCGCAAATAATGGAAAATAATAACCGTCAAACGATCGACCGGCTGGATTTGCGGCTGCTCGACATTTTACAGCGCAACGGCGCCCTGTCGGTGGCCGAGGTGGCGTCGCAAACCCGCATATCCAGCACGACCTGCTGGCGGCGCATTCAACAACTCGAGCAAAGCGGCGTCATCAAAGGGCGCGTTGCGCTCCTGGACCGCACCGCGCTCGGCCTCGATGTCACCATCTTTGCGCACGTAAAGCTGGCAACCACCGGCCGCGATGCGATCGCCGAATTCG
>Ga0209415_10015347_pt1 | contig 12419 bp, 6 predicted proteins | sample PeaSoiSIISIP2007_FD_187696 | JGI IMG/M metagenome (GOLD analysis project Ga0209415, IMG submission 187696) | Peat soil microbial communities from Weissenstadt, Germany - SII-SIP-2007 (SPAdes) (version 2) | ecosystem: Environmental > Terrestrial > Soil > Wetlands > Peat | place: Germany... | reverse complement strand
CTGAATATTGCTGCTGCAATCTACGAAGTAGGTCGCTCCGCGATGTGTGGCCTGCACAGTTCGCGCGAAGCAAGATATCGCACAGAGAATGAAAACCAACACGATGCGCCGCGGCGTTATTTGAAGGAATGCCATATTGAGGATCATGTGACAAACCGAAGCGATCGAGTGGCCCATTGAAGGATTACGCAACGCTCATGCCGGACCCGTGAGCCTAATATTGCACCGCGAAGAGCTTGCAATCCAGGATGACGGGATTTTTCTCGGTCGACGAGCAGCGAATGGTGATCAGCTGCCTGGGATGCATCGCATCATGACGGATCTCACCGACGGCCCACGAGAGCCCGCTCCAGATCAGCTTGTCGTAATTGATCTCGATTGGAATACTCTTTCCACCTTGGGTTGCCTGCAATATCAGGACTTTGCCCACCGGGATACCGTCGGGCGGCCCACCTGGCCAACTCCGCATCAGTCGGCCATCTTTTCCTCTCTGCTGCAGAATCATTCTGAGATTGCCCGACTCCGGAGGCGCGCTCGTGGCCACGACTGCATTGCTTCCATCAGCTTGGAACTGGGCTGCAACGGGGCGGATCATTAGCGGAATTCTTACGTCTTCTTGAATCCCAAGATCGTACTTGGCGTCGGCATAACGTCCAAATCCCACGGCGGCCATCTGTCCAGGGCCCAGCTTGATTTTGTTCCCAGTCAATTCGGGCTTGAACCCGGCATCGCGGAAGAGAATGTGCCCACCGGCAATCGGCGGTTGCACCCGCGATAGTAATGGCATCTCGATCTCTTGCACGGTCTGTCCCGGATTCACGACTGTGAACACCGCTCCCTGCGCATCGAACGAACCAAAGCCATAGGGCTTAACTTCTCCCGGCATTCCGCCGAAGGTCTTGGTTCTCCCCATGGCCTGCAGAGGCGCATACATCGACTGTACCTTGGCGAACCAACGCGCCTGCTGGTCATCGAGAAACTCAAGATTGCCGTGAATGGTGTTGATCCATCCCCCGCGAGCCACCATCAGCAGCAACATTCCCTGCCACGCATTCGTTTTTCGATAGTAGATGGTTCCCGTGTTGCCGATCATAAAGCCGGTCGAGTCGATTCGTTCCAGCGGCAGAAAGCTTCGTTCGTACTGCCGCACCATGTGGTCGCTGTAGATGTCCATGGAGCGCCAGAAGTTCATCTCGGGAACGTCCGAAGGGCGAGGATCGCCGGAATACAACGCGTCGAAGACCTCCAGCCAACGCAGATCGACTGGATGCTGAAAGGGCAACGGCAAATCGGTGGACTCGACGTCGCCGCCAAATCCGTTGAAGCCCTCGAGAACCACGTCAGGATTCCTCTGGCGGAACTTGCGGAGCGCCTCGCGGAATGCGTTCTGATTGCGAAGATTGATTTCCTGCGCGGTTTGCGTCTTTTCGGCGTCCGGGGTCGCGGCTGCAAAATCGACAAAATCAAACTTGAACATGCGGATGCCCCGGTCATACCAGTACTGCAGAACCGTCAGGAAGTCGGGCAGGAAGCCGCCTTCGTAAAACGACATCGATCCTTTGTTCTTGTTGAGAGAATCCTGCCACTGCGGTGCGGCGTTGATCTTGACCAGCGTATTGGTGCTGAACCACAGTCCCGGTAGGATTCCATTTTTCCGGCACTCGGCGATCCAGTGGTCCGGGCCGTCCGGCCAATTTGGCTTCCGCCACTGGCGGTAGGCGCCGTCCGGGTCGAACCAGAACGCGTCCATCATGTAATAGTCGAAGTGGACGCCGAATTGCCGCAGGCGCACGATCTGCGCCAGTTCCCTCATGGCCAGTTCTTCAGTCAGGGGAATACGGTCCGACAATTCATCGTAAGCCGACCAGTTGTTGTACACCCAGATCGGATCGCGGAGCAGCGGCTCGCCCAGACGCTGCGGATTCCAGTCCTGCGCTCCGCTTTCTGTCGGCGTGGCGAGCACAAATCCGCCTGCCAACAGTAGAAGCACAGCGGCATGACATATTTGCGCAGGGATAGCGACGATATGGAAATTCTTCATACGCAAGTTCGCGAAAAGGCCAAGCCGATTTACTGCCCAGTGATGCCAGGCCAATCGTCGGTCCGGAACGGTGATGCTGGCAGGCCATCCTTATTAAACAGATTGCACACCGGACTGTCAGCCCACGCATAGCGCACCGCTACGGGACTGGGCACATCTCGACTGGATACGACGACCGTATCGCCGTCAATGCGAGCTTCGGCCCAGTGGAACTTTCGGTCCGCGCCGGCGATAGCAAATCCGCGCAGTTCTCCGCCGTTGCGCGCATCCAGGCCTGTACCCGCGTGAGTAAAGCGTACCCGGATCTCGCTGCCGTCGATTCGCATGGATTCATAAAGAGGTCCCGAGTATTCCACCGGCTCTTTATAGGTCGTGCCCTCCGCCCAAAGCGCGAGGCGCTGGCCAACTTCCAGCTTGCGGTGGGGATGGAGATCCTTCGGATCGCCAACATCGATCGTGACGGCGAGCCCGGTCTGCGGGACGTGCTGCGCTGTCATCAGCTGCGCCTCTCGCAGTTCGGCCCAAGCCGATTCACCCGGTTCGGCGGGCGTGGCCCCATGATTGGGCAATTGCACGATCAGAAACTCAAAATCATTGTCGCGTAATCCGTCGCGCCAACTCTTGATCAGCGCGGGCAGAAGTTTCCGATACTGATGAGCCTTGAGCGCGTTGCTCTCTCCCTGATACCAGAGCGCGCCACGGAATGCCGATGGCAGCAGAGGCGTGATCATCCCTTCGTAAAGCCCGGAGACGGGGATCGGCGCATATTCTAAAGTTGTCAGGCTTTCGATCGTGAACCCCGAGAGCGCGTCCTGCGTAAAGGGCAGCGTAACTCCCCAACCATCCTGGCGGAGGTCGTGGAACCACACGGTCACCGGCTGCCAATCGGGAGAGGCTTTCATCACCGGCGTGGCATAGTCATCCCAGTCGGTGACCGTCGGCTGCTTCGATCGAAAACGAAAAGAACCATGGCCTCGCACCCAGAACCGGATGCCCGCATAGGAAGTGACGTCGAGCGCCGTGCCATCCAGCTTGTAGCGAGCACTCAGAATCGAATCCTGCGTTCCATCGAGCCGCCCGGCGATGCGGGCCGCGAACCCGCCTGCGCTACGACCTGGAGAGACAAGTTCGAACGGCGCATCTGGCGCGTCTTCCCAGTTGTACGAGAATGATCCGCCCGTGGAAACGCGCGCTGTTCCGTCATCAAAGTTCGCCAGCAGCTTGCTCGGGGAACTGGGCGTTGCCGGGAGCAGTTCAAAATCGTCGAATTGCAGTTCGAACGGAAGCGAACTCTCGGCAAACTGCTTCTCATCTGCGGTCGCGCGTTTCCATCCTTCGAGAACTGGTTTGAGGTCCGCATCGGCCTGCAACGCTTCTGGGCCGATCCAATCCTCTATCGCAGTTCCAGGCCACGCGCTCTCCACGACACCGACCGGAACATTCTGCTTGCGGTGGATCTCGCGCGCAAAAAAATACGCCACTGCGGAAAAGTCCTTCGCGTTGTCAGGGGTGCAAATCTTCCAGTGGGCTGGAAGTGTATCCGCCTGCGTCGATAGCGCGATTTTCTTCGGAACGGTGAAAAGTCTTATCTGCGGATAATCGGCCTTGGGAACTTCGGTGGCAGCGCCCTCGGCACTGTCGAGCGAGAACGTCATATTCGATTGACCGGAGGCGATCCACACTTCTCCGATCACCACATCTTTGATCTCGACCTTCTTGTTTCCCTGAACCGTGAGGGTGAACGGTCCGCCCGCTAGCATCGCCGGCAGATGAACGCTCCAGTGATGACCAGCGTCGGCGGTCGTGGTGGCTGCACGGCCAGCCAAGCTGACGGTAATCGTCTCGCCCGCATCTGCCTTGCCCCAGAGACGAATCTCCCGCCCCTGCTGCAAAACCATGTGGTCACTGATGAGGGTGGGAAGGACGGGATCGGCCCGGCAACACAGGCCGTAGGCGAAGAAGCACAAGCATGCCGAGAGTTGCACCAGCCTGCGGAATCGACAGGTCCAGTTTTCGTGGTGACTCATTTTCCCTCAATGACCGCCGTTATAATCGTCATGTCCCTAGCCTCCGTGATTCCTGCGCACGTCGCGACAGAGGGAAGGAACATCAAGTTCCCCAGGCAGCGCAACTACTAGCCTAATCGAATCGCGGTCAGAAAGATCCAGCCCGCAACGTTCTGCGGGCTGCTCACAAATCGACTGCAACGAGTTAGAACTCGAAGCGGAACCCGAATTGCCCGAAGCGGGGGTTATCAGTCACTCCGTTGATCAGCCCGAAGTTGCCGTCACCGATCCCGGTTCGAATGCCTCCGCAGCCGTTGATACTGTAGGCGTGGCGATTAAAGACGTTGTAGAACTCGGCTCGGAAGGACAGTTTGTACTGCCCATCGGGGCCCATCGGGAAGTACTTCAGCAGGCTTGCATCCTCGCTGGCAGCGCCGGGGCACCGCAGTGCGGAAATTGCGGGCGGTCCCTGCCCGAGTTGTCCCGGCGCTGGCTGAGTGGCAACGCTGGCCGGGATGTAAGTTTGCACGGCCGGGAACTTGGTCGGATCGTTCGGACCTTTGAATCCAGTGAGATTGAAATTCGGATAGAGGTTGCCCCACATCGGCCAGTAGGGATCCTGCGCGGAAACTTCAAAGGGTTGACCGGTGTTGTAGGCCAGAAGCCAAGTCATGTTCCATCCACCCAAGGCCCCATTTATCCAGCGGTTCTGGTCTGCCATCCAGTGCCTTCCCTTGCCGAAGGGCAACTGGTAGCTGACGTAGCCTTTGACCACGTGGGTAAGATCGTAACCGGTGATTGCGTGCGCGGCCACGCCGATGTTATTGAAGTCCTGAATGCCCGTGTAGTAGCTGTTGCCTTCTTGTTGGGCCGAGTAAGAGTCGCCTTCTTGTCGCGACCAGGTGTAACTCATGTCCATGGTCAAGCCGTGCCCAGTGCGCTTTACCACGTCCACAACAAATGAGTCGTAATAACTCTGACCCAGAGGGAGGCCCGCGTAAACCAAGCTGGGGTAGTACCACCCGGCGTAGGTGTAGGGGTTGAAGAACGCGGCCGCGACCTGAGGATAAGGAGCGATTGCCTCCAACGCCGTCCCGCAGAATCCTGGGTAAGGATAAGCTATTCCATACCCTGCTGCGTCAGAAGCGCTGCAAACGGGATTGCTGTACGCGTTGATGCCTGGGTTTTGCTGAGCGAGCCTGAGGAAGGTCGAAGTCGGGCCTTGGTTCCAGGCCAGGGCGGTATCGGTGAGGCGGTGCCCACGGTTGCCTACATAGGAGCCTTCCACGCGCATGTTGGGTGTCAGTTGGTACTGAACGCCAAGATTGAAGGCATCGCTATACCCGACCCGCAGCGCCCGAGGATCGACGTTGACCAGGGGAAAAACCGTGGATGGATTGCCACCGGTAGTCCCCGGCTGGTAGACGCCGGGATAGCCGCTGGTATCCCAGTTGAACGGACTGCTGACTTGATTTGTCCCCTTGAAGCCGGGGGCGAAACCATTCGGGGTGCCCTGGAAATACGCTACCCCGACCGGGTTGTAGATGATGCCGAAGGAGCCGCGGAAGACGACCTTGGTCCAAGGGTTATAAGCGAAGCCGATCTGCGGTCCGAAGTTGGTGGCGTATTCGTTCTTTTCGAAACTGTCGCCACCGCCTTTGGCATAGACCAGCGTGCCGGGAATCCCCAAAGTGGGATCGAGCGCATTCAGGTCGAAGTTCGCCCAATGCCCGTATTTCTCGTGGAAGCGGAAGGTGTAGTCCCAGCGTAGCCCCATATTGACGGTGAGTCTGGGAGTGACTTTGTAGTTGTCCTCGGCGAAAAGCGACATGGATTTTTGCCGACCGTAGAGGTTGTACGGAGTGGTCTCGCTCGCCGTATTTACATCTCCCAGCAGATAGCTGGCAAATCCGAATCCCACATACTGGCCGTAGGCCTGACTGGGTGCGCCGGTAGTGTTGTTCGAGAAGTTAAATGCAAGAGCACCCGTTCCGCTGTGGCTGTTGACCTGATGTGCGTGAAAATCGCCGCCATAACTGATGTTGTGGCGGCCTTTGGTCCAAGTCACCGTGTCACCGGTAATGATGGTCGCTCCGGAGAAGTTCCCCTGGAAGGAGTTGCCGATGAAGGTTTCGGCGAAGCCGTTATTCACGCCGGTCTGCGCACTGTCGAACGATATGATTGGGAAGTTGGTAGCACCGGTGTTTCCAAACCCAAGTTGGGACGTCCAGTTGCCCGCAGCGGAGGGCGAATCCCCCTGCCAGTCAAAGTTGTACGTAAAGTTCAGAACGTTGAGCATGCGGGGGGAGATGGTGTGCGATTCGGTAACGCGGAACTGGTCGTTATGAAACAGGTTGTGTCTCGCGGCCGAAAGAGGGCCACCGTCCGTGGTGCCGGGGGCCCAGATGCCTCCACTGTCCACCAGGGTTCGAGGCTTCGTATTGTAGATCCAGGAGCCCGACAGGTGATCCTGCTCCCGCAATGTGTGGTCCAGCTTGATCACCACATAGTTAAACTTCTCGAACGGCGAGTTCACGAGTGGAAGCTGATTGTTCAGAATTCCTGTCCCCACGGGCACATAAAACTTCTGGTAGAGGGCATTGATCTTTTGGGCGGTCCCACCGATCATCGTCGAAGGGATCGCATTGTTGGTGAACTGATTGCCCGTCGTCGGATCAAAGATCATGCCCTCTTGCAGGGGCACGGACTGGGCGGCATCGTTCGTCACGGAAATCGGGGTCGTTCCCGTACCGCAGGACGGCGCCACGCTCCCGTCGGCCTGCGTGCACAATTGCGGGCCGAGCAGCGCGGCGAAATTCCCACTTAGGAAGTCGGGCGTCGGAACGGTGGAACTGAAGCCACCCAGCCTCCGGTCCACTTGGTCGTAACGCTCGAACGTGCCGAAAAAGAATGTCTTGTTCTTAATGATCGGGCCACCCAGGCTGAACCCGTAGTCCCAAGCGCGCCGCTTGTCCTTGCCCAAGTGTTGGTTGTCGTTGTTCCAGGTGTTGGCGTCGAATAGTTCATTCACGCCATACAGGAAGGCGCCACCGTGAAACTTGTTGGTTCCCGATTTCAGATTGAACGACATCACCCCTCCGCCGGTGATGCTGCTGGCAGCATCCAAGCCGCTGGTCTCGGCTTGTACCTCTTGCACCGCCTCCATACTGGGGCCGGCTTGCATCGAGTTTCCGGGAATGTCACCGGTCGCCGATGTACCGTCCACCGTGTAATCCTTGGTGAACCACTGCGCGCCGTTGATGACCGCACCGTAGGGACTGCTATAGATCGAATAGCCGGGAGTGATGGCGACCGCAAAGTCCTCAACGGTCCGGCCCCCGTAAATGGTGAGCGGGAGTTCCTCGACGACGCTGCCTTTCAAGTTCGTTCCCACTGAGGGTCGCTCCAGATCCAGCACCGGCGCATCCGCAGTGACGGTCATCGATTCGGTGATCGCACCTACTTTCAGAACGGCGTCGATGCGCGCTACTTGCGTCGATTCCAGAGTGATGGAAGGGCGGCGCAGCGTTTCGAATCCATCGCGCTTAAACTCGACAGAGTACTCTCCCGGGAACAGATTCGGGATTACATAAATCCCGTCCTGATTGGCGACAGTTTTCGTGGGCACATTCGTGCCGGTGTTGGTGGCGGTTACTTCCACGCCGGGCACATTCGCGCCGCTGGCATCCGTGATAGTGCCGGTAATCGTGGCGCGGTTGACCTGTGCTGCCGTGGGCGTTGTGGCAAGAACAATCAACGCTGCGACAAAGTAAAATAGACTGAAGAACTTGGCTCTCGACATGTTGCCTCCCCGCGAACTGCGAATCAGATTCCTGGCACTTTTGCATTGTTGCCACATATGCGTGCACGGCCTACGGCCGAACCTTTGCCACGTCTTTTTTCTTCAACTGCACCTCTACCAGCCCCATTGAGCCCGGTGTCGTGTTAATCCCGTTGCCGTCGGGCTGCATTCCTGAAACTTTCTCGTTGGCGGTGTAGAACAGCGTGAACGAATCTTTGCCCTCGGGAATCAATCCCAGCGGGGTCCGTACTTCGCTGGCCCACGCTCCTTCGCCTTCCTGCACCAACAAATGCTGGCCGGCGGACCAGTGAACACCGTCGGCTGAAAATGTATATCCAATCGCATTGGGCGCGTCCGTGTCGTAGACCGCGACGTAGATCCCGTCCTCCAGTTGGGTGACAATCGGATTCTCGATGAACCGCTTCTCCACGCTGAGCGGATTCTGATCCGTGCAGCGCACCCACGGCCCGGCGAGCCCGGGAGCCTTGGCCAAGCCTACTTGCCACAGAGAGATCGGAATCTTCTCGGTATGAGCGCTACCATACAAGGCATACCACTGCTGGCCAACTTCGTATGGAAAGAATGAATCCGTTCCCTGCAGGCCCTCCCATGGGTCGGAGTCCCGGCCCCGCTGGAGAATGACGCCGGCATCGGTGTAGGGGCCCCCAATTCCATCCATTCCAGGCGCGTTCGACACCGCGCGCCAGATTCGTCCTTCATGGTTGGTCAACCACTGCTGCTGCGTGTCCGGAGCCGCTTGATAGGCCACGTAGAACAGGTTCCAGCGGTTGCCCTTGGGGTCGTAGACCGGCAGCGGAGACCACAATGCGGCGCGCGGATCCTTCCCGCTGAACTCGCCGCTCGATTCGGCCAGCGTTGCAAGCCGGGTCCAATGCAGCCGATCCTGGCTGACCCAATGCGCCAGCCTCATCTTGACCCAGTGCGGATCTCCGACCATTTCTGATGTAAAAAGGTGGTAGGTCCCGTTAAGCTTGAGAACCCGGCCGCCTTCGAACCCGTATTTGTTTCCTTCCGCACCGCCCGACCTGACGGTCAGCACCGCACCTTCGAACCGCTTCGTCACCACCAGTTCCGCATTGGGCTCCGCGACCGGGGCGCTAAGAACCCGCAAGGAAGCACAAAAAAGGGATGAGAGAAACAGACTGGTGCAGACAGTTGCGAATTTCATCGCGCTTGGCACACACGGTTCTATCGCCTGTAGCATTCTCTAACAAGGTAATCGAGGTTATATTGGAGGTTAACCGGGCGAATCCGCCCTCAATGTGCGATTGCAAGGCCTCCCCGACACCCCGAATTGAACGCAAACCTTCTCAAGTCAGGTCAAGTCGACCATTTCGGCCTCTACGACGAGCTTCATCTCCTTGCGTTTGGTCTCATGAGCATCCAGCGAGGTCGGTGCAACCCTCCGAAAAATAACCGCAAGTAACGGGGCAAATAACCGTTATTTCTGCCCATCGCTTGCCATTCGACTTCCGCATTGACCACGGCCAACCGCCAGTGCTATCGTGCGGACTTGACTGAGGAAACGTCGGGCTGGGAGCGGCATTCGTTGGTAGCTCCCGATATCAAAAGGTGTCGTCCGTTCACACATCCGTAGCCCCCACCATCTCGCTCTTCGAGAAGCGGGAAGAACTGCGTCGAGTCCTGGAGAGCAAGTACTTTGCTAACTCTCCGAAGAAGACTCGGTTTCTTGAGTTTGTTTCCGAGCAGGCTTTTCTGGGCAACGGAGAAAAATTGAATGAGTATCTGATCGGGGTGGAGGTCTACGACCGGGGCGTAGATTTCAATCCGCAAAAGGATCCGATCGTGCGGGTGCAAGCGCACGAGATTCGCCGCCTACTCGACAAATACTATAAGGAGGAGGGTCACGGCGGCCTGATCCGGCTTGATCTGCCCTCTGGTCATTATGTCCCCGTCTTTCGCCGCAGCACGTCGGAGGCAGCCGCGGACACGCCGCCTGCGCCCGAGGGCACGACAGCGCACGCTCCCAGTCGCCGCCATCTCAGTATCACTCTAGTGCTGGGCGTTCTTTGCCTCGCGCTGGCCTCACTCCTTATCTTTAACTCATGGAAAGGTGGACAAGCCGCACAGCCCAGAGCACAAGTGGCCAGCTTGCCGGACGGCAGCGAGTGGTTCTGGCGACCGTTCCTTCCACCGGCCGAGGCGCCGCTGATCACGATTCCCAATCATCCATTGTTGCGCGCGGCCCACGACGGCGACAGCGCGCAGACTCTAGCAGCAGGTCACGAGATTCCCAAGGCGAGCCTACCGGAATTTCGCGACACCATTCATTTCCGTGAATTGAAGCGCTTCCTATTCGTCCCCAGCCTGACGGATTTCACGTCCGTCGGCGAGACTTTGGGAGTGGTCAATCTGTGCAAGATGTTTGCTAGCGTGGGCCAGGGTTGCCGCGTGCAGCCTTCCCGCCTGGTCAATTTTGAGGAAATCAAGGGCGACAACGCGATTCTGCTTGGCGGCAATCAGTCCTGGAGCGGTCGCGTGTTTCTCAACGACCCAGGATTTCACTTCCAGAGTGGCGTGATTCTCAACCGCAATCCTCAGCCTGGGGAAAAAGAAGTTTACAAACCCGAGTTCGACTCCGTAACCAACCAGTTGACGCGGGACTATGCGGTTGTGCTGATGTTGCCGAACGAGAGGAAGGAAAAGCGTGTTCTGCTGATCTATGGCATCTACACCCAGGGTTCTCAGGCGGCCATCGAGTACCTCATCAATCCTGAGCGCATGGCGGAACTGCGCAAAATGCTGCTGGACCTAGCTCCCGATCACAAGACCATACCACCTTATTTTCAAGTGCTTCTCACCACTACGGTGGAGAACTCGGTCCCCGGAAAATCTTCACTGGTTGCACTCCGCATTATCCCCAACTGATTAGCGGTCATATCCATTGTGAAGTTTGTAGCTGAGGGAATCGGCACCAGCGACATCTGCCTATTTGCTGAGACTCACCACCGCGACCTTGTTGACTCCGCTGCAGGCCAGATACAGTCGCCGATCGGGAGTCGCCACCATATTGCGAACCACGCCACCACCGGATGGGATCGCCTTCATGCTGAACCTCTCCGAGGCGGGATCGAACTGAACCAGTGTGTTGGGATTCACGCCCGATTCGCTATACCAGACCTTGCCATCGTCCGTGATCGCGATGCCATATGGTCTTGATGCCGAGCCACCGGGCGACATCCATTCCTTCAACAGTGTTCCCGTGGATGGATCGAAGTGTCCCAAATAGCCGCGCGCATAATCGGTGTAATAAATTGTTCCGTCTGCCGCCAGCGCGATCCGCCTTGGGCGCGCTCCCGCAGCGGGCAGAAGGTATTCGCGAACTTTCATCGTGCGCGGGTCAACGCTGGCCAGTTTGTTGGCTCCGAACTCGCAAAAGAAAGGCGTGTTGTTCGGCAGGATCACGATGCCGTAAGGCACGGCGTGCGGAGTAGGCAATTCGGCGAGGGTCATCTTCCCGGTTTTCGGATCGAGACGCCCAACGTAGTTGGTCTCTTCGTTGGTAAACCACAGAATGCCGTCGTGGTCGAAAGCGGGCGTGTGCGGGTCGATCTTGGCGTCACCGCCAGGACGATACTCCGCGATCTCGCCTATCTTGGGATTCAGCTTGCCAACATATCCGGCCGAAATCGCGGTAAACCAGATGTTGCCCTGCTGGTCGGCGACCAGGCCGTGCGGTCCGGAATTTGGGGTCTTCAACGGATATTCCTTAAACTCTCCGCTCCTCGGGTCGAGACGGCCGAGTTTGTTTGCTCCCTGTCCCGTGTACCAAAGCGAGCCGTCCGGGGCAATTGCGGGATCGTGTGGCCGGGACTTCGGCGTCGGAACTTCGTATTCTTGAATCTGCACGTCCAGCATTCCCACCGTTGGGGAAGCAGAGAGAATGGCGGCCAGCGTTAACCAGCACAGTTTGCTCAGATACATGGACGCTCTCCTTATCGGAGAAATTGTATTCCTCCGTTGAAGGAGGCGAATGATTTTCGCAGCAGAAATGGGGGTCTGCCGGCTCCAGGATCTACTTCGCCGGACTGCTGGCCGAATCCTAGCCAGCGGTCGAATCTCCCGCGAATTAAACCGGAGCGTAAGGGTCAGAGCAAACACACGGTTGACAGATTGAATCCGCAGCGCGCGTGACTTCGCCATTTCATCAGCAAATTCTCAGGCACCGGAGCACTGCTTTCGCCGATTATCCCCATCCATCGGCTCGGAAAACGAGAAAACCGCTTTCCGCTCCGGCCGGATTAATTTCCGTTTGCTCGTGATCCGGCAAAATCGTCAGAGCCACCTCCAGAGTGATCCAGAGGGAACGATGTCCGTCTTGCCAGCTATATGATCGCTGGTATTGCAGATCGGAGGTCTGCCAGCCTCCGTTGATGAACTGCTTGTCTGCGTGCGCACTCCCATTTGCTTTGGGTCGAGGCCTTGATTGCTGACTATGCTCGTCGAGACGTCTGAAAGCTCGGCGCGACCGGTGTTCAATCGTGGTCAGCCCACTTGGTCTGCAGACTCGGCGGCTGCCTTAAGGTCT
>Ga0209415_10015346_pt1 | contig 12421 bp, 10 predicted proteins | sample PeaSoiSIISIP2007_FD_187696 | JGI IMG/M metagenome (GOLD analysis project Ga0209415, IMG submission 187696) | Peat soil microbial communities from Weissenstadt, Germany - SII-SIP-2007 (SPAdes) (version 2) | ecosystem: Environmental > Terrestrial > Soil > Wetlands > Peat | place: Germany... | reverse complement strand
CGCACATGCAGGGCAGCTTCTCGGCGAGCGTCGACGAAATCGCCTGGGTGGTCACGAGCTACCTGGTGGCGGCCGGAATCATGATTCCGATGACCGGATGGATCGCGGGACGCTTCGGCCGCAAGCGCTACTTCCTGATCTCGATCGCCGCCTTCGTCGCCGCCTCCGCGCTCTGCGGCGTGGCCCAGTCGCTCGATCAGATCGTGTTCTTCCGATTGCTCCAGGGAGCGGCGGGCGCGGCGATGATGCCGCTCTCCCAGGCGATCCTGATGGAGACCTTCCCGCCGCACGAGCAGGCGATGGCGATGGCTATTTGGGGCATGGGCCTGATGGTGGCGCCAATCATGGGTCCGTCGGTAGGCGGATGGATCACCGATACGGCGACCTGGCGCTGGAATTTTTACATCAACGTGCCGATCGGCACCGCGGCCGGCTTCCTGGTGTCGCGCTTCGTCGACGACCCGGCCTACCTGCATCATTTACGGCAGAAGAGCGGCGTCGATTATCTCGGCATCGTCTGCCTGGTGGTCGCGCTCGGGCTCGCGGAAATCGTGCTTGACCGCGGCGAGCGCGCCGACTGGTTCGCCTCCCCCTGGGTTTGGTATTGCACGCTCACGGCGCTGACCGCCTTCGCCGTCCTGGGCTTTCACGAATGGCGCACGCCCGAGCCGATCGTCGCGGTCCGCATCCTGACCAACCGCAACTTCACCCTGCCGATGTCGCTGCTGATCTTCCTGACCTTCACCGCCTACGGCACCGCGATTCTGAATCCGGTCTTTCTTCAGGAGCTGCTCGGCTACACCGCGTCGAAGGCCGGCCTGGTGATGGCGCCGCGCGGATTCGGCACGATGTTCGCGATGCTGGCGCTGGGGACAATAGCGCGCCGCGGTGTCGACACGCGGCCGCTGGTGGGATTGGGGTTCTGCTTGATCGCCACGGCGCTTTGGTTCATGGCTCACTTCAATCTGACCGTGAGCCTCTTCTCGATCATATGGCCCACGATCATACAGGGGCTCGGGATGGGGTTGGTGTTTCCGGGGCTCTCGGCGGCGGCGCTCTCGACCATCGAACGGCCCAAGATGGGTTACGCCACCAGCCTATTCGCATTGACCCGTAATCTCGGCGCCGCGATCGGCACCTCGTCGCTGACCACGATGCTGATCCGGCGCGAGCAGGTGCGGCAGAGCTACCTGGTCGAGCACCTATCGGTCTTCACTATGGGCCGGTTGCCGAATCCGAATCTGCCCAGCATCAACATGGACTACGTCCAGCAGCTCGCCACCGGCCAAAAGCAGGGCCTGATGATGCTTTACGGATTCGTTCAGCGCCATGCGATGATGCTGTCGTTCAACGACCTGTATCGCTTCCTGTGCGGGCTGATGATCGTCGCGGCGCCAACCTTCATGCTGCTCCGGCGCGACACCCGCACCCGCCCCACCGAATCGCATTAGCAGGTTCACGCTCTACGTGATTCCGCGCTCTCGAAAGCTTCTGTGGTTGCTAACGATTCTCTGCGCTAGGTACTCTGGGAGAACTTCCCGGCGGAGAGGCAACTTATGACCACGCAGTCCCCCGATGTAATTCGACTAAAGGCCGAACAACGGCGGAGCTGGGACGAAAGCGCCGTCGGCTGGAACAAATTCTTTGATAAATTCGAGCGGGGCGCGCAATGCGTGAGCGACCGGCTGATCGAGTTGGCGCGAATTCAGCCTGGGCAGCGCGTGCTCGACGTTGCCACTGGAATCGGCGAGCCGGCGGTTTCGGCGGCGCGCCGGGTCGGACCCGAAGGCCACGTGATCGCAACCGACCATTCCGGCCAAATGATCAAGTTGGCGCGCGAGCGAGCGTCGGCGTTCGGATTGAGCAACATCGAGTTCCTCGAAATGGACGCCGAAGCGCTGGAGCTGCCCGAGAAGAGCTTCGACGCGATCCTGTGCCGATGGGGCTTGATGTTCCTTCCCGGCCTTGCGGGCGCGCTGGAGCGGATGCGCCATCTGTTGGTTCCCGGCGGCCGGCTGGCGGCGGCGGTATGGAGCGACGCGCCGAAGGTTCCGATGATCGGTCTGGTGCTTGGGGTCTGCAGGCAATTCCAGCTTCCACGTCCTCCGGCGGGTACGCTCGGCCCGCTCAGTCTCGCGGATATCGACGCGCTGAAACGAACCTTCGAGCAAGCGGGCTTCGCCGAGGTCGGGGTCGAATCGCTTACCGTGACGCTCGAGTTCACTTCCGCCGACGAGTACGTGCTTTTTCAGCAGCGGATCCAGAATCCGACGACGAAGTTGATAAGCGCGCAGCCTGCCGAGACCCAAGCGAAAATCTGGCAAGCTATCGCGGATTCGACCCAGCCGTACGCCGGCGCGGACGGTGTGGTACGGCTGCCGAATGAATGCGTGTGCGTGGCCGCGCGGCGCTAAGCGCGGGTCAGATTAACCGCAGTTCCTTCATCACGCCGCGAAGCTTCTCGGCCGGTCCCGGCGACATCGTAGTCAGCGGCATCCGCAGCTCGGCCGTGCACTTGCCCATCAGCGAGGCGGCATACTTGACCGGGATCGGATTGGTCTCCAGGAACAGCGCGCGCATCAGCGGCAGCATCTTGTAGTGCAGCTCGCGGGCGCGCGCGAAGTTTCCCGCCAGTGCTGCCTGCACCAGCTCGTGGGTCTCGCGCGGCATGACGTTGGTTATGACCGAGATCGCGCCCTTGGCGCCGAGCGCGATCAGCGGCAGCGTGAGCGAATCGTCACCCGAGAGGATGGTGAGGCGCTCTCCGCACAGGCGCCGGATATCAGAGGCCTGGTCCATCGAGCCCGACGCTTCCTTGATTCCCACGATGTTCGGGACGTCGGCCAACTGAGCCAGGGTTTCGGGTAGCACGCTAGACCCGGTGCGGCCCGGGATGTTGTAGACGATCAGTGGCAGCGGCACGCTCTGCGCGATCGCTCGGTAATGTCTGACGATCCCATCTTGCGTGGGCTTGTTGTAGTAGGGCGAGACCAGCAGCGCGCCGTCGGCGCCGACCTCGCGCGCGAAGCTGGTCAGGCGGATCGCCTCGGCGGTGCAGTTGGAGCCGGTTCCGGCCACCACCGGTACGCGTTTGCGCACCTGTTCGACCGTGATCTTGATCACGCGCTCGTGCTCGGGATGTGACAGGGTTGCGGATTCGCCGGTCGAGCCGCACGGGACGATGCCGTCCACGCCGTTCTGGATCTGCCATTCGATCAGCTCGCGCAGGGCGGGTTCGTCGACCGCTCCGTCGCGAAGCGGGGTGATAATCGCCGACAGTGCGCCATTAAACATAGACATAACCTCCCGGACCGCATTCCCTGCGGCAGCATTCCGTGCCGACGGGATTATTCACCAATTGCCCCCTTTGGTCGAGTCCGGCGCGTGTCCACGCCGCCTTGGTGGCGCGGCTGTCGGATGAAGGCCCAGCGTTCAAAAGCTGTTCGCCATATGTTCGAGCGAAGCGAGTGCTCATACCGCGACCATCTCGGAGGGGCCGAGTTCGAGCTCGCCGCGAAACACTTCGACCGCTTCACCGGTCATGAAAACGTGGTCAGCCCCGTCGCCTTTTTCGCGCCATTCGATTTCCAACCGGCCGCCGCGCAGTTCAACCGTAGCCCCGCGTTCGGCGCGACCAGTCAGGACGGCCGCGACTAGCGCCGCGCAGGCACCGGTGCCGCAGGCCAGGGTCTCGCCCGAGCCGCGTTCCCATACCCGCATCTTGAGACGGTCGCGCGCCGTCGTCTGGACGAACTCGGTGTTTACGCGGCGCGGGAAGAAGGGATGGCGCTCGAACTGCCGTCCGATTCGCGCGAATTCATCGTCCGCGAGGCGGAAGATTTTGTCGTCATCGACGAACACGATGCAGTGCGGATTTCCCATCGAGACCGCGGTGATAGTCTCGCGCCGTCCGCCGACTTCAAGCTGATAGCCGACGAGCTTGCCGTCCGCCAGCGCCGGGATGTCGCGGCCCTCCAGAATCGGCGCCCCCATGTCGACGGTAGCCGCCGCCACGGCGCCGCCTTCGAGCTTGAGCCAGATAGTCTTGACGCCGCAATCGGTTTCGACCGTCAGCGGATTGCGACGCGCCGTGCCGCGTTCGTAAGCCAGCCGCGCCAGGCATCGGATACCGTTGCCGCACATCTCGCCCCTGCTGCCGTCGGCGTTATACATCTCCATCCGCAGGTCGGCGTGGGTCGACGGGCAGAGCATGATGAGGCCGTCGCCGCCGACTCCGAAGCGGCGGTCGGAGAGCCGCTGGGCCAGCTTTGCGGGCTCGGCCGGCCTGGTTTCGGTCGCGACCACGTAGATGTAGTCGTTGCCGCATCCGTGCATCTTGGTGAATTCCAGCTTCGGCATCGCGAGCGCTTGCTCAGGCTTTCAGGTCCACCACCTTCTCGCCGCGGATGAGGTCCTCGAACGTCTCACGCTCCCGGATTACGTGCGCCTCGGTGCCGTCCACCAGAACCTCCGCCGCGCGTGGCCGGCTGTTGTAATTCGAGGCCATGACGAAACCGTAGGCGCCGGCGCTCATCACCGCCAGCAGATCGCCCTCGCGCGGTTCCGGAATCGCGCGCTCGCGAGCGAAGAAGTCGCCGCTTTCGCACACCGGGCCGACGACGTCGGCCGTCACGACCGGGCTCCGCTCGCGATCTTCGACCGGTAGAATCGAATGATAGGCTTCGTAGAGCACCGGCCGAATCAGATCGTTCATCGCCCCGTCTACCACGATGAAGCGCTTGACGTCGGTTTCCTTGATATAGAGCACCCGGGTCACGAGCGCCCCGGCGTTGCCCACCAGCACTCGTCCCGGCTCGACGATAAACTTGAGCCCGAGCTCGCGCAGCGGCGCCATCAACGCGGCCGCGTACTCAGCGGGATGCGGCGGCTCCTCCTGATAGGGAATTCCCAGCCCGCCGCCGAGGTCGAGGAATTTGAGCGAGATGCCCTCGGCGCGCAATCGCTTGACGATCGCGGCGACCTTCTCGCCCGCTTCACTAAACGGCGCGGTATCGGTGATCTGCGAGCCGATGTGGGTGCTGAGTCCGACCAATTCCAGGTCGGCGAGGGCGCGCGCCTCGGCATAATACTCGAGCACCTGCGCCAGCGGTACGCCGAATTTGCTGTCCCGATGACCGGTGGAGATATGAGGATGGGTACCCGGGTCGAGGTCGGGATTAACCCGCAAGCTTACCGGCGCTCGCTTGCGCTGCCGCCGCGCCATCTCGGCGATCCGGTAGAGCTCGGGGCGCGATTCGGCGTTGATCATCAGAATCCCGGCGTCGAGCGCCGCCGCGATCTCCTCGTCGGTCTTGCCCACACCGGAGAACACGATCTTGCGCGGATCGGCGCCGACCCTTAGACAGCGCATCAACTCGCCCACCGAGACGATATCGAAGCCCGAACCCATCGTCGCGAACAGCTTCAGGATGCTGAGGTTCGACAGCGCCTTCATCGCGTAGCAGATCAGATGGTCGCTGCCGGCGAAGGCCTGGTCGAAGACTTCGAAATGGCGGCGCAAGGTGCGCGCGCTGTAGACGTAAAAGGGAGTGCCGACCCGGGCCGCGATATCCTTGAGGGCGACCTCCTCGGCGAAAAGCTGGTTCTGCTTGTAAGAGAAATAATTCATAAGATTGCGTGACGCTGGGTTCTACCATAGCCCAGGCGCCGCGATAAACTATCAGCTCTATTGTAGCGGACTGGCGTTCACGGCGCCTGCGCCGCCGGAGCCCCGTTGCCCGGTTGCGGTGTCGTCGCCGGAGCATGCTGAGTCAAGTGCCCCGCGCCGGGTTCAGGCGGCGGCGTGCGGATGAGGACGGCTTCGTTCGAGGGCAGGCTCTGATAGCCGTCGCTGGTGAGCGAGATCACCCGGTAACGATAGCGATGGTTCATCAGCGTGCCTTTATCCACTAGCGACAGATGGCGTTGCTGCTGAAAGCGCTGCTGGTCGGTAATCGGCAGCTTGGCCACTTCCGTCACGGGCTCGCTATCGGCTCCGCGCAGCACGACGAATTCGCTGAGATCGCGCATCCGGTCTCCGTTTTGGTATTTCTCCGGCCGGCTCCAGGCCAGTTCGATTCCGTCGGCCACCGGGTTTGCGCGCAGGTCAATGATCTGCTCGGGCCTGACGTCTTCGGGACCTCGCGGCCGGGTCTTGATACCGCATCCCGACCAGCAGGCGAGACCGATCGACAGCGCTAGCCATGCGCCGAAAGCGATTGCGCGAGAGCTCATTTGCCGCGCACCCGAAAGCTGGAACCGGCAGCCAGTTCGCGCTTGAGCTGGGCGAGCCGGCGGCGCACGGTTGCCGGCGCCGGACCGCCGGGTATGCCGCGCGCTTTGAGTGAACCCTTGGCCGAGAGCATCGGTTTTACGTCTGGGCCGAACTTGTTCGAGTAGCGGCGCAAATCATCCAGGCTCAGTTCCTCGATCGATTTGCCCTCGGCGCTGGCATGCCGCACCAGCGTGCCGACTGTCTCGTGGGCCTTGCGAAACGGCACACTTCGGCGCACCAGGTATTCCGCGAGGTCGGTAGCCAGCGTCCAGTTTCCGGCGGCCGACTCCATCGCGGCCCGGTTGAAGCGCAAGCTCGGCCAAAGCGCCGCGGTAAGGTCGAGGGCCGGCTTAAGCGTGTCGAGCGCGTCGAACACCCGTTCCTTATCCTCTTGCAGGTCGGAGTTGTAAGCCAGCGGCAAGCCCTTGAGCACCGTCAGCATCGCCACCAGGTCGCCGATGATGCGCCCGCTCTTGGCGCGGATCAACTCGAGCAGGTCGGGGTTCTTCTTCTGCGGCATCATCGAGCTGCCGGTCGAAAACTCGTCCGGCAGACTCACGAAGCCGAATTCGGCGCTCGACCACAGGATGATCTCCTCGCACATCCGCGACAGATGAACCGCGCACAGCGCCGCCGCGGCCAGAAAGTCGACCACGAAGTCGCGATCGGAAACCGCGTCGATGCTGTTGGCCGCGAGCCGGCGAAATCCAAGCTCGCGCGCGACCATCGCGCGATCGATCGGGAGCGTGGTCGCGGCCAGCGCGCCCGCCCCCAGCGGCATCACCGCGGTGCGCTCCAGGGCCTGGGCGAAACGCTCGCTATCGCGTCCCAGCATCTCGACGTAGGCCAGCACGTGATGGGCAAGCGATACCGGTTGCGCGCGTTGCAGATGAGTATACCCGGGCATCACGGTCTCAACCTCGCGCTCGGCGAGGCGAACCAGAGTCGAACGCAGCCGGAAAATCAGCTTCAGCACGTCGCCTAGTTCCTCGCGCAAGAACAGCCTCAAGTCGAGCGCGACCTGGTCGTTGCGCGAGCGTGCGGTGTGAAGCTTGGCGCCGGCCGCGCCGATCTTCTCGGCCAACCGGTGCTCGACGGCGAGATGGATATCTTCATCGGACGGCACGAAGTTGAACCGGCCGGAGCGGATTTCGGCTTCGATCTGACGTAGCCCGGCGACGATCTGATCCGCCTCCGCGCCGGTTATCAGCCTGACCTTGGCCAGCATCCGCGCATGCGCGATCGAGCCGAGAATGTCGTGGCGATAGAGCCGCCGATCGAAGGGCAGCGATGCCGTGAACGCCTCGACCTCGGGCAGGCGCCGTCGCTCGAAGCGTCCGCGGATTAGGCTCGCTTGGCGCGCGCTCTCGGTGCTCGCAACGCGCTCCGCGCCTGATGTTTTGCCTACTTTCATTTCCACGAGTGGCTCAAAACAGGAAGGTTGCCTGAAACCGGACCATCGGCACAAGGGCCGCTCGGCGGCGGGTACGCCTGGGCGGCATGCGGCGCTGGCGACGGATAACGCGAGCCCGATCCATGCTTGTCCTTACTATCTATCACGCGAAGCCGTAGCACTCGAAAACCCCCACGCGCTTTTCACCAAGCAGCCGGTTGCGGCTTGCTTATTACTTGACTTCGCGCCGATTAAGTAAATACTTAAACATACCTGGCGTCCCATATCAGAGCATACAGTCCTTAAGCTTTCGATCGGGGGACGATTTCCACTTGATGGCGAATCCGAAGAATCTCGGCCTCATCACTGGACGCGCTCGCGACGGTTACGCCGAGCTGGGGCTGGCGTGAAACCAGCGCCCGCGCTAGCGGCCACGCCGCGTAAGGCATCTGGGCGCCAGCGGCCAAACCGCCGGCCGATCTCGGTCGCGACGCGGGAAGCCATCCTGCGCGCCGCCGAGGACGAGTTTGCGGCTCGCGGTTTCGGCGGCGCACGCTCCGATGCTATCGCCGAGCGCGCCGGGGTGAACAAGGCGCTGCCGTTCTATCACTTCGGCTCCAAAGCGCGGCTCTACGAGGAGGTGCTGAAGCGGGCGCTCGGCCGCCTCGGCGAGATCGTGACGCATACCATCGAATCGCCTCAGCCCGCCGAGCGGCTGGCGTATTTCGTTCGCGACCTTTCGTCCTACCTGGCGGCGAATCCCAACTGGCTCAAGATCATTACTCGCGAGCTGGTCGACGACGGTCCGCGCTCCAGAGCTATCGCGCGCCGTTACTTGAAGCCGCTGGTCGATGCCACTCACGCCGAGATCACGCGCGCGATCGAATCCGGCCATATGCGAGCGATGGACCCGTTGCAGGCGATGATCAGCATCGCCGGCGAGGTGATTTTCTACCCTCTGATCGCGCCGTTCCTGGAAGGTCTCGGAATGCGCAAGCCCTTGGCCGCCGTCAATCGCGCCAAGCGCGAGGAGGCGGTGCTGACATTGCTCAACGCGGCGCTGCGGACACCCCAGATCGGCAAGGTCCAGAGTTCGAACCCGGACTGATCTTCGATTTCTTCTAACGCCGCGACTACGGATGGCCGGTTCCGCCGACGCCGATGGTCGATTGCTCGGTCAGGCCCATCTCGCCGCGCCGCCAACCGGCCAAGAACGCCGCGCCGCGCTGTTCGCCGGTGCCGTGCGAAACCTGGAAGCCAAAAGAATCGTCGCCGGTCAGCCGGTAGTAGTCCGAGATATTCTCAGCGCGAATGTTGAGGCGTGAGAGCGTATAGCCGGCGAACTGATCGGCCTCGAGTTCGCATCTGACGCTTCCGAGTTGCTGCCGTCCGCGCTCGAAATCATGATGCATCACATGGCCGAGCTCATGGGCCAGAATGGCGTAGAACACGGACTGCTTGGCTTTGTCATCCTCGATATGCATCAAGGCGGCGGTGGTCCATGCCATCCCCGTCGGGCTGTAGAAGACGCATCCTGGCCCCCGGGCGTAAGCCGGTCGCCGTGAGGAGGACTCAAAAAGCTGAACATCCGCCTGCGCACCCCAAACCGAGGCGATCTGCGCCATCATCGATTTTAGCGGCTCTCCCGCAGGTCGCGCCCGCTCGCCGCAAGCGATGACAAACTCTCGGGAGCGGTCAGGGGCGTCCGAAGATGAATTCGGGCGGCTCGCCGGACTCTCGCCGCTCGCGCTACCCTCGGCGGAGTTACTATGAGGCACGACGCGCCAGTCGTCTTGGGCCGCGCCTGGCGCCGAGCTCAGGCAGACCGCAATGGCCAGCGCGCAGCCAAGAAGCACTCCGCCCCGCCCTGGTCCGCAGCTCATAAGCGTTTGCCGGAAACTATCGGGTGGGTCGAATCTCGCAATCGCAGCCGCGCGCCGCACAGTTGATAACGCCGTTGGGATGAGTGATGTGGACGTTACGTTTGTGCTGGCATTTGGGGCACTCGTCGGCGGCAGGTCGTGGATTCGGCTTGGGCACCACCCGCAGCGGTCTAAACTGAATTAGCTTGCCCAACTGATTTTCCCTCGAGGCTCACTCCGATCGGCCGAGCACCCGTAGCCTGAGCGCGTTTAGCCGAATGAACCCTTCGGCATCCGATTGCTGGAAACCGCCTTCCTCTTCGAAGCTCGCCAACTGGGGATTGTAAAGCGACTTGGGAGCCTTGCGGCCAACAATCGAAACATTTCCTTTGTAGACCTTGAGCCGCGTCGTTCCGGTCACGTTGTTCTGGGCGTGGTCGATCAGAGCCTGCAAGGCTTCGCGCTCCGGAGCGAACCAGAACCCATAATAGACCATTTCCGCGTAACGCGGTATCAGGGAATCCCGCAAATGCATCAGCTCGCGGTCCAGGGTAAGCTGCTCGACGCCACGATGGCCGTGGGTGAGGATCGTGACGCCCGGGCTTTCGTACACCCCGCGTGATTTGATTCCAACGTAGCGGTTCTCGACCATGTCGACGCGACCGACGCCGTGACGGCCACCAATGAGATTAGCGCGTTCGATCAGGTTGGCGGGGGATAATTTTTCACCGTTAATCGCGACCGGATCGCCGCGCAGATACTCGACCTCGACATATTCGGGCTGGTCGGGCGCTTTTTCAGGTGCGACCGTCAGTCGAAACATGTCGCCATAGGGTTCGAGCCAGGGGTCCTCGAGGATGCCGCCCTCGTAGCTGACATGCACCAAGTTACGGTCCATCGAGTACGGCTTCTCGGCGCTCACGGTTATCGGGATGCGTTTCTCATTGGCGTAGGTAATAAGGTCGCGACGCCCTTTGAAGGGGAAGTCCGGATGGCGCCACGGGGCGACCACGATGAGCTCCGGCGCCAGGCGCGCGAAGGTCAGCTCGAAGCGGACCTGGTCATTGCCCTTGCCGGTGGCACCATGGCTGACGGCGTCAGCGCCCTCTCGGCGCGCGATCTCGGCCTGCTTCTTGGCGATCGCGGGACGGGCGATCGAGGTGCCGAGCAGGTAGTAGCCTTCGTAGATCGCATTGGCGCGAAGTATCGGAAAAACGAAATCGCGCGCGAACTCTTCGCGCAGATCCTCGACGAAGAGCTTCGACGCTCCGGTCTTGAGCGCCCGATCTTCGAGCCCGGAGAGTTCCTCGGCCTGGCCGACGTCGGCGCAGAAGGCCACCACCTCGCATCTGTAGTAATCCTTGATCCAGCGCAGGATGACTGAAGTATCGAGTCCGCCGGAATAAGCCAGGACCAGCTTCTTGATCTTAGGATTAGGCGTCATTTCGTGACTTTAAACTCCGGATGCCCGTGACTTTAAACTCCGGATGCCAAGGAGTGGCTTGGCGGGCGACGACCTGGCGCGCGAGGACGCGGAATTCGCCCCGAGTTCGCCGACCAACGCTTCCAAGCCCAGTACTTCGGGTTTAAGCAACCAAAGCATCACCGCCTTCTGAGCATGCAGGCGGTTCTCCGCCTGTTCGAGCACGACCGATTCAGGGCCGTCGATCACCTCGTCCGTGATCTCTTCGCCGCGATGCGCCGGCAGGCAGTGCATCACCAACGCGCCCTCGGCGGCCTTCTTCAACAGCGCGCGATTTACCTGGAAGGCCTTGAAGTCGCGGCGCCGGCGCGCCGCTTCCTTCTCCTGGCCCATCGAGATCCACGAGTCGGTATACACCGCGTCGGCCTGCGCGACGGCTTCAGCCGGGTCGTGCGTGAGCATGCCGCGTTTGGCGCGGCGCAGGCGCGCCACAAAGCTCTTGCCGGGCTCGTAGCCGGCAGGGCATCCGAGCCGCAGTTCAAAGCCCAGGAGCTCTGCCGCCTCGATCCAGGTCTGGGCGAGGTTGAAGCCGTCGCCGATAAACGCGACGCGAAGCTTGGTCAGATCGCCGCGAAGCTCGCGCAGCGTCATCAAATCGGCGAGCACCTGGCACGGATGCAGCAGGTCGGTGAGGCCATTGATAACCGGCACCGACGCCTCCCGCGCCAGCTCGGCACAAGTCTCGTGGCTGAAGGTGCGGATCATGATCAGATCGACCCAGCGCGAGAGGTTGCGCGCCACGTCCTTGACCGATTCGCGCTCGCCGATGCCGATATCCTGCGGGGCGAGATAGATCGCGTGTCCCCCGAGTTGCGCCATCCCGGTCTCGAACGTGAGCCGGGTGCGCAGCGACGGCTTCTGGAAGATCATCGCCAGCGTCTTGCCTCGCAGGTAGGGATGCTCGAGGCCGCTTTTTAGTTCGCTCTTCAGGCGCGCCGCCAAACCGAGCAGGCCGTGCAGTTCGGCGGCTGATAGCGAACTCAGGTCGATAAAGTCCCGTTTCATCGGAAAGCCAGAACTAAGATTTTCCAACCGCGCGCGCATACAAGCAAGCCTGCCACAATCTGACGCAATTAGCTTCCGGCTGCCTTGCTGCCATCGGGCATCGTGTTGAGCGCGCGCCGGATGATAGCCAGCCCTTGGTCGGCTTCCTCGCGGCTAAGATTCAAGGGCGGAAGCAGGCGCAGAACATTCCCGGCGGTCGCGTTGACCAACAGTCGCTCCTTGAGACAGGCGTCGACCACTGGACGCGCTTCCTGCTTTAGCACCACCCCGATAATCATCCCCTGCCCGCGTACCTCTGCGATACGGTCGTTGCCCCTGGCGATAGCGCGCAGCTCTGCCAGCAGGTAATCACCGATCGCGGTGGCGTTTTCAAGCACATGATCTTTTTCCAGCGCGTCGAGAAC
>Ga0209415_10015345_pt1 | contig 12421 bp, 13 predicted proteins | sample PeaSoiSIISIP2007_FD_187696 | JGI IMG/M metagenome (GOLD analysis project Ga0209415, IMG submission 187696) | Peat soil microbial communities from Weissenstadt, Germany - SII-SIP-2007 (SPAdes) (version 2) | ecosystem: Environmental > Terrestrial > Soil > Wetlands > Peat | place: Germany... | reverse complement strand
ACCGCATCTACAAAATGTGCCCGGACTGCCACGGGGCGCGCTTCCAGCCGGAGGCCCTGCTCGACGGGTTTGTATTGCCGCAGATCGAACCCACTCGGCACATACAACAAACTGATAGCTATCAAGAGTCGTAGCTATTGCTCTTGATAGCTATCGTCGAGCATTCGGGCTTCATAAGTTCTCCGCGACAACCACTTGCCACTTTGGTCGAGATAGTCTCGATCGAGGCCGGTGGTAGCGAGGGAGTACCAGATGTCTTACGCACGTATGCTCGCAATACCGTTTGCGGCGGCTCTGCTTTCGACGAGCGCGGGCCTCGCGGTCTCTGCCACTCAAGTGCCATCCCGTTCGGCCGTCAATTTTGCGGTGTCCTCGACTCACAGCAATGGCACCGTGAGCCTGGTACGAGTGGCGGAGGTTGAGCGATCGGAGAAGCCGGACCCCGCGGAGAAGGCCGACTCGGTCGACAAGCCCGACAAGCCCGAGCACCACAGCGCCGACAGTGTGGCGCGAGTCGCCCGGCCGGAACGACCAGATCGGCCCGAGCGGTTCCACCGCTAGTCTCGAACCTCTCCAGGGCGACCGCCTCGCCAGCCACGAATGCGGCAGTCCGGCAGCTCCTCCGCGAGCTGCCGGGCTCGCTTGGTCGGCCCTCGTTAAAGTGAGAATGCCCGCTTGAGCACCAATCCGCCGCCGATGCTCGGGCTGCCGGTGGCAAAACCCGTGACGATATAGGGCCTGACGCTCCAATCCGGCGTTATTCTGTATTTCATGTAAAGCGTGACCTCGCGCTCGGGTCCGCTCGTACCCGACAAAGGCTGACGCCGGTCGAACGACAGGCCACCAGAGAATTCTTTGGAAAACTTATAGTTAGCTCCAATCGAGCCGTACCAAACATTGCGCAGCGGGATATCCGGCGACCCTCCTCCGAAGCGGCGGCCGAAGCTCGCAATCGCGTCAAGATCGCCGACGATCCGTTGGATGGCTTCGAGCTGCAGGTAATAGCTGTTTTGGCCGGTGCCAAGCCCACGCGAGACCGGCGCGGTGCCGAACCGTACCTTTCCGGTGGCGGTGATATAGGTGCCGCTCTTCGGCAGGGATACCGGATCATAGCTCGCCGCGGCGATCACATCGCCAACGCCGGTGCGGACAACCGGCTCAGATGCGGCGAGGTTGCCCACGCCGCCGATGCCGGGGATGACATTGCCCGGTCCGTCGGTCCGAAGATACGGAAGGGTTACGCCGACACTCCAGCGATCGGCCTCGTACTTGATCAATAGCGTATTGGACAGGACCTTGGTCGATTGCGCCAGTCCATAGCTGCCACTACTGAAGTCGCTCCCCGCCGACAACGATAGTTCATCGGCGCCGGCGCTGCGAGATGACGGTCCGGTCATGCAAAAGGTGATCGCGACAATCGCCGCCGACAGCCGACCCACCCGGCTGTGTCGGACTTCAGCCCGGGGCAGCGCGAACATCCGAGGTTGCCGGGAATCAGCTGGCGATGCCGGCCAGTAGCGCAATCCGCACCGCGTCGAGCCGGTTGCGAGCCCCCATCTTCTCGAAGGCATGATAGAGGTGCAGCCGCACGGTGACGGCGGCGATACCGAGTTCGTGCGCGATCGCCTTGTCAGTCATCCCGCGCAGCAGCAGCCGCACCGCCGCGAGCTCGCGGGGCGTGAGCCCAAATGGGACGGCCGCTTCCTCATCAGCGCTTTTGACCGGTCTCGGGGGGTGTTCCCAACTCGGTGCCGCAACGATCCGTTCTCCGGCGAGAATGCGTCCGAGCGCGGCGCGAAGCGCATCCCCGCTCAATTCCTTCGAAATCACGCTGGCTGCGCCACTCTGCAGCACCGCTTCGATGTCGCTCTGGGAGATATTCCCTGACAGGATGACCACCGGAATCTTCGGAAATTCCCGCTTGGCGCGCCGGATCCCTTGGACGCCATCCATCCCTGGCATGACAAAGTCAAGCAAGATGAGATCCGGCTTGCCGCGCCGCGCCGCCCCGAGGGCCCCGTCGAGATCGTCCGCCTCCAGGATCTCGATGTCTTCGGCGCATTGCCGCAGGTAGTAGCAAAGCGCCTCGCGAAAGAGGTTGTGATCGTCGGCAAGGATCAGGCGCATGCTGCGGCTCCGGCTAGGCCGCTTCGGCCTGAGCGACGACCTCGCTCGCCGCCGCTGCCATTGGCAGGTACATCGAAATGGTCGTGCCGGCGCCGGGCGCGCTCTCCAGTTGGATGCCGCCATCATGGCTCGCGACGATGCCGTGCGTGATCGCCAACCCCAGCCCGGTGCCCTCGCCGACGGGTTTTGTCGTGAAAAACGGATCGAAGGCACGCTCCGCAACATCTGCCGGCATACCCACCCCGTTGTCGCGGCAGGTCACGCGGACATAGTCGCCAGCACGCACGCCCAGCCGGCGCGCCAATTGCTCGTCGACCGAAAGATCCTCGACAGCCAAGGCGATGCGGCCGCCGCCGCGCGAGCCGATTGCTTGTGCTGCATTCGACAGAAGGTTGAGGACGGCCTCTTCGAGCTGCGCGTTGTCTCCGAGGATGGCGCCGCGCGATCGCCAGGCGGTTTCGACGGCGATGTTTGGGGGGAGGCTCCCCCTGGCGAGCGCAAGAGCATGTTCAACGATCGCGGTCATCGACAGTCGGTCGCGGCCCGGCATCTCGCGGCGGCTGAAGGTCAGGATTTGACGGACCAGCTGGCGACCCTGCGCGACGGCATCGATCATCCGCTCGACGCGCCGTGCCGTGGAACTGTTCGGCGGCACCTCGCCCAGCGTCTGGTCGAGGAGGCCCGACATCGCCGGCAACAGGTTGTTGAAATGGTGCGCGATGCCCCCGGCCATCCGCCCGAGCGCCTCCATCTTGAAGGCCTGCCGCATCTGCGCCTCCATGCGTTGGCGTTGCTCGGCCTCGACCTGCCATCCGCGCAGGGCACGCTGCTCATTCTTGGCGATGCGAACGGCATGGAAGGAGGCGACAAACAAGATCAACGAACATGAGATTGCGATCAGACTGAACACCCCGAGGTGGTCCCAGAGCTCGGCGCGCACGCCGTTGAGGTCGACCGCGTAGGTGACGTAGAGCGGGTAGCCGTTCAGCTGCTTGATCCCGGCGATGCTCGCTATGTCGCCGAGCCGGGCTTCGAAGACGGCGGCCTGCTCAGGGTTCTCACGAGCCTTTTCGAGGTAGGGATTGTCAGGGGGCAGAACGCTCCCCGGCGGCGGACCGCGATTGCTGGCCAGAACGGCGCCGTCGGAGCGTATCAGCATCACCCGCGGCGCTTCCTCATTGCCCATGCTGAGAAAATGCTTCTCGAAATAGTTCGGTGAGAGCGCCAGCAGGATGACGCCGTCGAATGCACCACCGGGCCGCGAGCGCCGGCGCGCCACGTGAAAGGCGAAGGTGCCCGTCATGCGACCGGCGGCGGGTATGCCGATGCGAATGCCGGATGCTTCGCGCTCGGCGGCCTGAAAATAATCGCGATCCGCCACATTGATGCGGCGTTGGAGCGGGTAGGCGCGGGTCGTTGCCCGCACGTCGCCGTTCGCGTCAAATAGCCATATCGAGTCGATGTAGTTGGATTTGTTATCCAAGTTGACGAGGAATTCATGCAACTCAGCCGAGCGCTCGATCTCGTCCCAGCTTTGGTCGCGGATCCGGTCGTCGATCCAATCCAGCGCCATCTCCTGCGCCTCGAAGACCTTCCCCGCCTCCTCGGCGAGCACCCCGAGCGCGCTCTGCGCCCGCGCGTGGGAGAGATGCAGCTCCTGCTGCCATATCTGCCATCCGGCGACGACCAACAGCAGCAGCGGAACCAGCCAGGAAAAGGAGGCGACGACTTGCAGCAGCAAGACGTACCGACCGATGAGCGGACCCCGGCTCGCCGGCGCCGCACGTTTGTGCCTTCCCCGCCGCCACATTGGACCCAGCCTTCGTCGCGAGCGGGTTGGCTGTAGCGGTTACAGGCTCACCCATCGTTGATGCAGATCAACGAGATGTGAACATCTTGCTCATCATGCGCCAGCACCTCAGCTGCGCGGCGCCATGAGCCACCGCCGACGGGGGTTGGATAGTGGCTACAATTTTTATGCCGCCGGCGATTTTCTCAGCACCAATCGCGGGATCGACGCGGTCACGCCGGCGCTGACGCGTTTGCCTATCTCGACAGGATTATCGATAGCCAGAACCGGATCGCTCTGGATAGACGATCTCCCTCGAGAAGGGCCGCGAAATCGGCCGCCCGGCGCCGACCCACGAGAAGCTGATCGCGGCGGTGAAGCGGGTGGAACTCGGGCACGCCGCGCCCGCGCCGGAGCACATCTCTACGCGCTCGGGTGAACGGACCCCGCGCCCTGCCCCGCACCAGCTTCGTTCTTGCGGCGTCGCGCCTTAGTAGGGGATATTCTTCTGCGGGGTGGTGGTGGTGCTGGAGTCCCCGCCGCCGGTGAAGCGGCCGAGGTTGCCGAGCACCTGTTCGAGGAAGGTCAATTCGCGCCCCGGCGCCGGGGTCGCGCCCGGGGCCGGCTCGATCTCGCGCCCGTCTTTCAGATCCTTGTGGTCGACACCTTGGACCACGCCCTTGTCATCGAATTTGACGACATAAACCTGCTGGTCCAGGACATCCGGATCAAGGAACGCCACCTGCTCTGTCTTGCGGCTGATGTAATACCAGTTCTTGTCGTCAAACACCCCGGTGCTCGACGGCGTCCCCAGGATCTTGGCCACCTGCTGGCGGGTGGTGGTGCCGGGATGGATCAGCGCGAGCTGGTCGGAATCCGGTAGATTCCCGCGCTGGTCGACAGTGGGAACGCACGCCACCACGCTTTCCGCCGCGAGTGCGATGGCTACCAAAGCCAGGAGTGGCATCTTTCGGAGGGTGCTGGGGTACACGCGGTTTGACTACCTTCGCTTATGTTGAAACAGGGTGGGCTTCGGACCATGTCTCGGTTTGACTTTAGCCGCGGGTGGGCTCCTGTCAACGCCCAGCACCGCGCCACATTGGCTGCGCCGGTCTGGGATGTTCACGCGGTTCAGAACCATTTCCGTGCGAGGGGCTGCCGAACTCGCCTATGGCCGGGTCGTCGCGCAGGCCCGACAGCCCGGCTTTTTCAAGGATGGCGGCGTGCCGGATACGGTTGATGGCCGCTTTGAGTTGATCTGCCTGCACGCCTTCCTCTATCTCCATCGGCTGAAACGCGAACAGCCGCAGGCGGCGCCGTTGGGCCAGCGCTTTTTCGATACGATGTTCGCCGATTTCGACCGCTCGCTGCGCGAAATGGGTACGGGCGACCTCAGCGTCGGCCGCGAGGTGAAGCGCATGGCCGAAGCCTTTTACGGCCGCGTCGCGGCTTACGAACGGGGTCTGGCGGGCGATGATGCGGTACTGCAGCCGGCGCTCGCCCGCAATCTGTTTGGCACCGCGCCCGCCAATCCGACCCTCCTTGCGGCGATGGCCGGCTATGTACGCCGCGAGGTGGCGCGGTTGAACCAAGAGGGCGCGGAGGATCTGTTGGCGGGGCGGGTTTCCTTCGGGGCGCCGCCCGGCGCCGCGACAACGACCGAGCTGGCCGGCGGGCAATGACCAGGACGACCCAACCGGAATTCCCGCGTCTCGTGCCGCTGGGACGGCTGAGGATGGAGCCCTTTCGCCAGGAGATCAGCGCGACGGAGGCCGAGCGCGCCGCCCTCGCCCGACGCTTCGACCTCGTCGCCCTCGACCGGCTCAGCGCGACGGTCGAGCTGACCCGCCGGGGTGAGGACATGTTCTCGCTGCGCGCCGCGTTTTCCGCCGAATTCGTGCAGAGCTGCGTCGTCACCCTCGATCCGGTCGGCGGGACGGTGTCAGAGGAGTTTACGCTGCTCTACGGCCCGCCCGAGATGGAAGCGCAAGCGGGCCAGACGGTCGAGGACGAGGTCGCCTTCGAGCCGATCGCCGGCACCGCGATCGATATCGGCGAAGCGGTGGCCCAGCAATTCTCGCTGGCGCTGCCGCCATTCCCGCGCAGCCCCGGCGCCGCGATCGACGCCGAAGCGCCACCGGCGGACGATTCCGGCCCCCTTGCCGCCGCGCTGTCGCGCCTCGCCGATCGCCGCATCGAGCCGCCGCGATGAGCCGCCGGGGCCGATTGCACAGCGGACCCGCCGGCCGCGCGTTCCATCGCTGTTGCCGGCGGCGCGGAAATTTGGCTAAGTACCGCAACGCTCCGCGCAGCCTTAAATGAGTGGGTCATGGCCGTTCCGAAAAAGAAAACCTCGCCGTCGCGCCGCAATATGCGCCGCTCGCATCATGCGCTGCCGTCGCCCGCGTACGCCGAATGCCCCGATTGCGGGGAGCTGAAGCGGCCGCATCATCTATGCCCGGCCTGCGGATTTTACGACGGGCGCGAGGTTACGCCTCACCCGGCGCCGACCTCCTGATCCGCCGGCGGCCGGACGAGGCACGCACGCGGTGAGCAACACCGTCACCCTCGCGATCGACGCGATGGGCGGCGACCGCGCCCCGGCAATGGTGTTGAGGGGCGCCGATTTGGCGCTGGAGCGCCACCCCGGAGCGCAATTTCTGCTGTTCGGCGACGCCCACCAGATCTCGCCGCTGCTCGCCAGATTGCCACGTCTGGCCGCGGTAGCCGCGCTGCAGCACACCGACGAAGCCGTGGCGGACGACGCCAAGCCGTCGCAGGCGCTGCGCAGCGGACGACGCTCGAGCATGCGGTTGGCGATCGATGCGGTCGCGGATGGCCGCGCCGACGGTGTCGTCTCCGCCGGCAATACCGGTGCGCTGATGGCGATCGCGAAATTCGTGCTCAAGACTCTGCCCGGGATCGACCGGCCGGCAATCGCCACGATTGTTCCGACCCGGCGCGGCGAGAGCGTGATGCTCGACCTCGGTGCCAACATCGAGTGCGACGCGGCAAACCTCGTGCAATTTGCGCTGATGGGCGACGTCTTCGCGCGCACCGTCCTCGGGCTGGCGCAGCCGACGGTCGGCCTCCTGAATGTGGGCTCCGAGGATCTCAAGGGAAATGATGCGGTGCGCGGCGCCAGTGCGCGCTTGCGCGGGTCGATGACGCCGATCCGGTTCTACGGCTTCATCGAAGGCGACGACATCGCCGCCGGAACCGTCGACGTCATCGTCACCGATGGCTTCACCGGCAATGTTGCGCTGAAGACGATCGAAGGGGTCGCCAAGCTGTTCGGCGAATCCTTGCGCGCCTCGTTTCACCATTCGCTGTCGGCACGCCTCGGCTACCTCCTTGCCCGCGGGGCGCTCAAAAAATTCGCGACGCGCATTGATCCGCGCCGCTACAATGGGGCGATGTTTCTCGGGCTGGCCGGCATAGCGGTCAAAAGCCACGGTTCGACCGACGCGTTCGGCTTTGCCAACGCCATCAGCGTCGCCGCCGATCTCAAGCTCAACGGCTTTCTCCAGATGATCGTCGACGATCTCGCACGCGTCAGCAGAGCGCCATCGCCCGAGCAGTCGGCGGCGTTGTGAGCGCGCCGACAACCCTGCGCTCACAAATCGCCGGGTGCGGTGGCTATCTCCCCGAGCGGGTCGTCACCAACGAGGAGCTGGCGGCCCGGCTCGATACGTCTGATGCGTGGATTCGGCAGCGCACCGGGATCGGCGAGCGCCGCATCGCCGCCGACGGCGAACTGACCTCCGACCTGGCCTTCGGCGCGTCTCGGAACGCGCTCGAGCGGGCCGGGATGAGTGGCAGCGACATTGATCTGATCGTGCTGGCGACGGCGACGCCCGACGAAACCTTCCCGTCGACGGCGGTCAAGCTGCAGGCGCGCCTCGGGATGAAGCGCGGCGCCGCTTTCGATGTGCAGGCGGTGTGCTCCGGGTTCATCTTCGCGCTCGCCGTCGCCGACAACGCGTTGCGGCTGGGTCAGGCGCGCACCGCTCTGGTGGTCGGGGCCGAGACCTTTTCACGGATCCTCGACTGGCAGGATCGCAGCACTTGCGTCCTCTTCGGCGACGGGGCGGGGGCTATCGTGTTGAACGCAACGCCGGGCGGGCCGAGCGCTCGCGGCGTCCTCTCCACCCATCTTCATTCCGACGGCCGCCTGCATGACATCCTCTACGTCGACGGCGGTCCCTCCTCGACCGGCCGCGCCGGCTTTCTGCGGATGGAGGGCCGCGAGGTATTCCGCCAGGCGATCGAGCATTTGAGCGATGTCGTCGGCGAAGCGCTGGCGGCGAACGGGCTGGGGCCGGGCGACATCGATTGGCTGGTGCCGCACCAGGCGAACACGCGGATCATCGATGCGGTCGGACGCCGGCTGGGGCTGGCAGCGGAGCGGACCATCGTCACGATCGAGCGCCATGCCAATACTTCGGCGGCATCGATCCCGCTCGCCCTTGATGCGGCGGTGGCCGACGGTCGGATTCGGCCCGGTCACCTCGTTTTGATGGAGGCGATGGGCGGCGGCCTCACCTGGGGCGCCAGCGTCGTGCGGTGGTAGCCGGGCCGGGAAAAATTCGATCGCCGAAAATCGTCGGCAACGCTTTGTAATTTGACGAATTTTTTCCGCCGCGATACCCTTCCCTAAAGCAGGGGAGGGCTTCATGGCCGGTCATACGGTTACCCGTGCTCAGCTTACCGAGGCGGTCTATCAAGAGGTCGGGCTTTCACGCAACGAGTCGGCCGAACTCGTCGAATCGGTGATTGCCGAGATTTCCCGCGCGTTGGAGCGCGGGGATATGGTCAAGATCTCGTCATTTGGCAGCTTTGCCGTCCGCAAGAAAGGGCAGCGCGTCGGGCGCAATCCGAAAACCGGGCAGGAAGTCCCGATCAGCCCGCGCCGCGTCCTCGTCTTTCGCGCGTCGCATGCGCTGAAGCATCAGATCAACAATGGCGGCGATCAGCCCGGCTCGGGCACCAGCGCGGCGGCCGCGGCCAGGCCGGGTGCGACAAAGCCGGCGCCTGCCTGAGGTCAGCGAGGCTCCTTGAGGTGAGCGAGACTGGCGACCCGACGCCGACGGGGCCCCTCAAAGCCGCCTCGGCGTTCCGCACCATCGGCGAGGTTGCTGACGATCTCGATCTGCCGGCGCATGTGCTGCGCTTCTGGGAATCGAAGTTTGCGCAACTGAAGCCCTTAAAGCGCCGCGGCGGCCGGCGTTACTACCGGCCGGAAGACATCGTTCTCTTACGCCGTATCCGTCAGTGCCTGTACCAGGACGGCTATACGATCCGCGGTGTACAAAAGCTCTTGGGCGTCGATGCCGGTCGGAGTGCGCCGACAACCGATCCGGCAACCGTGCCGAGCCTGTTCCCGTTAGACGCCGGCCCCCACCCGGTGGCGGACGGCGGTCGACCGCCACGCCCGCAAATACCGGCGCAGCGCCCACGGCGGCGCCCGCCAAAGCCGGAGCCGAGGGCCGCGCTCGAAGACATCCGGCGGGAGTTACTCGAAGCCCGGGCGCTGCTCGAGGGATTGATGCGCCGGCCCAGGCTTCCATGAATCCGATGCCCCGCTGGATCAGCGCATACGCCCGCACTTCCCTTGATTTCTGGCGGACGATAGTGTTGGCGGGGTAAGCTGGGTTCGCGGGCGTCGCGGGCGCCGGCGACCCATGGCAATCGAGGGACGGCCCTGGACCCGACTGATTCCACTCCCGGCGGCGCGGGCGAACCGCACGAACCGAGCACTTCGCTGCCGCTCGCCGAGGCTCCCGCAGCATCATCCGGCACCGCGGATACCCCTCCCAGTGGCGGGCTCGACCCGGGTGCGGCCGCTCCTGGCGAGCGCGCGCCCGACGCTCGCGCGATTGAGGGTGCGCCGCGCCGACGTCGGCGCCGGCGTCGGCGCAAGCCGGGCGCGGCACCCGGATCGAATGGCGCCGCTACCGAGACTGCGGCGCCGTCCGACGCAGCAGCGGCACCCGCGGTTCCAGCCGATGGCGGCGATGGTGATGGCGGCACTGGCGAGGCTGGCGCCGAAGCGCGCCCCCTGGAAGCCAGCCCCGGAGACGGGTCGGCGCCGCGGCCCATCCTGAGGCTGCGCAATCGCCGGCGCCGGCGCCGGCGGCCGCCTGTTGCGGCCGCATCGCCAAGCACCAGCGCCGCACCGGACGGCGCTGCGCAACCGATCACCGGCGACAGCTTGACGCCGACTGCCCAAGGCACCGGCATACCCACTGGCGAGCCAATGCCGAGTGGAGCGCCCGGAGGCCGGCCGCCACGCAGCCGCGCGCGGCGCCGACGTCGCGCGGCGCCGGCCGGGGTACCGACCGGAGACACCGGAGAGCGCCGCCCGAGCGATACCCGCATGCCTCCTCGGCCGGGCTCGGCCAGCCCGCGGCGCGGCCGCCCCGGGACCGGGCCAGAACGGACAGGCGAGCGCAGCGATGCCGCGCGCCGAGGGGCACCGCGTGAGAACCGCGGCGACGGCAGGCCGCGTAGCGAGCAGCCCAACAGAGGGCGCGATCGGGCGCCGGGACGGGGACGCGACGGGCCGCCGCGCCGGGTCGAACGCCAGCTCTATTCGTTCGACTCGGTGGTCGATCGCGGTTTCGACGACGTCGAGGAGGAAGGGGCCGAGCGCCGGGTGCATTGGACGATCGTCAAGCGCACCACCGCCGACCAAGTGAGCCGGAAGCCCGTGTCGGCGCTTTATGTGGTGCAACGCGACGGGGTCGACAGCGAGTTTCCCAATCTTGGTGCCGCGCGCAACGCGGTCAACAAGAACATCGTCCATCCGGAGAAGCTGACCCGCTCGAAAGCCGAATACGCCGCCGAGAAGACTGAGAAGAGATAGATGGAAGAAATCTACTGCTTTGCCGGCAACCCGCTCGACCGCGCCAGCGAGCGCCGCCGCGACAGCGAATGGATCCGCTCGCTCTTCGATGACCCGAGGGCGCAGATCCTGCCGCTGTGCGATTTGCGGCCGCTGACCCGCGGTGCCGAGCCGACGGTCCTCGATTGGCAGCCCGTCCTGCCGTGGCGCGATCTCGTTGAGCGCGGCGCAACGCTGGTCTTTCTCGGCCTCGGCGAGGGGCGTCCGTATTTTGCGGTCGATGCCAGCGGCGCCGACAGCGCGCTGGTGCGGGACCGCGAGGCGATCGACGCCCGCACCCTGGCGCCGCTGTTGCCCGCGGGCGAGGCCGCGATCCTGGCGGAAGCGCGCTCGCTCGTCGATTGGCACGCGCGCCACCGGTTTTGCGCCCAATGCGGCTCGCCGACCCGGGTGACGGCGGCCGGTTGGGTGCGGCGCTGCCCGGAATGCAAGGCGTCGCACTACCCCCGCTCCGACCCGGTCACGATCATGCTGGCGATCAGAGGCGAACGCGCCCTCCTCGGGCGCAATCGCCGCCGCCCGGGCAGCCGTTTTTCCTGTCTGGCCGGGTTCATGGAGCCGGGCGAGACGCTGGAAGAGTGCGTCCGCCGGGAAGTTCATGAGGAATCGGGGGTGCGGGTCGGGCGGGTGCGTTATCTCGCCTGCCAGCCCTGGCCGTTTCCCTCCAGCCTGATGATGGGATTTTTGTGCGAGGCGCTGACCGAGGAGATCACCGTCGATCCCGAGGAATTGGCCGAGGCGCGCTGGTTCGAGCGCGAGGAGATCCGCGCCATGGTCGCGCGCGCGGCAACCGGCCCCGACGACCCGACACGAGTGTCGGTGCCGGGGCCGATGGCGATCGCGCATCAGATCTGCCGGCGCTGGTCCTACGGGCTCGACAGCCTATAGGCCGGGCCGCCGCGGGACCGGCCGATGAGCGGGCCGGAGCGGGTGGCGCTGGTCACCGGCGCCAGCGCCGGGATCGGGCTCTATACCGCAATCGGCCTCGCCCGCGCGGGGTTCCATGTGGTCATGGCCGGGCGCGACGCCGCGCGGCTGGAGCGGGCGCGGCAAACGGTGATCGAGCGCTCGGGCGCGACGCAGATCGAGCCGGCGCTGGCCGATTTCGCCTGCCTTGCCGCGGTGCGCGGCCTCGCCGAGCGGGTCCTCGCGACTCACGACCGGCTCGATCTTCTGGTCAATAATGCCGGGCTGATCGCGCCGCGGTTTCAGCTCTCCGCGGACGGCTACGAATTGACGATCGCGGTCAACCACCTCGCGCCCTTCCTGTTGACCAACCTATTGCTCGACCGCCTGCGCGCCTCGGCGGCGTTGGACAAGTCCGGGGCGCGGATTGTTACGGTGGCGTCGCAAGCTCATCGCGGCGCCAGGATCGATCTGGCAACGCTCACGGGCCGCGAGGATTGGAGCCCGCTCAAGGCTTATGGCCGCTCGAAGCTGTGCAACATCCTGTTCACCCGCGCACTCGCGCGGCGGCTCGACGGCAGCGGCGTCATCGCGTCCTGCCTTCACCCCGGGGTTGTCGCGACCGCGATCGGCGACCGCGCGGGGCGCTTCACCGGCCTCGGCTGGCGCCTCGTCAAGCCGTTCCTGGTCAC
>Ga0209415_10015344_pt1 | contig 12422 bp, 8 predicted proteins | sample PeaSoiSIISIP2007_FD_187696 | JGI IMG/M metagenome (GOLD analysis project Ga0209415, IMG submission 187696) | Peat soil microbial communities from Weissenstadt, Germany - SII-SIP-2007 (SPAdes) (version 2) | ecosystem: Environmental > Terrestrial > Soil > Wetlands > Peat | place: Germany... | reverse complement strand
TTCGCTGTCATCCTGAGCGAAGCGAAGGATCTCGCTCTGGGTGCTCAGGGTAAACTCCGCGAGGAATCTCGCTCTGAATGTTTTCAAGGCAGTGCGAGATTCTTCGTCGCCTGCGGCTCCTCAGAATGACACACGAATCGAGTTTTCACACAGACTCGTGGGGACGGGGTCACGTCGGTGCCAGGAAAAAGCGACGTTGGCCCTCTCTCACGCCCCGCCGTACCTCGGCGGCTCGTCGCCCGAAGGGCCATAGATGGACGGCACCTTCCCACCGGCCAGACGCAAATAAACAGTCAGTTGCCCCCGGTGATGTACCTCATCCATCAGGTTTCCCCAGAAGGCTTCGGGCTGAGGCATCTTCCATTCCCCTCCCGGCAGGACGCATGCGACAGTTCGGTTGAACTCATCTTCCGAGAACCGGCTCACCTTCGCGACCGCCTTAGCATGCGCATTCTCGTATGCAGCGACAATCTCCTCCATCGTCTGAGGTGGCGGCGGACCGGCGGGAACGTTCCTGAGGTCGTTTCGGGCTTTGGTGCTTGCGATCACTCCCTCATCAATCACACATTGCCACGCCAGCTCGCGCACCGACCGCGACCGCTCGTGCGCCTTGAAATCGAGTTGAGCCGCGGAAAAGGCCTGGAAGACCCTGACCGTTGTCTGAAATTCCCGCTCCCAAATTCGTAGAAAGATTTCCTTCGAATCCATCCAGCCTCCCTGTCAACTCGTATGCGCAGCGCTGCAGGCGCCTTGGAGTGCGGCAGCTTCCTGTCGCTTTGTTGTAGGCCATGATGCCTGCCCTGAGGAGTTGCCGATGTCGTCCGCTGGGTTGCGAGCCAGCTTGCTCAGGGAAAGCAGCAGCAAGCTGCCGCGCCTCAAAACCGGGAGTCGCGCCACCACTACACTGCGAGTTTTTCGGACACTACTTTGGCCTGCGTGAAAAGCAGCAGGTAGTCACGGCCGCCGGCTTTGGAATCTGTGCCGGACATGTTGAAGCCGCCGAAGGGGTGGCCGCCCACCAGGGCGCCGGTACATTTGCGGTTGAAGTAGAGGTTTCCGACGAAGAACTCCTCAGCCGCCCTGTCCAGTTTCTGGCGGTTCTTGGTGTAGACAGCGCCGGTCAGGCCGTACTCGGTGTTGTTGGCGATCTCCAGGGCATCATCGAAGTTTTTGGCCTTGAGGACCGCCAGCACCGGGCCGAAGATTTCTTCTTGTGCAAGGCGTGCCTTGGGGGCGACATCGGCAATCACCGTGGGTTGGATGAAGTGGCCCGGCCCGTGATCTTCACCCCCGCCGGCAATGAGACGTCCCTCCTTCTTGCCGATCGCGATGTACTCAAGGATGGCCTGCTTTGCCCGGGCGTTAATCACCGGACCCATGTAGCTGTCGGGCCGGGTGGCCGGGCCGACTTTAATCTGCGCCACGCGGCGCTCAAGCTTATCGAGGAAAGCTTCATAAACCGACTCGACGACGATGGCGCGCGAGCACGCCGAGCATTTCTGGCCCTGGTATCCGAAGGCGGACGCCGTGACGCCTTCCACCGCCGCTTCCAAATCCGCCTCGCTATCCACCACGATGGAGTTTTTGCCGCCCATTTCCGCAATTACGCGTTTCACCCAAATCTGCCCCGGCGCTGTCTTGGCCGCAACATTATTGACCTGAAGCCCCACCTCTTTGGAACCCGTAAACGCCACAAAGCGCGTTCGCGGGTGTCCCACGAGCGAGTCTCCGACCGCGCCGCCGGGGCCGGGGAGGTAATTCACCACTCCGGCGGGCATTCCCGCCTCCTCCAAAGCCTCAAACAGCTTGTACGCGATCACCGGGGAGTCGCTCGAAGGTTTCAGGACCACGGTGTTTCCCGCCACCACGGAGGCCAATGTCATGCCGGTGGTGATGGCGAGAGGGAAGTTCCAGGGCGGAATTACGACCCCTAGTCCCAATGGAACGTAACGCAGGAAGTTCCGTTCGCCGTGAACCGGAGTGAGAGGTTGGGGCGGATCAAGCCGGAGGATTTCGCGGGCGTAGAACTCTGCAAAGTCGATGGCCTCGGCGACGTCCGCGTCGGCCTCCGCCCAGGTTTTGCCTACCTCGTAACACATCCATGCCATGTAGTGGTACTTGCGTTCCCTTATGATCCGGGCGGTTTCGAGCGCCAGTTCCGCGCGCCGCTCTACGGGTGTGCGGCTCCAAGCCTTGAAGGCTTCATCCGCGCCGCGAATGGCGCGCTCCGCCAGGCCGGCGTCGGCTTTGGAGATTACCCCAACGGCCTGATCTTTCTGGCCAGGGTTAGTTGAGGAAAACTTATCCTGAGTCTTGATCCGTTCCCCATTGATCACCAGCTCGTATTCCCGTCCCAACTGCGCTTCGACTTCCGCCAGAGCCGCTTTCATCCGCAGTTCGTGATCCGGGTTGCCCCTAAAGTCCCGTAGCGGCTCATTTTTGAATTCAGCCAGGTGCATCGACGTGCCTCCTCCGCGATGGTCGTGAAATAGGCATTATACCAGACGGTCTGGTTATGCCCCTTCGGGGCTAGAAGCCCTTGTCCCGCAAACCGCCAGACCGATTGACGGCTCCTGACTCCTCAATCCTGAATTCTGCCTTCACCAGGCCAATCTCAGCGCGAACTGGATCTCGCGCGGGTCGCCCGGCCCGCCGGAGGCCTGTCCGGCGATGGACTGAACAGTGCTGCCAATCACCCCGAAGGAGGGGGAACTGACGTCGCCGTTCGGCAGGGTAAAGTTGGCAGTATTCAGAATGTTAAACATCTCGGCGCGGAATTCCAGCTTCTTTGACTCGCCCAACTTGAAGTTCCTGATCAGCGAGAAGTCCCAGGCAGCCTCGCCCGGACCGTTCAAGATATCCCGGCCGGCATTCCCGTAAGTGTATTGTGCGGGCGTCGAGAACGCGGCAGGATTGGCCCACTGCTGCACGGTCTGATGGGCCGGGTAGAAAGGGACACCGGCAACGACGTTGGGGCGATCGTTCCCGTCCACATTGTGGCTCGGGTTGCCGTCGACCGTGGGCGTAAAGGGAGCGCCTGACTGAACCATGGCAATGCCCGCGACCTCCCAACCCTGGATGGCGTAATTCACCGCCCGGTTCGACGACTTCCACATCGTGCTGCCGATCGGCAGATCGTAGACGTAAGCCAGCGAGAAGCGCTGCCGATAATCGAAGTCGGAGCGCCCTTTCTCGGCTGCGCGATCGAAGGAGTTCTCGGGAAAATTCGCGGTCCCGTTGGTCCCGTAGTAGGTCGAGTTGGTATCAAGGGATTTACCATACGTGTAAGCCCCGATAACCGCCATACCTTTCGAGTAATGCTTCTCCGCCTTGACTTGCAGCGAGTTGTAACTCGACTTCCCCGCAGAATCGGTATAGGACATGGTGAGGTAGTCGGTGTAAGTACGGGGGCACGCGCCGCCATTGTTTATGCAGGCGGCGGGATTCGAATTGTCCGGTTGATTCGGGTCCCACATGAAGGGCAGGTGCACACCATGAGTTCCCACGTAACCCACATCCAGCAGCCACGATCCCGGCAGCTCACGCTGCACATCCAGTGACCACTGCTGAATGGTGGAATCGTGCAAGTTGATAATCACCGGATTCAGGGTGGGGAACAGCGTGGGCGCCAAGGCGGGCGAGGTGAACAGGTCCTGAAGGAAGAGGCCGCTGCCAAGCGGCAGGCTACCCTGCGACAGCGCTTCCAACACCGGCTGTTCGTTGTCCTGGAGGTTGCCCGAACTGGCTTGGAAGAACGGTGGGTTGAAGCTCTTTTGGAAATACAGCTCCCCCGTCATCTGGTCGTAGTAGATTCCGTAACCTCCGCGCAACACCGTCTTTTTGCTATTGAAGGGCTGCCAGGCAAAACCCAGGCGGGGGCCAAAGTCGTGGGGATCGGAATGCTGAAGAGACCGATTGGCTCCAATGCTGCCGAGGGTTTCGTGGCCTGAGACCACAAAGTTCCCCACCGGATACCCCGAAGCCGTATTCGCGGGCGCGGTTCCGACAAAGCTTTCGAGCGTGGCCAGAGTGGTGCCGGCCACCAGCAGTTGGCCTTTGTTGAAGTCGAAACCGGCAAGGTGGTTTGCCTTGTCGGTGATGGGGGTGTTGTACTCGTAGCGCAGGCCGAAGGTGACAGTCAGGTCACGGCGCGCTTTCCAGGTGTCCTGGGCGAAGAAGTCGTTTTCGCTTCCGGCCCCTGAAATGTAGCCGGAAAAGCCGCGAATCCAGGAAGTGGGAAGGCCAAACATGGCGTCCGCCGCTCCGTTGCCGAAGGTGCAGTTGCCGCTCGGGCAGGCTTGGCCGAGAAGCTGCTGGACGACCGAGGACGGCAACGACTGCTCAAGTCCGGCTTCCACAAGAGCCCCCGTCACAACTCCGTTGAAACCGTAATCGTCGCGGGCGTCAATATCCTCGTAGAAGTTGCCACGCTTGATGGAGCGGATTTGAACTCCGTAAGCCAGCGAGTGGTTGCCGTGGATTTGAGTTATTGTATCGGCGTACTCGAAGGTGTTGACGGCGCCGGCTTGCGGGGCGCTGGTGAAGGATCCCATGCCGTCATAGGGTGAGAAACTGATGTTGGGAGAACCGGTATCGCGCAGGGCCGTGGGCGCGCCTTGAATCCCGAGTTGCTGGTTGACCAGGTCTCCCTGGTCCTCGGCTGTCCAGCCGTACTGCCAGCGATTGTAGTCAACTTTGGCCTCATTGATAATCGTGGGCGAGAATGTGTGCACCCAATCCAGTCCCGTCGCCGTGAACCAATCCAACCGCCGGAGACCGTAGCCCGGAACGCCCGTGGGCAAGCCGGAGGGCGAGAGTTCGGAATCCGTGGTCAAGTTGTAGCGGTAGAAAATGCTGTCCTTCGACCCAAAGCGGTGGTCGAATCGGCCCACGTAGCTATTGGTATTAATGATGGTAAGGACGGGCGCGGTAAAGTTCTCTCCGCCGCAGCCCGCCGCCAAATTGGGCTGGGGATAGCGGTTGACCATCGCCTGACCCACCGGGTCGAGGGTTCCGGAAGGGAATGCCGGGGCGAGGTTGTTCACGTTGTTGCCCGGTACGGTGAGCGGCGGCGGCGTGGAAGAGGGGAACAGGATCAAAGGATCGAGCAAAACGGTCTGGGTGCTGCAATCGGCGGCCTGTAGGTCGGAGAAGTCGCCGCCGCGCTCCGCGACCGTGGGCACGTGGGCGCGGCTGAACGAGGTGAGGCGGTCTTGCAGGCCTTCGTAGTTGATGAAAAAGAAGCTCTTGTCGTGCCCGTCATAAACGTGCGGCAGCACTATGGGCCCGCCCAGGCTGACTCCAAACTGATTGCGATGAAACGGTGGAACGAAGGGCTCGAAGAAATTGCGGGCGTCCAGATCATTGTTGCGCAGGTATTCATAGAGTGAGCCATGAAGCTGGTTGGTGCCCGACTTCGTCACCATGTTGACCTGGGCGCCCCCCGTGGTTCCGAACTTGGCGTCGTAGACACCGGTCTCCATGCGGAATTCCGCGATCGAATCGAGGGGCGGCGAGGCCGAGTAGGTGCCCACGGCAATCGACGTGTCGCTCATGCCGTCCAGCAGGAAGTCGTTCATGCTTTCCCGCATGCCGTTGACGTTGATGGAGCCGCCTCGATTGTCGTTCAACTCCGAACCCTGCGAGCCGGGCACGACGCCGGGAGTGAAAAGCGTGGCCTGGAGGAACTGGCGGCCGTTGAAAGGAAGCTCGCTGACCTTGGCCTGCTCAACCGTCGTGCCCACGGAGTAGGTTTGAGTGTCCAAAACCGGAGCGCTGGACTGGACCTCGACGGTGGTGGCCTGCGAGCCGACCTGCAATTGGAAGTCAATCCTAGGGTGGGCGTCAACGGCCAGAACGATGATGCCTTGCGTCGTCTTCTCGAAGCCCGCTTTCTGGGCGCTCAGTTGGTAGCGGCCGGGAGGCAAGAGGGGGATGGTGTAAGAGCCGTCCTCTTGGGTCACGGAGTTCTGGCTGATACCTGTGTCGACCTCGGTAGCCGTCACCACGACGGCCGGGATCACTCCGCCGGACGTGTCGGTGACAGTTCCCGTGAAACTCCCTCGAGACTGCTGCGCTCGCAAACCTGTACCGCAAGCGAGATACAGCACCAGAATCACGCTCGCAGAGAAACCAATGGCGCGTCGCATGGCGATTACCTCCGCTTTGAAACGGTCGACGATAGTCTACGAATTACCGGTAGTGCGGGATGCAAGAAAGCCGGAAAGAAAAAGCCGAGACAGGGGGCAGTTCCCAGCTCGGTACCCCAGATTACGCCAACCACTGCGGCGATTCAAGCCCAAAGGTGCGCCCCCCAATCCGTCGATAAGGTGCGACGACCCACCCGGGAATCAGGTCGAGGCCGATGTAAGTCGCAAGGCTACGTAGCCGACTATTTGTCGCTTTCCTGCCGCCGCGCCGGGGTTGCAAGTCCTGACTTCGTTTTCGCAAAATGTGGCGTTTTTTGGTCCTTTGGGGTCAAATTGCTGTTGATTGGTGCGCAAGACACGCGTAATTTGCAGCATCAAAAAAAGTGATGTGCTTTGTTTTCAGGTACTTCTTAGCTTCGTTCCCACTATTTTTCATTTTTTGTAATTCCCTACATTCCCCATAGCCGGGACCGTTCCGCTTTCCCTTGCGCCTCGGCGTTCGCCTACGACAATGTGTCCACAACATGACCACAATGATAGGCTATCACACCGGCCGGGGATTGTCAAGCGAAAAATGCGAAAAAGGCTTCCCGCCGGCTTCCTGGGACAGCGCCATCTTATCGCTCCGGAAAACCTGCCAGACAAAGCCAGTTTCGGATTGAGCGAGGCAATTCCTTTCCAGACCAAGTCCGGCCCCCATTGGGGTGTGACTCAATATCCGGCGGCACGGGCATTCTGTCCGTGCACGGTCACGGCCAAGATGGCCGTGCCAAATCAAGACGGGTTACGACTCCACCTTAGCCTTTTGGGTTGACTCGGTTGCGCTTGGAGGTTAAACTTCTGCGTGATGGACATCCTATGGGCTTGGTCGAACGGGGGCTTTTGAGGTGAAGACCCAAGTCCAACGCCTACTCGCCTTTCTAAAGCCTTACTCCTTCCGCTTCCTGGTCGCTTTCATCTTGATGGCCTTGGTGGGGGTTTGTGAGGCGCTGACGGCGTTACTCATTAAACCTGTCTTTGACGCCGTTCTTGCTCCAGGCAGGGACGCCGGCAAGATTGTCTTGTTCCAGTGGCCCTTCGGAGGGCGGGCGGTTTACCTCCAGTCTTTTTTCCCGCATAGGATCCACAATACATGGACTGTTGTGGCCATTGCGATCGTCTCGGTAACGCTGCTCAAAGGGGTCGCTGAGTTCCTGGCAACCTATTTCATCAACTTCATCGGCCATTCCGTAGTGAGGGACCTGCGGAATCTTCTCTACTCAAGGATTATCCAGCAGTCGATGGCCTTTTTTACGAGGACTTCCACAGGGCGGCTCATGTCAACGGTCACCAGTGACATCGAGAGAATTCAATTTGCGGTTTCGCAGACTGCCGCAGACTTCCTGAAGCAAAGTTTTACGCTGATCGGGTTGCTGGGGGTTCTGTTTTACATCGACTGGCGGCTGGCGTTGGGCTCGCTGATCCTGGTGCCCTTGGTGGTGCTTCCCTCTCGCAACTTAGGGCGCTACATTCGCATCTCGAGCCGCTCCAGCCAGGACAAGATGGCGGAGATGAACAATGTGCTCCAGGAGACGTTCTCCGGCATTCGCATCGTCAAGGCCTTTGGCATGGAACGTTTGGAGGTGGAGAAATTCAAGGCCGCCACACGGCGGCTGCTCCGGGTCAGCTTGCGCTGGGTTCGGGCCCAGGCCGCAACGTCTCCGATCATGGAAGTCCTGGGCGCCATCACCGTCGCCGGCATTCTCTTTTATGCGCGCAATGAGATCTTGCATCACGCGCAGACCACCGGAGGGTTTGTGGTCTTTCTCTATGCCCTGATTAAGACCTATGAACCAGTTAAGCGGCTTACCGGCGTCCATAACGCCGCCGCGCAGGCCGTGGGCGCCTCCGAGCAGGTCTTTCACTATCTCGACCTCCACCCGGATATTCACGACGAGCCGGGGGCGTCGACCCTGCCGCCGTTCGAGCGCGAGATTGAGTTTCAGGACGTGGATTTCGACTACGAAGAGTCTTTGCCGCTGCTGCGCAACATCGACCTGCGAATTCGCAGGGGAGAGGTCGTGGCCATTGTGGGCTCGAGTGGCGCGGGTAAGACCACACTTGCCAGTCTCATTCCGAGGTTCTTTGACGTTACGCGCGGCAGGCTCCTCGTCGACGGCCATGACGTTCGGGACTTAAAGCTCGACTCACTTCGCGCCCAGATCGGTATCGTCACCCAGGAAACCATACTTTTCAACGACACCGCCTACAACAACATCTGCTACGGCAGCCAAATGGCCGGCGAGAAGGCCGTCCGGGAAGCTGCCCGAGCAGCTTTGGCGGAAGACTTCATCCTGGAAATGCCGGAGGGGTACCAGACCGTAATCGGAGAGCGCGGGCAGCGGCTCTCAGGGGGGCAGCGCCAGCGGATCGCCATTGCGCGCGCGCTTCTCAAGAATCCGCCCATACTCATCCTGGACGAGGCCACCTCGGAACTCGATACGGAATCGGAAATGCTGGTTCAGAGAGCCCTGGCCAACTTGATGCAGGGCCGCACCGTGTTGGTGATTGCCCACCGCCTCTCGACGGTGCGGCGCGCGGAACGAATTATTGTCCTGGACCACGGCACTATCACGGAGGTGGGAAGCCACGAGGACCTGGTCAGCCGGGGGGGAATGTACCAGAAGTTGCACGAGCTGCAATTTGTGGACGCGGAACCGTAGCTGGCCCTTGCGCAGGGAAGAGAACGTGTGACAGAATCTGACGACATATAACCATGGCGGCGATGCTTCGCCGCGCTTAACATAGCAGGATCAGCGGTGAGTCAACCTGATGTCGAGGCGGCCACACGCCGCCCTTGGACGATCCCCCTACGTGGAATCGCTGCCGGAACATGGACGAGACGATATGATTCGAAGCATGACGGGATACAGTAAAGTCCAAGCTGAGGAGGGAGGCTACTCGATCGCGGTGAGCATTCGTGGCACCAACCATCGCTTTCTGGACGTGCAGCTTCGCTTCCCGTCGGTACTGGAGTCCATGGATCCCCTGCTAAGGCGGCTCATCAAGAATCACATTACACGGGGGCATGTGGAAGTGACCGTCAATTTCGATCAGCCCGGCAATGCCGGACTGGTGGTTGACCGTAAGCTCCTGGCCGCTTACGTGGCCGCTTACCAGACGTTGCGCGAGGAATTCGGCTGTAGTTCCGATCCGGATTTGGTGGCTCTGCTGCGCGTGCCCGGTCTGGCGGCGGGCGGAAACGGCGAGCTTTGCACGGAGGACCTGGAGCGGGTCCGCGCCCTCCTGGAGCGAGTGGCTACGGAGGCTTTGTTGAGCCTGAACGAGATGCGTGGCCGCGAAGGCGAAGACTTGGGGCGCGATCTCAAGGCCCGCTTGGCCCGGCTGGAGGTGCTGACTGAGGAAGTTTCAAAACTGGCCGAACGCCTTCCGAAGCTCTATCAGCATCGCCTGGAAAGCCGTCTAAGGGACTTGATGGGCAGTACGGAATTGGACGGGGCGAGGCTGGCGGCCGAGGTTGCGTATCTGGCCTCCCGTTCGGATACCACCGAGGAGTTGACGCGCTTCCGGAGCCATGTCACCCAGGTCAAGCAACTACTCGCACAGAGTCCTGAAGTGGGCAAGAAGCTCGATTTCCTGCTGCAAGAAATGAACCGTGAAGCGAACACGCTGCTCTCGAAGACCACGGATTTGCCGGAAGTGGGCCTCGAGGTCGCGCACCTGGCGATTGAGATGAAGAGCGAAATCGAGAAGCTGCGCGAGCAGGCTCAGAACATTGAATGATACAGAGTTGAAAACGTGTAGGGGTAGGGCTTGCCCTACCCCCTCATTAGGGGACGGCAAGCCGTCCCCCTACGAGCTCAGAACATTGAATGATGGAGAATAAGGGACTTTCCTGCGGACGCGGCAGCATATTGGTTATTTCGGCGCCGTCGGGAGCCGGGAAATCAACCCTGGTAAGACGGCTGATTGCCACTCTGCCGGATCTGGCTTTTTCGGTTTCCCATACCACGCGGCCGCGGCGAGACAGTGAGAAAGAAGGGCGTGACTACTTTTTCGTTAACCGCCGGCGCTTCCAGCTTATGATCGCTGCAGGCGAATTCATCGAATGGGCCGAGGTTTTTGGACACCTTTACGGCACCTCGAAAGCGCAGCTCGAGAAGATATTGGCGGAGGGGCGCGATGTGCTGCTGGATATCGATGTCCAGGGGCATCAACAAGTCAGGAAGCGTTTGCCGGAAGCGCTGAGCGTCTTTATATTGCCGCCGTCCTTCGAGGTGCTGAAACGGCGCCTGACGCACCGGCATTCGGATTCGCCATCGGTTGTAGAACGACGGTTAGCGGCAGCCCGCCAGGAAATCTCCCACTGGCCTGAATATGATTATCTGGTCGTTAACGACCGTCTCCCGCGGGCCACTCAGGCCCTGAGAGCGATAGTCCAGGCAGGCCGGTTGCGGCGCCAGACCCAGGCGGGGCGCGCTCAAGAGATTTGCAGGACATTTGGAGGATGAATCGGATGGATTTCCCTCAGAAGATCGACAGCAAGTTTCGCTATATTCTGGTCGCTGCCAAGCGCGCCCGCCAGCTTCAGGCCGGCGCGCGCCCGCTCATTCAGAGCTCCGAAAAGCGGCTGACAAGAGTAGCCCAGCTAGAAGTATCGGCGGGCCTGGTTCCTTTCGAATTGCTGGCGCCGGCCGCCGGCGAGACTGACAAGAACAAGAAGCCCAAGAAATAGGGGTTAGGGTTTAGGGGCTAGGGATTAGGGGTTAGGGACTGGGCTTTGAATCTGAAATTTGAAATCCCGAATTCTGACTCCTGACTCCTGGCTCCTGACTTCTGGTCCCGGAATCCTGGTTTCGTCATGCGAGTAGCCTTAGGGATTTCCGGCGGCATCGCCGCCTACAAAGCTGCGGAACTCTTGCGCATGCTGCAAGAGAGGGGCGTGGAAGTCCAGGTCGTAATGACGCGGAATGCCTGTGAATTCGTTGCTCCGCTCACTTTTGCAGCTCTTTCCGGCCGAAAAGTTATCACGGAAATGTTTGGCGGCGGACCGCAGGGGGCAGCCAATGTGGAAAGCGCCATCGAGCACATCGCCGTGGCGCAGGCCATTGATGCCGTGGTGATTGTTCCCGCCACGGCAAACGTGTTGGCAAAGGTGGCCCACGGCATTGCCGACGATTTCCTCACCACCCTCTGCCTGGCCACCAAGGCTCCCCTGATCGCGGCTCCGGCCATGAATGTGAATATGTGGGAAAACCCCGCCACGCAAAAGAATGTTGAAATTCTGCGCGAGCGGGGAGTCAAAGTCTTGCCGCCTGACGAGGGCTATCTCGCTTGTGGAATGACCGGGGCGGGCCGCCTCACCTCCGTGGAGAGCATCGCCAAGGCGGTGCTTGCCACCCTCGGGGCTAGGGACGATTTGGACGGCGAATGCCTGCTGGTGACGGCAGGGCCAACCCAGGAACCTTGGGACGAGGTGCGTTACCTCAGCAACAGGTCTTCCGGGAAGATGGGATATGCGTTGGCGCAGGCCGGTTACCGCCGGGGGGCACGAGTGTTGCTCGTCAGCGGGCCTACTCAACTCGATCCTCCGGCCGGGGCGCAAGTGGAGCGCGTCCGCACCGCCGAGCAGATGGCGCAGGCCGTGTTGCATCACTTCGAGCAGGCTACGGTGACTTTGATGGCAGCCGCAGTGGCGGACTTCCGGCCGGTGGAAGTTTATCCTCAGAAGCTTAAGAAGCAGGACGGGATTCCCCACCTTAAGCTTGAGCGCACGCCGGATATCCTGGCCATGCTGGCTTCCCGGCGGCGGCCGGAACAAGTGGTGGTAGGCTTCTCGGCAGAGACTGAAAACCTGGTGGCTAACGCCGCGGTCAAAGTGCGCGACAAGCACCTGGACTTCATCGTAGCTAACGACGTCTCCCAGCCGGGCGCGGGTTTTGATGTGGAGACTAACATCGTCACCCTGGTATTCCCCGACGGTCACACGAAGCCCCTTGAGAAAATGAGCAAGCTTGAGGTCGCACAGCGAATCCTCGACGAGGTTGTGGCAATACGGAAGGCAGTAGGCAGTGGGCAGTAGGCAGTGGGCAGTAGGCAGTCTGCAGTAGGCAGAACCCGACATGCCAGTTGGGCAAAAGTAGAGATCTCAAGCCCTCTCCCCGCGAGGAGAGGGTCTGGAGTCTCTATATTTCTCGCCCCTCTCCCCCTTGGGAGTCTGTGTGACAACTCAGGGGCCGGGAGAGTAAAATCGAATATATTTACGTAATATTT
>Ga0209415_10015342_pt1 | contig 12423 bp, 9 predicted proteins | sample PeaSoiSIISIP2007_FD_187696 | JGI IMG/M metagenome (GOLD analysis project Ga0209415, IMG submission 187696) | Peat soil microbial communities from Weissenstadt, Germany - SII-SIP-2007 (SPAdes) (version 2) | ecosystem: Environmental > Terrestrial > Soil > Wetlands > Peat | place: Germany... | reverse complement strand
GTCGTCTTCGGATTGGGCGGGATCGGCCTCAATGTCGTGCAGGGCTGCCGGATGGTCGGGGCCGACATGATCGTCGGGGTCGACATCAACCCGCGCCGCCGCGCGCTCGCCGAAGCCTTCGGCATGACCCATTTCGTCAACCCGGGCGAGGTTGCAGGCGACCTCGTGCCCTATCTGGTCGACCTCACCAAGGGCGGGGCCGATTACAGTTTCGAATGCATCGGCAATGTGTCGACGATGCGCCAGGCGTTGGAATGCACGCATCGCGGCTGGGGGGTGAGCACCATCATCGGGGTCGCTGCCTCGGGCCAGGAGATCAGCACGCGGCCGTTCCAGCTGGTGACCGGCCGGGTGTGGAAGGGCACCGCCTTCGGCGGCGCGCGCGGCCGCACCGATGTGCCGAAGATCGTCGATTGGTACATGGAAAAGAAGATCAAGATCGACGAACTGATCACCCATACATTGGCGCTCGACGACATCAACCAGGGCTTCGAGCTGATGCACGCCGGTGAATCGATCCGCAGCGTCGTCATCTATTGAGCCGCCATCCCGGAGGGGAGATGAGCGGGCCGGATTACCTGTTGGCGATCGACCAGGGCACGACCAGTACCCGAGCGATCCTGTTCGACGCCGTGGGCGCGGTGCGCCATACCGCACGCATCGCGTTGCGCCAGATCTATCCGCGCCCCGGCTGGGTCGAGCACGACCCGGAGGAGATCTGGCAGGCGGTGGTGGCGACCTGCCGCGAGGCGATCGGAGCCGCCGAGGGTCACCCGATTGCCGCAATCGGCATCACCAACCAGCGCGAAACGACGGTGCTGTGGGACCGCGCCACCGGCCGCCCGGTATATAACGCGATCGTCTGGCAGGACCGCCGCACCGCCGAGATTTGCGAAGGCTGGCGCGCCGCCGGCCTTGCCGATCGGGTCGCGGCGCGGACCGGGCTCGTCATCGACCCCTATTTCTCCGCTTCGAAAATCCGCTGGCTGCTCGACGCAGTTCCGGGGTTGCGCGAACGCGCCCGCAATGGCGACATCCTATTCGGCACGGTCGACAGTTTCCTGCTGTGGCGGCTGACCGGCGGATCGCGGCACGCCACCGACGTCACCAACGCCGCGCGGACGATGCTGTTCGATTTGAGGCGCCTCGCCTGGGACGACGATCTTCTCGCCGCCTTCGCCATCCCGCGCGCGGTGCTGCCCGAAATCCGCGACACCGACGGCGATTTCGCCGCGACCGATGCCGGCCTCTTCGGCGATAAGGTCCCGATCGCCGGGGTGGCCGGCGACCAGCAGGCGGCGCTGATCGGCCAAACCTGCTTCCGCCCGGGCATGGTCAAATCGACCTACGGCACCGGCGCCTTCGCACTCCTCAACACCGGCGCCGAACCGGCCCTCTCGCGTCACAAACTGTTGACGACCGTGGCCTACCGCCTCCAGGGCGAGACCGCCTATGCGCTCGAAGGCTCGATCTTCATCGCCGGCGCCGCGGTGCAATGGCTGCGCGACCGGCTCCGAGCCGTCGCGACTGCCGCGGAGACCGAGGCCCTGGCCGAGCGCGCCGACCCGCGCCAGCGCGTCTATTTCGTGCCGGCCTTCGCCGGTCTTGGCGCGCCCCACTGGGCACCGGCCGCGCGCGGGACGCTCTGCGGCCTCACCGCCGAATGCGGCCTCAACGAGATTGCGCGCGCCACCCTTGAAGCGGTCGTCTATCAGACCCGCGACTTGATCGAAGCGATGACCGCCGATTGCGGGCTCAGAATCGATACGATCCGTGTCGATGGCGGCATGGCGGCGAGCGAGTGGACGATGCAATTCCTCGCCGACATCCTGGCCGTCCGGGTCGAGCGGCCGAAGTCGCTCGAGACGACCGCGTGGGGTGCAGCCTATGTCGCCGGGCTCGCCCGCGGCCTCTGCCCGGCGCCGCCGGAGATGATGGCGCGGTGGTCGGCGGCGCGCGCGTTCCTGCCGGCGATGGCGGAAGCGGAACGCGAGGAGCGCCACGCCGGATGGCGCCGCGCGGTGGCGGGCGCGCTGGCGGCGACGTGACGGCACCGGCGAACCTGCTGCGCGATCTGCCCGACGCGCGCGCCGGCGAAGTCGGCGAGACGATTCTGGCGCGGCCCGGGCTGCGCATCGTACGCACCGTCTCCTTGGGGCAGGCGAGCCCGCCCGGCTTCTGGTACGACCAGCAAGAGGCCGAATGGGTATTGCTGCTCGTCGGCGGGGCCCGGCTCAGATTTGCCGATGAGGCGGTGGAGCGCGTGCTCAACCCCGGCGATAGCGTCGATATCGCCGCGCACCGACGCCACCGGGTCGAATGGACCGACCCCGCAACCCCGACCGTGTGGCTCGCCGTATTTCACGATTAGGCCGAAGGGCGGCGACCGCTACCGGGCGGCGCTGGTGATCACGGCGTCGCGCAACACGCGGGCGACGTAGCGGGTGACATCGAACGGCAGTTCATCGGTGCGACGCCCGCCGGCGATCCACAGATCCATATTGCCCGGACCCCAATTATATGCGGCCAGCGCGTCCGCCCAGTTGCCGTAGCGGCGGAACATCTGGGCCAGATAGGCGCGGCCGAGCAGCCGGTTCTGCTGCAGATCGAAGCGGTCGCCACCGCCGACATCGAACGCCGCCTCGGCGCTGACCTGCATCGGTCCCTGCGGCCCGTCCGGCTCCGGCCGCCACATGCGCAGGTCCGCGCCATGCCGCGATTCGACGCCGTCGACGGCGAAGGCGATGCGGTCGAGTTCGCCGCCATTGGCGGAGCCGAACAGGCCGATCGGGAACCGGTCGCTCGACGGAGCGCCGCGCACGACGGTCACAGCGGGCTGCAGGGGATTGGCGAAGCTGATGGTTTCGCTGCGGGTCTGCGTCGACGGATCCGCTGCGCGCTCGGAGCTCGCCGGGCCGCTGCGCAGCACCGTTACGTGCGCCCCCTCGCCCGATCCAAAGCTGACGAGTTCCGAGTGTAGCGGCTGGGCTGCGGGCGGCGGCGATAGCGGCGATTGGCGCGGTCCGCGCATCACCTGCACCGGTGCGCGCTGCGGATCGGCAAAAGATACAGTCTCCGCGTCGAGGGGGCCTTTCGCCACCGCGGCCGCTGTCGCCACCGCTCGCGCGCTCGCCGTCCGTACGTGCACCGCGCCCCGCCGCGCCGCCTTGCCGGCCAACGCCGAGCCGGCGCCACACGCAAACGCAATCGCGATTACGGCAAGCGCTCCCGCGCGCGCCGCGGTTATCCCCCCTCTGCCGCTCCTCATCCCCCCGGAAGCCTTGCCGGCAAAGCAGCAATTTCTCTATGCCCAATTGGCGCTCGCGGCAAGCGGCTTGGCAATGGCGCTGCCCAGGTGAGACGATGGAGGACGCCCGCGCCCGACATCACCCAGCTCGGAGAGCCTGACATGACCCGACCTTTCGAGGGGATCCGCATCATCGACATCACCCATGTACTGGCCGGCCCCTTCGCCGCCTATCAGCTCGGCGTCCTCGGCGCCGACGTGATCAAAGTCGAGCACCCGGACGACCCCGATCAGAGCCGCAGCAGCGGCACCGACCGCGCGCTCAATCGCGGCCAGATGGGAACCTCGTTCCTGACCCAGGGCTCCAACAAGCGTTCGATCACCCTCGATTTGAAAGAGGAGCGCGGCCGCGAGATTTTGCGGCGGCTGGTCGCCGGCGCCGATGTGCTGGTCGAAAATTTCCGGCCGGGCGCCTTCGCGGCGCTTGGGCTCGGCTATGAAGCGATGCAACGGATCAACCCGCGCCTTGTCTATTGCTCGATCTCGGCCTTTGGCCAGGACGGGACGCGGCGCGAACAGACCGCCTACGATCATGTGATCCAGGCTACCTCGGGGCTGATGGCGATGACCGGCACCGAGGAGGTCAACCCGATCAAGTTCGGCGCCCCGGCGGTCGATTACGCAACCGGCACGATGGCGGCCTTTGCGCTCGCGAGCGCGCTCTTCCAGCGCGAGCGCACCGGCCAGGGCCAGCACATCGACCTCTCGATGCTCGGCGTCGCGATGATGCTGATGGGGTCCCACCTCACCGGGTACCTGCGCAACGGCGCCGAGCCGCGCCCGCACGGCAACAAGCAGCCCTTTGCCACCAACAGCTGCTATGAAGCCAAGGACGGGCTCCTGATGATCGGCGCCAGCAACCTCGGTCAGCAAAAGCGGCTGTGGCAGGCGCTGGAGCGCCCCGACATGGTCAAGACCGACAATGAAGCACGCGAAACCGACCGCGCGCACGAAGCCGAGGTGCTCGCCGGCATCATCAAAACCCGCAGCGCCGACGAGTGGGAGAATTGGTTGCAGGCCCGCCATGTCCCGGCGGCCCGGGTGCGCACGATGGCCGAGGCGGTGGCTGATCCGCATTTCAAGACCCGCGCGGTGTTTCACCACCATCAGTCGACGCCGGGCATCGAGGGGGGATTCGGGGTACCGCTCGCCGCTTTCAAATTCGCCCATGGCGGACCCTCGATCGAGACCCCGCCGCCGCAGTTCGGTGCCGACACCGACGCGGTGCTTGCCGAACTCGGCTACGAGCCGGGCGAGATCGCCGCGTTGCGCGCCGCGCGGGTGATCTGAAGGGACGAGCGCTACCGACAGTAACAATTCGTGAAGGTGCCAAAACCGTGGCGCCAAAGAAAGTCGTGGACAACGCGGGTGATCGGGTCAAGATTCGCCATGGATGATCGAGGTTGCTAATGCGGCCTCGATCTTTCGTAAAATAGGGGATCGGTCTTGTCGGGGAGCGGGCGATGGCTCGGCGCGGAACGCGCGGAGCGAGTTGCGCCGTTTGGCGAGGGCGGGGCCGGGGGGTATCAGATAGACGGGCAACCGATGTACGGGCGGCGATCCTTTCTGTTGCTGCAAGGCCCGATCTCGAGCTGCTTTGACCGGCTTGGCCGTGCCTTGCTCGCGCGCGGCCACCAGGTCCACCGGATCAACCTTCATCTTGGCGATCAGCTGCTCTGGCGCTTGCCGGCGACGCATTATCGCGGGCGGTTTGCCGACTGGCGGGGTTTTGTCGCCAGCATGCTGGATGAGCATCAGATCACCGATCTGGTGGTGCACGGCGACCGCCGCCCCTATCACATCGTCGCGGCCGAAGAGGCTCGGGCCCGCGGAATTGCCGTCTTCGCCACCGATCTGGGCTATGTGCGGCCCGACTGGATCACCCTCGAATATGACGGGATGACGACCTATTCGCGGTTCCCGAGCGACCCGGCGGCGATCCGCGCGCTTGCCGCAAAACTCCCGGAGCCGGAGCCGGGGCCGCGCGTCATGACGCCGTTCTGGCTGATCGCGGCGCTCGATGTGGCCTACAATCTGGCGCTCGTCTTCGGGCGGCCGCTGTATCCGCACTACCGCTATCACAGCACCTGCCATCCGTTTGCCGAATACGCCGGGTGGCTGTCGTCGCGCCCGAAAAAGCTGATGATGGCGCGTGCCGTGGCGGCCGAGAAACGCCGGCTGCAAGCCGAACCGCAATCGTATTTCCTGGTGCCGCTCCAGCTGTCGACCGACTTTCAGATCCGCGCCCACTCGCCGTTCAGCGACTTGCGCGAGGCGGTGCGCGCGATCATCGCGTCCTTTGCCGCCAGCGGCAGCGAGCGGAAGCTCGTCTTCGTCGTTCACCCGCACGATAACGGGCTGATCAGCTGGAGCCGGCTAGTCGCGCGGCTGGCCGCGGAGTACCGGGTCGCCGCCGGGCAGGTCCTAGCGCTCGATGGCGGGACCCCGCCGGAGCTGTTGCGCAGTGCCGCCGGGGTGGTCACAGTCAACAGCACGGTGGGCATCACCGCCTTGCGCGACGGCATTCCCGTGAAGGCACTGGGCAACGCCGTGTTCAACGTCGCCGGTCTGACCTGCCAAACCTCGCTCGACGCTTTCTGGCTCGATCCGCGGCCACCGGACCGTGAACTGATGGCGGTCTTCCTGCGGGCGCTGATCGGGACGACGCACGTCAAGGGCGGCTATTACGAGCGCCCTGCGCAGGAATATGGGGTCGCCAGCATGGTCGAGCGGCTGGAAACGCGGCCCTATCCGTTGCCGCCGCTCGGCGCCGGCGATCTTACCGCGCGTCCGCCGCGTCCGATTGCCCGCAGCATCGTGGTGACCGGCGTCGCGGACGCCATCGGCGTCGCGCTGGCGCGGGCTCATGCCGGGCCGGGGGTGCGGTTATGCCTGATCGGCGGCGTCGCCGAGACGCTCGAGCACACGGCCGCTGATTGCCGCCAGCGCGGCGCCCTGGTCGAGACCTTCTGCGTCACCGGGACCAATGAGGCGATGCTCGCCGACACTCTTGCCGCCTTCGATCGCGAGGCCGCCGTGGATGCCCTCGTGGTCCATGCCGGCGCGCCGGCGGAGCCCGTCGATGCGCCTGAGGTCGGGCGCTGCATCGTCGACGCGATGGGGATCGTCGCGGCGATTGGCGACAAGATGCGGCGGCGCGGGCGCGGCGCGATCGCCCTGGTGAGCCCGTTCGCCGGCCGGGTGGCGCCGGGCGAGCCGGCAGAGGCGATGCGCCTCATGAGCGTATTCCGGGCCTATGGCGCCGGGCTGCGGCGGCGGTTGCGTCCGGCCGGCTTATCGGTTGCCGTCGTCGTGCCGCGCGGCCTCGCGCTTCGCGGCGCCGCCCGATTGCGCGAGCCGCCTCTCGCCCTGGTCGGCGCCGATCGCCTCGCCGAACGGACGCTCTCCGGGCTGCGTCGGCGCCGCGCGGTGATCCCATTCCCGGGCCGCGCCGCGCTCGTGATGAGCTCGCTCTTCCTCGTCTTGTCGCGTGTGCGCCAAAGGGCGCGCGCCCTCATGCCGCCGCGCCCCACCGCAATCGAACTGCCGGCGGACAACGCGGGAATTGCCGCAAAATCCGCGGCCGGCGCCGCCGGCGCCCCCGGCGACTGACGCACACTGACACGGCGCCACAGATAGCCTCGCCATGGCGTGGGATCCCGCCCAGTACCTCAAATTCGCCGGCCCGCGGCTGCGCCCGGCGCTCGATCTGTTGCAGCGGATCGACAAGGAGGCGCCGGAAACCGTCTACGATCTGGGTGCCGGCGCCGGCAACGTCACCCGGCTGATCGCCGCGCGCTGGCCGGCGGCGCGGATCGTCGGGGTCGATTCCTCGGCCGAGATGCTGCAGAAGGCGGCGGCCGAAAACCCCGGGATCCTGTGGCAGGAGGCCGATCTCGCAACGTGGCGGCCCGACCTCCCGGCCGATGTCATCTACTCGAACGCGGCCTTGCACTGGATCGAGGACCACGCGCCCCTATTCCTCGCGCTGTTCGACAGTCTCGCTGCGGGCGGGGTGTTCGCGGTGCAGATCCCGCGCAATTTCGAGGCGCCATCGCATACCTCGATGGGCGACGCGGCACGGGCCGGCCCGTGGCGCGCCCGGCTCGAACCGTTGTTGCGGCCGGCGCCGGTGGCCGAGCCCGCCTTCTATTTCGACCTTTTGGCGCCACACGCGGCACGGCTCGACATGTGGGAGACCGAATACCTCCAGGTCCTCGACGGCGAGCACGCGGTCAAGGAATACACCAAATCGACCTGGCTCGCCCCGCTCCTCGCCGCGCTCGACGAACCCCAACGCAGCCAGTTCGAAGCCGCCTATACAAGGCTGGTCGACGCCGCCTACCCGCGCCGCCCCGACGGCCGGACCCTCTTCCCGTTCCGCCGGATGTTCATCATCGCGACCAAGGGATAGCCATTTCCCCTAGCGGCCGCGCACCAGCGCGGCGCCGGCGGTGAGGGCTTCGAGTTTGCGGTAGGCCAGGTCGCGGGCGAGCGGGGCCATGCCGCAATTGGTGCAGGGGTAGAGGCGGTCGGGCGGGACAAAGCGCAGCGCCCGCTCGATTGTCGCGGCGACCTCGTCCGCGGTCTCGACTTCGCGCGTCGCCACGTCGATCGCGCCAACGAGCACGTCCTTGCCCGGGAGCAGTCCCAGGAGCTCGATCGGCACGCGCGAGCCCGCGCATTCCAACGAGACCTGATCGATCCGGCTCGCCGCCAGCGCCGGAAAGATCTGCTCGTATTGCCGCCACTCGGGCCCGAGCGTCCCCTTCCACTCGATATTGGCCGGGATGCCGTAGCCATAGCAGATATGGACCGCGGTCGTGCAGGTGAGGCCCTCGATCGCGCGGTGCAGCGCCGCGATGCCCCAGCTTGCAACTTCGTCCAGATAGACGTTGAAAGCCGGCTCGTCGAACTGGATCACATCGACGCCGAGCGCCGCCAGCTCCGTTGCCTCCTCGTTCAGCAATTCGGCAAAGGCCATCGCCATCGCCGCGCGGTCGCCGTAATGCGCGTCGGCCACCGTGTCCGCGATCGTCATCGGCCCGGGCAGGGTGAATTTGAGCCGGGCTCTGGTGTGGGCGCGCGCGATCCGCGCCTCCCACGCATGGGCGGGATGAGCGCGGCGCAGCTTGGCCGTAACGGTCGGCACCAGCGCCTCATAGCGGTTGTTGCGAATGCCCATCGGCACCCGGCGGGCGAAATCGATGCCCTCGATCCCCTCGAGAAAGCCATGGACGAAATGCTGGCGCGACTGCTCGCCGTCGCTGAGGATGTCGATCCCGGCATCTTCCTGCAGCTTCAACGCGAGGAGGGTGGCGTCGCGTTTGGCGTCGAGGAGCGCCTCGCCCTCGCACCGCCACGGCGCCAACAGCATGCCCGGCTCAGCCAGCCACGACGGCTTTGGCAAAGATCCGGCGATCGTCGTTTCGAGCACGCTCGTTCCTCGCGATCCGGGTTTCGCTCACAGCTCCAGTGCGGCGAGCAGCGCCTCGCGCTCGGCATCGTCGGCCGGCTCGCGCTTGCAGGCCACCGCGGCCAGCTCGTGGTTGGCGCGGCGTTGCATCATGATCTGCGCAAACGGCGCCTCCCGCAGTTTTTCCAGCAAGACGTTGGGCGTGAAGCCGCTTTTGTGCGCCATCCCGAAATGGCCTCGCTCCAGATGGGGGCGGAACCCGAAGATGATGTCGTAGGCGGTCACGGGCCCCGCCGGCGATTCGTACACCACCTCGTCCGGCTGATCGTTGACGATGTATTCGCCGACCGCCTGGAGGTCGGGGACGATCACGCAGAGAAACCCGTCATCGGCAAGGATCCGATAGGCTTCGGTGATGACGTTGCCGACCTGAAAAAGATAAAGGTGCTGAAGACAATGCGCCGACCACACGACGTCGGCCGAGCCGCTTTCGATCGCTGACAGATCGGTGACATCGGCAAGAATGTCGGGAGCCACGTTCGCATCGCTATCGATCCGCAACTGGCGCCACTCGGCGAACATGGCCGGCAGCCACGAACTTCCTTTCGCTCCGCTGCCCAGGTTGACCAGCAGCTTGGGACGTTCGGTTTGCTGGTGTTCGGGCGTATCGCTCATGGTGACGGGGGGTCCTTCGAGCAGCGGCCAACCCAAGCGGCGCGAGCGGCAATGGCTGCGGCAGTTTCGCTCCGCCCGATCTCGCGCGCCGCGAGTTTAGCGAACCGGCCGCAGATAGAGAAGGCGGGTGGGCGCGGGATCTTCACAGAAGCGCGCCATGCCATTAGGCTGGGGCTTTCCGATCCGGATTAGCGCCATGACCTTTCTCGCCGACCGCCTTGCTCGTGTAAAGCCCTCGCCGACGATGGCGATCACCGCGCTCGCCACCGAATTGAAGGCAGCCGGGCGCAACATCATCGCGCTGTCGCAGGGCGAACCCGATTTCGACACTCCGCCCAATATCCGCGAGGCGGGTATCGCCGCGATTCAGCGCGGCGAGACGCGCTATACGGTGTTCGACGGGCGGATCGAGCTGAAGCAGGCGATCTGCGGCAAGTTCAAGCGCGAGAACGGGCTCCACTACGAGCCCTCGCAGATCACCGTCAGCAATGGCGGAAAGCAAGTGCTCTACAACGCGCTGGTCGCCACCCTGAGCCCGGGCGACGAAGTCGTGATCCCGGCGCCCTATTGGGTCTCCTACCCCGAGATGGTGCTGTTGTGCGACGGCGAGCCGGTGCCGGTGCCGTGCCCGCAGAACAACGGCTTCAAGATGCGCCCCGAGGATCTCGACGCGGCGATCACGCCAAAGACCAAATGGCTGATCCTCAATTCGCCGTCGAACCCGAGCGGAGCGGGCTATACCGAATCCGACCTGAGGGCGCTCGCCGAGGTCCTTTTGAAGCATGACCACGTCTGGGTCATGACCGACGACATGTACGAGCACGTCGTGTACGACGATTTCGATTTCAAGACGATGGCCCAGGTCGAGCCGCGGCTCTACGAGCGTACCCTGACGGTCAACGGCGTCTCCAAGGCCTATTGCATGACCGGCTGGCGCATCGGCTATGCCGGCGGGCCGCGCGAGCTGATCCGGGCGATGGGCGCGGTCCAGTCGAATTCTACCGCCAACCCGTGCTCGATCAGCCAGGCCGCGGCGATCGAGGCATTGAACGGCCCGCAGGACTTCATCGCCAAGCACAATTTTCTGTTCAAGGAGCGCCGCGATCTCGTCGTCGACCTCTTGAACAAGGTGCCCGGGCTCCACTGCCCGCGCCCGGAAGGCGCCTTTTACGTCTACCCCTCCTGCGCCGGGGTCATCGGCAAGCGCACCCCCGACGGTAAGACGATCGAGGACGACGAGGGGTTCGTGCGCTATCTGCTCGCCGCCGAGGGCGTCGCCGTCGTGCACGGCGGCGCCTTTGGCCTGGCGCCGCATTTCCGCATCTCGTATGCCACCTCGAGCGAGGAACTGCGCGAAGCCTGCACCCGCATCGAGCGCGCCTGCCGGGCGCTCCAGTAGCCGGGGCGCCGCCAGATTCCGATTGCCTCTGTAGAGGCGGCGCGCCACGATCCTGTCATAAAGAACGGCCGCCCGGGTCTGGGGGCGGCCATGCCCGGATTGGAGTGGAGGACCTCTATGCCTAGCGCCCCGCGCTGCGTCGCCCTGGTCGGCCCGTATCTATCGGGCAAAACGACATTGCTCGAATCCATGTTGTCCGTCAGCGGCACGACCAGCCGGCGCGGCAGCGTTCGCGAAGGCAATTCGGTCGGCGATCATGCCGCCGAGGCGCGCGCGCGCAGCATGTCGACCGAGATCAACGTCGCTCATGCCAGCTTTCTCGGCGATCCGTGGACGATCCTCGATTGCCCCGGCTCGGTCGAGCTCCTCTATGAGGCGCAACAGGCGATGCTGGTCGCCGATGTCGTTGTCGTGGTGTGCGAGCCGGAGGCCGAGCGCGCGATCACAGTGAGCGCACTCCTGCGCTTCCTCTCGCGCCACAACATCCCGCACATGCTTTACATCAACAAGCTGGACGCGGCAAACGCGCGGGTGCGCGACGTGCTGGCGGCGCTGCAGGCGGTGTCCGACCGGCCGCTGCTGTTGCGCCAGGTCCCGCTGCGCGGCGCCGAGGCCGAGATCACCGGCTATGTCGACCTGGTCAGTGAGCGCGCCTATCGCTACCGCCCGGGCCAGCCCTCCGAATTGGTGTCGCTGCCCGACGGTTTCTGGGACCAGGAAGGCCAGACCCGCACCAACCTCGTCGAAAAGCTCGCCGATTTCGACGACACGCTCCTCGAAAAGCTGCTCGAGGACGTGCAGCCGTCGAACGAGGAGATTTACCAGCACCTGGCCAAGGATTTTCAGCAGAACCTGATCACCCCGGTGTTTGTCGGCGCCGCCGCCCAGGATCACGGCGTGCGGCGGCTGTGGAAGGCGTTGCGCCACGAGGCGCCCGGCCCGGCGGAGACCGCCGAACGGCTCGGCATCGCCGCCACCGGCGAGCCGCTCGCGCAGGTCTTCAAGACCTATCATCTGCCGCATACCGGGAAGTTGTCGCTGTCGCGCGTCTGGCGCGGCCCGATCTCGGAGGGCATGGTGCTCAACGGCTCGCGCGTCGCCGGGGTGGTGCATTTGTTGGGCGCGCAACACGAGAAAATCGCCGCCGGACAGACCGGCGACGTCGTCGGGCTGACCCGGATGGAGGAAATCGCCACCGGCGCGGTCCTCGCTCCCTCCGGCAAGGCTGCCGCGCTGGTTCAGCCCGAACTCTTGCAGCCGGTCTATGGTCTTGCCGTCCACGCCGAGAAGCGCGGCGACGACGTCAAGCTTACCGGGTCGATTGCCAAATTGATTGACGAGGACCCCACCCTCCAGCTCGAGCAGAACGCCGAATTGCGCGAGATGGTGCTGTGGGGCCAGGGCGACGTGCATCTGCAGATCGCGATCGACCGGCTGCGCAACCGCCACAATCTGGCCGTCGTCGGCCACCACGCCGCGGTTCCCTACAAGGAGACAATCCGCCGCGCCGCCCAGCAGCATTCGCGCTTCAAGCGGCAATCGGGCGGGCACGGTCAGTTCGCCGACTGCACGATCGACGTGAAGCCCTTGCCGCGGGGATCGGGCTTTACCTTTACCGACAAGGTC
>Ga0209415_10015340_pt1 | contig 12423 bp, 9 predicted proteins | sample PeaSoiSIISIP2007_FD_187696 | JGI IMG/M metagenome (GOLD analysis project Ga0209415, IMG submission 187696) | Peat soil microbial communities from Weissenstadt, Germany - SII-SIP-2007 (SPAdes) (version 2) | ecosystem: Environmental > Terrestrial > Soil > Wetlands > Peat | place: Germany... | reverse complement strand
CGGCCACCGTTGAGGCTCCTGCGTTCGTGACTGGGTGCGGCCACGGAGACGGTCGCTGTGCCTGACTGCCCGCAGCTGGCGTGGTGACACGCTACCGCCGCGACCGCCGCAAGGAGACGGCGGCTGGCGGCCTCCGCGTCCTGTTGATCACGGTGTGCCTGGCGGCGGTCGGATGCCCCAGAGCCCGGTGCGCTTTCCGTTACGGAAATAGATCTGTCCCGGGACCAGCCCTGGTTCCGACGCAGTTAGCAGGTCAAGGTCGGCGGGCTGCCACAGCCGGGAGCCGTTGGACAAGATAGTCAGCATCATGCCCAGCTCGCTGCCCTGGCGTACACGTCAGGGAACAGGCGGTCGATGTCGCGGGCGCGGCGTTCGTCTTCGATGAACGGCAGGACCGAGGTGATCAGGATGGCGACGGGCTGGCGGAGGCTGATGAGCGCGTCAGCTGCGGATGGCGCATGATGCCGGCCGGGTCCCACAGATCGTGGCCTATGACGGCCGTCGCCGGCTGGTCCGCCAGTGACTCTTGCGCATCAGCGAGAACGAACCGATCGGCGGCGATGTAGATCACTCGGGCGCTCGTCGCCGCCGACGGGCGAAGTCGTGGACCGCATGCGCAGCGTGCAGGCTCGTTCCGAGAGCTATGAACTGCCGGGCCCCGCTTCGCGGGCGAGGAACTCACCAGCTCGCCGCACGACCAAGCGATGTGCGGGTGCTGTAGGCCCTATCACGCCGTCTGCGGAGCGCAGCGGCCGATAGCGGGCCAGGACAACGAAGGTCACGTGATTCAGCCCTCTCCCGGCGACTGCGCACCGGCCGCGTCGTGCTCAGAGCCCGGCCAGCGCTGGCCGTCTTCCGCGACGACGGTCGCGGCGATTAGCGCGGCGATCGCCCGGATGCTGACGGGCGGGGGATCTGATGGAAGGTACGCCCGGATATTGCTGACCGCATCACCGGCCCGGGTCCAGGTTAGATCCCTTCCGGTAGAAGCAGGCAGGGAGAACTCGCCTTTGGCGGTGGGGTAGACAACAATCATGGCTCTGACCCGGTGGCCGCGCGGCAGGACTCCCCGCCAGTGCCTTACGGCAGCCATCAACGGTGCCACGGACTGTCCAATGTACACGTCGTCACAGTGGATGTGGCCGGTCGGCCTGGCGGCGTAATGTCCGGGCGGCCACGCCACCGACTCGACGAGCATGAGCCTGCATCCAGCACAAACCGCGTGCGGGATTCGCGGCATGTCCGCCGCCGTCGAGCGTACCCCCTCGAATATCCGCACGCCTGGCAGGGCGAGCAGGTCCGCGAGCAGGGCGCTGGTTCTGCCCGCCACCTCGCGCACAGTAGCGCCGATAGGCCGTAATGTGCGCCGCTCGCTGTCGGTAATGGCATCCAGGCTTCCGTGCGAGCGGCGAGTCAACGCCGGAGTCGGCGGCTCCGCGTCGACAATCCGGCGATCCACTGGCCTCCTCGGCTCGCTACCATAACCACAGGCTGCTCTATGACCTGGGCTCATTGCAACATGGCGGCCTACCAGAACGCTTCCATTTCGCTTCCGAGACCGGCTAAATAGCTATTTGGACATACCGTCCTGGCTAGACCGGCAGGTTGTCCTCGCCAGACAGATCGGTCGCTATTGCAAGGTAATCAGCCGATGCAGACTATCGCCGATATGCTGGACTTCGGCGCACTCGGTGCAGATTCGACGGAGTGATCACAGGCCACACTATCCTGCTCGAAGCGATCCAGCACCGGAACCGGCGGGTCCCAGATACGGACCCGCCGGTTCGGTGTCGCGAGCTTGGCCGGGCGCAGCGGCCGCAACCGCCAGCCGCCCGCGACATCTGCCAGTCTCACCTGCCGTTAGATGCAGGCATGAATGGCGTCATCCCAGTTAGTGCCGGCCGCGCAGTACGGTCCGGCGAGCGTGACCGTGTGGTGCACTGCCGCACCGGCGCTGACCTGTGCCGACAGGACGGCGGAGAGAATGGCGGCTGCGGCGACCAGCGGCGCCAGACGATAACGCGAGGGTGCGTGCATGGCTATTCCTTTCAAGGAGTTGAGAGACTCGGGGTGGTTGCGGCGCTCGCGTCTCCCACCGCCCGGCCGAGCGATGGAGCGGAGGCCGGCCAGCCTCCCGTGGCGCCGCACGCGCGCGCGACTTTGTACTCGACACGCCGACGCCTGCTCGGCATCGACGCCGTAAGGCTTGTGCGTAGTTCAGTCGTTCGCCCTGGACGCACGCTCTCATCTTACTGTCAGCTAGACAATAACAGGGCCAGCAGTTCCTGTCAAGCAGACATTAACTGGTGATGACGTCGTGGAACGCGTTACATCGCTCGGCTAGGAACCAGGCCGATGCCGGACCCGGTCTTCGGCCGGCAGGTGTACCGCGTCGTACAGGCCCTCGACGCGCGCCCACGCCTCGTCAGCGGCATCCGGATCGCCTCGATCCACCATGGCCTGGGCATACGCGGCAAGTGCCCGCGCCTCTAGGCGCTTTGCGCCACATCCCGCGAAGACATCCATGGCTCGCCGCAGCGCCAGCGCCTGCTCATCCGGCTGCGCCTGCGCATGGCGCATGTCGGCGATGGACAGCCAGACCCGGCCCTCAAGCGCCGCGTCCTTTCCCTCATGTGCCAGGTCCTCCGCCGCGGCCAGGTGCTGCTCGGCTATGCCGTACTCTCCGATGCGCCATGCCACCTCGCCGAGCCCGTGCAGGGCATAGGCCTGTCCGACACCGGACTGGTCGCCGTATACGTCGAAGACCGCGTCGAACGCTACTTGGGCGCCTCCCATATCGCCCAATGCGAGGCATGCCTGGCCGATCCAGTAACGGGTCTGCGCAAGCAGACGCTCACGGCCGAGTTCGGTTGCGACTGTCTCCGCTACCCCGAGCACACGGCGCGCGTTTTCATGATCGCCAAGGTCGAGATAGGTTTGCCCGATGAATCGCAGCGTCTGCCATCGCCCGACGTGGTCTCCGCAAGCCGAATAGTGAGCTAGCGCCTCTTCAAACAATTCGAGCGGCCTGGTCAGGTGACCTTGCCGCCGCAGAGCATGGGCGAGCGTCCGTAGTGTGATGGCCAGACCGTGCCGGTCACCGTAGCTAGCTAGCAGGCTGACCGCCCGCTCAAGCTCGGCCAGAGCCGACGCGCTGTCCGTCCGCCGGCTGGCGACGAGCGCGGGCTGGTTGAGGCAAGCAAGCACGATCCCCTCACCCCGCGTGTCTCCGGCCTTGCGGCAGGCGTCAAGCGCCAGGGTGTGCGTCGCGTGCCAGTCGTCGAAGTAGCCGCAGATCGTGTAGAACTCGTGGGCGGATACGGCCAGGTCCCAGCACAGGTCCACGAGGCCAAGCTCGGCGCAGTGCTCAACCGCTGCCCGAATGTTCGCGCGTTCCTTGTTGAACCAGTCGAGCGGAGAGGCGTCGACCTCAGCGAGCACGTCGTGCGGCGCCTCCCAGGCGGTTATCGCGCTGTGCACGACCTCGAAGTCGCCCCCGTACAGGCCCACGTGGGCGCGCCTGACGAGCGTGAGCAGCGCCCGGTAGGCCATGACAGGTACCTGGTCGCGGTGACCCGGATAGTGCGCTAATGCCCGCCGACGCGCATACTCTCTGGTCAGGCCGTGGAACCGGTAACGCATCTCAGGTTCAACCGACTCGATCATGAAGCTCGACGCGAGCTCCGACATCGCCGCAGCGCCATCCGCCCCGGTTCCGTCGAGCACGGCAGCGGCCGTCCACAACCCGAACCCGGTCAGCGGCAGCAGCCCTAGCCCCAGGAATAGCTGGCGTGCGGCCGGGGCCAGCCGCTCGAACCCGGCGCCTATGGTGCGTGCGACGCTGAGTTTGCCATAGGCAAATGCCTCAGGTCCCTGCCTGGCGAGACGATCCGCCAGCTCCATCGTCGACCGAGGGTGGTCATGCACGCGCAAAGCCCCGGCGATGCGCAGCGCGAGCGGCAGGCCGCCGCACAGTGTCACCACTCGGTCGACCGCGCGAAGGTCACTCTCTATCCTGATGCCCGCCTCACGAACGACGTGGAGGAACAATTCAGTCGCATCCGCCAGTTGCAATGGCTCGAGCGGTGCAACGTGGTGTGCCTCGCCGACTTCCGGCAGTCGCTGCCGGGCTGTGACCAGGACCGCGCAACCCGGTACCGCCGGCGCGAGCTCATTCACCTGCGTGCCGTCGGCCGCGTCGTCAAGCACGATGAGCACGCGGCGGCCTGCCAGTATGGTCCGGTACTCCGCGAGCCGCTCGGCCGTCGTCTCCGGGACTCGGGTCGCACCGAGTGCGCGCAGGAATTGCGCGGCGACCTCGGCCGTCTCGACCGCGTCTGCTCCCCCGCCGCGCAGTTCCATGTACAGCTGGCCGTCTGGATAGCGGTCTCGTGACTCATGGGCCGCGCGCACTGCGAGCGCCGTCTTGCCGACGCCACCGGGCCCGGATATTACGATCACCGGCACCGTCGGACCTGGCTCGCGGCGCAGCAACCAAGCAACCTCGGCGACCAGGTGCTCGCGGCCGACCAGATCCGCGGGACGGGGTAGCTGAGCAGGCACGGTCACGCCGCCGCGCACCACCGCAGTTGTCCCCCACCGCTTCGCCAGCGCGGTCTGTGCCGCCGCGATGGCCGATTCATCCCCCCTGGCGATGGCGAAATGCAGGGTCCGCAGCAGCGGATCCGGATCGCGTCCGGTTTCCTCAGCAAGCGCCAGCCGGCAGCGTTCATATGCCTGCGTCGCGTCAGATACGTGCCCGCAGCGATAATCCGCGAGCATTAGCTGCTCGCATAGCCGCTGATCCGCTGGGTAGTAGCTGGTGGTCAAGATCAGTTCGTCGAGTATCGCCTCGTGGTTGCCGCGCGCGAACTCCAGCTCAAACAACCGCACCGCCGCGCGCTTGTGTCGCTGCTCGAGCGCGGCCGTCTCATGATGGAAGGCGTCGCTCGGCACGTTCGACAGCGGGCGCGGCCCCCTCCACAGCGCGAGCGCATGCCGCAGGTGACCGATTTCGTCGTCGGTGCGATGCAGCCCGCCGGCCTCGTCCGACATCCGCACCAGCCGCTGAAATAGCAGCGCATCGAGGTCTTCGACCGCGACGCGCATCTCATATCCGAATCCGGCGTGAGTCTTGAGATCGTCGCGGTGGCCAATCTCGGCCAGCAAATCGCGCACCATTCCTACCCTTTTGGGCAGTTGTGCCTCGCCGACATCTTCCCCTCCCCACGCGACCCGGATCAGCGCGGACTTCGACATCCGGCGGTTCGCATTGACGAGAAGGGCGGCCAGCAGGATCAGGGTCGGGCCGCCAGGCAAGTCGACTAACGGGCCATCGTCGCCGATCTCCAGCTCACCAAGTAATCTGTAAATCACGCACTGCCTCCCCAGGCGCACAGCGCCCCTACACAGAGCGATTTGTGCCGCTATCAGCGCGGCCGGGTGAGTACCTCCTGGCGTGATACGTGAGCATGGCGGTTGTATTCCATGCTGCAATACCCAACGTTAGTGCATATCAGCCTACGGTGACGATCGTGAAGTCTCCAGATGGCCGCGGGGACCGGCCAGGTCCTGCTGATCGGCGTGCGCCATGATCCGGCCGTGTGGCGCGATCACCTCGGCGGGCGGCCTGAAACGAGATCCTGGCGCGGAATGGTCACTGGCTTGGCCGAACGCGGCCGGTCCTGGGGTTGCGGAGCATGGGAGGGTGAAGCACCTGCGCAGGTCCGCGACGGTAGAGAGTGGCTGGCCTACCGGTGTCGGGGGCGCGCTTGCGCCCGGTTGGCACGATGAATCCCTCTGTCTGGCTGACCTTGCGGTAGAAGTTGCGCAAGTCGAGTTGCTGGTCCCAGACAGCTTCGTAGATGTGCATCAGGTCGCCAATGGTGAATTCGGGCGGGCAGAAGCTGGCGGCGAGTGTGGTGTGCTCCAGCTTTGCCCGTGAGTGCTCGACGGTATCGGCGAGGATCTGGTCGTGGTCGAACGCCAGCTGGCCGGGGCTGTGCAGCAGCGGGCCGGCCGACGTCCAGGCCGCCGCCACCGCGTCGGTGCTGGCGGTAGGCAGGGGCAGATTCGGCGCTAGGGCCAGATAGGCGACGGTGACGACGCGACCGCGTGGGTCCCGGTCTGGCGCGGAGTAGACGCGCAGCTGCTCGAGGTGAGGGATGTGGGTGCCGCCGATGCCGGTCTCGCCGAGCAGCTCGCGCCGGGCGGCGGTGTCGAGATCTTCGCCATCGCGCAGGAACCCGCCGGGCAGGGCAAGGCATCCCTTGAACGGTTCGTTCCCGCGTTCAATGAGCAGGACCTGTAGCTGGCCATCGCGCACGGTCAGTATGACGAGGTCGGCCGTGACCTGGACGATGGCGTGGGGGGGCCTGGCTCGCTGCATACACGCATCCTACTATTTAACTGTCGACTTGACAGTAAAGGGTGAGGCTAGTTATTGTCATATAGACATTAACCAGCGCACGGATATGAGCCTCCGCGATGCCACTCCCCAGACTCGGCGCCATGTGACCAGGCCGAACGACTTCGTCATGAACCGCGTCACCCTACTCGCGGTCACGGGTCCGCCAGCGCATCGCGCTGTGTGCCCGGCTCGCACTGCCGTTATCGGAGAGCGGTGAGCCCAGTGCCCCTGGCCAGGCCGCCTACCGGCGCCTCGGCGTCGCCCCGGCCGGCTGTGCTGGCGGCGGGCATCTGGCTCTGGCGAGTCCACCGCAGATACCGATCCGCCGCAGACTTCAAGGATGTCAGGTCGGATCCGCATTTCGGCGGCAGCAGATTCGACAGCACGCCGATGGATCCGTATCCGTACCTGTACGCGGCACCCGAGCCGCAGACGGCGTTGCTGGAGACACTCGTCCGAGGTATACCGTTCGACGACAGCGGCAGGCGCCTCATCCGCCGCTCGGCGGTGGCCGGCCACCGGATCACGGCGATCTCACCGGTGCAGGACCTCAGGCTGATCTCGCTGCTGACAACCGCCGACCTTGCGGCCGCGTGCCAGGACGAGTGGCTGATCCTCACGGCGTCGACAAACTATCCGCAGACCCGCCGCTGGGGGCAATGGCTGCGCTCACAGGCGACGTGGGCGCAAGGCATGATCTGGCCATCAGTCCGCGATCTCGGTCACCGCTCCCTCGTGCTGTTCGGTGATCGTCTGACGTCCGGCGCGCTCCAGATCGTGCCTGGGACATCGACGGATCTGGACGATGCGCGCGGCACTGCCTGGCTCAACAAGATGCTGGCACCATACCGGGTATCGGTAAGGGCACCAGCCACGCGGAAGCGGGTTCCAAGAGCCACTGATCTGGGACTGAGACCCGGCGGCAATGGCCCTGCTGGGAAAGGCAGTGCCGGGCTGGAAGACCCAGCTGCCTAGCAGGCTGGTGCCCGCGCGGCAATGACGGAAGCTACCAGGGCAGGATGGGCTTGTGGCCGCGAATCAGAAGACGGCGCTTGTCCCGAGTGCCCAGCGATGCCGCCGTTGTATGCAGCGCTCCTTGGCCTGACCTCCGCGGTCAGGCGGAGCTGTCAGGCAGAGCTGTCAGGCAGAGCGAATTGCCAGCAGCAGCCGTGCGGACAGTTCATCGGCGACATCGCCAGGGCACGCGGCGATGCGGGCAAATCGCAGGACATCGCGTGCCGGAACGCGAACACGGGCCATTGATGTTCGCTTGCGGAGCGTCCGGCGCGGGAGGTCCGACATCAGGCCCTCTGACACCGGAATGGATGGGGTGATGCCGACTGCCAGGCCCGCCTCGACCGGAACCGGTGCCTGGATCCGCACGATGACGCGCAGCAACGCGGCCAGTCGGCGGGTCAGATCAGCAGGGTCGAGCACGGCGCCCAGCGTGTCCCTTGGCAGCGCCTGCCAGGCCGACCGCTGGCCAGTGGCGGTGACGGCCAGGCCATTGCCGCGAGCGGAGCCGACCGTTGCCGGATCGCTGCTGGTCAGCTCCTCGTCTGAAGCGAACAGGTGCTCCACCCGGCCGAGCGCAGCGAGCTCGGCCCGCAGCGCGGTCAGCCGCCGTGCCTGCGGGGCGGCGTCCTGGCCAGCGGGAATCAGGTGGACTTCCAGGCTGGCCGAGCCCGCGGCACGTGGGGCGCCGAGGTCAGGAAGCCACGTCGCAGGAAGTGCCGCAGCGATCACCCGCCAGCTGCCTGCTTCGGCAGGCTGCGCGGGCACGCTGGCGGGACCCGGCACCAGAGCGGCGCCGGCGGCCGCCTCCTGGCCGACGGCAGGAAGTTCCTGGAGCAGGGCCACGGTGAACGCAGCCGCATGGGAGGCGGCCATCGACTGGAGCCCGGCAGCGTCACCGATGTGCTTGTCGCCGTCCGCCTTGTCGCTGATTCCGCGGATCGTCAGAACGGGCAGCGATGCGTTGAGGTGCGCCGCCACGGCGGCCCCCGTGCTTTCGGTCTCGATCGCTACAGCGTCGTTGTAATGCAGTCTGAGCTGTTCCGCGAGCGGGGTGTCGCGCGAGTTCAGGACGACCTCGCCGGCCGCGATGGGCTTGAAATGAACGACCGGCCTTGCTGTCGCGGGCAATAGCCCGGTCCAGGCGCCTTTGATGTCGACCAGGCGCGCTGCCTGCACCAGTTCGTGCGAGCCGCCCCATCCGCGGGGACGGGCGCCGAAGCCTCCGACATCCTCCTTGCCGCCGTGATAGCCGTGCACCCAGGTCGCCACCACCACGTCGCCAAGCTCGATGTCGTCCTTGATCCCACCCGCCACGCCAACGACAAAGAGCGCCTGCGGGTCGAAGAAGTCAATCGCCCGCTCCGCCAGCACCGCTGCGGGAACAATGCCCTCACCGGTCACGATGAGCGCGATTTGCCACGGCGCGCCCGGCACCCGTCCGACTTCGAAGACCGTCCCCTGGCGATGCCGGACCTGGCGCATCACGACAAGCCGTTCCCGGATCGCCTTGTACTCCAGGTTCATCGGAGTCAGGACGACGACCGTGCCGGATTCGTTCACACGCCACCGCCATTTCGAGCAAGTACCTGGCCTATTGATTATCGCTGCCGGGAACGGCGCCCTGAGGTCAGGCATGGCGGCAGGCTTCCTGCTATTCGGCGGACGCTACTGTAATCCGCCGATGGCGAACTCGAAAGCCCCGTCCGCCACATTGAGTGCGAATCGCAGCGGTCGCCTGGGTTCGGCCTCCACCTGGCTTGCCCACCCGAGCATCATCCTCAGGACGCGCACGGTCGCGCCGAGCGTGCCGGTGAACTGATCGGACGACAGCGGTGACTCCAGCACAGCCTGAACCAGCCGTCCGCTTGGACGCATCCCAAGCCGCGCTTCCCTGGCGGTCAGCTTCCAGGTCAGCTCGCCACGCCCCGCGCCCCATGTGTCGATGTCGCTGTCCTCATCGGTGTCCCGCGGCGATGGGCGGGACAGCACGACCGACCGCACATCCGGATCATCGAACGTCATGCGGACCTTCGCCTCCGCGTAGCGCTTGCCGCCTGGCAGGTCCTCGAGATCAAATGGCAGGACGAGCTGGGTGAACCGCCACCTGCCCAGGTCCGGCCGTCGCTGGGCAAAGCCAGGAAGCTCGTCATCGGCAACCGGCCCTACGGTCGGCCTCCCGAACAAGACGCCGGCTTCCCGGACGAGTCGGCCTTGGGTGCCCCGGGCGGCAGGCTCTTCCGCATACAGATCCAGGCACACCGTCATCTGCTCTCCCGCTCGCGACGACCGCCGTCCACGGCCGGGGAATGCATGCGTCCGCATTCCGTCGCCGCGGAGACAGAACCCGCGTCGATACTCGCGCGGCGGCCTGCGGCTGGGCAAGGCCATGCGCGCAAGACGGACGACGCCCGGTAGAGATTCGGTAGAACGACGCTGAATGCTAACTGAGCAGGATTACTCGATGCCCTCGTTGGCGGGGACGCCATTGGCCAGGCTCACCAACCATCCCCAGCCGTGGGTGCCGTCACCCGGTAAGTCTACAGATCGCTGGAAGGGAGCGGCGGATGACAACACCGCGAGACCGTCTCAATCGGATCCGCTCGGTCGGAACGGGCGTCATGGCCATGGCTCCTACCAGAGCCCGCCCTGGCGACGACGGCACGATCTACGCCCGTGCCGTCCCTGAGACCGCGAAGATCACCGAGGACTACTCCGTCAAGCAGGAGATTTCGAAGAACTCATCGATCGGGCTGGGCACGCCGCCGACTGGCCTGGTCAGGCTGGCCGTCCCCTATGACGGGTGCGTCTTCTTCGGCCACCAGGCCATCGACGACGTGACCAAGGCAACCGATGCGCAGACGGCCTCAGACGGCACGGCCGTCATCGGTCACCTGCTGTTCCGGGACTACGAACGGACCAGCCTGCCTGACATCCTGCCGCTGCGCGACAGGCACGGCTCGGTCCCGGTCAGGGTGCGGATCGGCCAGGGCCAGGACGGCACGCCGGACTACCTGAGCAGCGACCGGCAGAGCTGCGTCACCAGTTATGAGTATGAGCCCGCCAGACCAGAGGTGAACATCGCTCACCTGGAGATCGAGCTCTACGACCCGGACAGTCTTGACCTGCCGATACTCGACCTGATCGAGGTCGATCTGACGACCGAGAAGGGCAGGCGGAATGTTCTGGCAGGCGTCAGCAAGCACCTCGGCGATGTTACCGCCAAGATAAGGCAGCAGGTCGGTTTCAAGAATGAGCTGGTCCTGCATCTGGTGGTCAGCCTGAACCTGGCGGTCAAGCGAAGTGATAACCCAGCAGCGGAGCAAGAGCTTGAGCCGAAGATCACCCGGATGACCATCGGGTGGCCGACCATCACCTCCATCCGAACGCTGAATCTCCGCATTGGCGATCGCTTGCCTGGACAGGGCGCGGATGTCAGCTATCACGAAGCGCAGGTGCCGGTGCGGTATAACCCCACGCGCAGGGACGACCCGGCACGAGACGACTCGACTCAGGGATGCCTCGAATGGGGCGGCATCCGCATGATCTTCGAGTCGAAGATGCCTGGCGACGGCGACGTTGACATTCTCAAGTACAAGAGCGTGCCGATGCTGCTCGCGATCCAGCACCCCGGCGAGCTTTTCAAGCAGCCGCACCTGAATGCATGTGCCGAGATAGAGGTCGGAGGGTATCTGGCCTCCGGGCTGACAGCCCGGCTCTTCGACGCGACTGGTCATCGAATCCCGAACCAGCCGCAGCTGCTCACGCGAGTTCAGGCGACGGCCATGCTGATCCTACAGGACGCCTTTGCGAAGCGAACCCGCTCACCTTACCAGCACCTGGTTTTCGACGAGATCATCCCCGATGAGATGCGGATCACCGACATCGTGACCACGCTGAAAGACCAGGGGTTCGAGGTTCTCAGAATCCTGCCCGACGAGCACCAGGCGCCGCTCGGACATGCCCAAGCCGCTGGAACCGCCGGCTGGCTGCTCGTGGCGCAGCGCCAAGAAGGCCCGGAAAGCATGGACATGTGGATCTTCGTCGAGGGCAGGCACTACGAGACGGAGCGCGAAACGACTGCGTTTGGCGGCGGCGTTGTGCACAAGACCAAGCTGAACAGCGGCGAGCTGAGGATCTTCATCAGAGGCACGCTCACGCGGGATAGCTGGAAACTCACCCACGAAATGAACGCGCTCCAGCAGACGCTGCGAGATCGCTATGAGCGCGTAAGGCAGCGCCGCTAGCGTCCTGAATGGAGAGAGGATCTGCGCAATGTCAATGACGATGGAAGAACGCGCGCCCCGCGCCCGCTGCTATCACTGCGGCTCTAGCATGATCACCGGCCAGTGCCACCACTGTCAGCGGGTCATGTGCAAGTACCACACCCGCTCTGGCTTCGTTCAAGCCGACCGGCCGCCGCTACCGGGATCTGCGGGCGCCCAACCGGTCAGCCGCCCAGCAGGCAGGCTGGTCAGCCATGAGTTTTCCGGCCTTGGCCTAGAGGACAGGCACGCCGGCGCATACCACTGCGACGATCACTGGCACGTCGTCAAGGCCAGACTGGGCCGCGGCTTCTGGATCGGGGCCGGCGTCATCGCGGTTCTCGGCATTCTCGTGTCGCTGGCGAGCCTCGCCGTGGGCCTGACGTTGATACTTGCCGGTGCCGGGCTCGCGGTGGCAGGGTACCTTGTCGACCAGCGCAGGATGAGCGCGGCAAAGGATGCCCGGCCATTGTTGCCGATCATCCCGAATTTGGAATCCGTCAGCGTGCTCGAGACGCTACACGGAAGCGTCCTGCTGGACTCCGACGGTCAGTACGCCACGCGATTGGATCCGGTCGAGGGCCGGATCGAGATAGTGATGACGCTCGCCAACTCCGACACCGATCGGCTCGGAAAGTACCGGGAGAAGTATGAGCCCGCTGGCGACGGCAGCATCGAATTCTCGGCCGGCAGCTGCGTCGTCCAAGGCAAGGCCGGCATCGTCTTCACGGCAGG
>Ga0209415_10015339_pt1 | contig 12424 bp, 10 predicted proteins | sample PeaSoiSIISIP2007_FD_187696 | JGI IMG/M metagenome (GOLD analysis project Ga0209415, IMG submission 187696) | Peat soil microbial communities from Weissenstadt, Germany - SII-SIP-2007 (SPAdes) (version 2) | ecosystem: Environmental > Terrestrial > Soil > Wetlands > Peat | place: Germany... | reverse complement strand
CTGCCCGGGCGGAAGTAGTGGAACCTCGTAACTGCCGTCGTTGGAACTGGTGACGCTGCGGGAAAAGCCCTTGTCCTTTTCAGTAATCGTCACGATTGCTCCCGGCACTGCCGCACCGGAGGGGTCGCAGGAATGGAAGGATCTGTTGCTGGCCCGCCGCGCCGATTCCCAGGCCTCAGCGCCGCGCGCGCGGCGCCTCGTCCTGCTCACCGGGCTCAGCGGATCCGGGAAGGGCTCGGTGCTCCGCGCCTTCGAAGATCTGGGCTACTACTGCGTGGACAATTTGCCGGTAGACCTGATCCCCAAATTCAGCGAGCTATTTGACCGGGGTGAGGGTGAGTTCGATCGCGTGGCGCTGCTCGTGGATGCGCGCGAGGGCCAGATGCTTCGCCGCCTCCCGGTGATCTACCGGCAGCTCCGCCGCCAGCACAACGTGACGCTGGTCTTCATTGAAGCCGGCGACGACGTGCTCGTCCGCCGCTTCAGCGAGACCCGCCGACCCCACCCGCTGGGCCGCGAAGCCAGCGTCCGCGAGGCCGTGCGTCGCGAGCGCCGCCTGATGGCCCCGATCCGCAAGATCGCGGACGTCGTGCTCGATACCACCCGCTTCAACGTGCACGAACTGCGCCAGTTCATCACCGAGCGCTTCCTGAAACCGGAGCGCCAGCCCCTGATGGTGAGCGTGGTGAGCTTCGGGTTCCGCTTCGGCGTGCCGCAGGACGCCGATCTCGTGTTCGACGTGCGCTTCCTGCCGAATCCCCACTTCCTTCCGAAGTTCCGGCCGCTCACCGGCCGGGACGCGGGTGTGGCGCGTTACATTCGTTCGTTTCCACAGACGCGGCGGTTCCTGGCGCGCGTGACCGAACTGCTGCGCTTCCTTCTGCCTTACTATATCCGGGAAGGGAAAAGCTATCTGACCATCGCTTTCGGCTGTACCGGCGGGCGCCACCGCTCGGTCATGATGGCCGAAGCCATCGCGCGTTCGCTGGCGCATCGCGGTCCCGGCGTCCGGGTGGTTCACCGCGACGTTGACCGTTCCGCGTCTTGACAATTTTTCGGCCGGCCCATAGCGTACACTTTTTCTATTCCTGCGAGCCGGACGCGCAGGGGGCCGCAGGGAGCCCGTTCGAAACGGAGTGCAATCGTTTTGGCATTCTCTCTATCAGCGGAGTTGTCGCGCCTGTTCAGCTATCTGCGGCCGCATCGCCGGCGGCTGGGGGTGGCCATTTTTCTGATGTTCCTGGTCGGGCTTTCCGAAGGCCTGACGGCGCTGATGATCATTCCCGCGATGGACAAGGTCCTGGACCCGTCCATGTCGGATTCCAAGCTCAGCCTGGTGCGCATCCCCTTCACCGATCGAACGCTGATGCTGAATGCCCTTTTTCCGGCGTCGATCCATCACGTCTGGGCGGTGTTCAGCATTTCGCTGCTGATCCTTTTTGTCGTGAAAGGAGTTTCCGAATTCTTTTCCATTTCCTCGATCCAGTTTGTGGGCCTCTCCGCCGTCACCACGCTGCGCAATTCGGTATACGCCCAGCTGATCCGCCAGCCCGTGGGCTTCTTCGAGAACAATCCCACCGGACGACTCATGTCCACGGTGATCAGCGACGTGGAGCGCATCAAAGGCGCGCTGGCCGAATGGTTCGCCGATTTCTTCCGCCACACGTTTTCGCTGTTCGGCTGCGCCGTGGTGCTCTTTCTGATTGATTGGAGGCTGACGCTCATCTCGCTCGTCGTGCTCCCTCTGGTGATTGTCCCGGTGGGAAAGCTGGGCCGGCGCATCCGGCACTCCGTGCAGGAGAGCCAGTCGCGCCTGGCCGATCTCAGCCAGATCCTGCAGGAAACGGTGACCGGCAACCGCGTGGTGAAAGCTTTCGGGATGGAATCGTTCGAAATCGAGAAGTTTCGCGAGACCGCGCGCCGGCTGTTGCGGGAGAACATGCGCTGGATCCGCGCCTGGGTGGCCAATGCGCCGCTCATGGAACTGCTCGCCGCCATCGTGCTCTGCTTTGCGCTGCTCTACGCGCGCGACCGGATCAAGACCGGCGTGCTGACCAAGGGCGCCTTCATCGCATTCACCTACGCGCTGTTCCGCGTCTATGAACCCATCAAACGCCTCGGCGGCATCTACCACCAGTTCATGCAGGCGCTGGGCTGTACGCCGAACATTTTCGCGCTACTCGATCTCCCGGAAGAGGTGCAGGACGCGCCCGGCGCCATCGCAGTTGCGAGGTTTTCCGACCGCATCGCATTCGATAACGTCAGCTTCGCCTATCCCGGCGGCCAGCCGATTCTCCGCGGAATCCGCCTGGAAGTGCGTGCCGGGGAGGTGGTGGCCATCGTGGGCGCGAGCGGAGCCGGAAAAACCACGCTCGTGAATCTGTTGCCACGTTTCTATTCCCCGACGGCCGGGCGCGTGCTGATGGACGGCCATGATTTGTGCGCGCTGAGCCTGCGTTCACTCCGCGAGCAGATTTCCATCGTGACCCAGGAGACCATCCTGTTCAACGACACGGTGTGGAACAACATCTGCTACGGCCGCCCGGGCGTCGCTGAAGACCAGGTGATCGCGGCCGCCCGCGCCGCCCTGGCTCACGATTTCATCTGCGAAATGCCGGCGAAGTATCAGTCCATGATCGGCGAACGCGGGCAGCGCCTGTCCGGAGGGCAGCGGCAGCGCATCGCCATCGCGCGCGCGCTGCTCAAGGACTCGTCCATCCTCATCCTGGACGAGGCGACCTCAGAGCTGGACTCGGAATCGGAGCGGCTGGTGCAGCAGGCGCTGGCGAACCTGATGGCCGGCCGGACGGTGTTCGTGATCGCCCACCGGCTTTCCACCATTCGCAGCGCGGACGCGATCCTCCTGCTGGACGACGGGCAGATCCGCGAGCGGGGCACGCACGACGAGTTGCTGGCTCGCGGCGGAATCTATGCGAGGCTGTACGAGCTGCAGTTCGGCGCGGAGACGCTGGCGCGATCACGCACCGCAGGGGAGCAGGCCTGACCGTGGCGCCACGCACCAGCGGGATACGATCCATGACCGGGTACGCCCAGGCGCGGGCCGAGGAGAACGGTGTGGCGCTCCGAGTGAGCATTCGCAGCGTGAATCACCGATTTCTGGATCTTCACGTGCGTTTGCCCGAGGGTTGGGAGCCCCTGGAGCCGCGATTGCGGCAGCGCGTGCGGCAGCACCTGCGCCGTGGCCACGTGGACGTGACGCTTCGCATCGAGCCGACCGGCCCCCTGGCAGTTCAGGTGAACCATCCGCTGGCCGCGGCCTACGCGCGCGCGGCGCAAGAGCTGAGCCGGGAATTTTCCATGCCTGCGACCATCGATTTTGTGGCGCTGTTCCGCTTGCCCGGCGTGGTGGCCGGGGCAGGAGTACCGACCGAGGAAGAAGTGGAGAGCGCCGCTTCGCTGGCCTCCCGCTGTCTGGACGATGCGCTGGCCCGGCTGGATGAGATGCGCTCGACCGAAGGCGCCTCACTGGCCGCGGAAATGCGCGGGCGACTGGCCAAAATATCCAGGCACGCGGTGAAAATCGAGGCGCTCGCCGCCACGCTACGCCCGGAGTACGCCCGAAGGTTAGGCGAGCGCCTGGCCGAACTGCTGGCAAACACCTCGATGGATCCGGGGCGGCTAGCCCAGGAGGCCGCGCTGCTGGCCGAGCGCGCCGACATCAGCGAGGAGGTAGCGCGCCTGCGCAGCCACCTGCAACAATTCGACGCGCTGCTGGAATCGGACCCCGAGGCGGGTAAGAAGCTCGATTTCCTGTTGCAGGAAATGCAGCGCGAGTCCAACACTATGCTCTCGAAAACCCCGGGGGTTGAATCCCAGGGGCTGGCCATCACCGATCTGGCGCTCGAGGTGAAGGCCGAAGTCGAGCGCCTGCGGGAACAGATGCAGAACGTGGAATAGAGCCGAACCGGGGAGGACTGTTTCCAAAACGCCGATGCCTTCATCCCATTCGCCATTCGCCTTTATCGTTTCCGGGCCTTCCGGCTGCGGCAAATCCACGCTGGTGGAGAAGATTCTGCAGCTCCCGGAGATCATGTTTTCCATTTCCTGCACCACGCGAAAACCACGCCAGACGGAAGACCCCGGAAAATGGTACAATTTTGTGTCCGAGGAAGAGTTCCAGCGCATGGCCGAGCGGGGCGAGTTCTTCGAGCACGCCCGGGTCTTCGGCCGCTACAGTTACGGCACTCCTCGGCGCTGGCTGGATGAGGCCCGCGCCAAGGGGTGGGATATCGTCCTCGAGATTGACGTGCAGGGAGCCGCGCAGGTCCGTACGTTGCTGCCCGATTCCGTCTCCATCTTCATCCTGCCGCCGTCACGCCGGGCGCTGAGCGACCGGCTGCGCGCCCGCGGCCAGGACTCGGAGGAGGAGATCGAGCGGCGGCTGGCGCAGGCGCAGCAGGAAATTCTCGAGCACGTGGCCAGTTACGATCATATTGTGATCAACGATGAGTTGGAGCGCGCCGGGCGCAATGTGCAGTCCATCGTGCTCGCGGCGCGCAGCCGGAGCAGGACGGCGATGGAATCCCAGGCTGTCCGGGACGTGCTCCGCTCCTTTGGAGGATGAGGTTGCAAATGCCTGCTGACAAAGAACCACCCACCAGCCAGTTCGCCTTTGTGATTCTGGCCGCAAAACGCGCCCGGCAGCTCATGGCCGGCGCCCCGATGCTGCTGGGGCACACGCGCTCCCATAAACCCACGCGGATCTCCGTCGAGGAGCTGCAGCACGGGCTGCTCGAATATGACGTGCCCGAGATGTCGGATCGCACCGCGGAGAAGGACGCGCGGCGCAAGAGCGAGTAACCCGGAGAAGCATCCATGCGCGTGGCCGTCGGAGTGACGGGCGGAGTGGCCGCCTACAAGGCAGCCGAACTCGTGCGTTTCCTCCAGCAGGAGGGCCTCGAGGTCGAGGTGGTGATGACCCGGGCCGCGCAGGAGTTCGTCAAGCCGCTCACGTTCGCCGCGCTGACGGGACGCAAGGTGATCACCGGGATGTTCGGCGCGCCGGAGTCGCCCGCGGCAAACGTGGAAAGCGCCATCGAGCACATTGCCGTGGCGCAGCGCATTGACGCCTTGGTGATCGCCCCGGCCACGGCTGATTTCCTGGCGCGCATGGCGGGCGGCATCGCGGACGATTTCCTCTCCACGCTGGTTCTGGCCACGAAGGCGCACGTGATCGTGGCTCCCGCCATGAACGTAAACATGTGGGAGCATCCCGCGACGCAGGAAAACCTGGGGCGGCTGCGCGGTCGCGGCGTGCGGATCGTGGAACCCGGCGACGGCTACCTGGCCTGCGGCATGACCGGCCCGGGGAGGCTCGCGGAGGTCGAAGAGATCGGCCGCGCGGTGTGCGAGACGCTGGGCCTGCGGCACGACCTGGAGGGCGAGACGCTGCTGATTACCGCCGGGCCCACGCGCGAGGAAGTTGACCCCGTCCGCTATCTGAGCAACCGCTCCTCCGGCAAAATGGGGTACGCTCTGGCCGAGGCCGCGTTGCGCCGCGGCGCCCGAGTGATCCTGGTGAGCGGCCCCGTGGCGCTGGCTCCGCCGCAGAATGCCGAATTCGTCCCCGTGCGCACGGCGGATGAGATGCGCCGGGCCATCTTTGAACGGCTTCCGCAGACGACGGTGGTCCTTATGGCCGCGGCGGTTGCCGATTACCGGCCGGCAAAGCCCTCAGCACAGAAGATCAAGAGGGGCTCCGCGCCCTTGGCGCTCGAACTCGAGCCCACCCCGGACATCCTTGCGGAAATCTCCGCGCAGAAGGGCGGACGCACGGTTGTGGGGTTCGCCGCGGAGACTTCCGATCTGGCGGAAAACGCGCGAGGAAAACTATCGCGCAAGGGCGTAGACCTGGTGGTGGCCAACGACGTGACGCGGCAGGGCGCCGGGTTCGACGTGGACACGAATATCGTGACGCTGGTTCGCCGCGACGGCTCGCAGCTCGAGCTGCCGCAGATGAGCAAACAAGATCTGGCTTCGCGCCTGATGGATGAAGTCGCGGCGCTTCGCCGGAGCGCGCAGCCGAGTCCGACCCAACGAGACCGCGTTTGATGGATCCCCGTTCGCGCCCACAGATTGAGGCCTGGCTGCGATATTTCGACGATTTGGGTTTGGGTCCGTTCTATCTGGACCGCGCGGCCGTCGAGCTTCCGGCTGTCGGAGCGGGCGGCAGCGAGGGCGGATCCCGCCGAGGCGTGAGGCCGCCCCTGCGAAGCCGCGTTGAGCAAACCGGCCCACCACCTCCCGTCACAGCTCAGTCCGCAGCGCGGGGGGCGCGCGCGCAGGATGTGGCTCTGCCCGTCCTGCCGTCTCTCTTCAACGCCGCTCCCCGCGTAGAAGGCGATACGCTCGAGCGCATCCGGGAAGACATCGGCGACTGCAAGCGCTGCCGGCTGTGCGAGGCGCGCAACAAAATCGTTTTCGGCGACGGAAACGCCCGGGCCGAGCTGGTGTTTATCGGCGAGGGGCCGGGCCACGACGAAGACGTGCAGGGATTGCCATTTGTGGGCCGCGCCGGAAAACTGTTGACGCAGATGATTGAAGCCATGGGCCTGCGGCGAGAAGAGGTCTACATCTGCAACATCGTGAAATGCCGCCCGCCCGAGAATCGCCAGCCGGAGCGCGATGAAGTGGCCACCTGCTCGCCGTTTCTGGACCGCCAGCTCGCGGTGATCCGTCCCAAAGTGGTGGTGTGCCTGGGCAACGTGGCCGCCCAGACGCTGCTGGGCACGAACAAATCCATCTCGCAGTTCCGCGGGCAGTGGTTTGAGTTCCGCGGCTCGAAGTTGCTGGCCACGTATCACCCCGCCTATCTGCTCCGCACGCCCTCCGCGAAGAGCGAGGTGTGGAAGGACTTGAAAAACGTAATGGCCGAGCTGGGGCTGAAGCCGCCAAAACCCAGGCCGAAGGCCGGCTGAGGCTCGCGCTTCGAACTGACCATCAAGAATCTCAGGAGAAGCAGGCGGGCGCCGCAGGGAGAGGAAGCGCGTGATCGAGAGGGAGGCAGAGATGCGACTGAGAAAGTTTTCGAGGCCAGCGCGGCCACAGGCGCCCCAGCGCTGGGGTTCCGCTCTGCGCTGGCTGCTCTGTGCGTTGCTGGCTCCGTGCACCTTTGCTGCGGCGCCCACACCGCCGACGACGGCGGCGCAGCTCCAAGCACTGGCGCAACGGATCACATTCGACTGGGCGAAAGCACACCCGCTGGCCGCGACGTTTCTCGGCCTGAGCGACGAAGACGGGCGGCTGGACACCCCGTCTGAGGCCGAGAATGCCCGCGATCTGGCGATGATCCGCGCATGGGAGAAGGATCTGGCTGCCATACCGCTGGAGGGCGCGTCGCTGGTGGAAGTGGACGATGCTAAGCTGCTGCGCGCACAGCTGGTCGGCCTGGAGCGCCAATACACCGTCTACAAAACCTACGAGAAGGACCCATCCGGTCCATCCTTGGGAATCCTGGGCGCAATCTACACGCAGTTCCTGCACCTGCCCATCGCCGGAACTGAGGGGGCCACCCAGGCGGACGTCGCAGCCGCGTGGCAGAAGATCACCGAGCGGCTGGCCGGCGCACCCGCGTACATCGCCGCGGGCAATGCGCTGGTGACGCATCCGGGCCACCTGTACGGCGTCACGGGCGCCGAGCAGATAGCCGGGGCGCCGAGTCTCCTGAACGGACCGTTGACGGATGCCGCGAAGGAACAGTTGCCGGCGGAGCGCTTTGCGGCGTTCGTCAAAGCGCGGGACGCGACGCTCGCCGCGATGGAGCAGACGAAAAAGAACATTGAGGAGCATGCAGCATCTTGGCCGGAGAACTACGTGATTGGGCGGGCCGCTTACGACGCGATGCTGCGCGACGAGCAGCTCATGCCCTTCAACTCCGACGACATCGAGCGCATGGGGCGGGACGAACTGGCGCACGGATGGGCGGTGCAGATCTGGATGGAAGACCTGGCCGCGCAGCGCGGCACGCCGATCGGGCCGGAAAGCGGCGGGGGCCTGGCTCCCGGAGGCGCCGCGCTGATTGACTATTATCGCGCGCGCATCGCACAGCTTCGGGCATTCGTCACGCAGCATCATGTGGTGGATGTGCCGGCGTGGCTCGGCGAAATCAAAGTGGTCGAGACGCCGAAGTTCCTGCAGCCGGTCTCGCCCGGGGCTTCGATGAATTCGCCGCTCTTGTTCAGCAAGAGCATGACGGGCTTCTACTTCATCACGCCTCCGACATCGCTGGCCGAGGCAGCGAAGAACCTGGACGCCAACCAGGACTTCGACCGTGACCGCATCCTTTCGACGGGGGCGCACGAAGCGATGCCGGGTCATTTTCTGCAATTGTCCATTGCGAAGCGGCATCCGGACTTCGTGCGCAAAATTCAGAACAGCGGTGAGTTCGCGGAAGGATGGGCGTTCTACGGCGAAGAGCTGTTCCTGCAACTCGGCCTTTTCGGCGACGACCTGGATGCGCGGTACTTTACGGCGCAGTGGGAACGGGTGCGCGGGGCCAGGGCCGTAGTGGATCCGAAGCTGGCCAGCGGGGAGTGGAGCGTGGAACAGGCGGAAAAATTCTTCGCGCACGAAACCGGGTTCTCGCCGGAGCAGGCGAAAGCGGCCATCGCCGGGATCGCCCTGGGACCAGGTTACGTGATTGCCTACACCTCGGGCCGCGCACAGCTCGAGGCACTGCTGGCGGATTACCGGACGAAAGCGGGCGCGGCCGCATCGTTGCACGACTTCCACGTGCGGCTCTTGTGTTACGGGTCCACGCCGTTCAGCATTGTCGGCCCGGAACTGCTCGCGGACCTGGCGAAGCCGCTGGCGGAGGTTCGCGCCGGGGCTGGCTACTGAGGCGAGCCCAGGACGAATCAGAAATCCGGTTCCCGCTGCAGGGCGGCGGGTCGAATGACCGTAAAATCCTCCTGAAATGCATGCAGGAATTCTGCTCGGGCTGTCCGCCGCCCTTTCCTGGGGCGCGGCGGATTTTCTAGCGCGGTATTCTTCACGGAACATCGGGGCGTACCGCACGCTGTTCTTCATGCAGGCGGCGGGATTCCTTTCCGCGAGTGTCTACATTGCGTGCAGGCACGAATCCGCCGCTGCGCTGGCGCGGGCCGCGGCCGAGCATGCAGGGCTGGCCGTGTTCCTGGGAGCGGCGAGCGGCCTGAGCATGCTGGCGTTCTACAGCGCGCTGGAAAAAGGGACGCTGTCTCTGGTTGCGCCCATCGCCAGCAGTTATCCGGCGCTCACGGTACTGCTGGCGTACGCGAGCGGCGAGCGATTGACGCGGCTGCGGATTGCGGGCATCGCGCTGACGCTCGGCGGCGTGGTGCTGGCTTCGATGGGACATACGCCCGCGGGAGAGGCGGTGCGCGAAGCAGCGGGAGGGCGCGGCAAACTCGATCCAGGCGTGTGGCTGGCCATCGCGTCGTCGGCGGGATTCGGCGTGACGTATTGGGCCCTGGGTTTTCATGCCATTCCGGCGTGGGGAGGGATCGACACGGTGTGGATTCAGCGGTTGTCGACGCTGGTGTGGCTGGGCGCGGCTACTATGCCGCTCGGCCGGAGTCTCGCGCTGCCGGTTGGGAGCGGGTGGTGGCTGGTGGGGGCCGTGGGGGTTCTGGACGCGGGGGGATTTCTGCTGAGCAACATGGGATTTCAGAGAGAGCAGGTGGGGGTGGTGACGGTTCTGGGCTCGCTGTTCGGCGCGGTTACATTGATTCTGGCGTTCGCGATTCTCGGGGAGCGTCTATCGCGGCGGCAGTGGGTGGGTGTGGGGATGATTTTTGCGGGGATAGTGCTGATTAATGCTGTATAGGGATCGCGCTCATCGGATAAATCGCGGAGGAGATGTCGCGGACACAGACTGATCCCGAAGGATCGGGACTGTGTCACATCGAGCTACACTGAGTCGTTCATGCCGGAACTCTGCGAGGTCGCCCTTCCTGTTCCGCTGCGTACTACGTTTACGTACGCGGCGCCCGCTTCTCTCGATGCGCCTCCGGCGTGCGGGGCGCGCGTGGTGGTGCCGTTCCGGAATAGGGCGCTGGTGGGGGTGGTGCTCGCGTGCACGGAGCAGGCCGGGGTGCGCGACGGCATCCGCGAAATCTCCGAAGTGCTGGACGCCGAACCTGCGCTGACTCCCGCGCTGATCGCGCTGGGGCGGTGGGTGGCCAGCTATTACCTCGCGCCTGTGGGCGAGGTGTTCCGCTCGATGCTCCCGCCCGTGGTGGAAATACGCGCCGTGCAAGAAATCAGCCGTACGCGGGCGGGCGGCGAATACCTGCGGGAGCTGGAAGCGCTCGAAGAACGCACGGGCGATGAGCGGACGGAAGCGGCCATCCTGCGGGCATTTCCCAGCGACGGCGCACCACTGCGCGCGGCGCGGCTTCGGCGTCTGGCTGGAGGGGAGATGGCCATGGCGCGGCTGCTGCGGCGCGGGGCGCTCGAAGCGCGCGTGATTACCCGCCGCAGGGCGGGCCGCGCCGGCGGCGTGGAGTTCGCTTCCGAGGCTCCGCCCGAGTGGTCCCCCGATGCGCCGCGCCACGCGCTGAATCCCGAACAGCTCCGCGCGCTGGAAGCGGTGCGCGCGGACCTGGCCGCGGGGCAGTTCCACGTGAATCTGCTCCACGGCGTTACGGGGAGCGGAAAGACCGAGGTGTATCTGGGAGCGATCGAGGCGGCGCTGGCCGCGGGCCGCAGCGCGCTGGTGCTGGTGCCAGAAATTGCGTTGACGATGGCGCTGAGCCGGCTGCTGGAGGCGCGGCTGGGACCGGGAGCGGGAGTCACGGTGCTGCACAGCGCGCTGGGAGATGCAGAACGCTCAGCGGCCTGGTGGGCGGTGCGGAGTGGAGCGGCGCGGGTGGTGGTGGGCACGCGGTCCGCGGTGTTCGCGCCACTCGAGCGGCTCGGGCTGGTGGTGGTGGACGAGGAGCAGGAGGCCAGCTACAAGCAGGAGGAGACGCCGAAGTACCACGGGCGGGACGCGGCGCTGGTGCGGGCGAAATTGGAGGGCGCCGCGGTGGTGCTGGGATCGGCGACGCCATCACTCGAGAGTTACCAGAACGCGCGGCGGGGCAAATACCGGCTGCTGGAGCTTCCCACGCGCGTAGCGGATCGTCCGCTGGCGCGCGTGGAGCTGGTGGACCTGCGCGAGGACTTCCAGCGCACGCACCGGACGCGAGCGCTGGGCGAACGCCTGCGCGGGGCCATCGGCGAGCGGCTGGCGGCGGGCACGCAGGCGCTGATCCTGATCAACCGGCGCGGCTATTCCTGGTTCATGCTTTGCCGGAGCTGCGGGGCGGCCGTGCAGTGCCAGAATTGCAGCATCGCGCTGACGTGGCACAAACGCCGGGCGCGGCTGCTGTGCCACTACTGCGCCTTCTCGCGGCCCGCGCCGGCGGTGTGCCCGAAATGCTCGGGGAAATATTTGTATTTCGTCGGCGAGGGGGCCGAGCAGGTGGAGGAGCAACTCCGCGCGGAGTTTCCGGGCGCGCGGATCGCGCGGCTGGACCGCGACTCGGTGCGCACGCAGCAGGCGTACAGGAAAATCCTGGAGGGATTCGCCGGCGGCGAGCTGGACGTGCTGGTGGGGACGCAGATGCTGGCGAAGGGTCACGACTTCCACCGGGTGACGCTGGTGGGGGTGGTGTCCGCCGACCTGGCGCTGGGCCTGCCGGATTTCCGCGCGGCGGAGCGGACGTTCCAGCTGCTCACGCAGGTGGCGGGGCGAGCGGGGCGGGGCGAGCTGCGCGGCGACGTGCTGATCCAGACACACTATCCGGAGCACTACGCCATCCAATGCGGGGCGCGGCAGGACTACCGCGCGTTTTTTGAGAGGGAAGCGCAGTTCCGGCGGGCCATGCACTATCCGCCGTTTGCCGCACTGGCCAACGTAATCGTGCGCGACGCGAAACTGGAGAACGCGGCGCGGTGGGCGCGGCAGCTTGCGGCAATCCTGGCGCCTGCGGAAGAGCGCGGGCTGAAAGTTCTGGGCCCGGCGGCGGCGCCGCTGGCGCGGCTGCGGGGGGAACACCGGCTGCAGTTTTTGATTAAATCACCGCGAAGGTCCGTGCTGACGGAAACATTGACGCGGGCGCTCGGGGCTTGCGCGGAGAAGGAAATCCCGGAAGGGGCGGTGCTGGTGGATGTGGATCCGATTGGGTTGATGTAGGAGGTCGAGCACCGATTAGTTCGCATGCTGTGGCGAAACGCTTCAGGATATCGCGAGAGTTGCCAAAATGAGTTTTGTTCCCAGGAATTGGTTTGCACGGTCTGAAAGGGGGGATACACTTTCTTGGGAACTATCGGCTGAGCAAAAAATCCATGGAAACAGAAGAGAAGACGGCATGGGATCCGCGCATAGTCGAGGCTTTCAGCGAATTTCTTAAACAGCGCCAGTGGCTTGGCCCCGAGG
>Ga0209415_10015338_pt1 | contig 12424 bp, 13 predicted proteins | sample PeaSoiSIISIP2007_FD_187696 | JGI IMG/M metagenome (GOLD analysis project Ga0209415, IMG submission 187696) | Peat soil microbial communities from Weissenstadt, Germany - SII-SIP-2007 (SPAdes) (version 2) | ecosystem: Environmental > Terrestrial > Soil > Wetlands > Peat | place: Germany... | reverse complement strand
CCCTGCGGCGTCGCCTCGTGACCACGGGAAGCGACGGCCCCCCTGCCCCGGCGGAGCTGGCCGCGCGCGCGTGGGGCCTCTTCCGCGAGCTCCTGCGGTACCTCGACGCGCGCACGTGCCGTCACGACTTCATCCTGCGGTACTTCGGCGACGAGCGGGAGCTGCTGGGCGGCTGCGGCCACTGCGACATCTGCGTAGCCCTCGACGAGCGCGACGCCGAGGACACCGACGCCGAGCAGGACGAGGCGGCGAAGATCGTGCGCATGGCCCTGTCGGGCGTGGCGCGGGCGCGGCAGCGAGCGGGACTCGTGGCCATCGCCGAGATGCTCCGCGGCGTCGACAGCGAGCGCACGCAGCGCTTCGGGTTCACCGAGCTGTCGACGTTCGGGTTGCTGAAGGACCGATCGCCGGCGTGGATCATGGACCTATTGCGCTCGCTGCTGACGGCCGGGTGGATCGACCTCACGCCCACCGAGCACCCGGTGCCGCTGCTCACACGCGCCGGGGCCGACGTGATGCGCGCGGCGGGGCCGGTGCGCCTCGCGATGCCTCAGGAGCGAGAGAAGCGAGCGCGCAAACGTGCGCCCCCACCCAGGAACCCCGGGCCGCAGTGGGAGTCGATCGAACCCTCGACGCGCGAGCGGTTCGAGCGGTTACGAGCTCACCGCGCACAGGTGGCCAAGTCGCGAGGGGTGCCGGCGTACGTGGTGGCGCTCGACCGGACGTTGCTCGAGATGGCCTCGAGGGCGCCGCGGTCGGCGGCCGAGCTGCTCGACGTGTTCGGGATGGGGCCGGCGCGGGTCGAGGCGTACGGAGACGGGTTCCTCAGGGTGCTGAGGGAGTAGCGAGACGGTCCGCTCCTGGGCTAAGCCGGCCCCATGATCGATTGCCAGACCGAGACCCCCGGCACGTTCCCGCAGACCCTCCGCGTGCGCACGCACACGTTCAAGGCCGACGTCGGCGTGGCCGAGGGCAGCACCGACTCGGCCCCCGGGCCGCACGACTACTTCGACGCCTCGCTCGCCGCGTGCAAGGCCCTGACGGCGACGTGGTACGCGCGCCGGCAGAACATCCCGCTCGAGCGCGTCGAGACGCACGTGGAGCGTGACGACCGCGATGAGCGTAGCGGCAAATACGTGCTCAAGATTCGCGTGGCGTTCCACGGACCCATGACCGACGAGCAGCGGGCGAAGCTCTACGCCGCGGTCACCAAGTGTCCCGTTCACAAGCTGATGACGACGACGGACGTGGTCATCGAGACGGCCCCGCTCGGCAAGACCCCGTGACGGAATCAGACGCGTCGGTCGTCGAGGTCGTCGTCCCAGGTCGCGCGCGCGACGTGGCCGGGTTCCCGGTTCGCCGCTCGCTGCCATCGCTGCAGCGGCGCCGCGTCGGCCCGTTCGTGTTCTTCGATCACATGGGACCAGTCGATCTGCCCGCGGGCGAGGGCATGGACGTGCCCCCGCATCCGCACATCGGGCTGGCGACGGTGACGTATCTGTTCGACGGGGAGATCGTGCACCGCGACAGCCTCGGCTCGGAGCAGGTGATCCGGCCAGGGGACGTGAACTGGATGACGGCGGGGCGCGGCATCGTGCACTCGGAGCGAACGCCGGCCGGTCCGCGGGCCAGAGGCGGACGTGTCCATGGGCTGCAGAGCTGGGTGGCTCTGCCCGTCGCAGAAGAGGAGACGGCGCCCGAGTTCCACCATCACGGGGCGAGCAGCATCCCCGAGAAGAAGCAGCCTGGCGCTGTGCTGCGTGTAATCGCGGGCACCGCGTACGGTCTGGAGTCGCCGGTGCGGGTGTTCGCGCCGACGCTCTATGTGCACGTCGCGCTCGAGGCGGGGGCGGAGATGGCGGTGGACGACCGGCATGCGGAGCGCGCGGTGTACGTGGTGGAGGGGGACGTCGAGGTGGGCGGCGCGGTGAGAGCCGCGGGCGAGCTGGTCGTGCTGCGCGAAGGCGCACGGGTGACGGTGCGCGCGAGGGCCGCGGCGAACGTGATGCTCATCGGCGGGGCGCCACTCGACGGGGATCGCCACGTCTGGTGGAACTTCGTGTCGAGCTCGAGAGAGAGAATCGAGCGGGCAAAGACCGAGTGGCGCGAGCGGCGGTTCGCGGTGGTGCCGGGGGACGAAGTGGAGTTCGTGGCGTTGCCGGAGAGGTGAGGAAAACATGGCGACGAGCCGCGCCTCTGCCTACGTCGATTCGCGTCAAGTAGACAGAACCGCACTGCGATGGAGCAAGGCGGTCGTTCTCGGAGTCGAGGACGACCGCCTCGTGTCCAGGAATGGGGTTCGCGGGAGGGAAAGCGCGGTTCCGCGGTTCAGGCAGGACGTTTCGGAAAACCGGGACGTCGTCCCTGGGTTTCGAAAATGCGTTTCGTTCGACAAAAAGAGGGTACCGCTCGAGAAGAAGCGAGTTCGTGGACTCAGGGACAGCGTTTCGTAGTCCAGGGACGACGTCCCGATGTTCATTTCTGTCGTCCGGTCGCTCGAGAAAGAGAATTTCTGGGTTCAGGGACGACGTCGTCGATCGATCGAGGGACGGAGATTCTGGGTCGCGGGACGACGTTACTGGTTCGAGGGACGTCGTACACGAGGTCAGAAAGTGCGTTTCTCGATCCAGGGACGTCGTCGATGGGTTCAGAAACGGCGGTTCTGGAGGGACGGGACGACGATTTTGTCGGCGGGGAGAGCGTCCAGGAAGTCAGGGACGTCGGCCTGGAGTCGAGGGACGGTGTTCCTGAGGTCAGGTACCCAGATTAACTCGAGAGAAACGCAATCTGTGAATCGCGGGACGCTCGCTGGGAACTGAGGAAGTGAAGCCCGGGATGACGGGTGTCGGTCGTTGGAGACCGAGGCGTGGTCGACGGGGGCAGGGACGGTGATTCAGGTTCGCTCGCTCGGCTTTTCCGATCGTCGCGCTGTGCTCGGGCTGCTGCGGGGGGTCCTGACGCAGATCGAGCGGCACGATCGGGATCTGGGGAATCAGCTGCGGAGAGCGTCCGCCAGCGTCGCGTTGAACATCGCCGAGGCCAGTGGGTCCCACGGTGGAACGCGCCTCGCGCGGTATCGCACGGCGCTCGGGTCGGCACGGGAGACGGGGGCTTGCCTCGATGTCGCGCTGGCGCTCGGGTACATCGAGCAGGTTGATGAAGGCGTCGTGGCGCAGCTCGATGAGGTGCGGGCAATGCTGGCGTCCTTGGTCCGCTAGCTCTCACGTTCCCCCCGCCCTGCTTGCGGGGCGGGGGGCCAGGGGGGTGGGGTCGGCGACAGGGTCAGGGACAGGATCAGCGACAGCGTCAGGGTCAGGGTCAGCGGCAGGATCAGGATCAGGGTCAGCGGCGGAGTGGTAATCTGCCCCCCCATGCCCGACCTCCAAATGGAAACCCTCAAGCCCGGCGCCGGCGCCACCGCGAAGTCCGGCGACCGCGTCACCGTCCACTACGTCGGCACGCTCACCGACGGCAAGAAGTTCGACAGCTCGCGCGATCGCGGCAAGGGCTTCCAGTTCACGCTCGGCAAGGGCGAGGTCATCAAGGGCTGGGACCAGGGCGTCGCCGGGATGGTCATCGGCGAGGTGCGCAAGCTCACGATCCCGCCCGAGATGGGCTACGGCGCGCGCGGCTTTCCGCCGGTGATCCCGCCGAACTCCACGCTGGTGTTCGAGGTCGAGCTGCTCGGCGTCGGCTGAGCATCCGGGCCGTAGCGGAACGTCAGCGTCCGCTCTCCACCGACCGCCTTCACGCGCTGCGTGAGCATCCAGGTCGACGCCGAGTCGAACGAGATCCCGGCCCGGGCCACCGGCCCGACGTTGCCCACGAGCGCCCCCTCGCTGCCCCACGCCGGCGTGAGGTCCTCGTGCAGCAGCTGGGCCCGCGTCCCGTTCTTCGACGAGCACGCCGCGATCCATCCCCACCCGTGGGCGTAGGCCGCCGAGAGCGCGTCGCACGCATCCGCGGTGAACGCGACGATCTCGGCGAACGGGTTGCCGTCGTCGGCGGTCATCCTCGCGGCCACCAGGTGGAGCGACGCGATGTACGAGAAGAGCGCGATGCCGCGCTCGGGTCCCGGGACGAGCGTCAGGTGCACGGCCGGTGGCGTGATCCCGGCGACCGGGTGCTCCCTCACGAAGAGCAGCCGGTCGCGGTCGAGGGCGAGCACGATGGGATCGCTCTCGTCGGCGCGTGTGACCAGCACCGCCGATCCACCCCCGGCGCGCTCGACCTGCTGGACCGCGAAGGGTCCCCGCGCATCGGCCCCGAAATGATCCCGGAGCGTCGCGAGCTGGGCCCGCAGCACCGGATCGCGATCGAGGCTCGCCACCGTCGTCCTCTTTGCCTCGCCCGCAGGAGCGGGCGGCCCGGCAGGCGTGGGCACAGGAGGAGGAGGCAGCACCGGCTCCGTGCTCGACGGCGACACCGTCGACAGCGGCTCGTCGGCGCTCGGGACCGCCGCCACGACGGCACCGGCCTCCACGACCACCGCGCTCGGAGGCGCAGGCTTGCTGCACGCCGCCAGCCCCAGACTCACGGCCAGCCACGCGCGCACGCCCGTCAGCTCCGTCCGAACCGCAGGAGCAGGCCGAGCCATCCGCGCCCCAGGTACAGCGTGTTGAGCGCGATCCAGAGCCACATGTACGCGTCCATGCGGCCGGCCAGGGCCCAGATCCAGATGTGGCTGGGGTAGTGGTTCAGGAAGCGCAGGAACGTCGCGACCTGCGCTCCGAGGCCCTTCTTCTGGTCGACCGTCTCGTAGTGCGCCTCCACCGTCGTCGCCTTGCCGCTGAGCTCGGGGCTGCGCACGAAGTTGGTGAGCGAGATGGCCGACGCGACGATGGCGACCCCGGCGACACCCGCGAGCAGGAACCGCGAGTCCCCCGCGGGCCACTGCGTCATGTCGAGCCCGAGCCCTCCGGCGCGCCATGCCCGCACCGCCAGCGCGCCGACGAGCAGGATGGCCTTGAGCTCGTCGGTGAAGAAGTCGAACAGGTGCCCTGCCTTGGACGCGAGCTTCTTGAAGCGCGCGAGCATCCCGTCGGCGCAGTCGAGGCAGTAGCTGGCCTCGAGCACGGCGATGGCGATGAGGCCACCCTGCCACGAGGGCATCGCGACGAGCAGAACCGCAGCGACCAGGAACACTGCCAGGTTGAGCAGGGTCACCTGATTGGGGGTGATCCCTGTGCGATGGAGGGCAGCGACCACGACCGCCGCGAGGGGTCGCATCACGTACACGTTGAACAGCTGATCGTGCTTCTTGCGCGTCTCGCGGTAGACGCGCCTCGCCGTGGTCAGCATCGGGTCCTGCCGGATGGTATAGACTCAAGAGAGGCGCCGCCATGTCCTCGGATCCCAAGCGTGATCTCACCGTCCTGAGGCAGCTCACCGAGCGACTGTCCGACGGGCGCCCCCTGGAGGATGCCCTCCACGAGGTCACCGACGCGACCCTGCAGATCCTGCAGTGCGAGCACGCCAGCATCCGCCTCTTCGACGCCTCGCGCACCACGCTGCTGGCCGGCGCCCGGTCGGGCAAAGGGATCGAGCAGCGGTCCCTGTCGCTGACCAAGGGCGAGGGGATCGCCGGCTGGGTCATGGAGCACGGCCTGCCGGCGTACGTGCGCGACACCAAGACCGACCCGCGCTTCATCGTCGCCGTGGGTCAGGGGTTCTCGATCCGCGCGATGATCGCCGAACCGCTCCTGGCCGCGGGCAAGCCCATCGGCGTGCTCGGCGCCTCCTCGCCGGAGCCCAACGCTTTCAGCGACGACGACATCCTCCTTGCCCGCATCCTGGCCAACTGCTCGGTCCCGGCCATCGAGCGCGCCCGGCTCGAGCGCCTCGCCGCGGTGGACGAGCTCACGCTGTCGTTCAACGCTCGGTACCTCCTGCCCCGCCTGCACGAAGAGATGGACCGCGCTCGACACTCGGGCTCCACGCTGAGCATCCTGGTGATGGACCTCGACCACATGCAGCACGTGAACGACTCGTTCGGCCGGGACATGGGTGACCGGGTGCTGGCCCTCTTCGGCGAGCGGGTGCGCGCGCAGACCCGGCGCTACGACGTGCTCGTGCGCAGCGGCGACGACGAGTTCGTCCTGCTCATGCCGACGACGAGCCCCACGCAGGCCCTCGCCACCGCCGAGAAGCTGCGAAAAGCGGTGGGCGACGAGCCCATGGAGCCGAAGCCGGGCGGGTACATCTCGCAGCACGTGTCGCTGGGAGCCGCCACGTGGGATGGGCGCGAGACCGCCGAGGAGCTGTGCGGTCGGGCGGCTGCTGCGCTGCGCGACGTGAAGTCCCGCGGAGGTGACGCCGTCGGCAAGGCGGTGCCGAGCACCGCGGGCGGGTGACGGCCGCCTCGCAGCAGGCGCTGGAGGGCCTGCGCGATCCGCGGACGCTCGAGTGGTACGTCGTCCCGCTGCTCGCGCTCGTCTTCTACGTCTATGCCCGCGAGATCGCCCGTGCGAGGCGCACCAGGAGCTGGGGCGCGGTCTTCGCCGGCGTGACGCTGTTCGGGATGGACTTCGTCAACGAGTCGATCAACGGCTGGATCCTGAACCTCACGCACCGGTCGGCGCTCTGGACGGCGCCCGGCAAGACGGCGCTGCGCACGATGGTCGGCTGGAACATCGAGATCATGTTCATGTTCGCCCTGGCCGGGCTCGTGTTCTTCTACACGCTCTCGCCGAACCCGAAGGCGCGCATCCTGGGTCTGTCCGACCGATGGTTCTGGGCAATCGCCTACTCTGCGTTCTGCGTCGTCGTCGAGCTCGTGCTCAACGCCGGCGGGCTCCTCGTCTGGGAGTACCCCTTCTGGGGCCGCTCCTTCGGCGGCGTGTGGCTGATCTTCCTCTTCGGATATTTCCACTTCTACGTCGCCACGATCCTGGTGCTCGGCATGCGGTCGATGCGGGCGCGCGTGGTCACGGTTGCCTCCATCTACGGCGTCGCCGTGATGATGAACGTCATCGGGATGGGCGTGCTCGGCTGGAAGTACTGACGCTCACCGCCCCATCACGAGCGCCAGCACGTACGCCCCGACGACCGCAGCGAGAGCCCAAGCGCGCTGCGCCCCTTCGGTCGGCACCCGGCCGCGATTGGCCCGGCGGACGGCAAACGGCGCGGCAATCGCGTCCGTGACGACGAGCAGCACGCTCGCGTGGATGAGCGTGAACGTCCCCAGGCGCGCACCGAGGAAGCCTCCGATGATGCCGGCGCCGAGGATGGTCCCTGCCGCGCCGTGGCGCGCGTAGAAGTGGCCGCCCCCGATGGGCACGAGCAGCGCGAGCATGGTCGCGAACAGCGCCTTGCGCCGCACCACCGGCGCCTCGTAGGGCTCCGGCGGCGCATCCCGGAACGGGTGCGCATCCCCATGCCCGCGGTTCATCGCGGTGAGCACCTGGGCGGCGCGCTCGAGGTCAGCGCGCGGCACGAGGATCCGAAGGTCGGTCAGGCCCATCATGGGCAGGGCCGTGTTCGCCCCGCCCGACGTCTGCACCGGAACGCCGTGGTCCTGCAGGAAGCCGACCGTGACATCCGATTCGAAGCGGTCGTGCACGCGGAGGATCTCGACCCAGTCGACCTCCTCGTCGGGCGGGGATTCCTCGCTCATGCACCTCGAAGGTATCACCCGGCCCTGCAGCGGATTCCGTCGTTGTGACCGTTCGCTGACGGAGCCTGGCGGGCCCGTGCGCTAGACGAAAACGCAGTGGCCATCCAGCAGTCGCCGCACGAATGGGTGCGTGAGAGCCAGGCGAACGCGCCAGCCGTTCGCCCGACCAACTACGCCCGCACCCTCTTCCACGTGACAGCGGCTGCGGTGGCGCTGACGGCGGTCGCCCTCTTGCCGTCGCGCGGGTGGCTCATCGCGATCCCCGCGGCCTTCGCGCTGCACGCCTGGAGCCTGGAGATCGCGCGCCGCCTGAGCCCCCGGCTCAACGACCGCCTGATGCGGTTCTACCGCGCGATCGTGCATCCGCAGGAGCGAACGCGCGTGAACTCGGCAACCTGGTACGGCACGGCCCTCGTGATCCTCGCTCTCTTCGCGACAGTGCCGGCGATGATGGTCGCGGTCGTCGTCCTCGGCGTCGCCGATCCGATCGCGGCGATCGTCGGCCGCCGGTGGGGCTCGCACGTACTGCGCGCCGGGCGTTCGCTCGAGGGGGCGCTGGCGTTCTTCGTCAGCGGATCCGTCGCGGCGGGCGTGGTGCTCGCCATCGCCCATCCCGGCGCGCCGGGCCCGCTCATCGCGCTGGCTGCCGTGGCCGGGCTCGTCGGGGCCGTCACCGAGCTGCTCTCGACGCGCCTCGACGACAACTTCACGATCCCGCTGGCCGTCGGAGCGATCGCCACGCTCGCGACGCCGCTGCTGGCGTGACCGTCACGGCCCGAGCGGGATGTCGCTCACGTCCTGGCCGAGGGCGCTCATGCGCTGCACCTTCATGCGATCGGTCGCGATCGAGAAGACCAGATCGTCCATGAAGATGCTGCGCTTGACCTGCGACTTGGCGTCCGACCACCACGTGTTGCAGTCGACGCCGTGGGTGCCGTGGTCCACGCCACCGAGGCGCCGGAAGCCGCCCTCGACGGTCACGTCGTACACGAGCAATCCGCTGAACGTGAGACGGTCTCCGAACCGGCCGTCGCCGCCACCCTCGCAGACGGTCATCGGGATCGCGAGCAGGTTGCGCTCGGCGAAGTAGTTGAACGCCAGGTGGTCGGTCGCGGCCTCGGAGCTCGAGCCACGCGAGCCGAGCTTCTCCCTGTGCAGGAGCACCGGCTCGGTGGGATGGGTCACGTCGAAGAGCTGCAGGATGACGCCGTCGAAGAACGCGAAGCTGCCGTGGTCGTTCGCGTCGAAACCGATCGACAGCAGGTGCGTCGGATCGATGCGATGCAGGTACGTCGAGAAGCCCGGGATCTTCAGCTCGCCGAGGATCGAAGGCGCCGCGGGCTGGCCCAGGTCGAGCACGAAGAGCGGGTCGGTCTTCTTGAAGGTGACGATGTACCCCCGGTCGCCGTCGAAGCGAACGGCGCGGATGTCCTCGTCGGGGGCGATGTGATCGACCGCGCCGACTCGCACCAGGCTTCCGCCGTCGACCTCGGCGAGCACCGAGACGGCGCTGTCGGCGCTCGGATCGGGCACCCGTCCGCGCGTCGTGGCCACGCGCAGGTAGCCGTACCACTCGTCCATGGCGAACTGGTTGAGGACGTGGCCCGGCACGACCCCGCTGCCTATGTAGCGCGTCTCGGCGGGCGTCGCGCCGATGTGGAACTTGTGGATGTCGCTCACCTCGTCCTGCCCGTCGTAGAACGAGTACCAGCGCGCCGAGCCCCCGCCGCGCCGGTGGGTCACCGAAAAGTAGAGCCCCTGCTCGGACGCGAACACCACGCCCGGGCGGCTCTGGACGACGGCGGTGGCGACCGGAGCCTTGTCGTCTCGCATGTCGAACGACACGACGCTCGTGAACGCGCTGCCGTCCCCTAGCGGCGTGTGCATCACGGTGCAGAGCTGCCGGGTGACGCCGTGGTCAGCGATGGTCGGAAAGCCGGGCGAGGCGGCGCGGATCTTCCGCTCGTTGTCGCGCTCGAGCTGCGTGAACCGGGCGTGGACCGCGGCGGTATCCATGCCCTTCACGCGGCAGTCCATGGGGATCTGCTGCGGCCAGGTTTCGTAGATCGGCGGCCCGGGCGCGTCCCCATCGGCCACGACCGTGTGGACCGTGCTCCCGATGCGCCGCGCAGCGATGAGAGATCCCGAGAGGTCGATGCGCCTGACGATGCGCGGGTGCGCGCGGTCCGCCACGTCGAGCACCACGAGGCTGGTCTGGCTTCCATCGCCTCCGAAAGTGCAGTCGTAGCCGTACGTGCACGCGCGGCCTCCCGCGCCGCCCGTCGACACGAACGCAACGGCGCGGTCCCCCTCGATCAGCAGCTGCTTCACGTCGCCGGGCAGCCTCGTGACCGAGAGCAGTCTGGGGTGAAGCGCCTCGACGATCCGCAGGGCGCCGCTCGAAGCGACGTAGACATAGGCGCCGTCGTTCTTGACGATGTCCGCCTCGTCCACGCCCTCGACCTGATTGTTGGTGCCCGAGGCGCTCCTCGCCCGCTCGGCCAGTCTTCCGCTCCCGTGGCCGAGCGAGGAGATGGATCCCAGCCCGATGCCCTCGCCCCGGCCACCGCCCCCTTCGCCGACACCCGACAGGCTGAGGCCTCCCGCCCCGAAGGCATCGCCCAGCGCAACCGGGGCGCACGGGGGCTCCGTCTTCCATTCCTCGAAGGCCTGCTCGACCTCCTTGCGCATCTCCTCGATACGCCGACGCGCGAGGTCGGCGACGTCCTGCTGGTTCTGCTCGCAGTTCTCGGTGAAGAGCCTCGCGGCGCTCAGGGCGGCGACATCTGGCTCGCCGGCCATCGGGGTCCTGACGTTGGAAGGCGGCACGGCCCACGCCACGGTCGCCTTGACGGGCGCGGGAGCGGAGGACGGGACCGGTGAGGCGGTGAGCGCCGATGCCGACCCGGAGACGCTCGGGGCAGGGAGCGAGGCCTGGTTGCAGCTCGCGGCGAGCACGAGACTGGCAGTCGATGCGGAGGCGGTGAGCCTCGTCAGGGCGTTCATGAGCAAACCTCTTCCACCAGGGTCCGACCGCGCCGCAGAGGGAGAAGTTCCCGCCGCGCGGTTACCCGCCGGCCCCCGGTTGATCTAGGCTGCCCCGGAAGCTTCCTTGGCCGATCCCCTCCGCGCTGTCTCGAGACTCCGCTCGCTTCGCCGGCCCTCGCCGCCGACGCTGGCGGCGCTGGCCCTGTTTGCAGTCGCGCTCGCGGTGCGCCTCGTGTGGGTGTCGTTCGTCGATTCGCCGTACGACAACGTGTTCTCCGACATGGGGGGGTACGTCGATCGCGCGCTCGACGCCGCGCACGTCAAGCCGGACGCGTTCCCGATCTTCGCGACGCTGTACCCGCCCGGCACGCACCTGGTCTACGCCGCCGAGATGAAGCTGGTCGGGTGGACCCACCACGGGCCCATGCTGCTGCTCAACTGCATGTGGGGCGCCGTCGTGGCTCCATGCACGATGCTGCTCGCCATGCGGATCGTGCCGCGCCTGGCCGTGGCCGTGCCGGCCGGGCTGGCGATGGCCCTCTGGTACCCACTGCTCGCCTTCTCGGGTTTCTTCTCCTCCGAGCAGCCCTACGCCGGAGCGCTGGCCCTGAGCGCGTGGCTTCTGGTGCGTCAAGTCGAGAGCGGCAAGAGCACGGTGGGCCTGGGCGTCACGTCCTCGATCGCGTACCTCGTCCGCCCGCAGGTCATCCTGACGCTCTTCGCGCTCACGCTCGCGGGGCTCTACGTCCTGTGGCGCCGCACACCGCGGCTTCGCGTGGGCCGTCTGGTACTGGCCGGCGCGATCCTGACAGGCACGGTCGCGTTCGGGGCCGTGCGCTATCACGCGCTGAGCGGCCGATGGGGACTCGTCTCGGACAACGCTGCGATGACCCGGTTGTGGGCCGACACCGACTACGGCAGGGTGCGGGCGACCTGGCACTCGCCCGACGGCCGCAACCTGGTGTTCTTCTTCGGGTCACCCCCGAAGAACGAGATCGGTGAGACGCGAGAGCTCACCTTCGATGGGTACGTGGGCGACCCCGAGAAGCTCGACCTCGCGAGGCGGCTGGAGGTCATGCACATGACGCCGGGCGCGCGCGCCCTCCGGTGGGTGAAGAACGTACGGCTGCTGTTCGCGTACAACTCGCTATGGCCCGACTCCCTGCATCAGGGCAAAGGGTGGCGCTGGATCTGGTCCGAGGCGAGCCGGAGGGTGCTCCTGGTGTTCATCTGTCCGCTGGCGCTCCTCGGCATCGCCGCGTGTCTTCGCCGGCCGACGACGGTGCTCGTCGTGTGCACGGCGCACATCGCGACTGCCCTCGTCGTAGCGGCATTCTTCTTCGCCGAGGCACGGTACCGTGTGCCCTACGACATGTTCCTCGTGCTGCTCGCGCTCGAGGGTGCGTGCACTCTCTGGTTTGCGCGCGATAGCTCGCGGGGTCAGGGGCAGCCGGACGTGCAGGTCAAGTAGGCGGCGCACGCCGGATCTGCGGAGCACGAGGACGCGATGGTGCCGGTCGACGGATCGCAAGGCGCGCCCGCCGCGACATAGGTCTCGAAGCAGTCGTAGCAGTTCTGCGTCGAGATACTGCCCGGGCTTGCGCAGTAGTCACCGGGCCCGGAGCACCAGGGCGCGCAGTAGCCGGCGCCGCTGCAGAGGCAGGCCGCGATGTATCCGAAGAAGTCCTGGGTGCCGGTCGCGCAGTCGCCCTGGCAGCAGGTCTGCACGCAGGTGGTGTTGCCCTGCGTGGTCCCGTTGTCGGCGGCCCAGCACGCCGAGTTGGTGGTGCCGTTGCAGGTGCCCCCGCCCGAGCCGCTGCC
>Ga0209415_10015337_pt1 | contig 12424 bp, 11 predicted proteins | sample PeaSoiSIISIP2007_FD_187696 | JGI IMG/M metagenome (GOLD analysis project Ga0209415, IMG submission 187696) | Peat soil microbial communities from Weissenstadt, Germany - SII-SIP-2007 (SPAdes) (version 2) | ecosystem: Environmental > Terrestrial > Soil > Wetlands > Peat | place: Germany... | reverse complement strand
CGACGTCGCCGAGCTTCGCCGAGCCGGCCTGCATCGGGATCACGCTCAGTGCTTTCACTTCGTCGGCCTCCCGAGATGGAGGCGGGCCCGGCGCGGAGTGTTGCTACGGGCTGATCGCCACTGCCTCTTCAAAGAGGACCTGCGCATGAGTCTCTCCATTTCGGCGCGCCCGTGCTCGTCGAGCTCGGCGAGCGGGGGGTGGCCCGACAGGCTGAAGGCCGCGTTCACGAGAGACACGTGCGAGAAGGCTTGCGGGAAGTTGCCCACCTGGCGCTTCGCGAGCGCGTCGTACTCCTCGGCGAGAAGCCCAAGTTCGTTGGTCAAGCCGAGAAGCCGTTCGAACAGGTTGTGGGCGTCGTCCTCCCGACCGAGCATGAACAGGCAATCGGCCATCCAGAAGGAGCATGCGAGGAACGCTCCCTCGTGTCCCTCGAGCCCGTCGACTGCGTGCGCGTCGGTCGCGCGATAACGGAGCACGAAGCCGTCCTCGGTCAGGTCCCGCTCTATCGCCTCGATCGTCGACTTCATGCGCTCGTCGGTCGCGGGCAGAAAACCGACGAGCGGGATCATCAGGGTGCTCGCGTCGAGGGCGTCGGACCCGTAGTACTGCGTGAACGCGCCGACATCCTCGTTGTACCCCTTCGCACAGACTTCATCGTGTATCTGGTCGCGCAGCTCCCGCCAGCGATCGATCGGACCTTCGCACCGGCACTGCTCGACCATCTTCACCGCTCGGTCGACCGCCACCCAGGCCATGACCTTCGAGTGCGTGAAGTGCCTGCGCGGCCCGCGCACCTCCCAGATCCCGTCGTCGGGCTCAGTCCAGCTCTTCTCGACGAACTTCATCAGCTGCAGCTGGAGCCCCCACGCCGCCTCATCGGCTGTGTCCCCGAGCAGTGACGCCTCGTAGAGGGCCGACATGACCTCGCCGTATACGTCGAGCTGGAACTGCCCTGCAGCGGCGTTCCCGACCCTCACCGGTGCCGAGCCCTCGTAACCCGAAAGCCAAGAGACCTCCCACTCCTCGAGGCGGCGTTCGCCGGCCGGCCCGTACATGATCTGGAGGTCCGCCGGGTCACCGGCTACCGCGCGAAGCAGCCAGTTGCGCCAGGCCATCGCCTCGTCGTGGTAACCGCCGCGCATCAGGGACTCGAGGGTGAGGGTCGCGTCCCGGAGCCAGCAGTAGCGGTAGTCCCAATTGCGCGAGCCACCGATCGTCTCGGGGAGAGAAGTCGTCGGGGCAGCGACGATTCCGCCCGTCGGCTCGTAGGTCAGGGCCTTCAACGTGATCAGCGAGCGCACCACCTCGTCGCGCCACTCGCCTTCGAGCGTGCACGTCGCCGCCCAGTCCCTCCACCACAACTCCGTGTCCTCGACAGCGAAGCGCGGGTTCGCCGGGCGGGGAGCCTCTTGGTGGGAGGGGTACCACGCGAGCTCGAAGGTCTCGACCTCGCCGGCGTTGACGGTGAACTCCGCGACGGTCGTCATGTCCTGGCCCTTCGTCTCGACCGTGGTCCAGAGACTGAGGGCGTCCGGGCCGGCTACCGCTGCGAGGAGCCTGCCAGCACTTCTCACCCAGGGGACGACCGACCCGTAGTCGAAGCGGAACACGAGGTCCATCCGCATCTGGACCCATCCGCTCACGCCTTCGACGAGGCGTACGACCTGAGGGTGGTACTCACGCACCGGCATGCAGTCGACGAGTCTCACCACGCCGGTCGCCGTCTCGAACTCCGTCTCGAGAACGAGCGTGTCCTGGCGGTAGCGGCGAGTGTTCTTCGTGACCTCCGCCACGTTCGGGTCAGGTGCGATGCGCCAGTAGCCGTTCGAGTCGTCACCGAGAAGCTTCGCGAAGCATGCGGGCGAGTCGAAGCGAGGCAGGCAGAGCCAGTCGATGGAGCCGTCGGACGCGACGAGTGCCGCTGTGTGGGTGTCGCCGATGATCCCGTAGTCCTCGATGCGCATCGCCACGCTCCTCATTCTGCATGCCCGGGGCTTCGTGGTCAGCCCGCCGTGCAGCCTCCCGTCGAGACCGGGGCGGTCGAGGACTGCACTGACGCTATGTCCTTCTCCACCGCAGGCATGGCGAGTGCATAGCCGATATCGGAGTTCGTGGTGGATCGCGCGAACACGACTCCGATCACGGTGCCGTCGGGGATCCCCTCTGCTCTGTCCCCTGAGGCGACGAGCGGGCCCCCCGAGTTGCCCGGCAGCACCTGTGCGTCGAGCTCGTATATCTCGCGCGTTGTGTCGGCGGTGCCGTAGATGTTGAGCCCGGTCGCCTTGAAGGCGGCGGCCACACCGGCAGCCGCATAGTTGAACGGGCCACCCTCGGGGTAGCCGAGCACCGTCGCGGTGGTGCCTGCGGCTACGGGGTTCGGTCCCGATACGAGAGCGAGCGGCTTCTCAGAAAGCCCGGGCACCCGAAGAACGGCGAGGTCGAGCTGCGGATCGAAGAGCACGGTGGTCGTGCTGTGCCTGCCGACGGAGTCGATGACCATCGGCCTCTGGATCCCGGCGACGACATGTGCATTGGTCACGACGAGCCCTGGTGCGACGACGAAGCCCGATCCCTCCTGGATCACACCGCAGCCGGTGCCCGCGATCTGAACCGTCGAGGGTCCGGCAATCGAGACCGCTGCTGCTATCGCCGAGTTGCTCGGGGGAGCGACCTTCGTCGACGCCTGGGGCGGAAGACCTGCGAAGACGAGAGGGAACCCTTCGGACTGCAGGAACGACTCGATGCGCGAGAAGACAGCCGGCGGCGGGGGCAGCACATCGTCCATGGCACGCACGATGCGCGAGTTGTCGAGGGCGGCGTTCAGCGTCGTGAAGCGGCTGTTCACGAGGATGCTCGCGACGAGCCACGTCGCGACCAGTGTCGCGAAGACCGCCACCCCGACCCCGACGGCCGAGTCGACGGAGCCGAGCCGTATTCGCTGGAGCGCCGTGCTCGAGTGAGCGCCGAGGAACCTGCCGACGCCGCCGAGTGCGCCTGCCAAGCCGAACACCACGACCGCTGCGATGACCGTCTTCGCGGCTGTGCTGTGGACGAGACCGGCGAGCGACGGGGTGATGAGGGCGCCGAGGAACAGCCCGAGCCAAAAGCCGCCGAAGGACAGCACCTGCATCGCCGCGCCGAGGCGCAGGCCGTGCACCCCGGACAAGGCCACGAGGATCAGCAGCACCCAGTCCACCCAGTTCATCGCGCTAGATCCTCCCCCACACCACCTGCCAGATGCGAAGAGGGTCGAGCAGAGAGATAGCGTGGCGCCCCTCGTTCCTCGTGGAGATACCCGGCGGACGTGGTTCGCATCGTCTCCCCGGCAAGTGCGTTTCGCCGGGAGCCAGCAGGACGGGGCGGGTGGGGATCGGGTGGGGATCGAGACCGGACAGTCAGCCGGACAGGAAGCCGCCAAGAGGCCAAGAGGAGGTGCGACATGGACAGCGCCGTGAACCTCGTGAAGCTCCTGTCCGACGTCGTGGGCACGGACCGCGTCCTCTCGGGAGACGCCATCCCCGAGGACTACGGTCACGACGAGGCCCTCACTGCCAACCCCCAGAGGCCTCTCGCCCTGGTCAGGCCCCGGTCGACCGAGGAGGTCTCGGCAATCCTGTGCCTGGCGAACGAGCACCGCTTCCCGGTGACCGCCAGAGGGAGCGGCACCGGGCTCTCGGGGGCGGCGGTCCCCTCACCCGAAGGTGTCCTCGTCTCCTTCGAGCTCATGGACAAGGTCATAGAGGTCGACACGCTGAACCATGTCGCCGTCGTCCAGCCCGGTGTCACCTTGGAGGCGCTCGACGCCGCCACCGCGCCGCACGGCCTCGCCTACGAGGTGTTCCCCGGCGAGTCCTCCGCGTCTCTAGGAGGGAACGTCGCCACCAACGCCGGCGGCATGCGAGCGATCAAGTACGGCGTCACGAGACACCAGGTGCTCGGGCTCGAAGCCGTGCTCGCAACCGGCGAGATCGTCCGCACAGGGGGGAAGATCGTGAAGATCTCCTCGGGCTACGACTTGACGCAGTTGATCGTCGGGTCGGAGGGAACGCTCGCCTTCGTGACCGAGGCCACCTTGAAGCTCCACCCCCGGCTGGCGCACGCAGCGACCATCCTCGCCCCCTTCGCGGCGCTCGATGCTGTGACCGCAGCCGTCCCGCGCATCATCGGACGCGGGACGGCGCCGCTCATACTCGAGTACGTCGACATGTTGACCATGGGAGCCATCACGGCGAACGTCGGTCTCGACCTCGGGATCCCGAAGGACGTCCAGGAGGCGGCGTACGCCTATCTGGTCGTGGTACTCGAGAGCTCGCACGAGGACCGGCTGGAAGAGGACGTGGCCGACCTCGGTGAGCTGCTCGGGGAGCTCGGAGCGATCGACGTGTACGTGCTGCCACCACAGGCGGCAGGCCAGTTGATCGAGGCTCGCGAGAGGGCGTTCTTCGTAGCCAAGGCACTCGGCGCGGACGACATCGTCGACGTGGTGGTGCCGCGCGCGGCGGTGCCCACGTACATGGCACGGGTGGCGAAGATCGCCGAGGAGCACAACGGGTTCGTCGGCGGGTGCGGTCACGTCGGCGACGGCAACGTTCACCTTTCGGTGTTCCAGCCCGACGCGGCTCAGCGCGGCGAGCTGCTCAGGGCACTCTTCAGCGCCGGCGTGCAGCTCGGTGGCGCGATCTCGGGCGAGCACGGCATCGGGACGGAGAAGAAGAAGTACTTCTCGGAGCTGGAGGACCCCGTGAAGGTGGCGCTCATGAGACGTATAAAAGAAGTCTTCGACCCGAATGGCATCCTCGCCCCGGGTGTGATCTTCGACCGAGACGTACCGAAGAACAGCGACGTACCGAAGAACAGGGACGTACCGGAGAACAGGGACGTACCGGAGAACAGGGGCGTACCGGAGAACAGAGACGAACCGGAGAACGGGATGAACCCATGAACGGAGCGCGCGCACTCATCCGGACCCTCGTCGACTGCGGTGTCGACGTGTGCTTCACCAACCCCGGCACCTCGGAGATGCAGTTCGTCGCCGCCCTCGACGAGGTGCCCGAGATGCGGGCGGTGCTCGGGCTCTTCGAGGGTGCGGTGACCGGGGCGGCCGACGGCTACGGACGTGTGGCGGGCAAGCCGGCAGCGACGCTCCTTCACCTAGGCCCCGGACTCGGGAACGGGATCGCCAACCTCCACAACGCGCGCAGGGCGCGCACCCCTGTCGTCAACGTCGTCGGAGATCATGCGACCTATCACCTGCGTTACGACCCGCCTCTCGCTTCGGACATCGAGAGCCTGGCCAAGCCCGTCTCCATCTGGTACCGCGAGTCGCAGAAGGCCGATGCACTGGCATCGGACGCGGCAGAGGCGGTCTCAGCCTCCTACGGTCCTCCGGGTGGGGTGGCGACCCTCGTCGCCCCGGCCGACCTGTCGTGGACGGAGGTCGGAGGGCCTGCTCGGCCGGTCGAGCGACGCGAGCGCATATCTGCAGATCCGCAAGTCGTAGAGCTCGTCGCGAAGGCGCTCCATTCCGGCGAGCCGGCTGCCCTGATTCTCGGTGGAAGCGCGGTTCGCGAGAGGGGGCTCGTCGCCGCGAGCCGCATCGGCAGGGCGACCGACGCCAAGATTCTCTGCGAGACCTTCCCTGCGAACCTCGAGCGCGGTGCAGGACTCCCGGCGGTGGAACGGCTCGGCTACCTGGCCGAGCTCACGATCGCCCAGCTCCAGGGGCTCCGCCACCTCGTTCTCGTAGACACCCCTGCGCCGGTTTCCTTCTTCGCATACCCGAACCTCCCCGGCTATCTCGTCCCTGATGGCTGCGAGGTGCACGTGCTCGCCTCCGATTCGACCGACGCGCCTCGAGCCCTCGAGGACCTCGCCGAGGCCGTGACCGGCATGCGGCCCGAGAGAACGCCGGGCTCTCAGGGTGCAGGCGGGGAGCAGGCGCACAGACCCGATCGCCCGACGGGCCCTCTCACCGCCGAGTCCGCGGCAGCGGCCATCGGAGCGCTCCTTCCAGAAGGCGCGATCGTCTCCGACGAGGCGAACACCTCCGGAGTGTTCATCCCCGGGGCAACGGCCGGATGCCCCCGTCACGACTGGCTGTGTCTCACAGGCGGTGCTATCGGTCAGGGAATGCCCGTCGCGACCGGCGCCGCTGTCGCATGTCCCGACCGCAAGGTGATCAGCCTCGAGGCCGACGGCAGCGCCATGTACACCCTCCAGTCCCTTTGGACCCAGGCACGCGAAGGACTCGACGTCACCACCGTGATCTTCAACAACGGCTCGTACGCGATCTTGGAGTGGGAGCTGAGCCGGGTGGGTGCCGGCACGCCAGGCCCGAGAGCCAAAGGGATGCTCGAGATCAACCGGCCCGAGATCGATTTCGCCGCACTCGCACGAAGCCTCGGTGTCCCCGCCACGCGTGCGACCGACGCGGAGACGTTCACGTCACAGCTAGAGCAGGCCCTCGCAGAGCCCGGCCCTGCGCTAGTCGAGGCAGTTCTCGCGCGGTAGCGGCGGGTCAGCTCCGCATCTGGAGGCGACTGCTCAAAGAGTGGCGAGCACCGACTCGGCCGAGCTGACGTTCAGTCCCGGACCCGGCTCCACGAAGAGCGACGTCACAACCCCATCCTCGATCACCGCGGCGTAGCGCTGTGAGCGGGTGCCGAGCCCGAAGCCGCTCCCGTCCATCTCCAGTCCCATCGAGCGCGTGAACTCGCCGTTGCCGTCTGCGAGCATGAGGATCGAGTCCCCCACCTCGCGGTCGCGCGCCCAGGCGCCCATCACAAACGCATCGTTGACCGACACACAAGCGACCTTGTCGACGCCCTTCGCGTGAAGGTCCTCCGCGCGCACGACGAAGCCGGGAAGGTGGTGGTCCGAGCAAGTCGGGGTGAAGGCGCCGGGAACGGCGAAGAGGACGACCTTTCCTTTGCCCAGGATCTCGCTCGACCGCACCGGACGGATCCCGTCCTTTGTCATCGTGTGCATCTCGACGTCCGGCAATTTGTCACCGACAGCGATCGCCATGAAAACCTCCCAAGTGGTCCTCGTTCTTCGGAGAGTGTCCTCACCGATTGCCCAACCGAGTTGCCTCGGAGTGCCCGCGAAGAGCATCTCTCACGTCGACTCCGGCGGCCAATCGCCCCGGGCCTCGACGCGTGCTCGCCTCACCCGCAAGCGCAGCGGACGCAGCGCTCGGTCGACCAGCGCCGCGCTCCGGCCACGGCCCATTCGAGCAGCGGGCGCGCAGGGGGCCACGAGAGCCCCTGGTGCCTGCCCACTACGAGTTGGTGAACCGCTGATGCGCCCGCCTCCTCGAGGGCTGCCGCAGCGGAGTGGAGATGAGCGCCCGAGGTGTAGGTGTCGTCGACCAGCAGGACTCGACGGCCCTCAACCTCCTCGCGCATGCACCGGTAGGCCCGAGCGCTCGCCCTGTTGCGCCCGATCGGAGCAGATCCCGCCACGATGGCGTCGGCGACCTTCGGGGCGAGACAAGGCACCATCCGAAGGGTCCCTCCGAGCGGATGCTCTTGCTCCTCCTCCTGTGCCGGGCGGTGACGGGACGGGACCGCCACGACCACGTCGAATCCCCCGGGAGCGACACAGCCCTCGTGGGACTCGAAGAAATTACTCAGGAGCTGCGCGAGACGGAGCTGCTGACGCCTGGATATGGAATTCGGGCGGCCCTTGTACTGCTTGAGCGCGGCGTAGAGGCCGGTGCGGATCGTGGTGAGCGAAACCGGGGTTACGGGCCGCAGACGTTTACCGAGCTCGCCTTCGAGGATCCGGCAACTGCGGCAGGCAATCGAACCGGGCCGTTCAAGAGGCCCGCAACAGATGCGGCACACCTGCGGGCCAGGTGGCCTGACCGCGAGGCAGGCATGTTCGAGGCTGCCCACGGGGTCCGGCCCTGGGACCGGGTGGCTGCGGCTGAACCACGCGCACGCATCTGGGTTCCGGGCGTTTGCAGCGTCGGCAGCGTTGCCCGCGTTCCCTGCGCTCCCCTCGTTGCCCGCGTTCCCCGCGTTCCCTGGGCTCCCCTCGTTCGTCACGGGGCCAAGGATGACAGGGGCTTGTGACGGCGACCCTGTGCTGGCATCGGGGCGGTAGTCTCGAATCATCATGGAAGTGAAGGAACTGGGCCACGTGGTCCTCTACGTGCACGATCTCGAGCGCTCTGCGGGCTTCTACAGGGACGTCCTCGGCTTTCGTCAGGTGTTCGGTACCCCGGACCTCCCCTTCAAGGCGGCGGCGTTCTCGTCCGGGCGCACCCATCACGAACTACTCCTCATCGAGGTGGGAGAGGATGCCCGACCGATACCCGACGGCAAGCGCGTGGGCATGTACCACTTCGGGCTGAAGGTCGGCGACTCCGACGACGAGTTGCGCGAAGCGCTCGCAAGTCTGAAGGAGACCGGGACGAAGATCGTGGGCTCCGGCGACCACGGGCTCACTCACAGCCTCTACCTGCTCGATCCCGACGGGAACGAGCTCGAGCTCTACATCGACGTTCCGGGCGTGGACTGGAGCGACATGTCGATCATGGCCCGGCCGACTCAGCCGCTCAGCCTCTGATCCCCGAGCCCGTGATCCGCGATCTCGTGGTCCGCGATCTCGTCATCTCCCAGTCCGTGATCCCGACGAGATTCGCGGGTCCGCGATCCCCCTCCTGATGGAACCCGTCGACGAGAACTGGGAACGCGCCGTGTGTGTCGTGGCCCATCCCGACGACCTCGAGTACGGCATGGCGAGCGCGATCGCCCGCTGGACGTCACAAGGCAAGGAGATCTCCTACGTCCTCGCCACGAGCGGGGAGGTCGGCATCGACGGCATGGACCCGAAGCGCACGCTCGCGGTGCGTGAGGAGGAGCAGCGCAGAAGTGCAGCAGTGGTCGGCGTGAGCCACGTGGAGTTCCTGGGTCACCCCGACGGCGCCGTCGAGTACGGCACCGCACTGAGGCGCGACCTGGCGGCCGCCTATAGGAGGCTCCGGCCCGAGGTGGTCGTCACCATGAACTTCGACCTCACATGGGGAGAGAGCGGCAACGTCAACCACGCAGACCACAGGGTGGTCGGCGTCGCTGCTCTCGACGCCTGCCGGGACGCGGCGAACCGCTGGCTCTTCACCGATGAGAGCGACCCCTGGGGTGGGTTCACCAAGGCCTACGTCGCAGGCGCCGGAGCCCCGACCCACTACGTGGACGTCACCGAGACGATCGACAGGGGCGTGGCCTCGCTGCGTGAGCACAAGGCCTACATCGACGGGCTCGGTACAGACTTCGACCCCGACGAGTTCCTGCGCAACATCGCGGGGTACGGGGGAATGGCGACCGGCTGCGAGTACGCGGTGCTCCTCCAGGCCTACAACGCCGTCTGAGCCGAACTTCGGTCAATCTGAGCCACCTTCGGTCGATCTGAGGCACGTTCGGTAGAAATGTCGGCTTCGGCTGTCGATATCGGCCGTTACGTTCGTCGTCACTCCGAACCCGACACCGTGAAGGGACGAAGGAGGAGCAAATGCGTTACGCACTGTTGATCTGCACCGAAGAGGCTCTCGACGCAAAGCTGAGCCCCGAGGAGGCCTCGGCCAGAACGGCCGAATACATGAAGTTCGGGCAAGAGATGGGCGAGAGAGGCGTCCTCCAAGGTGGCGAGAGGCTTCACCCCACGACCGACTCGACGACCGTGAGGGTCAGCGACGGGGAGGTGCTCACATCCGACGGGCCGTTCGCCGAGACGAAGGAGCAGATCGGCGGCTACTACATCGTGGACTGCAAGGACCTCGACGAGGCGATCGAGATTGCTTCGAAGATTCCCGGTGCCCGCCACGGGGCGATCGAAGTGAGGCCAATCTGGGACATGTAGCCGACGGCGTCGAGGCGGCGGTAGCGCAGGCCTTCAGGCAAGAGTGGGGCCGCCTCGTCGCGTCGCTGATCCGGACGACGAGGGACTGGGACCTGGCCGAGGAGTGCGCACAGGACGCCTTCGCGCGGGCGCTCGAGAGCTGGCCGCGCGACGGCGTCCCGCGCAATCCCGGAGCCTGGCTCACGACGACGGCCCGAAACCGCTCCGTCGACCGGTTGCGCCGAACGGCCACGGGCGACGCCAAGCTCCGGGAGTTGAACGTGCTCGAGTCAGGAAATTCACCGAGCCCCTACGACGACGACGCCGATGCCGGATCAGGTCCAGCCGGCATCGCGGACGACCAGAGCGGGGTCACAGACGACCGGCTGCGGCTCATCTTCACGTGCTGTCATCCGGCCCTGTCGGTCGAGGCTCAAGTGGCCCTCACCCTCCGCACGCTCGTGGGCCTCACGACAACCGAGATCGCGCGGGCATTCCTGGTGCCCGAGGCGACGATGGCTCAGCGCCTCGTGCGTGCAAAGCGCAAGATCAAGAACGCTGGCATCCCCTACCGCGTGCCTCCCGCACACGTGCTTCCCGAACGCACAGCCGCCGTGCTCGCCGTCCTCTATCTCTTGTTCAACGAGGGCTACTCGGCGACGACCGGGGCAGACCTCGTCCGATCGGGTCTTTGTCTCGAGGCGATCCGCCTCGCTCGCACCCTCGGCGAGCTCATGCCAGACGAACCCGAGGTGCTCGGGCTCCTGGCCCTCCTCTTGCTGCAGGACTCGCGGCGAACTTCGCGCGTCGGCGCGTCCGGAGACCTGGTGCCGCTCGAGGAGCAGGACCGTGCATCGTGGGACCGAGGCGCCATCGAAGAGGGACTCGCACTCGTCGACGCCGCCCTCCGGCGCGGAGAGCCAGGTCCGTACCAGGTACAGGCGGCTATTGCGGCGTGCCACGCCACAGCCGTCGACGCCGCATCGACCGACTGGTCCGAGATCGCCGTCCTCTACGGCGAGCTCGCGCGAATGCTTCACTCGCCTGTGGTCGAGCTGAACCGTGCAGTGGCGATCGCAATGTCAGAGGGCCCGGAGAGAGGTCTCGAGATCGTCAGGCAGATCGAGACCTCGGGATCCCTCGCCGGCTACCACCTGCTCCCAGCCACGCGAGCCGACCTGCTTCGGCGGCTCGACAGACATGACGAGGCGTCGCTCGCCTACCGCGAGGCTCTCGAGTCAGCCACCACCGACGCAGAGCGCAGATATCTGACGCGCAGGCTGGCAGAGGTGGCGGCGAAGGTCTGAGCGCTTCGAGCCGCTATGCGACAGAACCGCTGACTGGCGATCCAGAGCGCCTCTTCGACAGACGCCGCATCTCACGGCGGTGCCTCCAAGCGATCAGAAAGGCATCGACCGGGTCGTCGGCCGTCCCGAGGACCGATCTGCACATTCGGCACGAGACGCTCCTGAACGAGCAGCCGCGGGCTTCGGGGTCGCGCAGCCGCGGGCTGAAGACCACCCATCTCGTGATCCCGCTGTGCGCGGACGCTTTGGCGTCGTCGCGCGCGCTCACGGCCACGAGTCGCATCAGCTCGCTTCTTTGACCACGGCTCCGTCGCGCAGGCGTATGCGTCTGCCGGCGCGGCGTGCCACGTCGGGATCGTGGGTGGCGACGACGATGGTCACTGCTTCCTCGCCCGTCTGAAGCTCCTCGAGGAGCGACATCACTTCCTCGGAGCTCTCCGAGTCGAGGTTGCCCGTCGGCTCGTCTGCGATGATCACCCGCGGGCGGTTCGCCAGCGCTCGGGCGATCGCCACTCGTTGCTGTTCACCGCCCGACATGCGCGAAGGCAGGTGCTCGAGGCGCTCCCCGAGGCCCACGCGCGTGAGGAGCTCCGCAGACCGCTCCGCGCGCCCCGCCTTCGACAATCCAGTGGGCACCATCGCGATCCCGACGTTCTCGGCTGCTGTCAGCGTGGGGATCAGGTTGAACTGCTGGAAGACGAAACCGATCTCCTCGCTTCGGATCTGGGTGAGCGTCCCGTCGGTGGCGGAGCCGAGCTCCTTGCCGTCGAAGAGAACAGTGCCGCTCGTCGGGGTGTCGAGGGCTCCGAGGAGCTGCAGCAAGGTGCTCTTGCCGGACCCGCTCGGACCTTCGATCGAAACGAAGTCGCCGGGCCCGATCTCGAGGTCGACCCCGTGAAGGGCGAGCACCGGGGTGCTTCCGCGGATGTAGCGCCGCTCCACACCGCGCAGCTCGTAGAGCTGGGCTCCTCGGTCCGAGAAAGCTGCTTCTGGAGCGAAGTCGTCGCTCATCCGAGGTCCCTCAGTGCCGAGGCGGGAGCCATCCGGGCAGCCCGCCAGCCTCCCGCAATTCCTGCGACCAGGCCCCCCACAACGGCGGACCCGAGCCCGAGGAGCACGATCGCCACGTCGATCGGCGCACGGAGCTGGACCTTGGTCGAGGCGGAAGCTGTCGTCGCCTGGTGGAAGAGGTTGCTCACGGTCGAGGCCCCGACAGCAGCCCCCGAAGATGTGGACGTGAGGGTCGGGCCGAACGCGTCGATCGCCGCCGACA
>Ga0209415_10015336_pt1 | contig 12424 bp, 11 predicted proteins | sample PeaSoiSIISIP2007_FD_187696 | JGI IMG/M metagenome (GOLD analysis project Ga0209415, IMG submission 187696) | Peat soil microbial communities from Weissenstadt, Germany - SII-SIP-2007 (SPAdes) (version 2) | ecosystem: Environmental > Terrestrial > Soil > Wetlands > Peat | place: Germany... | reverse complement strand
GTTTACTCCTGGTCCTGGGGAGTGGGAGGCGGTTCGGTTGCCTCGGAGTATGTTTCCTTTCTATCGGGTGGTGCGGTTGGCGCGGCTGGCGGCGAGATTCGCGCGGTCAGATAAGGAAGCGAGCCCAACGCGCGATTGATGCGTCGCAAAAAACGCGACGCTTCGCGCGGCCCGCCCAGATCCTTCGTTCGCGCGAAGAACGCGCTCTCTCAGGATGACAATCAGTCCTAGCGGCTGGCTAGGCCGCCTGCGGTTTCGCCGCCGTCTATGGTGTAGACGTGGCCGGTCGCGTAGGCTGCGTCGTCGGAGGCTAGAAATGCGAACAGGGCCGCGATTTCTTCCGGCTTGGCGTGGCGGCGGAGGGGAATCTTCCGGTTCACCTCTTCGAGCATTGCGTCGGTGTACTCAGCGCGTTGCATCGGGGTGAGGACGTATCCGGGAGCTACGGCGCACACGCGAATCCTGGGCGCTAGTTCGAGCGCCATGGAGCGGGTCAACTCGATCACTCCGGCTTTGGTGGCGTTGTAGCCGGCGTAGTACGGGTAGCCCATGATGCCGTTGGTGGAAGCGGTTTGCAGGATCACTCCGCAACCGCGCTCGACTGAGAAACGTTCCCACATGTGGCGGGCGGCGGTTTGCGCCACGTAGAAGACGCCGGTGAGGTTTACGGCGATGACCTGGTCCCATTCTTCGGGAGTGATTTCGAGGAAGTTGCGGCGGATGCTGATGCCGGCATTGTTGATAAGTACATCGACGCCGCCCATCGCGCGAACGGCTTCGGCGAGTGCGGCTTCCACCTGCATCAGGTCGGTGACATCGGCGATGATGGCTTCGGAGATTGCCGGCAGTTTGTGACGAAGGGATTCACACCCCGCGGAGTCGCGGTCGAGGACGCAGACCTGGGAGCCTTCTTCGAGAAAACGCGCGGCGGTGGCGGCGCCGATTCCGCTGGCGCCTCCGGTGATGAGGATTCGTTTGTCTTTCAGGCCCTTCATGGAGCTTCTATCGTACCTGTGAGGCGGCTGATACGGTAGAATCTTGCTAGTTTTTGCAGAATGCGAGCGTGTAGCTGAGGTTGTGACATGCCCGTGACGTACGCCATCGACCCGAAAGAGAGGGTCATCCGTACCCAATGCGTTGGGATGGTGACGCTGGTCGAAGTGGTCGGGCATTTTCGCGCTTTGGAGCGCGATCCTGACTGCACGGGAGTCCTTGACGTTCTGTTGGACCTGAGTGAAATGAACAACCTGCCGAGAGCCCTCGACATAAAGGCCGTTCCCTTTGAATTAGCAAGGATTCGGGAAAAGGTTCGCTTCGGGGCCTGCGCCATCGTGGCTAGTACGGACCCGCTGTTCGGCATGCTGCGAATGTTTGAGGTTCTGGCCGAGAGGCATTTTCGTGTGATCCACGTTTTCCGAACCAGGGCGGAGGCTGAGACGTGGCTGGTGTTGGAGAGACAGGCTTCTGAGGTCCCGCGGGCCGGTTCGAAAGGACCAAACCCAAATGAGCCAGGCTCCCATGACGGAAATGCGGGGCGGGGGTAGGAACGCTTGGTGCCGGTGGTGGCGCCGGCAGACAGCAGATTCCTCGTCGCTTCGCTCCTCGGAATGACAAGGTTAGGGACAGACATTGCGGCGCCGCTGGAAGCCGCGCCCTTTCAAAACGAAATCCTAGATGGGTTTGCCGCGGAAGAAATAGATGAGTTCGATGATGAGGATTATTACGACCATTAATTCCAGGACGAAGGCGCGGCTTTGGTTGAATTCGTCGACCATGAAGCGGTAGAGCTCTTCGGCGGTTTGCAGCTTTTGCTGGACAAGATCTTTGTAGTCGGGCACGCCGACCTTCAGGGCTGCGAGCTTATAGAGGCGAGCGGAAAACATGTCGCTTAAAAACTTGATGGCGTTGTCGGCGCGCTCGGTCAGCTCGCTTACGTCGAGCAGGACGGTGTGGAGTTTCGAGGCGGCCTTGGCGGTGCGCCAGCGGGACCAGAGGCCGCGGCCTCCGCGATCGAGGAAGTCGTAGACCTGTTCGAGCTGTTTGGTGAGCAGATCGTCGTAGTGGCGGAACTCGAGCAACTGCGAGTTGGCATACTGCAAGAGCTGGATAGCGGTTTCGGCGCCGACTGGATTGTCGTAGATGAAGGCGGCGTTCCAGCCGATTACGGCTAGATCGTTGGGATAGTAGGAAATCCGGGACTGGAGGATTTCCTGACGTTCGCCATCGGAGAGCGGCTGGGTTTCGCCGCGCACGACCTGAGAGATGTATTGCCCTTGAGAAGCCAGGAGATCTGCGGCGGAGGGTGAGCCGGCAATCTCGCGCAGATGGAAGATGAAATAGTCTTCCTGCAACCACTCGCTGGTATTCGACTTGAGGTTATAGGGCTTGACCAGGGCCGGCGCGGCGCGCTCGAGTTTCTGCTTGACGATGCGGGTGGCGAGGCTCTCGAAGTTGGTGTCCCAAACCCAGCGGCTGGAGAGCTGGACCAGCTTGTCCCAGTCGCCGGAGAAGGGCAGCTCGAAGACCACGCTGACAACGCCGTAGTCGAAATACTTGATGTCACCCTGCAGGCGTTCGCCGCTTTCAAGAATCAGCGGCTCTAGGACCTCTTCGACCGGAGGACGCTGGAAGCGGACGTATCCGGGAGCGACGTGCCGGAAGCTGGTATCGGCGGTTCGCGCGCCGAGGATCTGGCGAAGCTGGTCGAGGCGAATCTCTTCGCAAACGTCGAACTGGATCAGCACCAGCACGGAGCCGCACAGGGGCGCGTCCGGCGGCTTGGCGGCCACTAGGGTGGGCAGGGCCTCGGCGGGAACCTTGCCTACGGCCGGGGTGGAGATGGTGGTTTCGCGGTCCATGACGTCGGTGCCGGGGAGTTCGCCAGCTGAGACTGCGCGCTCCATTACCTCTACTTCGGGATCCATGACTTCCTAACTGAGAATTCGGACTTAGATTCGGCTCGCCGTGGTGTTTTGTCTGGGCTCCTTTTGGAGGAGCGGGCGAACGTCCTATTGTCCCAGAAGTAAGGCGATCTGGCGAGGGGTGGGGGTTAGCATCCAGCTATAAGACCTCGTTAAATGCTTTAGAATCAGTGCCTTCTGGACAATTTCCATAATAGTGCTCCGCCTGCTGCCAGGGCTGCTAAGCCCAGACTGGCATGCTTCATGGACTGGAGCACCTCGGACTCGTGCCGGTGGGTGCGTGCGGACTCGGGGTAAGGGCGGGAGTTGGGAACGGCGGGGCCGTTGATGGTCGTCCTCAGTGCCATCTGCAGGACTTCGGCCAGGTGCAGGGCATGCCGGGACGAGCCTTGGGCGATTTGCTCGCGGCAACTGAAGCCGTCGGCGATGATCAGCCAGTCGGGTGGGGCTTGGCGGACGGCCGGGAGGAGTTCGAGTTCCCCGATGGCGATGGACAAGTCGTACTTGTCAGATTCGAAGCCGAAGGATCCGGCCATGCCGCAGCAGCCGGGAGCGGGACTTTGGAAATCGACGCCGAGGCGGTGCAGGAGTGACTCTTCCGCCGTCATTTTCATCAAGGATTTGTGATGGCAGTGACCGTGGAGGAGTGCTTTGCGGTCGAGCCGGGGCAGCCGGAAATCCTTGGCGAAGGTTTCGAGGAATTCGCTGAGCAGGAAGGCCTGGCGGGATAAGGCTTGGGCGCGCTCGTCGTGGGGAAACAGATTTAGGAGTTCGTCGCGGAACACGGCTACGCAGCTGGGCTCGAGGCCGACGATTGGAATACCGGCTTCGATTTCGGACGAGAGTTCGTCAAGGATCTGGAGCAGGAGCGATTGGGCGCGGTCGAGCATGCCGTGGTCGTAGAGCGGGCGACCGCAGCAGAGGTTGGCTTTTGGGACGACGACTCGGAAGCCGGCGGCTTCGAGAACTTCTACGGCAGCTTTTGCGGTGCAGGGGTGGAAATAGTTGTTGAAGGTGTCGGGCCAGAGGAGAACCGGCGGGGCTTCAGGGTCTCGCGCCAGGTTGCGGCGGCTGTGGAACCAGCTTTTGAAAGTCTGCGGGGCGAAGGCGGGGATGGCTCGCTGTATGGGGATTCCGGCGACTAGCTTTGAGATGTCGCGCAGGAATGGAAGTTGCGTGGTCAGGTTCGCGAGGCCGGGGGCGTGCGATGCCACACGCGCCCAGAGGTCGATGTTGCCGAACGCGTAGGCGCTGCGCGGGCGCATGCGGCCTTCGTAATAATGGGAGAGGAACTCGGCTTTGTACGTGGCTACGTCTACGCCTACCGGGCATTCGGTCTTGCATCCCTTACAGGCGAGACAGAGATCGAGCGAGTGCTTGACTTCTTCGCTGCGCCAGCCGTCTCGGATCACTTCACCCTGGGTCATCTCCCAGAGCAGGTGGGCGCGGCCGCGGGTGGAGTGTTCTTCTTCGCGGGTGGCGCGGTAGCTGGGGCACATCACTCCGCCTTCGTCGTGGCGGCACTTGCCTACGCCCACGCAGCGCAGAGTGGCTTGGGCCAGGCTGCCGTGGTCAGCGAGGAATTTGAAATTAGTTTTCGGTTCCCAGGGAGCGTAAGCAGCGCCGAGGCGGAGGTTTTCGTCGAGCTTGTAAGGATCGATCAGCTTGCCGGGATTCATCTTCCATTCCGGATCCCAGGTCGACTTGAAGTCGCGGAAGGCCTGAACCAGCTCGGGACCGAACATTTTCGGAAGCAGCTCGCCGCGCGCCTGGCCGTCGCCGTGCTCGCCGGAGATGGAGCCACCGTAGCCGACCACGAGGTCGGCAGCTTCTTCCATAAACGTGCGGAACTTGGCGATGCCGTCCTTCGATTGCAGGTCGAAATTGATGCGGGTATGGACGCAGCCGTGGCCGAAATGGCCGTAGAGCGAGCCTTTGTACCCATAAGCTGCGAACATCTTGCGGAGATCGCGGAGATAGCCGCCGAGTTTTTCGGGCGCGACCGCGGCGTCTTCCCAACCTTCCCAACTCATTGCTTCGCCAGCCACGTGCGACGTTGCTCCGAGTGCCGATTCGCGAACTTCCCACACGCGTTTGACTTGCTGCTTTTGAGTGTAGAGGCGCAGGTTCGGCGGATGAGAGCTTTGGGTAAGACTCTGCATCAAGCCGCGGGCCTGGGATTCGGCTTCCCACGCGGTTTCAGCGCCGAACTCGACCATCAGCCATCCCCCGCCTTCGGGCAGGAGCGCGAGGCCTTCGGAGTTGATCCCTTTCATTCGCGTGTAGCCAACCAGAAGATCGTCGAAGCCTTCGAGTCCAATGGGCTTGTGCTTCATGATTTCGGGGACGTGATCGGCACATTGATAAATATCAGGATAGGCAACGACCAGCAGCACACGTTCGGGAGGACTCTCGACCAGACGGCACGTCGCTTCGAGAATCGTGACGCAGGTGCCTTCGGAGCCAACCAGGGCGCGGGCCACGTGGAATCCATTCTCGGGCAGAAGGAAGTTCAGGTTGTAGCCGGAGACGCGGCGCGGAATTTTCGGAAAGCGCTGGCGGACTAGATCACCGTAGGTGGAGGCGATGGTTTGCAGTTTGGCGTAGATTTCGCCGCGGCGGCCGCCGGCTTCGCAGATACGCTCGAGTTCTTCGCTCGACGTCGCTCCGACTTTCATACGGAGGCCGTCGTAGGTGAGGACTTCGAGTGCTTCGACGTTGTCGTCGGTCTTGCCGGCCATTACGGAATGCACGCCGCAAGAGTTGTTGCCGATCATGCCGCCGAGAGTGCAGCGGCCGTGAGTGGCGGGATCGGGCGCGAAGGTGAGATGGTGCTTTTCGGCGGCGCCGCGGAGATGGTCGAGCACGACTCCGGGTTGCACGCGGGCGATGCGGCGGGCGGGATCGATTTCGAGGATCCTCGACATGTACTTGGAGAAATCGAGGATGACGGCAACGTTGCAGCATTGTCCGGCGAGAGATGTGCCACCGCCGCGGCAGAGCAGCGGCGCGCCGAACTGGCGGCAGAGGGCAACTGTGGCCTGAACATCGTCGGTGTCGCGGGGGAGCACGACGCCGATGGGAACCTGGCGGTAGTTGGAACCGTCGGTGGCATAGAGAGCGCGGGTGCCGCGGTCGAAGCGGACTTCGCCGCCGATCTGTGCGCGGAGAGCTTCTGCCAGAGCCGGGGCGTCAACTTGCGCGGACTTCGTTTTGGCAACCTGGGATTTGGCATCTTGGGCGAGTTCTGCTAACGGGTCTGACATGGGACGGAATGTTTTCTAATTCGAGGACGAGTTTGCCACGCCAGACTTACTCACGTTCGTGATCACGATCCGGGTCTTGCTGTTTTCTGTTTTGGCGTTAATGGTGATCATGTTCTTCTGATCGTTGGAGACAATCGTGCACTGATTCGCGTCTCTGCTCATAACCATCGCATTGGGGAACCTGGGCTTGTAGAAGCTGCAAACCTGGTCGACGGAATCGGAGGTCTCGAAGTTGAGCGACGCAGAGTGAACGCCTCCCATGGTCGCGGAAACAGCGCCTTGCTGGAGGATTTGCGCTCCTGGATAGATATCCACTCCCAGATTGCGGGCCGCCTCTTGCGGATCTTTCGTGGTCTGGACGGTGCCGAACGGGGTTTCCACCTTCACGTTGTCGCCCTCATGGCGAACACGGGTGCGATGAGCCATCCTCACGGCAAAAAATGCGAGCGCCGTGACGCCAAGGATTCCCACGAGTACGACTACGCCGACGATGATCAGGACGGCCTTAAGAGCGCTGCCCGAAGCCGGAGGGACTGCTGGCGGGACGGATGGCGATGAACTGAGTATCGCGGTGCCGCACTTGTTACAGAAACTGGTTCCGGGAGCGATGCTTGCGCCACAGGAATTGCAGAACGCCATAAGTCACCTCAGGCCGATTGGTGTTGCAGGCGGTCGGCGCGAGTATACCGCAGATTGGATCGGACGCAGAGGATAACGATCAGAACGATAAAGTCCCTCAGGGGCTAAAGCCCGCATTCTTTTGACTCGAATTGGCACCCTTCGGCTTTGCTCAGGGCAGGCTCTTGAAGCCGTGCCCTTCCCGAATCATTTAGCCAGCAAGGCTTAGCTCCATGCCCGGGTGGCGTAGTCGGTCATGGTGAGTCCCAGCAACAGGAGCAGGAAGAACAATGCAGCGATCACGACCAGCTTGGTCAGCTTTTCGCTGGCGCCTTTGATGTGCATGAAGAAGAGAGCAACGAGAGTAGCCTTGATGCTGGCGATAGCGAGGGCGATGGGAGCGTTGAATGGTCCCAGATCAAGGCCCGAAGCGTAAACGGTTAGACCCGTGCCAATGAGCAACGCGATGAAGACTGCGAAGTAGGTGGGCAGCGGCGACGATTTGGAATGGTCAGACATAATAAGCATCAGACATGCAAGCCTCAGGGGTGCCGGTCGATCAGGTAAAGCAACGGGAACAGGTAAATCCAGATGATGTCGACGAAGTGCCAGTAGAGGCCGCCGATCTCGACTGGAGTGTGCCATTCAGGGGTGAAGCGTCCTTTGCAGGCCATGATCAAAAGCCAGAGAAAAATTCCGAGGCCGATGATCATGTGCAGCGCGTGCAGGCCGGTCATGACAAAGTAAAGAGAAAAGAAAAGCTGCGCATGGTGCGGGTCGGCGTATTGGCCGGGGTGTCCGGGGGTCGGCACCTTCTCGAAACTGAAGGACGCGCCGGGGACGTGATGCTCGACGAACTTGTCGTTGTACTCGACTCCTTTGATGCCGAGGAAGACCAGGCCGAGGATCATGGTGATGCCGAGGCTGCCGATCAGCAGCGTGCGACGGGCGCTTTGTGCGGCCCACACGGCGAGGACTACGGTTAAGCTGCTGCAGATCAGGACGGCCGTGTTGGTAGCACCTAGAGTTACATTCAGCGTTTTACTGGCTGCGCCGAAATCGCCGAAGTACTTCAGGCGGTAAACCAAGTAGGCGCAGAAGAGGCCGCCGAAGAACATGACCTCGGTGGCGAGGAAAACCCACATGCCAAGGCTGGCGGCATCACGCTGCTGCTGCGGCTCGGCGAAGTGATGCAAGAGCGCCGGGTTGTGCGCTTCGGTGTGAAGGCCGGTTGCTGTGGAGCTATCGGGCAACGGGGACCTCCTCCTTGTTGGGTGCATCCAACTCCTCGTAGTTGTAGGCTTCCCAGGTCACGACGGGTTCTTCATCGAAGTTGAAGGTTGGCGGCGGAGACGGGGTTTTCCATTCGAGTCCGGCGGCATTCCATGGATTGTCGGGTGCCGGCTTGCCGTAGCGCATTGACCAGAGGAAATAAAGCATGGGTAGCAGATATCCGACACCGAGGACCGTGGCGCCGGCCGTCGACAGCACGTTCAGGATCTGGAATTCCGGCATGTGGCTGTAATCGTAATAACGACGGGGCATGCCCATGTAGCCGAGCAGGAACTGCGGGAAGAATGTGAGGTTGAAGCCGATGAAAACAATCAGCGCGGCCAGGCGCGCCCAGCCCTCGGGATACAGCTTGCCGGAGATTTTCGGCCACCAGAAATGCATTCCCCCGAGATAGCCCATGACCGCGCCTCCGACCATGATGTAGTGGAAGTGGGCCACGACGAAGTAAGTGTCGGTGACGTGGACGTTGATGCCGAGAGCCGACAGGAATAGGCCGGTGAGGCCGCCAATGGTGAAGAGTCCGATGAAGCCGAAGGCGTAAAGCATGGGGGCATCGTAACGAATGGAGCCCTTGTAGAGAGTGGCCGTCCAGTTGAAAACTTTGATGGCCGACGGAACCGCGACCGCGTAGCTCAGCAGGGAAAATACTAGAGCGGCGTAAACCGACATTCCGGCCACAAACATGTGGTGAGCCCAGACCAGGAAGCCGAAGACGGCAATGGCGATGGAGGAGAATGCGACGAAGCTGTAGCCGAAGATGCGCTTGCGCGAGAAGCAGGCGATGATTTCGGTGACGACCCCCATCGACGGCAGAATCATGATGTAGACGGCGGGATGGGAATAGAACCAGAAGAGATGCTGGAAGAGGAGCGGATCGCCGCCGAGTTTGGGATCGAAGATGCCGAGGTGCAGGGCGCGTTCAGCGGCGACCAGCACGATGGTGACGGCGATGACCGGTGTGCCCAGAAGCTGAATAATGCTGGTCGCGTAGTGCGCCCAGATAAATAGAGGCAGACGCGACCAGGTCATGCCCGGGGCGCGCATGCGATGGATGGTGACTACAAAATTCAGGCCGGTGAGGATGGAGGAGAATCCGGCGACGAAGATCGCGAGTCCGGCTTCGACGATTTTTGTGTTGGTGAAGTTGGTGCTGAAGGGAGCGTAGAAGGTCCAACCCGTGTCTACGCCGCCGGTGAGCATGCAGTGCAGCATCATCACGCCGCCGATGATGTAGAGATACCAGCTCAGCAGGTTGATCCGGGGGAAAGCGAGATCCTTGGCGCCGATCATCATGGGCACGAGGAAGTTGCCGAGCACGGCGGGGATGGAAGGAATCAGGAAGAAGAAAACCATGACCATGCCGTGCATGGTGAAAAGTTTGTTGTAAGTGTCGGCCTGCACGAGGTCGCCCGCGGGAGTGAGCAACTCGAGGCGGATGAGCAGGGCGAAGAAGCCTCCGATAAAGAAGAAGAACGTGATGGAGATGAGATAGAGGAGGGCGATGCGTTTGTGATCAGTGGTGAGCAGCCAGGACCACACTCCGTAGTGCTTGTTCAGGTAATTCTCCCGTTCGGGTTGAGGCATTGGAGTTGGCATCTTATTGCACCTGACTTCCATTTGGTTCGGCGTTTTCCCGGACGTTTTCCGGGATCTGGGGAGCGGCCGTGCTGGCGCTGGTTTTAGCGCCTTCACCGGGCTTGGCCGCTGAAATCGATTTGATGTAGGCGACCAGGGCATTTACCTGTTCTTCGCTGACCAGGCCCTGAAACGTGGGCATGATGGGCTGGAATCCCTTGACCCGCTTGGCGCCCGGGTCGAGGATGCATTCGCGGACGTAATTCTCGTCAGCGGTGACGGTGCGGCCATCTTCGAGTCGGACTGGCTTGCCGAAAACTCCCTGCAGATTGGGGCCGCGGCCTTGCGTGTCGGTACGATGGCAGGTGGAGCAGCCAAGCTCGGCGAAGATCTTCTCGCCTGTAGCCGACAGCGGACCGGTCGAGCCGCCGTTCATCCAGGCTTCGTACTGCGCCGGCTCCATGACCACGATGTCGCCGACCATGCCGGAATGCTGCGTGCCGCAGTACTCCGCACAGAACAGGTGATACGTGCCGGGCTTGGTGGCGCGGAACCATTCGACGGTGTAGCGGCCGGGCAGCACGTCCTGCTTGATGCGAAAGGCCGGTATGTAAAAGCTGTGAATCACATCCTGCGAGGTCATAATCAATTTCACGTCGCGCCCCACGGGGACGTGCAGTTGGTTGATCTCGCGCTGGCCTTCGGCGTGCTCGAGCTTCCACATCCATTGTTTTGCTACGACATAAACTTCTGTAGCGTCGTCCGGTGGGGTGCGTTCTTTGAAATACACGACCGCGCCCCAGGCAAAGATCACCATGAAGACGAGGAATGGAATCGTGCTCCAGGTGATCTCGAGCGGAGTGGAACCTTCGATTTGCTCGGCGCGAACGCCGGGGCGGTAACGAAAGCGGGCGGCGAAGTAGACGAGGCAGACGAAGATGAGCAGGGTCATCATCCCGGTGACGATGAGGAGGAAGATGTAGAGAGCGTCCACGTGGCCCGCCGTCGTGGAGGCTTGTTCCGGCCATAATGGAAAATTATTGAGCATACCTTGTCTTTGTTGCTGTCTTCTTAGCGACCGAAAGATCCAGTCGCCACAGGATAAAAAGAAAAATGCCCATGATAAGAATTGTCGCGGCTGCCGCCAGGCGCAGGATGTTGGCTACCATGGCGCCATACTTTCCGGTCTCCGGATCATAGTGATAGCAATAGAGCAGGACGGCATCGACGGCGTTGCCGATCTTGCCTTGCGAAGCCTCCACCAGTCCCATGCGCAAATCTTTTGGTGGAAAATCCACGCCGTAGAAGTAGCGCGAGATGCGGCCTTGCGGCGTTAGCACCATGATTGCCGTGGCGTGAGCATACTGATTGGTCTTGGCGTCGTATTGATACTGGAAGCCGACAGCTTTGGTTAGCGCGTTAATCGAATCTGCCTGGCCGGTTAGAAAATGCCAGCCCGCAGCGGCGTTGGGCCGGCCGTAGCGTCCGATGTAGTCTTTCTTCTTGGCTGCGGCCATCTCGGGCGTCTCGCGCGGATCGAAGCTCACGGTGACGACGTCAAATTCGTTGCCTACATCGAACTTTATCAGGCGCATTGCGCTGGCGAGTCCGGCGAGCGCTTCGCCGCATAGCATGGTGCAGTTGTAATAAACCAGGTTGAGGATCAGGGGCTTGTGGCCGAAGTAGTTCCCGAGCTTCACGGTCTTGCCGGCTTCGTCGCGGAAGGTGAGATCGGGCGGGACCTGCGCGTCGAGGTGTTGTTCGATGCCGACGTTCTCGAGTCTTGGAGGGCGCGTGTTTGCTGGAGGAGACATTACGCCGTTGTTCATCTGCGCCCAGGCGGATGCTGACAGAAGCGCTAGCGCAAACAAAACGCGCGCGGCGGAAATCGAAATGTTCTTCTGACGGCTCACTTCTTGTTACCCTTGTTGGCAGTTCCGGCCTTGCCTGTTTCTGTCTTTGTGGGAGAAGCCTCGCCGGCGGCGCCTTGCGCACGCACTGGAAGTCCTCGCTCAACCAGCAAATCCATGGCGCGATCGATTGGGATGCGTACCGTGCCGGCTTTTTCATCGACCCAGCCGTAGCTGTAAAGTGTTTTCTCCTCTTCGAGATGAATCACATTCAGTTGCCCCCGCTCGTCTTCTTCCAGCTTCGGGTTGGGGAAAGCGCTCTGCGGGTACCCGGGAGCGATGTGGCGTATATCCGCGGGAACGTTGGTAACCAGCGGATTCACCGCGGGCTGCAACGCTTTTTCGCGATGGTCGAGAAATGCGTAGAGGCCTCTCAGACCGACGAGGCAAAGTGCCGTGACCACGACCAGGCCCAGCAAGAAATAGAGAATGCCGGACGCTTGCAGATCCTGGCGCTCGAAGCTGCCCTGCCCGTTCTCGTGTTTGGTTTGATCGCTCATTTCTTGTTGGTCATCTTGTTAGTCATCTTTCGTTACCCATGCGTTTCATGCGCCGGCTGCAGAACTTCGTGGGCATCGGTGTCGTAGGCCGGCAGAAGCGGCAGCGCAGCCAGGTTGCGGAAGAAATACCAAAGCCAGAATCCGCCGATGGCGATAGGCACGACCACGTCGGCCAGGGTCAGGGCGATGGTCTTCGAGAAATTCGGTTCGATGATCCAGAACAGATCGAGGTAACGCATCAGGATCAGCCAGACTGCGAGCCACGCCAGCCGGCGAATGTCGCGCTTGAAGGGACGCGAGAGCAAAAGCGCAAAAGGGATCACGAAGTGGAACAGCACCAG
>Ga0209415_10015334_pt1 | contig 12425 bp, 13 predicted proteins | sample PeaSoiSIISIP2007_FD_187696 | JGI IMG/M metagenome (GOLD analysis project Ga0209415, IMG submission 187696) | Peat soil microbial communities from Weissenstadt, Germany - SII-SIP-2007 (SPAdes) (version 2) | ecosystem: Environmental > Terrestrial > Soil > Wetlands > Peat | place: Germany... | reverse complement strand
ATCGGCTCCTCGCTGGAATCCCGCGGCTCCTCGACGCGGCCTGCGGGCTCCTGAGCGTGAGCTCCCGGCTCCTGCGCGGGGTTCTGGTTCTCCGGGGGGCTGCTCATCGGTGCGGGTGAGCCAGGCGCGCCGGCGCGCGCTCGACGCGGAGTTGATGATGGCTACGAGCGCTGGCCGGCTCGAGCGCCCAGACCGTCGCGGTGCCGAGCGTGGCCATGCCGGCGCCGGCGAGCGTCACGGCAGCGGCGCGCTGGATCGCCGCTCGCGGGCGCCTGCGCAGCGCATTGAACTGGGTTGCAACGCGCACCGGCGAGCCGAAGCGCTCGACGGCGCGGAGCGCGGCGAGGTGGGGGTCGACCCCGTGCAGGGGGTCGGCGGCGGCGGATTCGAGCAGGTGGGCGCGGACCTCGGCAATGATCCGGCTCCGGCGGTTTCGGCGTAGCAGCGCGGCGAGCTCCTCCAGGTAGTCGGCGATCGGGTTCACAGCTGCCCCTGGGAGGCGGCGGGGGCGAACACGGCGTCGACGGCGCTGCGGAACGCGCGCCAGCTGGCGACGCGCTCGCGGACAGCTTCGACGCCGCTGTGGGAGAGCGCGTAGACGCGGCGGCGGCGGCCGGAGACGACGTCCCAGTTGCTCGACAGCAGGCCCGCCTCCTCGAGGCGGTGCAGCGCCGGGTAGATCGTGCCCTCGGCGAGGTCGAACTCGCCCTCGCTGCGGCGGCTGATCTCCTCGACGATCGCGTATCCGTGTAGCGGACCAGACTTCAGGATCGCCAGCAGCATCCCGTCGAGGTGTCCCTGCAGCTCAGTGCTGGCCATAAGTAGACAGTCTATACATAGTTCGTCTTCGTGTCAAACGGCCTCCGCTGCGCGCGACTCCAATGCGCTCAGCACGACCAACAGGGGGAGTGGCTCCCGGATGTCCCGCGCCACCTACCCCTCGCGGGCGTCAACCCGCGCGACTGAGCGCCTCGAGCTCGCCGGGGCTGAGCTCGAGCTCGGTGAACGCCAGCAGCTCCTCGAGCTGCTCGACGTTGCGCGCGGAGGCGATCGGGGCGGTCACGGTCGGCTGCGCGAGCAGCCAGGCGAGCGCGACCGCCGACTGGCTGGTCGCGTGCGCCGCGGCGACCTCATCGAGCACCGCCAAGATCGCGAGGCCGCGCTCGTCGAGCAGCGCGGCCACGCTCTGCGCGCGCGGGCTGTCGACGGCGCCGTCGCCGAGGCGGTACTTGCCGGTCAAGAACCCCGAGGCGAGCGCGTAGTAGGGCACCGCGGCGATCCCGGCGCTCGCGACGAGACTGCGCGGCCCGTGCTCGTACTCGTCGCGCGCGATCAGGTTGTACTCGTTCTGGAGCGCGACGATCGGCGGGAGACCCTCGCTGGACACGACTTCGAGCGCTTCGCGCAGGCGCGACTCGCCGAAGTTGGACAGGCCGATGTGGCCGACGCGGCCGTCGCCGACGAGCTCGCCGAAGGCTCCGAGGGTCTCCTCGAGCGGCGTCTGCGGATCGTCGTGGTGAATGTAGAAGAGGTCGATGCGGTCGCTGCGAAGGCGCCGGAGCGAGCCCTCGGCACCCGCGAGCACGGCCTCGCGCGTCAGGTGCGGGTTGGGGTTGACCTTGGTGGCGACGACCATCGCGTCGCGGTTGCCGCGCGCCGCCATCCAGTTGCCGATGATCGTCTCGGACTCGCCGCCGGAGTTGCCCGGGACCCAGGCCGAGTAGCCGGCGGCGGTGTCGATGAAGTTCCCGCCGGCGGCCGCGTAGGCGTCGAGCACCGCGAAGGAGGCCTCCTCGTCGGCGGTCCAGCCGAACACGTTGCCGCCGAGGCAGAGCGGGAAGACGTCCAGGCCGGAGCTGGAGAGGGCGGGCACGGCGTGGACCCTAACGAAACGCCGCTGCCGGCGTTGCGGCCCTCGCTGGGCTCGCGTGCGACGATGGGGCCATGCACGGCGACGAGCGACGGCGGAGGCGATGAGCGTTCTCGCGCGGGCGCGCTACGCGCTGCTCGACCGCGCGCTGGCCCGCGGGCTGCTGCCCGATCCGGTGCTCGTCGCCGGCTCGCGCCTGGGTGCGCGCGCGCGGATCCGCCGCGAGAGCGCGGGCGGAATCGAGGCCCAGGAGCGCCGTCTCGCCGCGCTCGTCGAGACGATGCGAAGCGGCCCCATCGCCGAGTTGCCGGCGAGCGCGAACGCTCAGCACTACGAGCTGCCCGCCGAGTTCTTCGAGCTCTTCCTGGGGCCGCGGCTGAAGTACTCCTGTGGCCTCTGGCCGCCCGGCGTCGGCGACCTCTCCGCCTCGGAGGACGCGATGCTGACGCTCAGCTGCGAGCGGGCGCAGCTGCAGGACGGCATGAGCGTGCTCGACCTCGGCTGCGGCTGGGGCTCGCTTTCGCTTTGGATCTGCGAGCGCTACCCCGCTGCGCGCGTGACGGCCGTGTCCAACTCGGCCTCCCAGCGGGCCTGGATCGAGGCGCTCGGAGCCCGACGCGGTTACGGCGAGCGCCTCACGGTGATCACCGCCGACGCCAACGCGCTGGCGCTCGAGCAGCGCTTTGACCGCGTGATGTCGATCGAGATGTTCGAGCACATGCGCAACTGGGAGGCGCTGCTCGCGCGCATTGCCGGCTGGCTCGCGCACGATGGGCGCCTGTTCGTGCACGTCTTCTCGCACCGCCGTCTCGCCTACGAGTTCACCGACACCTGGGCCGCCGAGCGTTTCTTCACGGCTGGGCGGATGCCCTCGCACGAGCTCCTGCTGCGCTTTCAACGCGACCTGCGCGTCCGCGAGGGCTGGGCCGTCTCGGGGACGCACTACGCGCGCACGCTGGCCGCCTGGCTGGCGCGGCTCGACGCGTCGGCAGACCGCGCCGAACGCGTCCTGGCCGAGGCGCTCGGCGGCCCGACCGCGGCCGCTCGCGCGCTGGCCGGCTGGCGTCTGTTCCTGCTTTCGACCCGCGAGATGTGGGGCTACCGCGACGGGCAGGAGTGGATGGTCTCGCACTATCTGCTCGAGCCGCGCTAGCGTGCCCGGCTCGAATTCGATTCTCTGACGAGGGGAGGGCGCTGTGGCTCGGTTCGAAGGGCAGACGGTGCTGGTCACGGGCGCATCGCGCGGACTCGGCCTGGCGACGGCCGAGCGCTTCGCCAAGCAGGGGGCGAAGGTGGGACTGGTCGCGCGCGACAGCAACCTGCTCGATGCTGCCGCCGCGCGTATCGGCGCCAACACCAGCGCTGTCGCGGCGGACCTCACCGATCCCGCTGAGTGCGCGCGCGCCGTCGATACGGTCACTGCTGCGCTCGGCCCGATCGACGTGCTCGTCAGCTGCGCCGGCGTGCTCCACCGCGACTTCGTCGAGGACGTCGAGCCCTCCGAGTTCGAGGAGACCTGGAAGCTCCATGTCGGCGCCGCGCTGTGGCTCACCCAGCGAGTGCTGCCCGGCATGCGCGAGCGCCGCCGTGGCTCGATCGTGCTCGTGTCCTCGGAGCTCGGCCTGATCGGCGGGCCCTCCTACGCCTCCTACTGCACCAGCAAGTGGGGCATGGTCGGCCTCGCCGAGGTGCTCTTCCACGAGCTCGCCGGCAGCGGCGTCCACGCCTGCGCGGTCTGCCCCGGCGACGTGCGCACCGACCAGCTCCGCGGCGAGCTGCAGTGGGGGCCGACGGGCGGCAAGCCGCTCGAGAAGGCGATGTCGCCAGAGCGCGCCGCGGCCGCGATCGTCGCGGCCGCCGGCGGCAGCAAGCCGGTCGTGATCGTCGACCGTCCCGACATGCGAATCGTCTTCGGCGTCTTCGGCGGCCCGCGCGGGATCAGCCGAAGGCTCGTCCACGGCGCCTACAAGCCGCTGCTGAAGTCGCGCGGCGGCTAGGGTCGCCGCCGCTTCCCGCGCCCTCCCGGGCGACCAGCGCCGCCGTCACCCTCGCGCGGTAGCGCCGGCGCCGCTACCGCAGCACGCGGTGCTCGATCCGCCCAGACCGGGCGATCAGCACGTCCGCAGTCAAGACAGGCGCGAAGATCCCGTGCCCGACGACGCCGGGGGCGGCGTCCAGGCGGGCGGCGAGCGCGGCGCGGTCCTCGAACGGATCGAGCAAGTCGGCGATGACCCCGCCGTCGGGGCTGGGCGCGACGTCGCGCAGGCTGACCGTCCCCAACTCGGCGATCGTCGCGTCGATGCCGAACGGCAACAGCTCGAGCGGGATCGGCGGCCCGATCCGATCGACCGCCTTGTCGGAGGAGACGATCACGACGAAGCGCGCGGCCGCGGCCGCCACCACCTTCTCGCGCGTGTGGGCGCCGCCGCCGCCCTTGACGATCCAGCCGTCGCCGTCGACCTGATCGGCGCCGTCGATCGCGATGTCGAGGCGCTCGATCCCCGTGAACGGCACGATCTCGAGCCCGAGCTCGCGCCCAACCCGCTCGGTGTGCGGTGAGGTCGCGACGCAGCGGATCGCCAGCCGCCGCTCGGCCAGCGCCGGCAGCAGGTGGGCGACGGTCGAGCCGGTGCCGAGACCGACGAGTTGCCCGTCGGCGACCAGCTGCGCCGCCGCGCGCGCCGCCTCCCGCTTCTCGCTCTCGCGATCGCTCGTCACGCGACAGAGGCTAGATGCTTGGGCGCGCGGGAGCGCGCGCCCGCGCTCCCGGGAGCGTGCTCAGGGCGTTTGGGCGAATGCTTGCAGCGGCGGGTTCCCGTGTGCCGGTTAGTTTTCCCACCAGTGGACGCGCCGATACTCCCCATAAACTCGCTCAACCCTTGACCAGCAGGCCCTACCAGACCGATTCGCAGGGCGATCCCCTCCAGCAGCGCGCTGGCGGGGCTGTGCTCACTGCGCCCTCGTGGGAGGCCCTGCGGGGCTACTCGACGCTGCTGCGCGGTGTTCTCGACGCGCTGCCGTTCGGGGTCGCCGTGCTCGACCGCGGCGGCACGCTGACGATCTGGAACAGCGAGCTCGCCTCGATGCTGCCGGCGCAGCCCACTCGCGGCGGCCACCACGACTTCGCGACGCTCGTGCGCGAGGCCTCCCGGATCGTGGCTGAGCCCGAAGCCTTCGAAGCGCGACTGCAGGAGGCGCTCAACCCGCCGCTCGGCGAGGATGGCGTGCGCGGCTCGCGCGAGTTCGAGGTCGCGCTGCGCGACGGCGGCGCGCTTGTGATCAGCACCAACGAGCTCAGCCGCGGTGACGGCACGATGGTGATCTGCTTCCGCGACGCGACCGGTGAGCTGCGCGCGCGCCGCGAGCTCGAGCATCGCGCGATGCACGACAGGCTCACCGGCCTGCCCAACCGCGAGCTGTTGATGGACCGCCTGACCGTCGCGCTCGCCCGCCTCGGCCGCCAGGGCACCGCGGTCGGCGTCCTCTTCATCGACCTCGACGGCTTCAAGGAGGTCAACGACGTCCACGGCCACCAGGTCGGGGACGAGCTGCTCGTCAACGTCGCCGGACGCCTGCGGCGCGAGGTGCGCGACGGGGACACGGTCGCCCGCTACGGCGGCGATGAGTTCGTCGTGCTCTGCGAAGACCTCCAGCGGATCGAGGCGGCGGAGCCGCTCGCGCAGCGGCTCGCCGACGCCGTCGCCCAGCCGGTCAGCACCGGCGAGCGGCTGCTCGTCGTGCAGGCGAGCATCGGCGTCGTCGTCGAGCAGAACCCCTCCACCAGCGCCGAGGCGCTGGTCAAGCGCGCTGACGCCGAGATGTACCGCGTCAAGCACCGCCCGCGCTAGAGCGCGGGCCGCCTGCGCAGCACTTCGAGCGCGGCGTCGACGCGTCCGCGTTCCTGCTCGAGCGCCCGGGCCTGCTCGCGCAGGGCGGCGATCGACTGCTCGATCCGCTCGGTCTCGACCGCGAGCGCCGCGAGCGCGTCGTGGTAGCGGGCAAGCGCGGCGTCGGCCTCGCCGATCGCGGCGTCGGCGCGCTGGCGGATTGCGGCGGCCTCGCGCTCGGCGCCGGCGCGGATCTCGGCCGCGGCGAGCTCGGCTGTCTCGATCACCGCCGTGAGCAGGCGGCAGCTGAGCGCGGCGAATGCCTCGGCGGCGGTGGTGGCGGCGGCATGCTGCGACGGTTGCTCCTCGCTCGCCACGAGCGCCGCTGCATCCGAGCGCGCGGGCTCCTCGTCCGCCACGGTCGCCACTGCATCCGAGCGGTTGGACGCCGCGCCCGCCGCGCTCCCCGCCGCATCCAGCCGCTCGCCCGCGCCGCGGCCGCGAGCCCCCATCGCCGGCGGATCGCCGAGCGCCGGACGGCTGCCGTTGGCGAGCGCTCGCACCTGCTCGGCGAGCTCAGCGACCTTGGCGCGCAGCTGATCGGGCGACAGCTCCCGCGCGAGCGTCGTGTCCGGCTCGGGCGCGCCGGCCGGGAGTTCCTGCTCGGGGGGTGATCCGGGCGTCGTCATTGTCCGTCGTGGTATCGGCGCGCCGGCCCGGACTGTGAGCGTGCGGGCCGCGTATTCTTGAGTCTGACACGGAAGGTCCGGCCCTTCAGCTTTGCAGTCCCGACGCCGACAGGGGGAACAGTGCCAAAGGATGACAAATCCCCAGCCGATGGCCACCGGTTGACCGCGGAGGAGGTTGGCGCGCGCGTGGGGGCGATCCTCAGCGACGCCGAGCGCGAGGCGCGCGAGATCATCGCCGCGGCGCGGCTCGAGGGCGTCGACGCGAGCCTGCCGCATACCGGCGCCACGCTCGAGGACTTCACCCACGCGCTCGAGCGCCTGAGCGCGCGCTTCGACGCCTTCGAGCTGGCCACCGCTGCGCAGATCGAGGACCTCGGGCGCCAGCTGAGTGGCGCGCTTGCCAGCGTCGCGGTGGCGCCGCCCGGGCCCGAGGGCGCGCCGCCCGGGTTCGACGCCGCGGCTCCGCGCCCGCCCTCGCAGCTCCCCTCCGCCGCGGAGCCGGACTCGCCCGAGATCGCCGCCGCGCGTGTGCGCGCGATCGACCTCGCGCTCGCGGGGTATTCGCGCGAGGTGATCGCCGACGAGCTTGCGAGCTCGCTCGAGCGCGCCGACGTCGACGCTCTGCTCGCCGACGTGCTCGTCAGCTAGCGTCCCAGGCGGCTGTTAGGCTGTGCCGCGGTGAGCACCGCCGCGACCCCGACGTTCGACGCGCAGCGCCAGCGCGAGATCCTCGAGGAGCTCGACCGCTCCGGCTACGTCCACATCCCCGGTGTGCTCTCGCCCGAGGAGGTCGCGAGCATCCGCGAGGTCGTCGAGGAGATCGCCAAGGACAACTACAACGAGCAGGGCTTCGTACACGCCCTCGGCGCCGCCTACCGCCACCCCGCGCTGATGGACCTCGCCGTCGACACGCGCTTGATCGGCGTGCTCGCGGGCGCGCTGACGCCGAACCTCCACATCTACCACTCCCACATCGACGTCCACCCGCCCGAGCAGGACAACCCCACCGCCTGGCGCTGGCATGAGGACGGCGGCCGCCAGACCGCCGATCTCGACTACCGCGCGCGGCTGTCGGCGAAGCTGGGCTGGTGGCTGAGCGACTGCGACGAGCCCGGCTACGGCAACCTGATGGTGATCCCGGGCAGCCACCGCTGGACCGAGCCGCTGCCGCGCACGCCCGGCGAGATCCCGGAGGGGGCGATCGAGGTCCTCGCCAAGGCGGGCGACGTGACGCTGTTCGAGCGGCGGATCTGGCACGGGCGCAGCACCAATCTCTCCGACCGCACGCGCATGGTCGTCTTCTTCGGCTACGCGCCGCGCTGGATCGTCCAGCGCGAGTTCCCGAGTGCCGAGCAGCTCGAGGAGGCGATCGGCGACCCGCTGCGCCGCCAGCTGATCGGCGCGCCCGACTGGGACTCCTGCCACGTCGGGCGGGCGGAGCTGCCGCTGACGCAGTTCCTCGCCGCGGCCTAGCTGTCCGCGCCGGATTGAACCGATGGGTGCATGCACCCATCGGCGGGCTGGTGCATGCACCAGCCCGCGGTCGGCGCATGCGCCGACCGAACGGCAACCCCTAAACGCGGGTTGAGGCGAGCGCGGCGCCTTCGCTGAGCGCCTCGAGCTTGGCCCAGGCGATCTGCGGGTGGACGCGTCCGCCGAGGCCGCAGTCGGTGCCGGCGATCACGCGCTCGGGCCCGACGGCGCGGGCGAAGCGCTCGATCCGCTGGGCCACCAGCTCCGGGTGCTCGATCACGTTGGTGGCGTGGCTGACGACGCCCGGCATGATGACCTTGCCGTCGGGCAGCTTGATGTCCTGCCAGATCGTCCACTCGTGCTCGTGGCGGGCGTTGGCGGCCTCGAAGGAGTAGGTGCCGGCGTTGACTTCGAGCATCAGCTCGACGATGTCCGCCATCGGGATGTCGGTCGAGTGGGGGCCGTGCCAGCTGCCCCAGCAGAGGTGGAAGCGGATGCGCTCCGGCGGCAGGCCGGCGATCGCGTGGTTGAGCGCCTCGATGCGGGGGCGCGTGAAGCGGATGTAGGCCTCCACGGACGGCTCCGGCACGATCTGGTCCCAGTTGTCGGCGATCACCGGGTCGTCGATCTGGAGCATCAGCCCGGCATCGACGATCGCCTTGTACTCCTCGCGCATCGCGTCGGCGCAGGCGTAGAGCGCCTCCTCCTCGCTGGCGTAGTGCTCGTCGGGCAGGCGGGCGCAGCTCGCTGGGCCGACCGAGTTGAGGAAGCCGTCCTGCAGGCCCGCCGCCTCGAGCGCCGCCTTCATGTCCGCGATGTCGAGCGCGAGCGCGTCGTGGCCGGTGTAGGTGACCGGCCCGCGGATGATCGGCGTGTGCTGGAACATCTCGCCCTCCGGCAACGCCACGCCGGCCTGGGGGTCGCCGTAGGCCTCGCTGAAGCGCGTCCAGTCGCGGCGCGCGCCGAACGGCGCGAGCGTGATCTCGCCGGCGGGCGCGCGGTGCGTCAACGTCGCCTGGCGCATGCCGAACTCGGCCAGCTCGACGCCGCCGAGGCGGGCGAACACGTACGTGAGCCACATGCCGAAGTCGTATTCACGGCGCATCGAGTGGCCGAATTCGCCGTCGTTGACGAGGTCGACGCCGGCGTCGCGCTGGCGGGCGACGACGTCGGTGACCGACTGCGCGAGCGCCCGCTCGTAGTCGTCGTCGATCGAGCCGTCGAGGCGGTCGCGCTGCGCGTTGAGCTCGATCAGGCTTTGGGGGCGCGGCAGGCTGCCGGCATGGCTGGTCAGGATCCGCGTTGCCATCTCGCCCCGTCTCAGCCCCAGAGCCGTTTGGTTGCGATTGCGGCGCCGCGGCTGAGCGCGTCGAGCTTGGCCCAGGCGATCTGGGGGTGGACGCGGCCGCCGAGGCCGCAGTCGGTCGAGGCGACCACGTTCTCGCGCCCGACGATCTCGGCGTAGCGAACGATCCGATCGGCGACCAGCTCGGGGTGTTCGATCACGTTGGTGGCGTGGCTGACGACGCCCGGGAGCAGGACCTTGCCCTCGGGCAGCTTGACGTCCCGCCAGACCCGCCATTCGTGCTCGTGGCGGACGTTGGCGGCCTCGAAGGAGTAGGCGCCGGCGTTGACTTCGAGCATCAGCTCGACGATGTCTGCCATCGGGATGTCGGTCACGTGGGGCCCGTGCCAGCTGCCCCAGCAGAGGTGGAAGCGGATGCGCTCGGGCGGCAGGCCGGCGATCGCGTGGTTGAGCGCTTCGATCCGCACGCGCGTGAAGCGCTGATAGGCCTCGACCGAGGGCTCCGGGACGATCTGGTCCCAGTTCTCGGCGATCGCCGGGTCGTCGAGCTGGAGGATCAGCCCCGCGTCGATGATCGCCTTGTACTCCTCGCGCAGCGCATCCGCGCAGGCGTAGAGCATCTCCTCGTCGGAGTCGTAGAACTCGTTGCCGAAACGCGCGCTCGCGGGGGCCAGGGCGTTGACGAAGCCCTCCTCGAGGCCGGCGCCCGCAAGCGCCGCCTTTACGTTGGCGATGTCGCGCGCGAGCAGATCGTGGCCGCGGTAGACGATCGGGCCGCGGCACATCGGGAGCGGGCGGCGGTTCTCCACCGCGGGCAGGGAGGCGCCCGAGCCGGGGTCGCCGTAGGTCTCGCTGAAGAGGTTCCAGTCGCGGCGCTCGGCGAAGGTCGCGAGCGTGACCTCGCCGCTGGCGGTGCCCGTTCGCGGCGGCGGCGGCTGCGCACTCCACAGCGGCGCCTCGACCATCTCGAGCCCGTCAAGGCGCGACCAGGCGTAGGTCCACCAGGGGCCGTAGTCGTAGGCGGAGGCCATCGCGTGGCCGAACTCGCCGTCGTTGACGAGGTCGATGCCGGTCTCCTTCTGGCGCGCGACGACCTCGGCTACCGCGCTCGCGAGCTGCTCGCGGTAGGCGTCCTCCTCGCCGGGCTCCCCGCCCGCGCGCCGCGCGTTGGCGGCGATCAGCGCCGGGGGTCGCGGCAGACTGCCGACGTGGGTGGTGAGGATGCGCTCGGAGCTGCCCGGCATGCAGTGCAGGCTAACGCGCCGACGGACGGCCCGGCCTCAGGCGGCGTGGGCTGCCGCAGCCGCGGTGTCGTCGCTCGACATCAGCGCCCGCGCGGAGCCGTCATCGGCTGCGCCCGTCCCTACGGACCGGCTGCCAGCCCGCCGCGGCGCCTGACCGCGGGGCCGCGTCGCGGGCTTGTCGTACGCTTTCGCACATCGAGCTCCGACGTTCCAAGGCCCCCCGACTAGCGCTCGCCGCCACGCTTGCGCTCCTGCTCGCCTGCGCGTGCGCGCTGCTCGCGCGGCCCGCGTTGGCCGGCTCGAGCGCCTGCATCGCCTCCACGCGCGGGGTGATTGGCGACGTGGACGCGCAGGTGCTGAGGAACATTTACGCCAACGAGCTCGCGGGCCAGGAGGTGAGCGACGACGTCACGCAGATCACGAGCTCGGCGCCGCTGATCGCGGCCGTCAGCGCCGACGACCGCTCGGCGACGTTCAACGCGGTGCAGGCGCTCGTCTACCACCCGGCCTGGCACATCGTGCGCCTGCGCGTGCTCGACGCCGGCGGGCGCCTGCTCGCGGACTTCGGCGGGCCCGACGTGATTGCGCCGGTCTCGGGCGTCCTGCACAGTCAGGGGGGCGCCGTGATCGGCAGCTTCGTGATGTCGGTGCAGGACGACGTCGGCGTCACGAAGCTTGAGTACCGCTTCGTCGGCGACCCGATCGGCATCTACTACGGCGGCCGCATGGTCGCGCAGATCGGCCCGGTGAGGTTCCCGCCGCGCACGCCGCCGCCGGGCCCGCTCTTCATCTACGGCAAGGTCCAGTACCGTCCGACCCCGCTCACCCTCAACGCGTTCCCGGACGGGACCCTGACCGCGGTGATCCTCGTGCCGCCGCCGAGCAAGGCACAGGTCGCCGCCTCGTGTGCGAGCGACCGCGCGAACGAGTTCGGCCGAGTCGCCGCGAACCTGACGAACCTGCTCGGGCCGATCGCCGAGCACTACCACGGCTACTCCTACTGGGTCCACATCTACACCGGGGCCGACGTGTTCGTGCTCGGGTCGAACGGCACGCAGCTCGCGGCCAGCGACGGCGGCATCGCCCCGGCGAACCCGCCGCAGAGCGGAACCGTCAGCTACCAGGGGCGCTCGTGGCTCGTCTTCTCCTTCGAGCCGCAGCCGCCGGCGCGCGTCTACCTGTTCGCGCCGCCGAGCTAGTGCCCGGCACGGCCAAGCGCACGGGCGACGTGCTGCACGGGTAGCCATTGCAGTCGCTCGGGCCCGAGCGGACGCCGAGCTCGCCGAACCAGTTCGAGCCCCAGCACTCGACCGTGCCGGTGCGAAGCAGCGCGCAGGTATGGTCGCCCCCCGCGGCGACCACGGCGACCCCCTGGATCGAACTCGGCGCCCGCGGCGACTTCGCACACTGCACCAGCTGCCAGTAGCAGATCTGCGGGCCGGCGCTCGGGAGCGCGAGCTGGCCGTAGGTGTTGTATCCCCAGCACGCGAGCGTTCCGCCGGCCTGCAATGCGCAGGTGTGATCGCCCCCGGCAGACAGTGCGACCGCGCCGCTCACCCCGGCCGCGGCGGCGGGCTTGGTGGAGCACCAGCCGCCGCCGCCGCCGCGGCCGCAGAGCTGCGGTCCGCTGCTCGTGCCGACGCCGAGCTCGCCGGCGAAGTTGTAGCCCCAGCAGCTGACCGTGCCGGCCGCCAGCAGCGCGCAGGCGTGGTCGGCGCCGGCGGCGAGCTGGGTCGCGCCGGCGATGCCGCCGACGGCGACGGGGTCGGTCGAACAGGCCTCACCGCCGCAGCTCTGCGGTCCGAAGCTGGAGCCCTCGCCCAGCTGGCCGTAGCCGTTTGCCCCCCAGCACGAGACGCTGCCGCCGCGCAGCAGCGCGCAGGTCTGGCTGCCGCCGGCGCTGACCGCGGTGGCGGCCGTGATGCCGTGGACGGGTACGGGCGTGGTCGCGCACGGTTGGCCGTTGCAGCGCTGCGGGCCGGTGGCGGTGCCGTCGCCGAGCTGGCCGTCGCCGTT
>Ga0209415_10015332_pt1 | contig 12425 bp, 13 predicted proteins | sample PeaSoiSIISIP2007_FD_187696 | JGI IMG/M metagenome (GOLD analysis project Ga0209415, IMG submission 187696) | Peat soil microbial communities from Weissenstadt, Germany - SII-SIP-2007 (SPAdes) (version 2) | ecosystem: Environmental > Terrestrial > Soil > Wetlands > Peat | place: Germany... | reverse complement strand
TCCGTCGAAAAGCCCAGAGGCCCTAACTTGTCCTGGACATCGGCCAGGAGCTCCGGAATCGGTAGAGCGTTCTCCGCGCCGATCAACTGGCCGGATTCGTATCTCGCTTCGCCTTCGGGAGTCAACGGCGTCGGATTGGCGCTACATCGCAAGCTAATTACGCAAGCGACTCGGGATGCCGCTCTTGCCGCATTGGACGATGATTTCGCGCAAGGTCGGTATGCGCACGCGGACATGCTATGGCGCGCCACGCTAAAACGAGCCGATGAACTCAGCAGACTTTACACCTCAAGTTTGGGGTGCCGAACGCTCGACATACTTCATGTGGCAAGCGCGCTCGAGCTGCAGTTGCCGTATTTCGTGAGCTTCGATCTGCGCCAGCAAAAGCTCGCGCAAGCGGTATCGCTGAAACTGATCGTTCCAGCATGATAGAAGCGGACGCCTATACCCTGCCGTAGTATAGTAATCGCATAGGAGACTTCGGCCATGGGTCACGTTGCGAAAGAAAAGGTCAAATTACTCAACCGCCTCAAGCGATTGCGCGGGCAGATCGAGGCGATAGAGCGCGCAGTCGAGGCCGACGATGAGTGCGCCGACGTGCTGCAACAGGCCACCGCGAGCCGCGGCGCGCTCGACGGCTTCATCGCGGAAGTCATCGAAGATCATATTCGCGAACACATGGTCGACCCGCAAGCCGGGCGCGAGGCGCCGCAGGTGCTCGCGGCCGAACAGCTCATCGAGATCGTTCACCAATATTTAAAGAGGTAGAGCCCGTTGCTCAGCGCGCGCGTCAATCCGTCGAACCAGCGATACAGGAAATCTTGCGGAGCTCGTGATGGCACGTGACCACGACCATGACCACGACCACGACCATGACCATGACCATGACCATGACCATGAGCATGACCATGAGCATGAGCATGAGCATGAGCTCGAGCGTGCGCTCGAGCATGGGCATGGGCACGACCACGAACATGCGCCCGGCGATGAGCACGGTCACGGCCATGATCATGCGCATCACGGAGGCCATCACGGCCATTCTCACGGGCCGCCGAGCAGTCAAGCGAAGCTATTCTGGGCACTGCTGTTCACCGGCGGCTGCATGGTCGTCGAGGCGATCGGCGGCGTCATTGCGGGCTCCTTGGCCCTGTTGGCCGATGCGGCGCATATGCTGACCGACACCGCTTCGCTGGGATTGAGCTACGCGGCGATGCGCGTCGCGCTGCGGCCGGCGACGACCAAGCTCAGCTACGGACATCATCGCTGGCAAGTGCTCGCGGCATTCGTCAACGGCATCGCGCTGATCGCGCTCGCGTTGTGGATCTTGATCGAGGCGGGCATCCGGCTTTTCTCCAATATTCACGTCGACGGTGGCTTGGTCGCCGGGATTGCGGTGCTGGGCTTGATCGCGAACCTCGGCGCTTTTGCGGTGTTGTCGCGCGGTGAGTCGAATCTCAATGTCCGGGGCGCGCTCGCACACGTGATCGGCGATATGCTGGGCAGCGGCGCCGCATTGATCGCCGGATTGGTCATTTTGGCGACCGCCTGGATGCCGATCGACCCGCTGCTGTCCGCGGTCGTTGCCGCGCTCATGATCCGTAGCGGCACGCGCATTGCGCGCGAGTCTGCGCACATCTTGTTGGAAGGCACGCCCGCCGGACTCGATCCGGACAAGGTCGAGCGCGCGCTGCGCGCGGTGATTCCGCAGCTCGACGGCATCCATCATTTGCATTCATGGTCGCTGACCGATGAGCGGCCGATGGTGACGCTGCACGCGACGCTCAAACAGGGAGCGGACTCGGATCGGTGCATCAAGGACATCACGCTGGAGCTGGAGCGAGCGTTCAACGTCAGCCACGCGACGATTCAAATCGAGTATCAACACTGTGACGGCCCCGTGCATTGACGCAGGCATGCGCGATCGCGCGCCGGCATCAACAGAGTACCGGGTACCCCAATTCTTCGGCTCGGCGCTCAAGATCGAGCACTTCCCGAAAACCTTCATCGATCTCGAAGTCGAAACCGGCGAGTAGCAAGCGCGCGCAATGCTCCTTGAGCCGCTGATCGGCGAGCACGGCGCTGAGCGCGCTGACGAGCGCCTGGCGCGTCCGCTCATTGACTGCGCGCGAGCTGATCAGCGGCAGGCTAGGGCTCGCGGGTGTCCAGTCCAGAATCCGCAGCTGCGCGATGAGCGCAGGATCGCAGCGATTCAAATGCGCATAGCTGACGCAATCGAGCGCCGCGACATCGCCGCGCCCGTCGGCGACCATTCTTGCGCTATTCCAATGCGAGCCGCTCGGCGTCACCGAGTCGAAAAAGCGCCCCCCGCCGGCGATTGTCGCAATCGCCGCACGCAGCAAATTCATGCCGCTGTTGGACGTCGGCTCGTTGATGACACAGCGCCGATTGCGGAGGTCGGCGAGCGAGGCGGCGGCATCACCCCGGCGCACGACGATGGCGCTGCGGTAGCGGGGGCCGTCGCAGCCCGGCGCGCTGTAGCGCGGCGTCGCCAGCGGCCGCACGTGGGTGTGAAAGGACTTCGCGAGCGGATATTCGCAGGCCTGACCCAGCAGCAGGCGAGGGTGCCGCCAGGAGTCGGTACCCCTGAGCTCACGGTTCAAGTGCCGCGGTACATCGGCGATGCCGGCGGCGCTCAAGCGTTCGGCGACCGCAAGCCACCACGCATCGTACGCCGCCGTCAGATCCGGAAAGTCGTACATCGGCAAGGCCGCGATCCACTGGGTACTCATAGGCTGAGCGCAAGTATACGCGGCCGCGATCGCAGGAAGGCTTGACGCGCCAGGCAGCAATCGACAACATCGGGCATGCCTCGAATGATGCGAACCCTGGGCTTGGCGGCGATACTGGTGCTTTGCGCCAACGCTGCGGCCTCGGCCGCGGTCGTCGTCTCCTCGAAGCTTTCGAGTGAGTCGGCGATCATCGGCGAGATGTTGCGTCTGCTGCTCAACGCCAACGGCATCCAGACGGTCGATCGCATGACGCTCGCGGGAACACCGATCATGCGCCGTGCGATCATTGCCGGGGAAATCGACTTGTACGTCGAATACACCGGGAATGCGGCGTTCTTCTTCAATCTGGCCTCGGACCCGGCGTGGAAGGACTTGGACCAAGGGTATCAATTGGGGTCGCGGCTCGATTACCAGGCGCACAAGATTGTCTGGCTCACGCCCGCGAACGCGAGCAACGCCTGGGCGCTCGCGGTGCGCGAGGACGTCGCCAAGCCGAATGGCTTGAACACCATGAGCGATTTCGGACGGTGGGTCTCGGGAGGTGCCGCGCTCGTGCTCGCATGCTCGGCGGAGTTCGCGAATTCCTCGACGCTGCGATCGCTCGAGAAAACCTACGGATTCACGCTGCGGCCCGACCAACTGATCGTGCTTGCGGGCGGAGATACGTCGGCAACGATCCGCGCGGCAGCCGAGCAAACCAACGGCACCAATACGGCCATGGTCTACACGACCGACGGCGCGATCGTTGAGGCGCACTTGCGCATTCTCGATGATGACCGGCACGATCAGCCCGTCTATGCGCCGGTACCGATCATTCGTGAGTCGGTGCTGCGGGCCAATCCGAGAATCGCCGAGATCATCAGGCCGCTGATGCAAAGCTTTACGCAGGCCAAGCTGCAGAGGCTCAACGAGCGCGTGCAGATGGACGGGGAGGCGCCGAATGCGGTGGCCGAGGATTACTTGAAGGCCGCGGGTCTGCTCGGCTCGCGTTAAAATTGCACCATTCCATGAACCCCGAATTGCCGCGCCGACCTCGTATCGACCGCTTGAGCGCGCTGCTCGGACTCGCCGTCATCGGCTCACTCGCGTTCCTGCCGTTTGTCGTCATCAAGACCAGTCGAATCGCATCCGGCGAGTCGCGGCTGCTGATCGATGCGATGCCGACAGGATGGGCATTGGCGATGGCGGCGATACTCGCCGCGGCCGCTGCGACCGCGACTTTCGCCGCGAGTGTGCGTGCCCGGCTTTGCGCCGCGCTCGGCGGGCTTGCGCTGAGCGCATTCGCGGTCGGTCGGGTCGCCGAAGCGCTGACGCCGGTGGGCAACCGCATCGTGCGTATCTCGCCGGGCTTCGGCTTCTGGGTGCTGCTGCTCGCATTTGGGCTCATCGCGACCAACGCGTTGACGCGCTTTCGCTTGCGCCCCGGCATGCGCGTGCTGTGTCTTGCGGTCACTGCGGCGGTGCTGTATGCGGCGTTTGCAGCCGGCGCGTTTGATGCGCTCTCGATCATGCGCGAATACGCCGTCAATGCCGATCGATTCGCTCGCGAGGCGCGCCAGCACGTGCTGCTCGTGCTGGGATCGCTCGCGCCGGCGGTGCTGATCGGAGTGCCGATCGGCATTCTCTGTCATCGGGTGCCGAAGGTACGCGGCGCCATTTTGCAAACGCTCAATCTCATACAGACGATTCCGTCGATCGCGCTGTTCGGCATCCTCATGGTGCCGCTGGCGGCGCTGGCTGCGGCGTTCCCGTGGGTCGGCGAGCTCGGGGTGCACGGCATCGGCGCGGCGCCGGCGGTCATCGCGCTGTTTCTGTACGCGCTGCTGCCGGTCGTTGCCAACACCAGCGTGGGCCTGGGCCGCGTCTCGCCGGCGACCGTCGACGCGGCGCGCGGCATGGGCATGACGAGCGGGCAGGTGCTCTGGCAGATCGAGTTCGCGCTCGCGCTGCCGGTCATCTTGACGGGCATCCGCATCGTGCTCGTCCAGAACATCGGACTCGTGACGATCGCCGCGTTGATCGGCGGCGGCGGGTTCGGCACGTTTGTGTTTCAGGGGATCGGCCAGACGGCCATCGATCTCGTGCTGCTCGGCGCGATCCCCACCGTCGCGCTGGCCTTTTCCTGCGCCGTCGCACTAGACGCGCTCGTCGAGACCATGAACCGGAGTCCGCCATGATCGAAATCGAGTCGCTGACCAAACGCTATGGGCCGACGACCGTCGTCGATGGGGTATCGATGTCGATCGCGCGCGGCTCGATCACGGTCATCGTGGGCACCTCGGGCTCCGGCAAGTCGACGCTGCTGCGCATGATCAACAAGCTCATCGAACCGACCAGCGGGCGGGTCTTGATCGATGGCCGCGATACGGCGAGCACTCCGGCGCATCTGCTGAGGCGCAAGATCGGCTATGTGATCCAGGGTCACGGTCTGTTCCCGCACCGCAGCGTCGCCGAGAATATCGCGACGGTGCCGCGGTTGCTCGGCTGGGACGCCGCGCGCATTCGGGCGCGCGTCGATGAGTTGCTGCAGATCTTCCAACTCGACCCGCGCGAGTGTGCCGCCAAGTTCCCCTACCAGTTGTCCGGCGGTCAGCAGCAGCGGGTGGGGGTGGCGCGTGCGTTGGCGGCGGGGCCCGCCGTGTTGCTGATGGACGAGCCCTTCGGGGCGCTCGATCCCATCATCCGCACCAAAGCCCAAGACGATCTGCTCGATATCCAGAGACGCTTCGGCACGACGGTCGTGCTCGTGACCCATGACATGGATGAGGCGTTCCGGCTCGGGGAGCGGGTCGCCGTCATGAGCCAGGGTCGAATGCTGCAATACGACACCCCGACGGTGCTGCTGACACATCCGATCGATCCCTTTGTCTCGCGCCTAACGGGTAGCAGCGACCGCGCGTTGCGGCTGCTGTCGCTGATCAAGGCCGGCGAGGCCTGCGAGCCCGGCAGCGCGGAAGGTCCGCCGGTGCGCGCCGATCAGTCCTTGTGTGATGTCCTGTCCGATCTGCTGTGGCGCGGCGCATCGAGCGTTCCGGTACTCAAATCCGACGGATCGCCGGCCGGTCGCCTGACGATCGGCGGCATTCTCGCGCGCGGCAAGCCCGTTTGATGACCACGCTGGCCCGTGCGCTGCGGATTGCGGCCTTCGCGCTGCTCGCTGCGTTCCTGGTATTCCCGCAACGCTTCGCGCCGCTGTTCGCGCCGCTGACGGAGTATGGTGCGCCGCCGATTTACGACCAGGGCAGCCTCCTGGAACTCGCGCTGGCGCAACTCGGGACCGTGTTCCTCGCGGCGGCGGCAAGCACGATGCTTGCGGTCGCGCTCGCGATATTCGTGACCCGACGCAGCGGCGCCGAATTTCTGCCGCTATCGCGCACGCTCGTCAACTTCGGCCAGACGTTTCCGCCGGTCGCGATGCTCGCGATCGCGGTTCCGCTCGTGGGTTTCGGCCTGACCCCGACGCTGATCGCGCTGTTCGCCTATGGCTTGCTGCCGATATTCGAGAATACGATCAGCGGGCTGCAGTCCTGCCCGCCGTCGGTGCTCGAAGCGGCGGACGGCATGGGCATGAGCGCTGGGCAGCGCCTTTGGGGCGTGGAGCTGCCGCTGGCGCTGCCGCTGATGCTCGAGGGGATCCGATTATCAATCGTAATCAGTGTCGGCACCGCGACATTGGGCTCCACGGTTGCCGCCAAGGGCCTCGGCGAAGTCATTATTGCCGGCTTATTGTCGAATAATACGGCGTTCATCCTCCAAGGCGGTCTCGTCACCGGACTCATGGCCATGCTACTGTATGATGCGATGGCCGCGGTCGAGCGGCGGCTGCTTAAGTTTGTGCATGTCGCATAAGTCCCTGCGGCCTTGTGATGAAAGTCGTGCAAAATCGTGTGAAATGTCGGTACGCTGAACGTCGTTTATGTCTGCCATTATTCGCGAGCACAATGCGCCGGCTGCACCGGCGGCATCCCGGAAACAGACCGTTGCGGTCGAGGTCCCCAGCTTGTTCTTGATTGTTCTCGCGTACGGCGCCTGGCTTGCCGTTACGGCGATGTATGGCCGATGGCCCTTGTGGCTCGTCGCGCCGCTCGCCGCCGTGATCGTCACGTTGCACAGTTCATTGCAGCACGAGTTCATCCACGGTCATCCGACGCGCTGGCAGGCGGTCAACCGGCTGCTCGGCATCGTGCCGCTGGCGTTGTGGCTGCCGTTTGATCGCTACCGAGAGACGCATCTCGCGCATCACATCAACGAACATCTGACGGATCCGCACGACGATCCGGAGACCTACTATTGGAGCGCCGAGGACTGGGCCCGCTTAACTCCGCCCGGCCGTGCAGCCGTGCGGATTCAGCAGACGCTGCTCGGGCGCATGGTGCTGGGCTCGTTCTGGCGCATCCTGCATTTTCTGCGCGGAGAATGCCGGGCCGTGCTGCGCAACGATGCGCGCGTGCGCGCCAGTTGGGCCGAGCATGTGCTCTGGTGCATCCCGGTGCTGCTGTGGGTCAAGCTCGCCTGCGGCATGCCGATCTGGATCTACGTGGTGGCGATCGTGATCCCTTCGAACGGCATTCTGTTGATCCGCTCGTTCGCGGAACATCGTGCGCGCGCAGCGGTGCGTGAGCGCACGGCGATCGTCGAAGACTCGTGGATCTTGGGGCCGCTGTTCCTGTTCAATAATTTGCACGCGCTCCATCACGACGAGCCGCATATCCCCTGGTACGCCTACAACGATCGCTATCGCGTGAGGCGCAGCGAACTGGTCGCGGCCAACGGCGGCTTGGTCTACGCGACTTACTTCGAAGTTGCGCGCCGCTACTTGTTGCGGCCGCACGATGTCCCGCAGCATCCGGCGGACGTCGCTGCCCGATAGGCGGTGCGGCTGCCGCTGGCAAGCGCCGCGTTATTTGGCCAGTACTACTTCGGGCGCGCGCTTCATCGGCTCCGCGGCGTCGAATTCGGAGAGCAGGCGTTGAGTTCCGGCTCTTGCCCGCTTGATTTTCACCAGTCCGAAACCGATGGCCGGGTCCGATATGGGCACCCGGCGTCGGATCCTCAAGCGGATGGCCCCGTCCTCATCGACGAACTCCACTTGGGTACCCGGCGTCAGGCCGTAGCGCGCACGAATATCCTCTGGAATGACAACTTGCCCATTTTCCGTGAGAGTTGCGGCAGCCATGAGAGGCGCTCCACGAGGTTGACGAGGTATTAATCATTTCACAAACCTTACTTGATAAGCGACGCGGACCCATGCGCGCAGTCGCCGCTCTCGGCTCAGTAGCGGTCAGATCGTCGTTTGGCTTGAGAACGGCGGCGCTGCGTAGATAGCAGACCGTGAAGCACGAGCGCGGGGTCGGTGACGCCTCTTGTATTTACTCAATATTCTGAGTAAAAATACTCAACGTATTGAGTAAAACGTAGAGGCATCTGTGAACTTCACCCGGTCCCAAGCGTCTGTTCTCAGCCGTCGGCTGCGCGAGACGCGGCGCTTCATCCAGGCGGTTGCCGGTCCGCGGCAAGTGGGCAAGACAACCCTTGTCACGCAAGTCGTGGAGGCTTCGCATATTGCCGCCCGCTTTGCGAGTGCCGATGAACCGACCTTGCGCGGTCATGACTGGATCGAGCAGCAGTGGCAGGCGGCGCGGCTGGAGGCTGGCGACGCAGGTAAGCGAGGCGCGGTGCTCGTGCTCGATGAAATTCAGAAGATCCCGAACTGGTCGGAGACTGTAAAGCGGCTCTGGGACGAAGACACACACACTAAGTCTCCATTAAAGGTCGTCGTGTTGGGATCTGCGCCGTTGCTAATCTCACGAGGTCTCACGGAGAGTCTTGCAGGGCGCTTTGAGCTATTGCATTTGCCGCATTGGTCGTACTCGGAAATGCATTCGGCTTTCGGCTGGAACCTGGAGCAGTATCTGTACCACGGTGGGTACCCCGGATCCGCTCCATTGATCAGAGATGAGCAGCGCTGGAAACGCTATGTACTGGATTCACTGATCGAAACGACGATATCACGTGACGTCCTTTTGCTCTCGCGCGTCGATAAGCCTGCCATTCTACGTCGGTTGTTTGAGCTGGGATGCAGATATTCCGGTCAAATATTGTCTTATACGAAAATGCTTGGACAGCTTCAGGATGCGGGGAACTCAACGACGCTCGCGCACTACCTCGACCTGCTGGCTGGCGCGGGCATGGTGTGCGGGCTCCAGAAGTTCGCTGGAGAGCCTGTTCGGCAGCGAGGCTCTAGTCCGAAACTCCAAGTCTTCAATACGGCGCTGATGACGGCTCAATCCGGCTACACGCTGAAAGAAGCCGCTTCGGACCATGAATACTGGGGCCGCCTCGTTGAGTCTGCAGTGGGCGTGCACTTGGCGAATGCGGCGGCAGCAGGGGAGTGCGAAGTGTTCTATTGGCGCGACCGGGGTGTGGAAGTGGATTTCATCGTGCGCTCCGGCCATGCGGTAACGGCGATCGAAGTAAAGAGTGGGCGGACCCCCAACGCCCGCTCCGGACTCATGGCTTTTGGAGCAGCGTTCAAGCCCCAACGAAAGCTATTGGTCGGCGGTGACGGAATTACATTGGAGGCCTTTCTCGCGCGTCCGGTACTGTTCTGGGTGAAACCGGACGGAGGGAAAAGGCAGTGACCCCGGCGTTAGCCCTACCTGCTCACCGTCGATGCGTAGATCCAGTCAGATTAGACTTATGACTAGTTAGTGAGAGGCGATACCGTGAAAAAATGGCCCGTCCAAGAGGCAAAAGCCCGATTCAGTGAATTTCTGAAGGCAAGTCTCACAGATGGACCGCAGGTGGTGACCTTGCGTGGCGTGGAAGCGGCGGTCCTGTTGTCGATGAGGGAATGGCTCAGCCTGCGTGAACGTGCGCGTCCCGGTTTGAAGGCGCTGTTGCTCGCCTCGGGTGCTCGTGCAGATCTAGATATTCCACCGCGAGGAAGACTGCACCGACGCGCCCTGAAGACGCGCGACTGACAGGTGTATCTGCTGATCAGTTCCTTTGTATTCCAAGCGGACGGTCCGATTGTTAAGTTACACTTCTCACGATGTTAGATAGACGAATCAGCGTGGCCCCCATGATGGACTGGACGGATCGGCACTGCCGCTTTCTGCACCGTCTGTTCACGCCGCATGCGCTGCTCTATACCGAGATGATCGTCGCGGCAGCGATCGTACGCGGCGACGCACGGCGTCTGCTCGCCCACGATCCCGCCGAGCATCCGGTCGCCCTGCAGTTGGGGGGCTGTGATCCGATGGAACTCGCGCAGGCGGCGCGTATCGGAGCGGGGGCCGGTTATGCCGAGATCAATCTCAATATCGGCTGCCCCAGCGATCGGGTTCAGAGCGGCTCGTTCGGCGCCTGTTTGATGTTGCGCCCGCAGCTGGTTGCCGAGTGCGTCGCGCGCATGCGCGATGCCGTACAGCTGCCGGTGACCGTGAAATGCCGCATCGGCATCGACGAGCGCGACGACTATGCGTTCTTCGCGCAGTTCGTCGATGCGCTCGTGGCGGCGGGCATCGATGCCTTGATCGTGCATGCGCGAGCCGCGATCTTGGGCGGTCTCAGCCCGAAGGAAAATCGCGAGATCCCGCCGCTCAAATATGACTATGTCTACCGGCTCAAACGCGAGCGACCGGCGCTCGCCATCGTGCTCAACGGCGGCCTCGACGATCTGCCGTCGATACTCGCGCACTGCGCCCCGCGTGCCGCGCCGGCGTCAGGGGCGGGGGCGGCGGGCGCCGGTCTCGATGGGGTCATGCTCGGCCGCGCGGCCTATCATCGGCCGCGCCTGCTCGCCGAGCTCGAGCGCGCCGTCATCGACCCGAGTTGGCGCACGCCCGACCCTGAGGAAATCATCGAAAGCGTGGTCTGCTATGCGAGTGGCCTGGCTGCCGGCGGGGTGCGGCTGCATTCGATCACGCGCCATATGCACGGTTTGATCGCGGGTCAAGAGGGTGCGCGGGCCTGGCGCCGATTTCTTTCCGAGGTCGCGGCGCGGCCCGATGCGATGCCCGAAACGCTCTATGCGGCCTTGCCGATCCTGCAACTGAAACGGGCGGCCTAGCCCGGGGAGCGCGCCGCACGGGCTCAAGAGCGGGCCGCATTGGCCGAAGAGCCGGCCTCAATAGGCCAAAAAATCGGCAATTTGTCATCGGTGGCGCAAACACCTCAGGCGGCTGCGCGCCAGGTTAAGTATAATCGGACATGGCTATGGGCAAAGAAATCGAAGTTGCGATCTTGTTTGCTGATGTCGTGGGCAGCACCAAGCTCTATGAACAGCTCGGCGATTTGCGTGCACGCGACATGGTGGGCATCTGTATCGAGGTCATGCGCGGGGCCACCGAACAAAACCATGGTACGGTCATCAAAACGATGGGCGACGAGGTCATGGCGACCTTTCCCACGGCCGACGATGCGCTGAACGCCGCGGCGCAGATGCAGAAACAGATCTCCACGCACCCCTCGCTGAAGGTCGACGACCATACGGTGGCGATTCGGATCGGCTGCAACTTCGGGCCGGTGGTCGTCGAGAATCGCGATATTTTCGGCTCTGCGGTGCATACCGCGAATCGCATGACGAGTCAGGCCAAGGCGGGGCAGATCATGACCACCGCGAACCTCGTCGAACAGCTGACGAGCGAATGGCGAGCGTCGGTGCGTCAGATCGACATCGCGACGCTCAAGGGCCGCAGCAGCGAGGTGGCGCTGTTCGAAGTGCTCTGGCAGCCCGAAGAAACCACGAGCATGGTGCCGACGATTCCTGCGCGAAAAACCGCTACGAAGCTGCGCCTGCGGCTGCGCTATCAGGGCCAGGAGCTGTATGTCGATGAATCGCGCGCGAACGTCAACATCGGACGTGCCGAGGAGAACGATCTCGTCGTCAAGGGCAATCTGATATCGCGGCTGCATGCGCGCGTCGAAGTCAGCCGCAGCAAATTCATGCTCATCGATCAAAGCACGAACGGTACTTTCGTATTGGGAAAAGACGGCGAAGAGGCGTTCGTGCGTCGCGATTCGATGCAAATTCGGGGCGAGGGTCTGATCGGTCTCGGCAAAGCGCCCGACAGCAACTCATCACAGGTCATTCGCTATACCTGCGAGGAGTAGCGCTAGCCAACTTGCACGCGCCGCAGTGCCTGGGTTAGTTCGGATTTGAGGGCCTGCGGCAGGCGCTCGCCGAATTCTTCCATGTAGGCGCCGATGCTCGCGAATTCGTCTTTCCAGAGCTCGGAATTGACCGTGAGCAGTTCATTGAGCGTGCTCGGGGCGATGTTTAGCCCCTCGGTATCCAGGTCGGCGACGCCGGGCAGGAAGCCGATCGCCGTCTCGCGCGCGCCGGCGCTACCTTTACAGCGGTCGATGATCCAACGCAGTACGCGCAAATTCTCGCCGAAGCCCGGCCATAGAAACTTGTGAGCCGCATCTTGGCGGAACCAATTGACGTGAAAAATGGGCGGCGGCGACTCGAGTTTTGCGCCGACGTCGATCCAATGCGCCCAGTAATCGGCAAAGTTGTAGCCCGCAAACGGTTTCATGGCCATCGAGTCGCGGCGCACGATGCCGACCGCGCCGGTCGATGCCGCCGTGGTTTCGGATGCGACGCCGGCGCCGACGAGCACGCCGTGCAGCCAGTTTCTCGCCTGATAGACCAGGGGGGCGAGTGTG
>Ga0209415_10015331_pt1 | contig 12426 bp, 11 predicted proteins | sample PeaSoiSIISIP2007_FD_187696 | JGI IMG/M metagenome (GOLD analysis project Ga0209415, IMG submission 187696) | Peat soil microbial communities from Weissenstadt, Germany - SII-SIP-2007 (SPAdes) (version 2) | ecosystem: Environmental > Terrestrial > Soil > Wetlands > Peat | place: Germany... | reverse complement strand
CCGATGCGCCACCGGGGATGAAAATTCCCCGAATGGCGAGGTTCATAGGATGGGATTTCTATTTTCATAGCAGGTCGCGGAGCGTAGCGACGCGGGTGAGGGTGTTGCCACACGCACCACCCTCACCATTGATCCGCTTCGCGGCTCAACCGCTCCGCGCGCCGTCTTGGTCCGCTTCGCGGCCCAAGCCGGCAAAGAGCGGGAGAGGTGTACCTAGCTCGGTTCGCCAAGCGCGGCCGTAAGATCGGTCTGCGCGAAGTCCCGCCCCTTGAACAACAGTGGCAAACCGCGCGCCTTCGCCAGAGCGTAGGAGGCGCAGTCGCCGCAATTGAGCGCGGCCGGATGCCGGCCTTTGCCGAACCGTAGGAATGCCTCGCGCACGATGCGGGCCAGCTCGGCATCGTGCGGGACGATCTCCAGCGCCAATTGCCGAATCAGTGCGTCCAGCGCCTGCCACACGGCGGCCGAGCCGTGCTGCCCGGCGAGCACCATCGATGATTCCTGCAGGCTGACGGCTGACATGCAGGCGGCGTCCGCGTCGATGATCGCATCGGTGAACCGACGCTCTTCGGGCTCCGCACGCAGAATCGCGATGATGGCCGAGCTATCGACCGCGACCACGCTCACAGTCCATTCTCGTCGTAGAGATCGTCTTCGGTGAAGGGTGGCAACTTCGCCTGCATGGCCGCGCTGCGCGCGGCGATGGCATGGATCTTCCGCCGGAGCGTCTCGATCTCCGCGGCGGTGCGAGGCCGCCGCCGCACACCTCGGTCGACAAACTCAGCTCCCGCCGCTTCCAGCGCGCGCTGTACCTCGTCCACTGTGCCCGGTGCAACCTTGGTGAGCCCGTCCGGCGCCTCCAAGCGGCGGATGGTCACGACGGAAACTTGCGCGCGGCGCGCCAGTTCGTCCTGCTCCAAACGAAGAAGGGCGCGGGCAGCACGGATCTGTTCCGGGGTGATCAGCATGGTCACTATATATCATCGGCGCTGGTTGCCGTTCAAGCCGCCATCGGCACCACTTGTCCGCCCGGCACGTGCTCCAGGTGGCACGCTGACACGTGCTCCGCCCCCACCGGGCGCAGCACCGGTTCCTCCACACGGCAGCGGTCGAATGCGTAGGGGCAGCGGGTGTGGAACCGGCAGCCGCTCGGCGGGTTGATCGGGCTGGGTACATCGCCAGTCAGAATGATCCGCTGGCGTTTCGCCGTCGGATCCGGCACCGGCACCGCCGACAGCAGCGCGCGCGTATACGGATGGTGCGAGCTGGCGAACAACGTGCGCCGATCGGCCAGTTCGACGATCTTGCCGAGATACATCACCGCCACGCGGTGCGTCAGGTGCTCGACGATCGCCAGGTCGTGGCTGATGAACAGCAGCGTCAGCCCCAGTTCGGCCTGCAGATCGGCCAACAGGTTGATGATCTGTGCCTTGACCGAAACGTCCAGCGCGGACACCGCCTCGTCGCAGATGATCAGGTCCGAGCCCGGCGCCAGTGCCCGCGCGATGCCGATGCGCTGGCGCTGCCCGCCGGAGAACTCGTGCGGGAACCGCCCAATCGCATCGCGTGGCAGCCGCACCTTGTCCATCAGCTCGATCAGCCGCCGATCGAGGTCCGCGCGGCCCTTCGCCAGGCCAAAATTCCGGATCGGCTCGGCCAGGATGTCGCGCACCTTCATGCGCGGGTTCAGGCTGGAGAACGGGTCCTGGAACACCACCTGCATGCGTTGGCGCAACGGCCGCAGTTGCGCCGCCGGCAGGTTGTCGATGCGCTCGCCGGCCAGATAGACTTCTCCCGCGGTCGGTTTCAGCAGCCGCAGGATGGTCTTGCCAACGGTGGACTTGCCGCAGCCGGACTCGCCGACCAGCGACAGCGTCTCGCCGCGATCGATGCTGAAGCTGACGCCGTCCACCGCGTAGACCCGCGCGGTCTCCTGGCCCAGCACGCCGCCGTGGATCGGGAAATGCTTCTTGAGGCCATTGACCTCCAGCAAAGGGCGGTTCGCGCTCATGCCGCCAGACGGCGCTCGGCATAGTGGCACGCCACCAGATGGGCGTCGGCCTTCATCTCGATCGCCGGCGCGACCTGGCGGCAGAGGTCGGTGGCAAACGCGCAGCGTCCGGCAAAGGCGCAGCCGATGATCGGTTTTCGGAGCGACGGCACCAGGCCGGGGATCTCCGCCAGCCTGCTGCGCCCGCCCGCGTGCAGCGACGACCCGAGTTTTGGTACCGCGCCGATCAGGCCTTGCGTGTAGGGATGCAGCGGGCGGGCGAAGATTTCGCCGACGGTGGCTTCCTCCACCTTGCGCCCGGCGTACATCACCACCACGCGTTCGGCCATTTCGGCAACGACACCAAGATCGTGCGTGATCAGCATGATCGCCGAGCCCAGCCGCTGCTTGAGATCGCGCATCAGGTCGAGGATCTGCGCCTGGATGGTCACATCGAGCGCGGTGGTCGGCTCGTCGGCAATGAGTAGCTTCGGGTTGCAGGCCAGCGCCATGGCGATCATCACCCGCTGGCGCATGCCGCCGGAAAGCTGGTGCGGATACTCGCGCACGCGGCGAACCGGTGCCGGAATGCCGACCAGGATCAGCATCTCGATCGCCTTCTGCTCCGCCGCGCGCGCGTCCATGCCCTGGTGCAGCCGCAGCGTCTCGCCGATCTGCTTGCCGACGGTCAGCACCGGATTAAGGCTGGTCATCGGCTCCTGAAAAATCATCGAGATCGCGTTGCCGCGGATCGCCCGCATCTCCGGCTCCGAGAGCGCCAGCAGCTCGCGCCCGTCGAAACGGATCGAGCCGGCGATCTTGCCCGGCGGCTCCTGGATCAGCCGCAGGATCGACATCGCGGTGACCGACTTGCCGCAGCCGGACTCGCCCACGACGCCGAGCGTTTCGCCGGCGTCGATGCGGAACGATACGCCCTCGACGGCGCGCACTACGCCGTCTTGCGTGCCGAAATGCGTCTGTAGCCGCTCGACCTCCAGCAGCGGCATCAGCGCGTCTCGCTTGTCGTCAATGCGACAACAATCGGGCGCCTGGGCTTGAAGAATTTGGCGAATGGCTGTTTTGAGCCGTACTTCCGCATGGCGCTGAAAGGTACCGGATGCGGCAGGACCCTCAAATTGGAAACCTCCCAGAACCCATTGAACGCGGCATCTCCATGGATCGGATCGAGTGTCGAGGGCGGCCGGCACCGAGTGCCTTCGGGATGCTTTCCGTTCGCATCGGCTCTGCGCCATGCTTGGAATATCGCTGATACCGTTGCATGCCCCGGCCTGAAAAGGTCTGACGGTCCGTCGGTATCCCGGCGGGACCCATAAATCATCACGGGCGTTCCGGGCGCCACGATCAGCTGGTCCTCGTCGTCAACAAACGTCTCACGCGCGTCGGTTCCGAACGCAACAATTGCGTCAGCAGAAAACGTTACCAGTGCCGAGTTCAGGTGGACGCAGGGCACGGATGCCAGGATCGCTATTGCCACGTCACTACAGCCGCTTGGCCAGGCGCGGATCGAGTGCGTCGCGCAACCCGTCGCCCAGCATGTTCACCGCCAGCACGGTGAGCGAGAGGAAGATCGCCGGGAACAGCACGATGTAGAACTTCACCTGCCAGAGTGCGCGGCCCTCGGCCATGATGTTGCCCCAGCTTGGGATGATCGGCGGCGTGCCGGCGCCGATGAACGACAGGATCGCTTCCGTGATCATCGCCGAGGCGCAGATGAAGGTGGCGTTCACCATCAGCGGTGCCAGCGTGTTTGGCAGGATGTGGCGCCAGATGATCATCGGCAACCGCGTGCCCGAGGCGATCGCCGCCTCCACATAGGGTTGCTCGCGCAGGCTGAGCACGATGCCGCGCACCAGGCGCGAGACGCGCGGGAACTCGGCGACGGTGATGGCGATAATGACGTTGTGCACCGAGGCGCGGGTCAGCGCCATCAGCGCGATCGCCAGCAACAGCGGCGGGATCGACATCAGGCCATCCATCACCCGCATCATCACCGCGTCCAGCGCGCGGATGAAACCGGAGACGCAGCCTATGAAGGCGCCGACCACCGCGGTGCACACGGCGACCGAGAAGCCGACGATCAGCGACACGCGCGCCCCGTAGAGCACGCGGGAGTAGATGTCGCGGCCGAGCATGTCGGTGCCGAACCAATAGATCTCGGAAGGCGGGCGCAGCCGCTTGGCCGGGGCGAGCGCGGTCGGATCGACCGTGGCCAGCCAGGGCGCGAAGATCGCGATCAGCACCATGGTGCCGACCAGCGCGCCGCCGGCGACGATGGTGGGATGGCGGACGGTGAAGCCCATTATCCGCCCGCGCTGGCGCACCGGCGGCAGCACGTCCGGCAGCGGCGCCGCGGCACCGGGTGGCAGACCCTGCGGCAGTCCCCCCGGCAGACCCGATGGGAGTGAGGTGGCGCTCAATAGCGGATTCTCGGGTCGAACACGGTGTAGAGCAGGTCGACGACCAGGTTGACCAGCACGTAGGTGACGCTGAACAGCAGCACGACGCCCTGGATGATCGGATAGTCGCGGCGCAGGATCGCGTCGACCGTCAGGCGGCCGAGGCCGGGGATGGCAAACACGCTCTCCGTCACCACCGCGCCGCCGATCAGCAGCGCGACGCCGTTGCCGATCACGGTGATGATCGGGACCGCGGCGTTCTTCAAGGCATGCACGAACAGCACCGCGCGCTGGCCGACGCCCTTGGCTTTCGCGGTGCGCACGTAGTCCTGGCTGAGCACGTCGAGCATCGTTGCGCGGGTGATGCGCGCCAGCAGCGCCACATAGATCAGCCCCAGCGCCACGGTGGGCAGGACCAGACCCTGCAGGAATGGCCAGACCCCATCGCTGATCGGCGTAAAACCCTGCACCGGCAGCCAGTCCAGGGTCAGCGCGAACACATAGGCCAGCAGGTAGCCGAACACGAAGACCGGCACCGAGAAGCCCAGCACCGAGATCACCATCACCACGCGGTCGATCCAGGTGCCGTGTTTCCAGGCGGCGAGCACGCCGAGCGGAACGGCGATGACGATGGAGAACACGATCGTCAGCACCATCAGCGACAGCGTTGGCTCGATCCGCTGCGCGATCATGTGGGTGACCGGCAGGTTGGTGAAGATCGAGGTGCCGAGGTCGCCGTGCAGGATGTGCCACAGCCAGTCGCCGAAGCGGACCAGGTAGGGACGGTCCAGCCCCAGCGACTCACGGATGCGTTCCACATCCGCCGGCGTCGCCTGGTCGCCGGCGATGATCGCGGCCGGATCGCCCGGCGCGATGTACAGCAGGCTGAACACGAACAGCGCGACCACCAGCATCACCGGGATGGTGGCCAGCACCCGCCGTATCGCATAAGCGAACATCTCAGGCCTTCTTCACATCCCAGAACACCGGGAACGGCGCCTTGACGATGCCGGTCAGGTTCTTGCGCCAGGCCTGGTAGCCCTTGAAGAACCCGGTCGGAATATAGACCACGTCGTCCATCGCCGCCTTGTTGAGTTTTTCCACCGCCGCCTTCTCCGCGGCGAAGTCGGGTGCGGCAAACCAGGCGGCGATCTGCTGCTGCACCATGTCGGATTTCGGCCAGCCGAACCACGCCGTGTCGCCGCTGGCATCCAGCGCGATGTAGGGCGCCGGGTTCACGCAATCCGCGCCGGCGTGCCAGGTGTGGAAGATGTGCCAGCCGCCCTGCGCCGGCGGATCCTTCTTGGCGCGCCGCTGGCCCACGGTGCCCCAGTCGAGCGCGGTGTACTGCACGTTCATGCCGATGCGCTTCAGCAGATCCGCGGTGACATCGCCCTGCGCCTTGGTGATCGCGACGTCGGTCGCCACCAGCAGGATGATCGGCTCGTCCTTGTAGCCCGCCTCGGCCAGCAACTGCTTCGCCCGGTCGTAGTCGCGCTTGCCCTTCAACGGCTCGCCGCCGACCTCGGTATACAGCGGCGTGTCCGGGGTGAAGAAGCCGGGCAGCGTCTTCCACAGCGCGGTATCCTCGCCCACCACCGCGCCCATGTAGTCGGCCTGGCTGAGCGCGATCTGCACCGCGCGGCGCGCGCGGACGTCGTTGAACGGCGGATACAGATGATTGATGCGAAACGAACCGATGTTGCCGAGCGGATCGGCGATGTCGACCGCGAGGTTGGGCGAGCGCTTCAGCAGCGGCACCAGGTCGGGCAGCGGGGTTTCCCACCAGTCGACCTCGCCATTCTGCAATGCGGCCGAGGCGGTGCCGGAATCCGGCAGGATGTGCCACTCGATCCGGTCGAAGGTGATCCGCTTGCCGCCGGACAGCCAGTTCGCCGGCTCGGAGCGGGGCACGTAGCCGGCGAATTTCTCGAACGCCGCCGCCGAGCCGGGCACCCATTCGTCGCGCTTGAAGCGCATCGGGCCGCTGCCGACATATTCGCTGATCTGCTTGAATGGATCGGTCTGCGCGATGCGCTCCGGCATGATGAACAGGCAGGGCGTGCTGCTCTTGCCCAGCGCGAACAGCAGCTTCGGGTAGGGCCGGTTCAGCCGGAAGCGGAACGTACGGTCGTCCACCGCCTCCAGCGCTTCGAGGCGCTGCTTGATCGGCACGCCCATGGGTGCGTCGCGCACCATCCAGCGGCTGATGCTGGCGATCACGTCGCGCGCCAGCACCGGCGTGCCGTCGTGGAATTTCAGGCCCTCGCGCAGCTTGAAGGTCCAGGTCTTGAAGTCGGGGCTGACCTCGTGGCCCTCGACCATCTGCGGTTGCGGCTCGAGCTTGTCGTTGACGCCGTACAGCATGTCCCAGATCAGCAGGGAGCCGTTGCGCACGACGTACTGGGTGGTCCAGATGGGATCCAGATTGGCCAGGTTGGCCTGCGGCACGAAGCGCAACAACTTGCTGTCCCTTGGGGCGTCCCCTGGGGCGCCCGCCGCGCGCGCCAGGCTGGGCATGGCAAGTCCGCCCGCCGCCACGAGAGAGCCCGCGGTGACGGTCTTCAGAAAGTCCCGACGATGCATCGCCTGTTCAGTCCCTGTTCAATGGTCGTTGCCGTCGCCCCGGTTCGGGATAACGGTGCGGAAGCCTCGCTGGCGAACAGCATTCCCACGGCGCCTTTGATTTGCGACGAACCGGCGGCACCACCCCGGCCCGATGAAGGCAGCCATCCTAGCCGCCACGCCAACCGCCGCAAGCGGCATTCGCCCGAAGGAAGGTCAGGGCTCTGCCCCGAAAGGGCGCCCCGTGGGCACTGGCCCAATTGGGTCAGGATAACGCGTGCCCTGGACGAATCTCCGCCTCCCCTTGAGGGAGGGGATCGGGGGGAGGGGTTGTCGCGGTAATCGGCTGCGGTGCGACCCTGGCGCCGACCCCTCCCCCCGTCCCCCTCCCACAAGGGGAGGGGGAGAATATGATCCCCCGGTCTTCCGACGCTCAAGTGGTGCGGTGGACGTTCCAGAAGATGACGAAGCCGTGCAGCACGCCGGCGATGTCCTTCTGGTACGAGGTGGGCGAAAAAGTCTGGCCGAGCGGCACGTAGGGCACATCGATCAGCGCCTGGAGTTGCAGTTGCTCCGCCAGTTTCTTCTGTGCCGCCAGGTCGGGGGCGGCGATCCATTCGTTGCGCAGCGCCTCGATCTTCGGGCTGGTCGGCCAGCCCATCATGGCCTGCTTGCCGTTGCCGCGCAGGAAGACGTGGCCGATCGGGTTGGATTGGTCGAGCCCCGCCCAGAAGGTGTGGAACACGTTCCAGCCGCCCTTGTCCGGCGGGTCCATCTTGGCGCGCCGCTGCACGACGGTGCCCCAGTCCATCGCCTGGTAATCGACCTCGAGGCCGATCTTGCGCATTACGTCGGCGCCGACATCGGCCTCCGCCTTCAGGATCGGGAAGTCGGTCGGCGCCAGCACCACTACCTTCTCGCCCTTGTAGCCGGCGGCGAGGATGTCCTTCTTCGCCCCCTCGTAGTCGCGTGGGCCGGTGAACACCTCCAGCCCGACGTCGCTTGCCATCGGCGTGCCGGGGCAGAAGATGCCGGTCGGCACGTGCCGCATCGCCGGATCGGTGCCGGAGATCGCGATCATGAAGTCGGTCTGGTTGACCGCCTTGAGCAGCGCGCGGCGGATCGCCGGGTTGTCGAACGGCGGCCACAGCTCGTTCAGGCGCATGCACGCCATCAGTCCGGTCGGGTCGGTGGTCACCACATTGAGCCTGGCGCTGCGCAGCACCGGCAGCAGGTCGATGGTGGGGTTCTCCCACCAGTCGATCTCGTGCGCCTGCATGGCTGCGGCCGCGGTGCTGGAATCCGGGATGATGTGCCACTCGACGCGGTCGAAGTTGACGATCTTCGGCCCGGCGGTCCAGTCGGGCGTGCCGCCGGCGCGCGGCACATAGGCGGCGTTGCGCTCGTAGACCACGCGCGATCCCACCACGCGTTCGTCGGCCTTGAAGGTGAACGGCCCGCTGCCGACCATCTCGGTGATCTGCTTGAACGGGTCGGTGTTGGCCAGTCGTTCCGGCATCATCGCGCAGAAATTGCTGCCCGGCTTGCCGAGCGCGTCCGGCAGCAACGGGAAGGGCTGCTTCAGGCGGAACTGGATGGTCTTGTCGTCGGTCGCCGACAGCTCGTCGGTGAACGCCAGCAGCGTCTGGCCGAACGGATCGCGCGCGCCCCAGCGCTTGATGCTGGCGACGCAGTCGCGCGCCAGCACCGCCTGGCCGTCATGGAATTTCAGCCCGTCGCGCAGGGTGAGCTTCCAGAGCTTGCCGTCGTTGTCCGTGGTGTGGCCGGCCACCATCTGTGGCTGGGCCGTGAAGCTGGCGTCGACGCCGTACAGCGTGTCGAACAGCATGAAGCCGTGGTTGCGGGTGACGTAGGCGGTGGTCCAGATCGGGTCCAGGATGGTCACGTCGGCTTGCGGGATGAATTTCAGCACGCGCGAGCCGGCGGCGCGGCTGATCGCGGGTGCGGCGAAGGGGGCGGCGAGCGCGGCGGCCGAGGCCGTCAGGAATGTGCGTCGTTGCATGGTTTCTTGTCTCTCCTGGATGCCGCCGGTCTGACCTTGACCATCGCATCGCCATGAGGATGGCAGCGGTGGTTTCATCCGGCAACCGGCGTTGCCTCGGCAAATCAGTCCACCTCAGAACTCCAGCAGATTGTCGCGCAAGTGCTTGTGCGCATATGCCTTGCGGGTCAGCCCGCGCTGCTGCAGCGCCGGCGCCAGCCCGTCGGCGATTTCCGCCGTGGTGCGCCGGCTCACATTGGGCATCGAGAACAGGAACCCGTCACCGCCGACCTCCTGCATCGCCTCGGCCATCTGGGCTGCGACCGCATCGGGCGATCCCACCAGATCGATCGACGCGCCGCCGCTGGTGTAGCTGACGATCGCCTCGCGCAACGTCCGTGAGCCTGCCTTGCGCAGGAACTGCGCCAGGCTCTGCTGGTGCCCGTTGGTGGTCAGCTCGCCGACCGGCTGGTCGAGATCGAACGTCGAAAAATCGATGTTGGTGCTCCAGCCGAGCTGCGCCAGCCGCCGGTCGATGCTTTGCGCCGCGTTCGCCGCGCGCTGCGCCGCCTTGGCCTCGGCTTCCGCCGTCGTCTCGGCCAGGATCGGCGAGACCAGGAACAGCACCTTGCAACTGTCCGGGTCGCGGCCGAACGCCGCAAGCTTGGCGCGCACATCGTCGCGGTACTGCTTCATCTGATCGACGCCCTTGACATGCGCGACGATCGTATCGGCGTGCCTGGCCGCGAAGCGCCGCCCGCGATCCGATCCGCCGGCCTGGGCGATCACCGGCTGGCCCTGCGGGCAGGGACCGGAATTCAACGGCCCGCGGCTGCTGTAGTGGCGGCCTTCATAGTCGATCGTATGCACCTTCGCCGGATCGATCAGCACGTCGCTCGTACGATCGGCGACGATCGCGCCCGGCTCCCAGGAGCTCCAGAGGCGGCGGCAGATGTCGACGTATTCCTCCGCCATGTCGTAGCGCAGATCGTGTAGCGGCAGCCGCTCCATGCCGAAATTCTTCGCCGACAGATCCGAGCTGCCGGTCACCATGTTCCAGCCGGCGCGCCCGCCCGACACCTGGTCCAGCGTGCCGACGATGCGCGCCGTCAGATAGGGGGCATAGGCGAAGGTCGACAGCGTCGGCACGATCCCCAGCCGCGTGGTCGCCGCGGCCATCAGGGTCGCCACCACCGACGGCTCCTGGCGCGGGATCGACATGCCGTTCTTCAGGTAGATGTCGCGCGAATTCTGCCAGGTCTCGCCGACATAGATCGAATCCTCCAGCAGCATGTAGTCGAAGCAGGCGCGCTCGCAGCCGCGCGCCAGGTCGAGGAACATATCGCACGACATCCAGTCCTCGCTGATGTTGCCGGTCCACGACTCGCCCCAGGCCTGGACGGAGGAGCCTTGCAGGAACCAGGCGAGGTGGAACGGCGCGGCTGGCATGGCGAGGTCCTTTCGCTGTCGGAAATCGGCCCCCCGACCGGCAGGCCGCGCGCCGGACCGCCGTTCCTGGCGAAGCCGGTCGTTCAGGAGGATTCCCGAGTTTTCCGGATTGGGGTCAGCAACCCGCGTGCCATGGCCGGCGCTGCGGCCCGAATTTCGCGCGACCACTGCCGGATATGGCGTCACGTGCGCGAGATGGCTCGATCCCAGGTGATGCCCGGATCAATCGCACCGCGTTGCCGCGTCGCGTGGAATGCAATTGGTTGCCCTTTAGGCTGGGCTGGCCAATTTCAGAGCAAATGGTGCGGCAGGTTGCGCCCCGCCGTGGCCGATTCGTGCAGATGGCGTCGCGGATGGCGTCACCTATGCCGTCGTCCACGTCGACAACCGTGCGGCATCCGCGAATCCCGCAAGTTGCGCGGCGATCGGGCGCGGACGATCCGCCTGGCAGCTTCCGCCGTGGCTTGCCTCCGGCTGCCCGGCATGCCACGCCGCGCCGATGCATGCCCTGTTGCTCCGTCTGACTCCCTGGCTGCCGCCGCCACTGCGCGCCCACGCCACCCCGGCGCGGATCGCCACGCTGGTGCAGTTCATGAAATTCGGCGTGGTCGGCGTGATCGGCTTTCTGATCGACACCGCGGTGGTCTACGGACTGCGCGCGTCGCTGGGGCTGTACGGGGCGGGCGCCGTGTCCTACGTCGTCGCCGCCACCGGGAACTGGGTGCTGAATCGGGTGTGGACCTTCCGCGGCCATGGCAGCGGCAAGATGCATCACCAATGGGCGCTGTTCCTGATGACCAACCTGCTGGGCTTCACGCTGAACCGCGGCGCCTACGCGCTGCTGGTGACCTTCGTGGCGCAATGCGCGGCCCAGCCGGTCTACGCGGTCGCGGCGGGGGCCATCGCCGGCATGTTCGTCAATTACGGCATGGCGCGCTCGGTGGTGTTCCGCTGAGTCGCGGCAATGTCGCCGGCGCGGCGGCCGTCGTGGCGGTCTTGCCGAGCCTGTTTCGTTCCGTTGTGCCATACGCACGCAACCACTTCGTGGTTTGTTCCGGACCCGACAGGCATCTGCAAAAGACCATGTCTGCATCTCGCTTAATGTTAACCAGTTGGTGAGACTTCGACCGCAGAATTTGCGCTGCATCGCGATCGGGCGCGACGGCACAGCGCAAGGACTGCAGTACTCCAATGTTCGACTCCAGCGGCGACAGCTTCGAGCAGATGCCGCATCCCGGCAGCAGCCTGGCATTGCCGCCGCTGTCGTTCGCGCGACCGGTGGCGCCACGCTTCGTCGGCCTGCCATTGGCGATCAAGCGACTGCAGGATGTGGTTGGCGCTGCATTGCTGCTGCTGATGTTTGCCTTGCCGATGCTGATCGTCGCGCTGCTGATCCGGCTGGAAAGTTCCGGCCCCGCTTTGTTCCGGCAGAGACGCATCGGACTCGACGGTACCGGGTTCGTGATGTGGAAATTTCGTACCATGCGCTGCCATCCACAGCCCGGTGGAACGCTGCGCCAGGCCCGGCGCGGCGACCCACGCGTGACGCGCGTTGGCGCCTGGTTGCGCCGCAATTCGCTCGACGAGCTGCCGCAACTGGTGAACGTGCTGCGCGGGGAGATGTCGCTGATCGGGCCACGCCCGCACGCACCCGGGACCTGCGCCGGCGGCCGGCCGTTCGAGCAGATCAGCCCACGCTACGCGGCGCGCCATCGCGTGCGTCCCGGCATGACCGGCCTCGCCCAGGTGCGCGGCTGGCGCGGCGAGACAGCGACCGAGGACAAACTGCTGCGCCGCGTCGACAGCGACCTGGAGTATATCGAGACTTGGTCACTCTGGCTGGATGTTGCGATCCTGGCGCGCACCGCAGCCACGGTGCTGCAGGTGCGCAACGCCTACTGACCGTGCAAGGCCATCGCGTGAACGAAGCAAGGCCGGGGCTTCGCCCCGGACCCCACCAAGGGGCGCTGCCCCTTGGATCCCCGCCAAGGGCGGAGCCCTTG
>Ga0209415_10015328_pt1 | contig 12429 bp, 7 predicted proteins | sample PeaSoiSIISIP2007_FD_187696 | JGI IMG/M metagenome (GOLD analysis project Ga0209415, IMG submission 187696) | Peat soil microbial communities from Weissenstadt, Germany - SII-SIP-2007 (SPAdes) (version 2) | ecosystem: Environmental > Terrestrial > Soil > Wetlands > Peat | place: Germany... | reverse complement strand
GGACGGTATCCGATGACATATTGGTTGCGCAACTCGATGCCAATTTTTGTGGAAACGTCCGCCAAGTCGTTCGGGTTATCAATGGTAAAAGCCCGGCCGCCGGTCAGTTCAGTGACATCGGCGAGCAGGGTGGGTCCGAGGCGCTCTTCGTCGGTGGGGAAATAATGGTCGTAGATGCCGATGGCGTAGATGAGAATGTCGGCCTCTTTGACCATCGACTTGATCTCGCCTTCGGTATAACGGCTGTGGTTGTCGCCGCCGTCGGAGATGATCAGCAATGCCTTTTTCGGGTACTTGGCCTGCCGCATCTTGGTCACGCCGAGGTAAATGGCGTCCAGCAGCGCCGTGCGACCTCTGGGAACGGTGTACAGCAGCCGGCCCTGAATGTCATCCACCGAACTGGTGAAATCGGCAATCTCCTCCGGCTTATCGGAAAAGGCAATCATGAAGAACTCGTCCTGCGGGTTGGCGGTCTTGAAAAACTCGATTACCGCCTCGCGGGCGCGTTCGATCTTGCTGCTCATGCTGCCGCTCATGTCAAAGATCACGCCGATCGAAACTGGTGCATCTTCACTGGAGAAGGTCTTGATCTCCTGCTGATCTTTGCCTTCGAAAAGGTTGAAGTTCTCGCGGTCGAGGCCGGTCACGAGCCGGTTTAACGGATCGGTGATAGTCACCGGCACCAGCACCATATCGACCTGTACTTTCATCGGTTTAGTGTGGGTTTTGAATGCCGGATCGATATCAGGCTCTTTGGGAGCCGGTGGCTGAATGCGGGGCTGGATGTGGACATCCTCACTCAAACTCTGGGCAAACAGCGGGAAAGCGCCGCACACAGCAACTACCAGAATTACAGCGAGGGAAACGCGAGCCGAAAACCGTTTGCAGTACAACATAGGCCCCACCCAAATCCGCGCCGTGGAGGGAGGCGACCCGCACCCAAAAGGCGGGCCCCAACAAGCTCTACTGACCCGGATAGTAGCACAATCTCGAAAAAGTGTTGTCACCTTTTCGAACGCGTCCCTTTGAATTCGGCCGGCCATTGAAAGGTCACCGCCAATTGTGCGCAATGTTTTTCCCTTTCGCTCCTCACGCCGGACTCATGCCGGACTTTGGACCGGGGCCGGACCGTCCCTGCTACAATTCTGCGTTCCCCCTATGGCAATTATTTCCCCCTTTCGAGCCTGGCGCTACGACCCTGACCGTGTAGCCATTCAGCAGGCTGTGACCCAGCCCTACGACAAAATCACACCCGCCATGCAGGAAGAGTACTACCAGGCCAGTCCTTATAGCCTGGTGCGAATCATTCTGGGAAAACGGCTGCCGGACGACCGCGAGTCCGAGAATGTTTACACCCGGGCGGCGGCGACGTTCCGGAGCTGGCGCCAGACTGGCATCTTGCGACGCGACTCAGAGCCTTCGATCTATCGCTATTCCCAGACGTTCATGCTTCCGGGAGGCGTTGCCGGCAGTGTTCCGGGAAATCAGGCACGGGCCGAGCGGCGGGGCTTCATTGCCCTCGGCCGGATCGAAGAATATGCCGCGGCCGTCGTGTTTCGCCATGAGCAGACGCTGGCAAAGCCCAAAGCCGACCGGCTCGACCTGCTGCGCGCCACGCGCGCCCACTTCGGTCAAATCTTCATGCTTTACAGCGGGTCAGGCAAGGTGGATGCTGTGCTCGATTCAGCGGCAGCCTCAGAGACCGCTCCTGGGATCGAGGTCACCGATGAGTACGACGTCGTGCATCGCGTCTGGAAAATCTCTAACCCCTTGGTCATTGCCTCCGTGCACGAACAGATGCGCGATAAGAAGCTGATCATCGCCGACGGCCATCACCGTTATGAAACCGCTTTGACGTATCGCAACGAGCGACGCGCCAGTGCCGAGACGGGTTCGGGCCTTCCCGTTCCTTATGACTCGGTGATGATGACTTTCGTCGATATGGATCGTCCTGATAGGAACCGGCCGGGTCTGGTGATTCTGCCGACCCACCGGCTCGTGTTCGGACTGCCATCCTTTTCATCTGCGCAACTTCAGGCAGAGGCGCGGAAATTCTTCAACGTGGAGGATGTCGATGCCGGCGTCGACGCGGGGCGCGCCACCGCCATCCTGAGACAGGCCGGGCACGCGGGAACGGCACTGCTCGCGGTTACCGCCGAGCGCGCATTTCTGCTGCACTCACCGAAAGCCATCGGCACCCGTTTGTTTGCAAACCTCTCCCTTCGCCAGCAATCGCTGGACGTCGTGCAACTGCATAAGTGCCTGCTGGAAGGCGCACTGAAGATTTCCGAGGAAGCCATTCGCAATCAGCAGAACGTTTCCTATTGTCGCGAGACGGCCGACGCGCTGGCGCAAGTGCGAAATGGAAAGGCGCAAGCCGCATTCCTGATGAATCCGGTCCGCATCGAGCAAGTTCGCGATATCGCCTTTGCCGGAGAAGTGCTGCCCCAGAAGTCCACCGATTTTTACCCCAAGCTGCTGAGCGGGCTCACGATTTATGCGCTGGAGTAGCAGACTGCAGTTCTCAGTTCCCAGTTCTCAGTTCTCAGTGCGGAGTGGGGTACTGAGAACTGAGAACTGGAAATCGAGAACCAGGGTTCTGGCCATTCTGCTGGCCGCGGTAACGCTTCTGTCCGCGTCGCCCTCTGAAAACGAGGAGCACGTCTCGGTGTTCTCCCCGGTCGCGGTTTACACGCTCCCGGTTCTGGAGCGTGGCAGCCATGAGTATGTGGGCCTGCTCGAACTTCTGGAACCCCTTGGCCCCGTCAGCAGCCGGACCGATGGGCATCGCTTAAACCTTCGCTATAAGAAGGTGGACGCCGAGTTTACCGCGGGAAAGACACGGGCCAAAATTCACGGTCACGACTTTGAGTTTGCCGCTCCTTTCCTGATCGAGAACGCGCGCGGCATGGTTCCACTGAGTGCGCTGAGCGCGCTGCTGGCGCGCTTTCTGGTGGCGCCCGTTGATTTTCGAGAAGGCGCGCGGCGGGTATTCATTGGCGACGTCGCCATACAAACCAGTTTCCGTCTGGAAGCCGGCAACCCGCCGCGGCTGGTGCTGAACTTCAGCGCTCCCATCAACCCCACCGTCTCCACCGAGCCGGGCAAAGTGCGAATGGTGTTCAAGCGGGACCCGGTCGTGTCCCCGGGGAGCCAGTCGATTTCTTTTGATAATCAGATCATCACGCATGCCGTCTTCTCCGAGAACAACGGTGACGCCGAATTAGATGTGGCCGCGACCCAGCCGCTGATGGCCAGTTTCAGCAACGACCGAAAAACGATCACTGTCTCGGCGGTCCAGACAGCAGCGGCGCCGAGCGCCGTCGCGCCGGGATCGCCGAATCCAGCCCTGGCCCCCACGACGGCAAACAAAGCCGCCAGCAACACGCCCGCTCATCGCGTTCTGGCCGTGGTGGATCCCGCGCATGGCGGCGAGGAGCGGGGCGCGGCCTTGACCGATACGCTCGCGGAGAAAGACGTCACGCTGGGATTTGCCCGGCTGCTGCGTCATGAACTGGAGATTCGCGGCTTCGCCGTTATCTTGCTGCGCGATGGAGATACCAGTTCAACTCTGGATCAGCGGGCCGCCGCGGCCAACGCCGCCCGCGCCGGAATCTATATCAGCGTGCATGCGGTTTCCCAGGGCAGCGGCGCGCGCGTCTATACCGCGCTGCTTCCGGTGGAGGGAACCAGCAACGGAGTATTTCATCCCTGGAACGCGGCCCAGTCGCCGGCTCTGCCCGTCAGCCGGATCGTTTCGGCGGCCATCGTGACAGAAATGCAGAAAAGAGAATTTCCGGTTCGAGCGTTGCCCGCGTCTCTGCGGCCGTTGAACAACGTGCTCATGCCTGCGGTCGCGGTGGAACTGGCTCCGGGAGCGGACGGCATCGGCGACTTGACCTCCGCCAACTATCAACAGCGGGCCGCGGCCGCGATTGCCGATGCAGTGGTGTCCGTTCGCGACCGCTTGGGAGTTCAACCATGATCGGAAAATCGGGTCATCGGGTGATCGGGTCATCGGGCGACCGAAGGTCAAAGGCTTTTGATTTTAGATCGCCCGATCGCCGGATGACCCGATCACCCGATCCCGGGGCCCACCCATGATCCCGCGTCATCTTCTTATAGGTGTAGCCGCGCTGCTTGTGCTGGTGGTGACCATGGGAATCTATGTGCGCCACATGCGGAGACGGGCGGGCGAACTGGAGCCTTCGGCGGCCAGCGCGCTTCCGGTCGCTCCACCAGCCTCCGGTCCGACCGAAACCGTGACTCTGTATGTGGCGGATGACGAAGCCGGCACGCTGCGCGCCCGCTCGGCGCAGATTCCTCTTCCCGGAGGACGCCAGCAGCGCGCTGAAGAATTGTTGCGAGCGCTGCTGCGCATCTACCAGCAACCGGACGCCGCCCATCCTCTGGCTCCAGCGGCGGATATTCGCAGCATCTACCTGGTCAATCCGGGCGCGGCCGTTATCGATCTGAATGCCGCCTTCGCCGACCAGCATCGCTCCGGCATTCTCAGCGAGCAACTCACCGTGAATTCGCTGGTGGAGACGCTGGCCGTCAACGTTCCTGGGATTCAGCGGGTCAACATCCTGGTCGAAGGCAAGACGCGGGACACCCTCGCCGGACATGCCGACGTGAGCGACTGGTTCGATGTGACGACGGTGGAGCAGGCCGGCAGTCAGTAGGCCCGCCCCTGCAGGCGAGGAGCAGGCGTGGAACCTCTGGTCTATTTCGCTGGGCGCACCCTGATTTTTGCCATCATGCCGCCGTCTTCGTGATCCAGAATATGGCAGTGATACACGAAAGTGCCGGCGATTTCAGGGTCGCGGAAATCCAAACGAATTTTTACGCTGGGGAAAGCCCCCTTTCCCTTCCAGTACGGCACGGTGATCGTGTCGTGCAGTTCGGGGTCGGGTACCGGCTTGCCGTTGACTTCCATAACCAGGAAATGAATTTGATGGATATGGAAGGCATGCGTCTCACCGGAACGATTCTCGATCGTCCAATCTTCGACTGCGCCTACCTGAGTTTCGATTGCAGGCGGATCGTTGACGTTGAATAATTTCGGCTGCCGCCCTTCGACCGCAATAAAATATTCAGTTGGGCCATTCGATCCCTGCGTGGCTTCCGCGAAGTAAAGTTTTCTTCGCGCGGTTATTGCCTGCGTCAGCAGCCCACCAAAACGCTGCGCCGGCATGGACTGTGCACCACTTGCAACCCGGGGAACGGCTGGCGGTTCCACCGCATTCGCCACGGGCACGATGTTCGCAAGAACCATCTGCGGATTGGAATTTCCCACTGGCCCGGTATAGTAGCCCGCTGTCTGGAAGACTTCCGTGCCGCCCGCCGCCGGACCTTGCATAATAAATTCCGCGCGCGCCGCAGGAGCCAGCAGAATCGAAGTCATTTCCCTATCAGTCTGTACCGGCACTCCGTCGTAAGCAATCGCTTCCAGGTTTTGGGGCTTCCCGCCGTTCAGAATCTGCAGCGTCAAAAACGCCTGCGTGGAGGCATTCGCCACCCGCCAGAATTCCTTTGCGCCGGGCGTCATCTGGATCACCGGAACGGTGGTGGATGGCGCAATTATGGGCACGAAATTAAGGGTCAACTCGTTGGTCCCCGGCAACCACGAATTGGGATTCTGAAACTGCTGCCGGATGATCAAGACGCGCTGCGGCAACCCCGCCACTTGCGGTTTTACCTTCTCGATGCCATTCACGATCAGCGCTCCCGCCGCGCCTCCGTTCACCTGTATCGTCGTGAATCCGTGCGGATGTGGATGGTACCAATAGAGCCCCGGCGGTTCATTCTTCGGAATCTGCGTTCGGTATGTGAATGCCGGTGTGAACGGCTGAATCAGCGTGGTCAGCACATCATCTTGATGGCACGTGGGCGGAATGTTCAGACCGTGAAAGTGCATATTGGTCGTAAGTCCGGTTACGGTCCCACCCTGGCACGCTCCCTCATTCATGGTCATGGGAGCCATGCCACGCATCCGATAACCCTGCGGCGGCTGCAACGGATTCGCGACCAGTTGGTCGGTGAGGTTCAGGATCAGCTCGTCGCCCGGATTCAGATACCACGTCGGCGCTTCCACCGTCCCGATGGGGGCTTGATAATTCAAGCAATCATGCAGGTAACCGCTACTGTCAATCGAGTTCTGCAGCGTCAGATCCACTCTTAATACGCCGTTCGTGGATTGCAGGCTGAAGGGGTCCGCCACCACGCTCCCCTGCGCCGGGCGAGGCGGGCAGTTGGACTGAGCCATTACGGCGCTTACTCCTAGGCAGAACAGGTAAGCTGCCGGCAGAAGCTTCCAATATGCACGCATCTTAATCATCCCTCCGTTATTTCGCCCGCAACTTATACCTGACAGATTGCTGAAAAACTCGTGCTGCGTGCGAGGGGCCCACCTCAGGCGCTAAGCGCTGAGGTATTTTCAGCGACTTAGCGGCACGACTCAAGTCGTGCCCTACCCAAAACGCGCTCGCCTTGGAGTTTTTCAGCAAACTGTTGAGCCATCTTGATCCGCACTACGACTTACTGGGACGTGTAAACGGCCAACGACATCAACGTCGAGGCGCCGTTCCCGATCGTCACCGGAGAATGCGTGTCCTCCGACAATGTGCACTGCGCCCCGTTCGACTGTACGTCCACAACTCCAATCGACGACGGCGCGCCATACTCCGCCACGTAGACCTGCCTGCCGGTTCCGGTATTTGCCGCCGTTCCCAGCCCCGCCGCGTAAACCCACGTGTTGTCAAACCGCTTAAGCGTCGCCGAATTGCACCCCGGACTAACTACACCGGTTGCGGCATTAAAGAATGCCGCGGTAACTTGTCCAGAAGCTTCGTTGGCGATGTAGAGCAGGCTTTCGTCCGGACTTAGCAGAACGTTGTTTGAGTTGGACGCCGTTCCCACATTGTAGACGATCGTGGGCGTAAGACTCCCCGACGAAATATCGGAAACCTCGACCGTAGTCGTGGTCGAATCGTCTCCGAAAATGGCGTAATGACCGTCCGCGGTGATTTGCACGCCATCGGGCAGATTGTCGGTCGCATAACCTGTCGAGAGCTGTAAGTCTCCGTTCGAAATCGGCAGCCCCGACGCTACGTTGAACGATTCCATCGAACCGTCTTCGTAAGTGACGATGAGAAGGTTGCCATGTACGGCAATTCCATCCGGCGTGCCTCCGTTCACTCCCGCCGCCGTCACATCCCCGATAAAAGTGAGGCTGCAGCCCGGACCCACGGCAAAGGTCCCAATCGTGCTGGAAGTACTATAGCCCGCGTACAGATAGGCCTGGTTCAGGGCCAGCCCGACGCCGTTCGAGAACCCCGAATCCGAAGCCGAACCCGCAAAGTTGCCTACCACCTCTTGCGTATCGATGGCGACGGCGGTGATTTCGCTAAAATATGCCGCCGAAGCGAACACACAATCCGTGCCGCCAACGTTTGTCGCCAGGATTCGGGGAGCCGCAAAATATCCGCCCTGGATCCCCAACCCTATTTCTATTTTTCCTTGCTGACTGATCTTCCCACTCGGACTCACTTTGAACACAGTAATAGTACTAAGCAGCTGTGGCGCCAAATCGTCATTGGTCACTATGTACTCTGTCCCGCTCTGCGCCCGCGCCAGGTACGTGGCTCCAAATATGAAGAGCGCAGTTGCACCGATCCCAAAGAGCCAACGAGCCCTCAAGAGCCATGAATTCAGAGATTCCTTCATCATTAGGTCTTTCCTCAAGGGCCGGGCGGTTTTCCGCCACCTTAATCTTAGAAAACGCGATCCCGGCGGTCACGCTCAGCGGAGTGAGAAGTGATGACGTTGGTAACGACTTGTTCATCGTCAGAAGGGGTGAGTTGACATTTCCTTCTCGACTAGAACTGGAGGAATTGTACAAGGGTTCCGACCACCGGCCAACGGTTTCCGTCTGGAACCGCTACAAAGAGTGTCCGTTCAGCCCCGCGAGTGCCAAAATTGCGCATTTGTTGGCACTGTTTCTGCAACACTCTTTCTTTTTGAGAAAGTGGGTTCCACAGACAAGTCCACGCGGCGAAGAGTCGTGGTAGTACCTACTGACGGTGGGAGTGGCCCTTCGCGAATGCGCTGCGCCGAAGGCAGGAGAGGCGTTACAATGCACGAACTAGAGGCCCTACATCGGGAGTTCCGGGGGCAATGTATAGCTCTAGTCGCCCCGTGAGCTAGTCGCGACCTGAGCTGGTCGCGATTTGGATAATTTCTGCGATTGCCTCGTTGACCTACTCTGGTTGGTTTCCGCGCACAGGCTGTTAGAATCTCCGTCACATGATCTTTCGCAGCGATAACCGCACTCCCGAGCAGATTCGTCCCGTCAACATCATTCCCGACTTCATCTCGACTGCCGAGGGCTCGGCGCTGATTGAGATGGGCAACACGCGCGTCATTTGCACGGCTTCGGTTGAGGAATCGGTCCCCGTGTTCTTGCGCAACTCGGGCAAGGGATGGATTTCCGGCGAGTATGGAATGCTGCCACGCTCGACGCTGACCCGCACCGCGCGGGAATCCGCCAAGGGAAAGCAAAGCGGGCGCACGCAGGAGATTCAGCGCCTCATCGGACGCTCGCTGCGCGCGGTTGCCGATTTGAAGCGTCTGGGTGAGCGCACCATCTGGATCGATTGCGACGTGATTCAAGCGGATGGCGGCACGCGAACGGCTTCGATCACCGGAGCATTTGTCGCGCTCGGCTTGGCTTTGCAGCGGCTGATCGATGCCGGGACATTGAGTTCGGCTCCGATCAAGGATTTTGTGGCGGCGATCAGTGTCGGCATCGTGGACGGCGAGGTTCTTCTCGACCTCAACTACGAAGAAGACTCGCGCGCCGACGTGGACATGAACTTCGTCATGACCGCGGGCAACAAAATTGTGGAACTGCAGGCCACCGCCGAACACCAGGTGTTCGACGACGCACAACTCGCAAAGATGATGACGATGGCGCGCCAAGGCGTCCACTCTCTGATCGCGAAACAGCAGTCGTTGCTGGGAACCCTCGCTCTGCGGCAGTGACTTCGGTCACAACTACAGCGAGACTTTGATTGGTACCCTCGACATGTAGGGCGGACCTGCTTTCGCCTTACACGATGACTCCGATCTCCCCAGCGGTTTCGAGTTTGCGCTTCAAAGTAAGCGGCGTGGTTGCGGCGGCTTGCCTTCTGCTCGCCGCGCTGTCGGCCCATGGGCAGGCCGCGCGCTCGCCGGTGACGGGCGTGGTGGAAGATCCTTCAGGCGCCGTCATTGTTGGCGCGCAAGTGGAATTCAGCAGCGGCAACTACCACATTGCGGCTCAGACCAATTCTTCTGGACACTTCCAACTCGAAATCGCCACTGCTTCCGGTAAATTTTCCATCAGGGCTGTAGGATTTGTTCCCCTGCAGTTCCCCTGGAACCATGAACGGCAGCTCCGATTCGTTCTGCATCCGCAATATGAATCGGACTACGCCAGCCAGCACGTTCTGGTCACGGCCACACGGATTAACACCGCGCTGGAGGATTCTCCCGCCGACAGCGTAACTATCTCGCACGACGATCTGGCCACTACGCCAGCGCTCGCGCTTGACGATGTGCTGCGGGAGGTTCCGGGCTTCACACTGTTTCGCCGTTCCAGCAGCCGCACGGCGAATCCCGGCACGCAGGGAGTTTCCATGCGCGGAGTTGGCGCCAGCGGCGCCAGCCGCGCCCTGGTGCTGGTTGACGACATTCCGCTCAACGATCCTTTCGGTGGCTGGGTTTATTGGGACCGCGTGGTCCGCGATTCGATCAGCGACGTCGAGGTGGTCCGCGGAGGCGCCGATGCCAGCCTCTACGGCTCCACGGCCATGGGCGGAGTGATTCAGTTCCGCACGCGCGAACCTGAACAGACCGCGATCTCAGCGGAAACATCCTGGGGAAGTGAAAACACGCCGGAGTTGTCGCTCTGGGCCGGAACTCGCCTGGGAGCGTGGTACGGCTCGGCGTCCACCGACTTATTCCGTACGAATGGCTATATCCCGGTACCCGAGTCGCAGCGCGGCGCGGTCGATTCTCCCGCCAACTCCCGCCATGAACTGACCACGCTCGAACTCGGCCGGCATTTTGGCAACTTCAGCCGCTTCTTCGCTCGCGGATCATATTTTGACGAGGATCGCCACAACGGTACGGTCATTCAGTTAAACACCACGCAATTGGCCGACTTCGCAACCGGCTTGAGTTACGAAAATAAGAACGTGGGAGCGATTTCAGCGCGCCTGTTCGGCCTGTTCGAGTCGTACTACCAGACTTTCTCTTCGGTTGCATCGAACCGCGATTCCGAGACGCTGACCGACTCGCAGAATGTTCCGTCGCAGGCACTCGGAGGCAGCGCCCAATGGTCGCGGCCGGTCGGGCGAGTGCAGACGCTGGTGGCCGGGTTCGAAATGCGGGAAGTGCACGGCTCCAGCAACGATGACCTGTTCAAGCAGGCGGTAACAAACGGGACCACCCTCAGCGGCGGTCACGAGCGCACGGAAAGGATCTTTGGAGAAGACATTCTTCAACTGGGCGCAAAGTTCATCGCGAACCTGTCGCTTGGTTATGACCACTGGAGCGATTTTGATGCGCGGCTTATCGCGATCCAGCCGGGCGGCAGCACGACGCTGACTCCGTATGCCGCCCGCACCTCCGACGCGCTCAACCCGCGCGCATCGCTGCTCTACCGCCTCGGGCACGGGACTTCGCTCACCGCTTCGGGCTACCGCGCCTTCCGCGCGCCGACCTTGAACGAACTCTATCGCAATTTTCGCCAGGGCAACACCTTAACTGACGGCAACCCGGATCTCCATGCGGAACGATTGACTGGAGTCGAAGCGGGAGTGAGGCAAAGCTTGCTTTCCGACCATTTGAACCTGCGGACAACTTTTTTCTGGAACGACATCACTGGCGCCATCGTAAACGTCACCCTGAACCAAATGTCCACACCGATTCTGGCTGAGAAAGAGAACGTCGCCCGCACGCTCTCCACTGGCGTAAATCTCGATGGCGAATTCCGCCTCAACAATGCTCTTCAGTTCGCCGGAGGTTACCAGTTCGCACACGCCGTTGTATCCAGTTACACATCGAACTCGCTCAACCCGTCGCTGGCCGGAAACTGGATACCCGAGGTCCCGCACCAGCAGTTCACGGTGCAGGCGCGCTACATTAATCCCAAGATTGTCACCGCCAACCTGCAAGGGACTTTCGTCGGCCAGCAATTCGATAACGACATCAATACTTTGCTGCTGAAGAAATTCTTTACCGTCGACCTATACCTTGGCCGCTCGCTCGGCCGCGGCCTGGAGATCTTTGCCGCCGCCGAGAACTTGTTCAATCAGCGCTACTACGCCAATCTGAATCCCGTACCGTATCTTGGAGCGCCGATCCTCGTCCGCATCGGCTTGCGCTATCAGTTCCCGAGCCGTTAATTCCGGATCCCTTTGTTCCGCGCCGTCCAGTCACATGGGTATCTCCCATTCCGTCTTGACGCCACGTCCCTGGCACGAAACTGCTGGTGTTCAGGGCAGGGGTGTTGGGTTTAGAATGTCCTGTCGCATTCGCATTGATAGTGATAGGAGGATTCATGAAGCTCACCCCCGGCAAACTGGCAGGAATGAAGGCTGTATCGAATGAGCACGGCGTAATCGCCGCTGCCGCCATGGACCAGCGCGGCTCACTGCAAAAATCTCTCGCCAAGGAAAAAGGTTCAGCGGTTTCCGACGCCATGATGGAGGAATTCAAGACGCTGGTGAGCGAGGTCCTGACGCCCCACGCCAGCGCCATTCTGCTCGATCCCGAGTGGGGGCTGCCGGCTTCCAAGCGGCGCGCGAAAAACGCGGGCCTGCTGCTGGCCTACGAAAAGACCGGATACGACAAGACCGGCCCGGGACGGCTGGGCGATCTGCTGGATCATTGGTCGGCACGCCGGCTGAAGGAAGCGGGCGCGGATTGCGTCAAGATCCTGCTCTACTACACGCCGTTTGATCCGCAGAGCATCAACGACCAGAAGCACGCGTGGGTGGAGCGGCTGGGCGATGAGTGCCGCGCCAACGACATTCCATTTTTTCTCGAGTTCGTGGTTTACGAAGAAGGCGTGGACGAAAAAGGCTTCGACTTCTCGAAGAAAAAGCCGAAAGCGGTCATCGAAAGCATGCGCGAGTTCACCAAAGATCGCTATGGTGTTGACGTCATGAAGGTCGAAGTCCCAATCAACATGAAGTTTGTGGAAGGAACCAGGGCATTCAAGGGCGAGAAGGCTTACTCGAAGCAGGAAGCGATGAAGCTGTTCCGCGATGCAGCCGCGGTCGCGACCAAACCGTTTATCTATCTGTCGGCGGGCGTGAGCAATGCCGAGTTCACCGAGTCGCTGGAACTGGCAGCCGAGTCGGGTGTGAAATTCAACGG
>Ga0209415_10015327_pt1 | contig 12430 bp, 6 predicted proteins | sample PeaSoiSIISIP2007_FD_187696 | JGI IMG/M metagenome (GOLD analysis project Ga0209415, IMG submission 187696) | Peat soil microbial communities from Weissenstadt, Germany - SII-SIP-2007 (SPAdes) (version 2) | ecosystem: Environmental > Terrestrial > Soil > Wetlands > Peat | place: Germany... | reverse complement strand
CTGAGGTCAGCGTAATGGCCGCACTGGGAACCATCGCGCCACTTGGGTCCACCACCACGCCGCGCAGCGTGGCAGTCTGCTGCGCCGCGCCATGCCGTGCGAACACCAAAGACAACAACAGGACTGTGATTGGGCTCAGGAGCCACAGCTTCTTCATCATCCATCGCCTGTTCGCTTTGAGAATGGGTACTGCTCGAATGAAAGACGCCGCTCGCGCGCGGAGTGCTTGCTCAATAGACCGGCCGGCGGCGATTGCGTTATCCGTGCGTTTTAACAATCGATAGCGCGAGCCGCCCGCCGCAGCTCGCTCAATCCGCCACCGCAGGGCACGCTCAAGGGAAGCCAAGTATGTGTTACACTCCATAGTGTTACGTACTGTAACATACGATATTCCACCTTGCAATACCTGTTTCTTCAAAATGGGATGAATCAAATCCGGGACGGTCCCACTCGACGACGCAGCCCTCCCCTCGATGACATGCTGAGAGCTGAAGGCTAAGAGCTGCTTTTCACGGCCCCAAATACAGGCTCACGCCGGGCGGCGCGAAACTGAGTTGTCCGGTCTTGGGATCGTATGCCAGGTTGAGCGCGTCGCTCTTGCGGCCATTAATCAGAATGGCGATGAGCACACCGTTTCCGTAGTGCCCGATCAGCGCGATGTGGTGGCTGCGGATCGGCCCGTATTCATTGTCGGGGCTCGTGGGACCCCAGTCGCCCGTGAACCGGTTGAAAGGATAAGTACCGTATTTCTGCGGATGCTGCTGCCAATTCTTGTCGTGAAGCCACACGCCGTAGGCCTTCTGAAGATCGTTGGCTTCAATCGCCGACAGGAACTGGTTAGCCTCAATGCGACCGAACCAGTAGTGGTCCCAGTTCCAGGGCCAGTCCACCGGCCGTCCTGCCACCAGCCACCACGCGACGATCAGCACAACTACGCCAGCCGCCGAGAGGCGAACGATCATAGTCCTGCGCTTTTCGCGGGTCGGGTCGAACTTTGGAGCATCCATCAAAGTCATCGGATCAATCCCTTCGCATCAAGCATACGGCACAGAACAGGGGTCAGTAATCAGGGGTCAGTGATCAGTTCGCAGTTGATCGTTCACAGTTCGCAGTCTGCCCCTGGACTTATTAGTCAGCCTGGTAACTTAGACACCAGCGAGGCTCCTCCTGTTCCCTGTTCCCTGTTCCCTTGTTCCCTGCTTTTTCACTCTTCCCGGCTGTACGTCGTCTTGTTCTTCTCGTCTTGCCGCTCCAGCGCCAGCTCGATCAACCGCGTGATTAGTTCCTTGTAGCTCACTCCCGTCGCCTCCCAAAGCTTCGGATACATGCTGATTCGCGTAAACCCGGGCATGGTGTTCACCTCGTTTACAAAGATCCGCCGCTTTCCATCCGGCTCCATCAGGAAATCCACACGCGCGAGGCCCGCCAGGTCGCATGCCTTGAACGCCGCAACTGCCATCTCGCGTATTTTCCTGGTTTCGGACCGGCTTAATTTGGCAGGGATGATAGGCACCGAGCCTTCTGAAAGATACTTCGCCTCGTAGTCGTAGAACTCCTTGCCCGGAATAATCTCGCCCACCACGCTCGCCTTGGGATCATCATTGCCCAGCACGGCCACTTCAAACTCACGCGCGCGCGCCGCCTGCCCGCCGCGGCTCTTTCTGCCGCCCACCCCCTGCTCCACGATCAGCTTGCGGTCGTACTTCGCGGCCAGATCTAGCGCGGGCCCGAGCTCCTTGCGGTTGTGCGCCTTCGTGATCCCTACCGAGGAACCCAGGTTCGCGGGCTTCACAAACACGGGATACGGGATCGCGCGTTCAATGATTGTGACGGCTTTGCGCGGCGACTTCTCCCAATCCGCGCGCAGCAGCGTCACGTGCTTCACGATGGGCAAACGAGCCTGGACAAACAAGCGCTTCATCACGTCCTTGTCCATGCCCGCAGCCGATCCCAGCACACCCGATCCGACGTAAGCGATCCCCGCCAGCTCAAACAATCCCTGGATGGTACCGTCTTCGCCGAAGGTGCCGTGCAGGACAGGAAAGACGACGTCGATGGCGCTCCCCTCGGGGCCTTGCGGGCCGGGCATGGGTGCCAGCAGTGTCGGAATGCCCTCGTGCAGCAGCTTCGCTCCCGGCGTGGCGTCGGGATCGCCGGCCCGCAGCCGCCGTGCCACCGCGCTCATGTCGCCGCTCAGCAGCCCATGCGCATCCGCTGCCGCCAGCCAGCGGCCCTCCTTCGTAATGCCGATCGGTGTGACGTCGAATTTTTCGCGATCAATCGCGCCCAGAACCGACGCGGCGGAGAGCAGCGAAACCTCGTGCTCGCCGCTCCGCCCGCCAAAAAGAATGCCTACGCGAAGTTTTTTCCCCATGGGTTGATTGTAGGAGCGCCAACTCCCGTCAAAGTTTCCGACGACACCAGGTTCGCATCCAGTTCAACAACAAAGCCTCGCCGCCTCGCTCCCTGTCTCCCTGTTCCCTTGCTCTGCTTCTACAAAATCTTCTTCCCAAACGCCGAGCACGCCAGCTCCACCGCAAGATCAGCGGTGCGGTTGTGCTCGTCTATCACCGGGTTTACCTCAACCACTTCGAAGCTCAGCATCCGCCCATGATCGGCAACAATTTCCATCGCCAGGTGCGCTTCGCGATAGGTTGCGCCGCCGCGAACGGGCGTGCCCACGCCGGGCGCATCGACGGGGTCGATCCAGTCCATGTCGAGCGACACATGATAGCCCGCGGTTCCCCGCCCTGCCGCGCGCAGCGCCTCTTCCATCACCGCTCTCATGCCGCGCTCATCGATGTCGCGCATGGTGTAGACCTCGGTGATGCCGGCGCGGCGCAGGTTCTCGCGTTCCGCGGGATCCACATCGCGCAAGCCGATGAGGACCACATTTTCCGCGGCAACCTTCGGCGCGTATCCGAAGATGGTTGCCAGCGGCTCCGGCCCCAGGCCCAGCAGCGCTGCCAGGGGCATGCCGTGCACATTGCCTGAAGGCGAACTTTCCGGCGTATTGATGTCGGAGTGGGCGTCGATCCAAAGCAGTCCGATCTTCTTCTGCTGCTGGCGATAAAACTCCGCGACCCCTGAAACGGAGCCGGCCGCCAGTGAATGGTCGCCTCCCAGCAGCAGCGGAGTCGTTCCCGCCTCCAGCGCCGCCAGCACCGCCTTGGCGGTGCGGGTGCACGTTCCCGCAATCTCCTTCAGGTAGTGGGCATTTTTGCTTCCCGGCGCCTGCGTTTCGGCGATCTCCACGCGGATGTTGCCCGAATCCGCCACATGGTGACCAAGCGCTTCAAGCCGCGCTTCAAGCCCGGCCACGCGCACTGCCGAAGGCCCCATGTCCACACCGCGGCGGCTTGCACCCAGGTCCAGCGGTACGCCGATGACGCGAATCCGCCTGCCCGGCAGTTCCGGGGCGCCGCCCGATGTTTGCCCCGCCGTTCGGGCGGGAATATTCGACGCTTCACGGTTCAGCGGCATCAGCAAACCCTCCCTCTTGCGAAACCCGCCGGGGCGCGGATCGTCGCTGCCTTGGCGCCATTTTGGCCGCGGGCCCGGAACCGAAAAAGCAAACGGTACTCGCCCCGAAAGTGCTATTACAACAGATTTTAGTGAGAGTAAGATGATTGGGAGATACTTCCCCGTAACGTTTCTGCCCAAGGGCAGCCCGGAAGTCCCGACACATCAGGATGAGGGATCCGGGCCGCCGCCTGGGACGTTTGTCCAAGTGGAGAGATCGCAGCTGTGGTAAGGTTCGATCGGATCAATAGCCTTCTCTTCGGGGCCGCGCTTTTTATTTCTGCGGTCCCGTGGGTGGAAGCAGCCTCTCCAGCCGCCTTAACCAAGGTTGCGGACATCCACGGCCTTACCAACAAACAGGCCAGTCAGCATCTGCCGGTTTCGTTTGAGGCAAACGTCACCTATTTTCGCTGGTTCGACCAGGACCTGTTCGTCCAGGATGGCGACGCCGCCGTTTACGTCCATGCCACCACGAGCCTCAGGCTCGTTCCCGGCGATCGTGTTCTTGTGCGCGGCACAACCCGCGAAAGCTTCCGGCCATTTGTCGAAAGCGCCGACATCACGCGCGTTGACCACGGCGCTTTGCCCACGCCGAAGCACCCCACCTTCGAACAAATGATCCGGGGCGAAACAGATTGCCAATACGTCACGGTGCGCGCAATCATCCGTTCAGCCGACACCACGCCTGATCCTCGTTCGCCAGTGCCCACAATTTATCTGAAGATGCTCGTCGACGGCGCGCCGGCAGATGCCAACGTCGACAGCGACAATCAGCAAGCCATCAACGACCTCCTCGACGCCGAGGTTGAGATCACCGGCACAGTGTCTGGCCACTTCGACAACAAAATGCAGCAAACCGGCATTTTGTTCCATATCCAGTCGCTCGATGGAGTCAGGATTTTGAAACGCGCCGGCTCTGACCCATGGTTGCTGCCCGTGATGCCGATGGATCGCGTGATCACCGGCTACAAGGACATCGACCAGTCGCAGCGCATGCGCGTTCAGGGAACCATCACCTATTACCAGCCGGGCTCAGCGCTGGTGCTGCAGGACGGCTCACACAGTCTTTGGATTGGCACCAAGAGTTACAGCCCGATGCGCATTGGCGATCGCGCTGAAGCCATTGGCTTCCCCGACGTCCAGAACGGTTTTCTCTTCCTCATTCGCAGTGAAGTGCGCGACAGTTCCATCCAGTCGTCCGTTCAGCCACCGATCCTCACATGGCAGGACCTCTCCCGGGGCGGTAACGTGATGCGCGGCAGGGCGCTCGACCTAGTTTCCACCGATGGCACGGTCGTCGCCGAGGTGCGGCAATCCACTGAGGACGAATATGTGCTCAACGCCGGCGGGCACCTGTTCTCGGCCGTCCTTCGCCATCCCGACTCACCCGGCCAGGCTCCGCTTCTTCCCATGAAAGAGATTTCGCTGGGTTCGCGAGTCCGCGTCACCGGCATCTGCATGCTGCTCAGCGCAGACCCGTTCCACGGCGAAGTCCCATTCAACATCTTGATGCGCTCCGAGAACGACATCGTCGTTCTCGCCCGTCCATCCTGGCTGAACACTCATAACGCCGTCCTGCTTGTCACCTGGCTAATCATCCTGGTCCTTGTGGTCGGCATGCGGGGATGGTACCTGGAGCACAAGAATCGCCGCCAGATCGGATCGCTCGCCTACGTCGAAAAGCGCCGCGCCCGGATCCTCGAAGACATGAATCACTCCAAGCCGCTCGCCGGGATTCTGGAGCGAATAACTGAACTGGTTTCGGTGCGGCTCAATGGCGCGCCTTGCTGGTGCCGGGTTGCAGACGGCGCCACGCTCGGCAATCGCCCTCCACAACTTGATTCTTCGCTGCGCACCGTCGAGCATGTGATTGCCGCCCGCTCCGGCGCAGCGCACGGCACGATCTTTGCCGCCTTTGACGCACGCACCAAGCCCGGCGCCGCAGAGGATGAGGCCCTGGCCATGGCCGCTGAATTGGCTACGCTGGCCATCGAGACCTCGCGGCTCTATTCCGATCTCGTGCACCGCTCTGAATTCGATCTGCTGACCGAGGTGCAGAATCGCTTCGCCATGGAAAAGACCCTGCGCTCGCACATTCACGCCGCGCGCCAATCGGCCGGCATCTTCGGCCTCATCTACATCGACCTGAACGAATTCAAACAGGTGAATGACGTCTATGGGCATCAGGCCGGAGACCAGTATCTCCAGGAAGTTACCCGGCGCTTGAAAGGTCAGTTGCGGCCCGGCGATACGCTGGCGCGGCTCGGCGGCGACGAGTTCGCCATCCTGGTTTCCCGTGTGCGCAATCGTCCCGCGGTGGAGGAAATCGCGGCTCGCCTCGAGCGCTGCTTCGATGAGCCGTTCAAGGGCGACGGATATGAACTGCGCGGCTCGGCCAGCATCGGCATTGCTCTCTATCCTGAAGATGCCAACTCCGCCGACAGCCTGTTGCGCGCAGCCGACGCCGCCATGTACGCCGCCAAGTACACGAGGCCGGGAAGATCCCGCGGCCCGCGAGTCTCTGGCGGCTGACCTCTCTCCCTGGAACTGAGATATCGATATCTGAAGCTCCCATCCACCATTCCCGGCAGGCGGCGGATCTTCGCCCGCAAACTAATTCTTTTCCCTTTTCCGGCCGATAAGAACTCTCAACGGATGATGCTTCGGCGTCCCGTCGGTGTGTGCTGCGTCCATGAAAAGAGCGGTTGCCTTATTTGCGATGCTTGCAGGCTGCATGCCGGGTGTGTGCGCAGCCTCGCCCGCGCCGTTGACCACGCTGCGCGCTATTGCAGCGCTCACCAACGCCCAGGCGAGCCGGCATGTTCCCGTATCGTTCGAGGCGACCGTCACCTATTTTCGCGGGTATGACGCCGACCTGTTTGTTCAGGAAGCCGACACCGCGATCTATGTGCACACGGCAACAGGGCTCAAGCTGGTTCCAGGAGATCAGGTTCTGGTTCGCGGAACAACACATGAGAGCTTCCGCCCCTTCGTGGATGGCAAAGAAGTTTTCCGCCTCGGCCACAGCCCCCTCCCCAGACCCGAGCGGGCTAGTATCGCGCAAATGGTCCGGGCTGAGACCGATTGCAGGCTGGTCACCGTTCGCGCTTTCATCCGCTCCGCCGACATTGTGCCCGCTCGCGCTCCTTTGTGCCCGCGATCTACCTGCGCATGATTGTCGACGGGCAACAGGTGGACGCAAACGTCGACAGTAGTGATGAAAACACTCTGAAAGACCTTCTTGATGCCGAAGTCCAGATCACCGGCGTGGTTTCTGGACATTTCGATAACAAAATGCAGCAGACCGGCATCCTCTTTCACGTTCAGTCGCTGGCAGACGTAAAGATCCTCGAGCGGCCAGGCTTCGACCCCTGGTCGCTGCCCGTGACGCCCATGGACCGCATGTTCACGGGCTACCGCGTGCGCGACCTCACGCAACGCATGCGCCTGGAGGGAACCATTACTTACTATCAGCCGGGGGCCGCGCTGGTTTTGCAGGAAGGTTCGAAGAGCCTGTGGATCCAAACCGACGACTACAGGCCTCTGCGGATCGGTGATCGCGCCACCGCCATCGGATTTCCAGATATAGAGAATGGCTTTCTCACACTCACGCGCAGTGAAGTACGCGACAGTTCTCTACCCGCGCCAATCGCTCCATCTTTATTTGCCTGGCGGGATCTCGCGAGCGGCGGTAATCTGTCCGCCAGTCATATCTTTGATCTCGTATCCATCGAAGGTCAGGTGGTTACCGAGGTGCGACAGGCGACGCAGGATGAGTATGTCCTGGAGGCCGGCGGGCACCTGTTCTCGGCCATCCTTCGTCATCCCGGATCACTGAGCCGTATTCCCCTCCTGCCCATGAAGCAGGTCCCTTTGGGCTCACGCATCCGCGTTACCGGCATCTGCATGCTGGCCGACGCGAATCCCTTCAATGGAGATGTGCCATTCAACATCTTGATTCGTAACTTCGACGATATCGCCGTCGTTGCCCGTCCACCTTGGCTGAATGTGCGTCATCTCATGCTTCTCGTCGGTCTGCTGTTGAGCGTGGTCATTGCAATCGGTATCAGAAGCTGGTTCCTGGAACGCAGAGTTCGACATAGAACAGCGGCGTTGGCATATCTTGAAAGGCGGCGTAGCCGCATTCTCGAAGCCATCAACGGCTCCCGCCCGCTGAGCGAGATCATCGAACAGATTACCGAAGTGGTTTCTTTCCGGCTGCATGGCGCAGCTTGCTGGTGCGAGATCGCCGATGGCGCGCGCCTGGGCAAACCGCCCCTGAGGATTACTTCACAGCGCATCATCCAGCACGAGATCCCCGGCCGGTCAGGAGCATCTTTGGGAACCATCTATGCCGCAATTCATCGCCTGAACAGGCCGCGCCCCGAAGAGTCTGAGGCGCTTTCGCTGGGCACGAATCTTGCCTCACTCGCCATTGAAACCTCGCGCCTCTACTCCGACCTTGTCCATCGCTCCGAGTTCGATCTGCTCACCGACGTACCCAATCGCTTTTCACTCGAAAGGAATCTGGAAGCCCTGATTCATGATTGCGGGCAGTTCGCAGGAATCTTCGGCCTGATCTTCATCGACCTCGACCGGTTCAAGCAGGTCAACGATCAATTTGGACACCAGGTTGGCGACCTGTACCTGCAGCAAGCCGCGCTGCACATGAAACGGCAGCTGCGTCCTGCCGATACCCTGGCGCGGCTGGGCGGCGATGAGTTCGCGGTCGTGGTTCCCGCCGTGCGCAATCGTGATGATGTTGAGGAGATTGCCCTGCGGCTCGAACGCTCCTTCGACGAGCCGTTCTCGATCGAAGGCCGCGAGTTGCATGGCTCAGCCAGCGTGGGCATCGCGCTCTATCCTGATGACGCCGGCACTGCAGATGAGCTGCTGAGCAGGGCCGATGCTGCCATGTACGCAGTCAAGCAATCCCGGCACCGCGGCGGGCAAATGCCTGCAGAGGACTCCGCCCAGGATCTCGCGCACTGCGCATAAGAAAAAGGCCCGGCTTGCGCCGGGCCTTGTCTGATCACTACCACTGACCACTTTTCCTACTCCGCGGCCATCTCTTCCGCTTCGCCCTCTTGCCGCATCAATTCCAGCTCGCGCTCCGCGGCCTCGATCTCGGCGTGCACTTCCTGCTGCACACGAGCCGCGGCCTCTTCCAACTCAGGCGAGAGCTGCACGTTGCGGTAGTACTCCAGGCCTGTGCCCGCCGGAATCAGCCGCCCGACGATCACGTTCTCCTTCAAACCGCGCAGGTTGTCCACCGCGCCGTTGATGCTGGCCTCGGTGAGCACGCGCGTCGTCTCCTGGAAGCTTGCCGCCGAGATGAAGCTGTCGGTCGAGAGCGATGCCTTGGTGATGCCCAGCAGCAGTGGACGCCCGATTGCCGGACGGCCGCCGTTGGCCAGCACGCGCTCGTTCTCTTCCCTGAAGCGGAAGCGGTCCACTTGCTGCTCGAGCAGGAAGTTGGTGTCGCCCACTTCGTCGATCCTCACCCAGCGCAGCATCTGCCGCACGATCACTTCGATGTGCTTGTCGCTGATGGCCACGCCCTGAAGCCGGTAGACCTCCTGGATTTCGTTCACCAAGTACGCCTGCAGTTCCTTCTCGCCGAGCACGGCCAGAATGTCGTGCGGGTTCAACGGACCATCCATCAGCGGATCGCCGGCGCGCAGGCGTTCACCCTCCTGCACGTTCACGTGAATGCCGCGCGGCACCGAGTATTCCTTCTCGTCGCCGTTGTCGGCAGTCACGTAAATCTTGCGCTGGCCCTTTGAAACCTCGCCAAACCGCACTACGCCGTCGATCTCAGAAATGATCGCGGTTTCACGCGGCTTGCGTGCTTCAAACAGCTCCACCACGCGCGGCAGACCGCCGGTAATGTCCTTGGTGCGCGTGCTCTCCTTGGGAATCTTGGCCAGCACGTCGCCCGGACCCACGTTGTCGCCGTCCTGCACCATGAGGTGAGCGCCGCGAGGCAGCAGGTAGCGCTTGCTGGTCTTCGCGCCCTTGATGGCAATCGCCGGCTGGCGCTTTTCGTCGGGCGAGTCAGCCACCACCCAGCGCGAAAGACCGGTTACTTCGTCCACTTCCTCGTTTAGCGTGATGCCTTCCTGCAGATCCTTGAACTGCACCGGGCCGCCGATCTCCGTCAGAATGGCGTAAGTGTAAGGATCCCATTCCGCCAGCACCTCGCCGAGTTTCACTTGCGCTCCCTCGCGAACGCGGAGGCGGGCGCCGTAAACCACCTGGTAACGCTCCTTCTCACGGCCGCGCTCGTCCACAATGGCCAGCGAGCCCGAGCGGTTCATCGCCACCAGCTCGCCTTCCTTGCTTTCCACCGTGTTCAGGTTGATGAAACGCACGAAGCCGTTGTTCTTGGCGTCGAGCCGGGACCGGTCGGCCACGCGGCTTGCCGTGCCGCCCACGTGGAAGGTACGCATAGTGAGCTGCGTTCCCGGTTCGCCGATCGATTGCGCGGCAATCACACCGCAGGTTTCGCCCAGCTCCACCATGCGGCCCGATCCCAGGTTGCGCCCGTAGCACAGCGCGCATACCCCGCGCCGCGACTCGCAGGTGAGCACCGAGCGAATCTTCACCTTCTCCACGCCCGCGCCCTGGATCGCCGATGCGATGTCTTCGTCGATGGGCTGGTTCACTTCGACCACCACGTTTCCGTCGTAGTCCTTGATGCGCTCGAGCGACACGCGGCCGATAATGCGATCGCGCAGCGGCTCGATGATCTCGCCGGACTCAACGATCGAGCCGACGTAGATCCCTTCCAGCGTGCCGCAATCCTGTTCGGTTACGATCACGTCCTGCGCCACGTCGACAAGCCGCCGCGTCAGGTAGCCGGAATCGGCCGTCTTGAGCGCCGTGTCGGCCAGGCCCTTGCGCGCACCGTGCGTCGAGATGAAGTATTCGAGCACCGTCAACCCTTCGCGGAAGTTCGCCGTGATCGGTGTCTCGATGACCTCGCCGCTGGGCTTCGCCATCAACCCGCGCATACCGCTGAGCTGGCGAATCTGCTGCTTCGATCCGCGGGCGCCCGAGTCGGCCATGATGTAGATCGGGTTCATGGCGCCCTCGTCGTCCGCTCGCTTCATGTTCGAGAACATCTCGTCAGCAACCTGGTCCGTCACCGCCGACCACATCTGGATGACCTTGTTCGAGCGCTCGCCGTTGGTGATGGCGCCATCCATATACTGCTTCTGGACGTCGATCACCTTCTTGTCAGCCTCGTCCACCACCTTGTATTTGCTTTCCGGGATCACCATATCGTCCAGGCCCACGGAAAGCCCCGACCGCGTCGCATATTGGAAGCCCAGCGACTTGATGCGATCGAGCATACCCACCGTCACCTCGAGGCCGAGGTTCTGGTTGCAGTAGTTCACCAGCTGCCCGATGCCCTTTTTCTTCAGCAGGCCGTTAATGTACGGCATGCCGCCAGGCAGCGCGTCGTTCAGGATCACGCGGCCGACGGTCGTCGACAGATACTCCTTGTCGAAGTCCACCGGTTCGGTATGCGTCAGGTCCTGGTCGTCATACGCCGTCGTCATGTCCAGCACTTTGCCTGAGTAGCGCAGCCGGATCGGCGAAAGCGTCTCCACTTCGGCTGCCTCCAGGGCCATCAGGATCTCTTCGGTGTTGGCAAACACGCGTCCCTCGCCCTTCGCGCCCTTCTTGGCCTTGGTCAGGTAGTAGAGCCCCAGCACCATGTCCTGCGTGGGCACGGTAATCGGCTGGCCGCTGGCGGGCGAAAGAATGTTGTGCGAAGCCAGCATCAGCACACTGGCTTCAATCTGCGCCTCCGGCGACAGCGGAATGTGCACTGCCATCTGGTCGCCGTCGAAGTCTGCGTTGAACGCCGTGCAAACCAGCGGGTGAATCTTGATTGCCTTGCCTTCCACCAGCACCGGCTCAAAAGCCTGAATGCCCAGGCGGTGCAGGGTGGGAGCGCGGTTCAGCAGAACCGGGTGATCCTTGATCACTTCTTCCAGGATGTCCCACACGACCGGCTCCTGCATCTCCACCATTTCCTTTGCCTGCTTGATGGTGGTGCACTGCCCGGTCTGCTCCAGCCGGTGATAGATAAACGGCTTGAACAACTCGAGCGCCATCTTCTTCGGCAATCCGCACTGGTGCAGCTTCAGCTCCGGTCCCACCACGATCACCGAGCGGCCCGAATAGTCCACGCGCTTGCCCAGCAGATTCTGGCGGAAGCGACCCTGCTTGCCCTTCAGCGTGTCCGAAAGCGACTTCAGCGGACGGTTGTTGGCGCCGCGCAGCACGCGGCCGCGGCGTCCGTTGTCAAACAGCGCGTCCACCGCTTCCTGCAACATGCGCTTCTCGTTGCGCACAATCACTTCGGGCGCGTGCAGGTCCATTAGCTTCTTCAATCGGTTGTTGCGGTTGATCACGCGGCGATAGAGGTCATTTAGATCAGACGTTGCGAACCGGCCGCCATCGAGCGGCACCAGGGGGCGCAGCTCTGGGGGAATGACCGGCAGCACATCCAGAATCATCCACTGTGGCTTGTTGGCGCTCTTGCGGAACGCCTCAACCACCTTCAGCCGTTTGGCATACTTCAGCTTCTTCTGCGCCGAGTTCTCGTTCTTCATCCGCTCGCGCAGCTCCATCCCCAGCTCTTCCACATTCACGCGCTTCAGCAATTCCTTGATCGCCTCGGCGCCCATCATGGCCTTGAAGCCGGAGGGCCGGAATTGCTGGTCGAGCTCGCGGAAGCGCGTTTCGTCCTTGATGATCTCGCGCTCGCGCACCGGCGCGTCGCCCGGATCGATCACAACATAGGACTCGAAGTAGAGAATGCCTTCCAGGTCACGCAGCGAAATGTCCAGCAAGTGGCCGATGCGCGACGGCAGGCCCTTGAAGAACCACA
>Ga0209415_10015326_pt1 | contig 12430 bp, 11 predicted proteins | sample PeaSoiSIISIP2007_FD_187696 | JGI IMG/M metagenome (GOLD analysis project Ga0209415, IMG submission 187696) | Peat soil microbial communities from Weissenstadt, Germany - SII-SIP-2007 (SPAdes) (version 2) | ecosystem: Environmental > Terrestrial > Soil > Wetlands > Peat | place: Germany... | reverse complement strand
GCTGATCGAAACGGTCGTCCGCCGCATCAGCATGAAGGTCCAACAATTCGACGTGCAGGTGGAGACGAAGACTCAAGACAACGTGTTTGTCCAAATCCCCGTGTCAATCCAATACAAGGTCATGCCGGACGCAGTCGAGGCCGCGTTCTACAAGCTGTCCGATCCCGTCAAGCAGATCGAGTCGATGGTCTACAACGTCGTGCTCGGCCACGTTCCGAAGATGAAGCTCGACGACACCTTCCTCAACCAGGCCGACATTGCGACCGACCTGCGGGATAATCTAGACGCGTCCATGAAGGAGTACGGTTACTCCATCGTGAAAGTGCTGATCTCCGACATCGTGCCCGACCAGAAGGTCAAGGCCGCGATGAACGACATCAATGCGGCCCAGCGCGAACGCGAAGCCACAGTCTCACGCTCCGAGACGAACAAGTTGCTCCTCGTCAAACAAGCGGAGGCTGAAGCCGAGTCCAAACGGCTGCAGGGCGAAGGAATCGCGAATCAACGGAAGGCGATCATCGCGGGCCTCAAGGACTCGGTCGAGGACTTCGCCAAAGCCGTCCAGGGGGCGACGCCCCAAGACGTGATGCAGCTCGTGCTGATGACGCAGTACTTCGACACGCTGAAGGAGATCGCGGCTAACGATCATAGCAACACCATCTTGATCCCCCACACCCCGAACACGCTGTCCGACCTCATCGGCCAGATCCGCAACGCCATCGTCACCGGCGCGGAGCTGACGAAGCATCAACCGCCGCCTCATCCGTAGGGCTTCTCACGCGTCGATTTGCCCCCTCTACGCGTATCCCGACCGCTCGCGTCGCTACCTCACGATTCGCGGGACCACCCAACTTACTTTCCGATCTCGAAAAATGGAGCTATTTCTCATCATGAGAATGCCGCTACCTGCGTTGTGCTTGCCAGCGAATGCCATCATCGATGCCAACGGTTACTGAGCGACCCCTCGACCACCTTAGGAGGCTTCCCCATGCGCAGACCGTCCCTAGTCGCTCTTGCGGCAGTCGTCCTGATCTCGGCCAGCGCGACTCTCGCGGCTGCCCGCGCAGGCCTGACCCCTCCCACCGGGTATCGACACTGGTTTCACGTGAACTCACAGCTCGTCGATTCGACGAGTCCGTTCTCCGCACAGCTTGGCGGCCTCCACAACGTGTATGTGAACGCGATCGGGCAGCCCGCGCTAGAATCGAACACGCCCTATCCGGACGGCTCAGTGTTCGCGGACGACGTCCACAAGTTCACGGTCTCCAACGGCACCTATACGGAGGGGGCGCGTGCAGCGCTGGTGGTGATGACGAAGGACGGGAAGCTCTACGCCGCGACCGGCGGCTGGGGATTCCAAGCCTGGGCAGGCGGAGACCCTGGCAAGCCCCTCGTGACCGACCCAGTCGCCCAGTGCTTCAACTGCCACACGTCCCAGGCGGACCACCAGTATGTCTTTTCGACCTACATCCCCTAGCCCGACGGTGATTACCCTCGATGCTCTCCGCGCGCCATGACTTCGGCCGCCTACGTGGCGGCGTATTTTAGGTCGACCTCTCCGGCAACACGCCGAGTCCGGCCAACGTGCTGATTACGACGGCGCGCTCCCGTACGCTGAGTGGGGGTTCACGCTGGGTCACCTGACTCCATTCCTGTCCCCGTTCGATCTGGCGGCGTCCTTCACCTGGCAGATCTCGTCCTACCCAACCTCTCCGTTCCGCTTTGGGGTTGGCATCACTGGGCTATGACAAGTATGCCTGATTCCGCCACGTTCCCATCATTCGTGAGCGTGCAGACGACCGGGTTGAATCCCGCCCCGCGAACCTGAAGGCTCTCGTCCCCGGCCCACTTACCACTTCCCGGTGTGGGGCAGTCACCCGGTGGCCGTCCGCTGCGCGCGGCGCAGCCGCGGGATCGCACGATGCATGTTGGGGTTCCGCCGCTTCCTCGTCATTGCGGACATCCACATTGGCGACACGTTGATCGCCCAGCCTGCGAGGGGAGATGTAGGAAGGCGTGGGAACAGCGGACCCACGTTAGCCTGACGTCCGAGTGCCTTCGTCGCGGCGGGGTTTGTTCTCGCACGTGGAGACGGATCAAGAAATTAAAGAGAGAGACGCAGGCTTGTTCGGGCTAAGCTGCCGGCCCACCGCTTTTCACGCCGGCTTCAGGTTAAAGGATGAAAGGCACAAGGAATAAGGAATGAATTCAAACAGAAGGACTGCAAGAATCGCCGGCGTTCTCTACCTGCTCAACGGCATCACCAGCGGCTTCGCCTTCGCCTACGTGCTGGCCAAGGTGTACGTGGCGGGCGACGCGACGACCACGGCTGCGAACGTGATGGCAAACTCCGGACTCGTCCGTATTGGCGTCGTCGCCGACCTGTTCCAGGCGACCGTTTGGGTCTTCCTAGCGTTGACCCTCTTCATATTGCTGAAGCACGTGCACAAGAGCGCGGCGAGGGCAATGGTCGTCCTCGTCGCAGTCGGGGCGGCCATCGTATGCCTCAACGATGTCTTCCAGTTTGAGGGGGGGCACGTCGCCACCGACGGATCCTACCCGGCCGCCTTCGGCGCCGCGGGTGCGAGCGCTCTGGTGCTGCTCTTACTCGAAATCCACCACTACGGCTTCCTCGTCGCCCAGATCTTCTTCGGCCTGTGGCTGGTGCCCCTGGGATTTCTCGCGTACAGGTCAGGGCTGTTCCCCAAGGCGCTCGGGGTCACGCTCATCGTGGGAGGCGCCTGCTATCTCGTAGGCATGCTCGCAGTCTTCCTGGTCCCCGACTTCGGCGAAAAGATCAACACCTTGGTTACGATCCCGTCAGCAATCGCGGAAATCTGGATGGTGCTATACCTGCTCGTGGTTGGCACGAGAACCCAAGAGCCAGCCGAACGCAACTCCGCCTCGATGTCGTGAGGTCGAAATCCAACCCATTTATCCATCGTGCCGGCTTTTTCCGAATTGCGCAGACGCGCTCTGCGGGACGGGACTCCACGGCGCGCCGCGGTACTCGCAGCGATCGGCTTCACAGCAGCCGCGGCGTTTCAGGTCGCTCTGGCGCTGGGAGCACCGCTTGGGATCGCGGCGTGGGGCGGACGCCACCGCGTCCTACCAGCGGCCCTGCGTCTCGCCAGCACGGGTGCGGCCGCAATCCTCGTTGCGGCTGCCGCTGTGGTCGTCGGCCGGGCAGGGTTTTGGGGGGCGCGCATCCCGTCCGTGTTCCGCATCGGCATCTGGCTGGTGATCTGCCAGATGTCACTGAACACGGTCACAAACTTCGCCTCGCCCAGCCCGTGGGAGCGGTATCTGATGAGCGTGTTGTCAGGTACTCTCACCGTCCTTTGCATCATCGTCTCGCGAGCGCCTCGGCCGCGTACCTGACCGGGGCTCCTAGTGCCACCAGGGGACGCGCAAGGCTGCGTTGCAGCACAAGAAACACCGTACGCCATTCGGTAAGCCGCGAAGGAGGCCTCGGCAAACGAACGCGTATTCCTTTTTTGGGAGATCTAGTCACAGGTGTCATCGCCGACTTCAAATTGCACAGAATCGCCGGGGAGAATTGCACACTTGGGGTATCCGGCGTGGGGTCTGACGGTGGGGCCCCCTCATTGGGAGCTTGCCTGCCCCCCGTGGTGGGAGCAGGCCTGTGTACGGATGGGATACCCTCGTGCTGCTCAAACACTATTTGGCGTTGGGCCTCTCGAAGGCCGCCATCGCCCGGCAGCTGGGCGTCAGTCGCCGGGCCATTTATCACTGGATTCAGACTGGCCAGCTTGATCGGGAGCTGAGCGGGGCCGTGGCGCTGCGCCGTGCGACGCCGCGCCCGACGAAGCTCGATCGCTATCAGCCACTGATTCAGGAGCGGCTGACCACCTACCCCCAGCTGTCGGCCGTCCGGTTGCTCGAGGAGTGCCGCGCCGACGGGTACGACGGCGGCTACAGCCAGCTCAAGGCCTACGTGGCCCGGGTCCGCCAGCGGCCGGAGCCCGAGCCGGTGGTCCGCTTCGAGACCGCCCCCGGTCTGCAGGCGCAGTTCGACTTCGCCGACGTCCGCTTCCCGTGGGGGAAGCGCTTCGCGGTCCTCGTGGTGCTGGGCTACTCGCGGGTGCTCCACGTCGAGTTCGTCGCTCGGCAGACCGCGCTCAGTGTCATGCTGGGCCTCGAGCGGGCCTTCGCCGCCTTCGGTGGGGTGCCCCACGAGATCCTCTTCGATCAGATGAAGAGCGTGATCCTCGACGACCACCGCCCGACCGGCGGGCGGCTCCTCGAGAATCCGGAGTTCCTCCGCTTCGCGGCGCACTGGGGCTTTCGGATCCGGGCCTGTCGGCCCTACCGGGCCAAGACCAAAGGGAAGGTCGAGCGGCCGGTCGGGTACCTCCGCGGCAATTTCCTTTATGGCCGGACGTTCTTGGGCGACGCGGACCTCGCGGATCAATGCACCCGCTGGCTCGCCCGGGCCAATCAGCGGGTCCATGGGACCACGCGCGTGATTCCGGGGACGCGGCTGGTCGAGGAGCAGTCCGCGCTCCTGCCGCTCGCCGCCCGGCCGTACCGCTCCCTCGTGCTGCCGCCGCCCGCCCCGCCACCGGCCCCGCGCCCGACCCGGCGGCCGCCGGTCCTGGTCGAGCGGCGCGCGCTGGCGAGCTATAGTCAGCTCCTCACGGAGCGCGCGTGATGGCCGCGCCGACCCTGCGAGACCGACTGCGCACGCAGCTCGCCGATCTCAAGATGCCCGGCGCGCTCGAAGCGCTCGACGACATCTTGCGCCAGGCCGACAGCGGCGAGCTCGCCGCCGGCGAGGCGATCAGCGCACTGCTCGGCAGCCACATCACGCTGCGCAATCAGCGCCGGCTCCAGACCGCCATGCGCTCGGCCCGGCTGCCGGCCGTGAAGACGCTGACGGACTTCGACTTCAGCTTCCAGCCGAGCGTCAAGCGCGAGCAGCTGGAGAGTCTGCACACCCTCAGCTTCATCGAGCGGCGGGAGAATGTGGTCTTTCTCGGGCCCCCCGGAGTCGGCAAGACCCACTTGGCGGTCAGTCTCGCCGTCACCGCCGCCGAAGGCGGTCGCCGCGTCTACTACGCGACCCTCGCCGATCTGATCACGTCGCTCGAGGACGCCCAGCAGGCCGGGCGGCTCAGCCACCGTCTGCGGACGCTCGTGTTTCCCAGTCTCATGATCATTGATGAGATCGGCTACCTGCCGATCAGTCGGACGGGGGCGATGCACTTCTTCCAGCTCATGTCGCGACGCTACGAGCACGCGAGCACCGTGCTCACGAGTAACAAGGGCTTCGAGGAGTGGGGCGAAGTCTTGGGGGATGACGTGATGGCCGCGGCGCTCATCGACCGCCTCCTCCACCACTGCCACATCCTGAATATTCGGGGCAACAGCTACCGGATGCGGGAGCACCGGGCCCTCGCCACGCGCCTGGTCCCCGCCGCGCCCAAGGCTCCGTCCCCCCGTGCCCGCCGGCCGAGCCGGCAGGAGGCCTGAGCCCTCCACCCTGGGCTGGCCGCCCACCAAGTGTGCAATTTTGGTCGGCGAAAGTGTGCAATTCAGATCGGCGTTGACACACAGGACCGAACTCATCTGGGACGGCACGTGCGACGCTCTGCCCGGACGTTACTACATGAGTCCTAAGATCCAACCCTCGATCCGAGCCTTCACCCGTTCGGCGGGCGTCGGAGAAGGATCAAAGAAGCCCCCGAGAGTGCCATCCCCATCAGCCGCCCGCATCCAGGCGGCGGTGGAGTAGGCATCATGCTGGTCAGCGGTGCAGTCCTCGCGCGGAACCGTTCGGTTCCACTGACGAGGATAGACCTCCGCCACAACGGATTGATCGGACGGGGCGGCAGGACTCGAACCTCTAACTCGGCGGGTCGCAACTGGCGGTGGCTCAGGATCTCCCCGACCCTAACTCGAGACGCCAGTTGATGTGGACTTGAAAGAACTGGGGCCGGAGGACTCGAACCTCCAGCTTCATATTTCGAAGCCCTCTCCTTCCAACCATGCCACTAATCAAGACAAACACTTGCGCAGCGACCTTCCGCCCGAAACGAGCCAAGAAACAGCGAAAACCGAACCCGAAACTGTCCCGCAACCGTCCCGCGATTCACCTGCCCAGCCACCTAGCGCTCGCACGGCAAAGTGCTCGTGTGCCCTTCCCCAACGCGTCGGGGGTCGGTGCCCTGTTGCACTGGGCGCATTGGCTCAGCGTAAACGCCTTTAGGCTTCGCTAAACCTGGCGAGTTAGGGTACACCCGCGCCGCACAATTGCGCACCGAGACCGGGCGGAAGACCGGCCATACATGGAATCGTCGCCGTGCCTCGTGCGGAGGTCGAGGACACGTACAGTCCAATGCCAGCGGCCGCCACGCCTGCCATCAAGAGGGCGGTGCGTTTCGGGTCCGACTCCCGCGCTTCCACTCGACGAACGTTCTTGAGCGCCACGGCCCAAGGTGCGTCCAGCACTGTGCCGGTCAGGGAATCACCTCTGATCGCGGGATACGAGACGATCGTGACCTGATCAGGCAGAATCCAGACCGACACGCGATACGGATTGTGGGCAGGAATAAACTCCGAGGCCTCGACGCGCCGCATACCCGTGCAGGCTGCCAACGCAAGCATTCCGCATCCTAACACCTGCTTGAACAAGGTTTTCCACCCTGTCACGAGACACGGGTTATTTCTGCATTCCGCTTCGCAAGTTTGATGACAGTACGATCGAGTGCGCGGAGAAGCAAGGATACGAGGCGTCGCTGGTCCATCTGTGATACAGGGTTGTACCCTGTATCCCGTCTAGATCGTGATCGATCAACCCCTCGTGCACTGCGCCCACCATATGCGCTGCCTTAACCGGCGACTCAAAGAATTCCATAAAGTCCGCGACCTGTGCTACCCCGGGAAGCCGATTCGGAAGGTGCTGGGGAACTTGAACTTGTAGAACTGGGGCGGGAGGACTCGAACCTCCAACGTCGCGACAGCCGGAGCAGTCGTTCTCCTCATTCGCGGGGGTGTTTGTCGGTGCACGGCGAAGGGCTTTGTCACAAGAGGGTCGAGGCCGTTTCGTCACGAACGCCCGCTTCATGAAATCCTCTCTATGAACCAGCGTTGCCTGGATCGCGTGCTGCGTCACGTCTCGCGGCGCAACTTCAGTCGACGCAGCAGTTGCGCGTTTGCAGCAACGACGAGGGTAGAAACGCTCATCGCGACAGCGCCCACACTCATGGGGAGATCAACCCCCCAGCGGACGAGCAGGCCTCCCGCGATGGGAATGGCAACCACGTTGTATGCGGTCGCCCACACGAGATTTTGGACCATCTTGTTGTACGTAGCACGTGAGAGCTCGATGGCCCCGACCACGTCGCGGGGGTCGTTACGCACAAGGACGATGCCGGCGGATTCAATCGCCACGTCCGTTCCTGCGCCGATCGCGATGCCCACATTTGCGGTCGCCAAGGCTGGGGCGTCGTTCACACCGTCTCCAACCATTGCCACCTTCTTGCCGCCGGCCTGAAAGCGCTTCACGGCCGCAGCCTTGTCAGCCGGGAGCACCTCGGCTGCGACCTCATCAATGCCGATACGCCGGGCGACCGAATCGGCCACGGACTTCGCATCCCCGGTGATCATGGCGACCCGGATGCCAAGTCGATGAAGAGCGGTGACGGCATCCCTCGATTCGGGCCGAATCTCATCTTCCACGGCGAACGCACCGAGCAGTCGGCCCTGAGCGACGGCATAGAGAACCGTCTTCCCATCCGATGCCCACGCGGTTGTCCGTGTAGCGACTGCTGACGGCACCGGTACGGTGGCTTCAGTCAACAGGCGTGGTCCGCCGATGACGACCCTGCTGCCCTCGACGAGCGCCCCCGCTCCTCGACCCGGCAGTGCCTCGAAACGCGTGGCTGCCAAGAGAGGCACGTCCCGGCGCCTGGCTTCGGCGACGATGGCTTTCGCGAGTGGGTGTTCGGAGGTGGCTTCGACCGCGGCAGCACGTGCGAGCAGATCGTCTTCCGTGGTGCCAGGAACCGCCGCCAGGTCCGAGACTGCCGGAGAGCCTCGAGTCAGGGTTCCGGTCTTGTCGAAGATGACCATGTCCAGGTTGCGGGCCCGTTCGAGTGCGAGTCTGTCCTTAACGAGGAGCCCGTGTTGAGCCCCGAGCGATGTGGAGATGGCGATGACGAGCGGGATGGCCAGACCGAGGGCATGCGGGCACGCAATGATGAGGACGGTTGCGGTTCGAATCAGCGCGTGTTCTGTGTCGCCTGAAAGCCACCAATAGCTGAACGTGATCGCGCCGGACGCGACGGCCACGTAGAAGAGGATCGCGGCGGCACGGTCAGCAAGCGCCTGGGTCCGGGAGCCGGAAGCCTGGGCGGCGGCAACCAGCCGCATGATGCCGGACAGAGCGGTCTGATCCCCGATTGCTGTAGTACGGATGCGTAGGCTCCCCCCGCTGGCCACTGTTCCCGCAATAACGCGCGCCCCTTCCCCCTTCGGTACGGTCTTGGACTCGCCCGTGATCATGGATTCGTCCACATCGGCAGCGCCCTCAACGACCGTGCCGTCCGCCGGAACGCGGGCTCCGGGCCGGACAAGAGCGATGTCGCCAACTCGCAAGTCGGAGAGCGGAACAGACTGAATGTCTGAGCCCTGTACCCGCTCAGCGGTGTCAGGGAGCAGTGCAGCAAGGGCATTGAGCGCGCCACGAGCTTGGGAAATGGCTCGCATTTCCAACCAGTGGCCGAGGACCATGATCGTAATCAGCGACGCGAGTTCCCACCACACATCGATCGCGAAGAGGCCGAAGGTCGCCGCGAGCGACGTTCCAAACGCGACGATGATCGCCAAGCTGATGAGCGTCATCATGCCCGGCTTGCGATCGGCAAGCTCGCTCTGTGCCCCGCGGATGAGCACGAGGCCACCGTACGCGAAGACGGTGGATCCGAGGATGGCGGGGATAAGCGTCGAGCCGGGGAAGGACGGCGCTGTGTACCCTAACCAATGCTGAACGTCGGCTGACCAAAAGACGACGGGAACGGTGAGGGCAAGGCTCAGCCAGAATTTGTCGCGAAACATGACAACGGAGTGCCCGGCGTGACGGTCGTGGCTCCGGTGCATCGCGGCCATCTTGTGATCGGCGTGTGGGTCGGACGCCAGTCCGTGATCGTGGTGGGTCGAGTGATCCATGGTGAGCTCCGATCCCGTGCTGGGATGGACGTCGCCGCACAGGGGCTCGGCGGCGAGAGCGGCGAACCACCGCTCGACCAGGTTAGGCGGGGCCGCCGATCTGCAGCGGCCAAGCCCGGCGCCACCAGGCCGGACAAGCTGCTCCAACTCACGCCGTTCCGCTTTGCGTGCCCCGATTCTGCTTCGGGAATACTACGCCTCGCTACATCGTACTAACGCGGTCTGTGCCCCGCTTGCGCCTCGCGGCGAGCGCCCGCAGGTCCTCGCACGGAGTTGTGGGCTTGCCGGCGCCGAAGCACGCGAACCCGAGCAATCTCGAACCCGCGACTTACGGATTAAGAGCGAGTCGCCGGAAACGCCTTCACACGGAACGACACGAAGATGGGCATTTCCAAGCCGGCGCATACATGGCAACCTTGGTACCGTCGAGACTGCGGTGGAGACTGCTGGAAATGAAGCCTGCGGCATGACGGACGGAGGACTCGGTAGCACGGGTGAGTAACTCCGCAGGCGAGTCCCCTAGCGCGTCACTCTCGGTAGCCGTGGGAGGCGTCGGATCTTGCGGATGTCTCTCGCGGCCCGCGAATGCTGCGCTTCGTACAGATCCCAGACGAGCTGGATCAGCCAAAACTGGGCCTCCATGCCGAACAGGCGCTCAAGACGGAGCGCGGTATCCGGCGTAACGCCGCGCTTCCCGTGCACAAGCTCGTTGATACGCGGATACGAGACTCCCAGCTCCTCGGCCAACGCCATCTGGCTCAGGCCAAGCGGCTTCAGAAATTCCTCACGCAACATCTCGCCCGGATGCGTCGGTGGCCCATGCGTTGGAACACGCATCATCAGACGCCTCCCCTTTGCCGCGCCCTAATGGTAATCGGTGATCTCGACCCGCTCCGGCCCTTCATCGGTCCAGACGAAACAGATGCGGTACTGATCGTTGATTCGAATACTGTGTTGCCCGTGCCGGCCGCCACGAAGCACCTCCAAGCGGTTTCCCGGCGGGACCCGCAGCGACTCGAGCGAAACTACCGCGTTTAGTTGGTCGAGCTTGCGCTGCGCCACCCGCCACAGTGGCTCGGGGCACGTCCGTCGTGCCCCTTTGGAGCGGCGCCGGTTGAAGACGTCCTCCGTCCCTTGGTCATCGAAGGACCGAATCATCCAGCGCCCACCACGGTGCGCGCCGGGCGATTATAACGGATAACGTTATATATGTCAATATATATGTCAATGCAACAAATCCCGGTGCCTGGCGCTCGTCCCGCGATTCAGCGCACTCGCGCCGGAGCCCAGGCCCCCTGGGCCCGTCCTCATCTCGTGACTGAGCCTCGGTCTGGAGCAGGAGTGCTCATGGAAGGGATCAACAGCCGAAGCCGGCGGATGAACCTCCGACCTCGCAGACCGGCGGGCGGCGGAATCCGGCCGTATTTCAGACAGAGGACTTCCCCGATCCCTTTGAGCCGATCAGACGGTGGCGTCTAACCCCCAAAAACGAAACGCGTCCCGGTGTACGACATGATGAGCTTGTCGGGCATCGCGTCCCGCACCATCCACGTGAATGCCGCGCCCGTGCAATGCATCGGAATCACGTAATCAGGATCGATGTCCTTCAGGGTCGCGACGGTCTGTGCCACGTAATCTTGCGGCGCGACGCTGAGGTGGAAGCCGCCCAGTACCGCGTGCACCTTCGCCACGCCTGACACCGCCTGCGCCTGCCGGATCGTGTTGATGATGCCGCAGTGGCTGCACGAGGAGAGGATCACGAGCCCGCGGTCTTTGACGTTGAAGCACGTCGCGTGCTCGCCGGGGAACCGGTCGTAGACGATCTTCCCGGCGCGCTCCTCGCTGGTGAAGTGGGAGGCATCGCACCCCGCCCCGTCCCGCACCCCGATCTCAACCTTGGTGGAGGGCAAGACTTGCTCGAAGCTGTTTCGCGGAATAGCCCCCGTCGTGAACGCCTGCCCGCCGATGACCGCTGGCTCGCCCGCCATCACCACGCGCACGTGGGCGGTTTCGAGGGAGTTCCGGGTCACCACACCAGCACTGGTCCGCTCGCCGTTAGGGCGCTCGAACCACCGGTAACAGAACGTGTCCTCCCCGCCGACGTACAGGGGCAGGTCACGGCGCATCTTCGCCCGGTCCCGTTCGAGGAGCGGGACCAGCCCGCCGAAGTGATCGAAATGTCCGTGGCTCAAGATGAGTGCGTCGACTGCTGCCGTGTCGATCTTGAAGAGATCCAGATTCTCAAGCTCACTCTCGGCGGTCGGGCCGAAGTCAATAAGGAGATTCCGAGTCTCGTCGCCCCGGCGGGACTCGACGTGATATCCGAGCCCAAACTGGCTGACCACCTGTCGCCCGAGATCGGGCTCCATGATCATTCCGACGCGCTCCACCTCGACGTTCCCCACCCGTGTCGAACGCTGGAGCGCATCCTGGGCATTGTCGACGACCACACGCACCGCGACGCGGTCGATTGCTGGGACGGCACTAGTGGACCCAGTGGTAAACCAGTGCCCAAGCCCACGAGCTCGGGAGGACCCGAGGACCACTGTAGTGCCCAAAACTGAGCCCGCCCGAATGAAGTCTCGCCGCGTCACACCGCGCCCCGGTTCCATCGCGCTACCTCCTGTGAGCCCCTTGGCCCAACGACGGAGAGCAACCAACCTCTTCCCAACGTATCCACGGCTGGTGCGAGTGCTAGAGACGGCCGACACTGCTTGCTCTTCGCGGCCCTGAAAGCCGCGAGTCCCAAACCCGGGATGGACGCCTCACAGGCACGGTCTCAAGGTCCTCCACGTCGGTTGGTACTCCGCCGAGAGACCCGAAACCGTCCCAGAACCGTCCCGGCGTGAGAACCGCGTCAGACCATCGAACCGGAAATCGCTGGAGGGATTGAGCTCTTGCGGCGGGGCGTGACAGACTCGAACCTTCCCGCCGCGCAACTCGCAGAACGTAATGGAAGCGTTCGATGTCGTTGTCAATCGACAACTTAGCTGGGGCGGGAGGACTCGAACCTCCAACTTCGCGACTCAACCGTTCCACAGCCGGAGCACGCACAGCAGCAGACTAACGACTTAGCTCTTGGCTCGGACGGAGGCGGCAGAGCGGAACGGTCGAAAGACGACCCCGAAACCGTCACGCAACCGTCACCAGAATCGGCGCCCTCGAAGGGCGCCTGAGCACCGCAGACCTCACACGAATGCACAGACCTTGTCGTGGGCCCAGGGCTACGTCAGCGGCC
>Ga0209415_10015325_pt1 | contig 12431 bp, 8 predicted proteins | sample PeaSoiSIISIP2007_FD_187696 | JGI IMG/M metagenome (GOLD analysis project Ga0209415, IMG submission 187696) | Peat soil microbial communities from Weissenstadt, Germany - SII-SIP-2007 (SPAdes) (version 2) | ecosystem: Environmental > Terrestrial > Soil > Wetlands > Peat | place: Germany... | reverse complement strand
GAGGTAAGTCGGTCGGCATCCTGAAAGCTGCACCGGTACCGCATAGTTCCAAAGTTCGCTTATTCGTCGGCACGCAAACAGGCGCGCGGGAATCGGTCATGAGCGCGATCATGCGTTCGGTCGGTGCCGGAGAGTTTGGCCACGTTGCCCGGACGTGACATCGACCGCGCCGCACGCATCTGCGAAACGCAGAAGATGGACAATACTTATTTCGATATCCTGCTCGCCTTGGCGGCTGTCGCGGTGCCGCTCGGATTGGCCGGCCTGCTCGTCGAATTACGGTCAAGGCAGGAATCTCCGCCCGGGAAAGGACGGGGGCACACGGCTGGTGCTGATTAGCGGGGCGCGTAGCCGTTCGATGCATTGCGGTCGCAGTGTTGGTCTTGACTGCGGTATCATGAAACTCGAATCAATCCGATATGGGTAAGTAGCCTGGGAGCGATTCCTGACCCGCCAAATCGCTGCCAGCCGGAGTTCGTGCGGGGATAGGAACTCGTGATCGAACAACGTCCAGATCCCGACGCACTGCTCGCCAAGGTCCAGCGCGAGGAGGCGAAGAAGCGCCGTGGCAAGCTGAAAATCTTTTTCGGCGCCTCCGCCGGCGTCGGCAAGACCTACGCGATGCTCTCGGAGGCGCACGAGAAGCGCGCCGAGGGCTGCGATGTGGTGGTCGGCGTGGCGGAAACTCATGGCCGAGCCGAAACCGTCCCGCTGCTGGAAGGCCTCGAAGTTCTGCCGCCGCGCATCATCGAGTATCGCGGCACTCAAATCCGTGAGTTCGACCTCGATGCGGCGATCAGGCGGCACCCGACGCTGATCCTGGTCGACGAGCTTGCCCATACCAACGCCCAGGGCTCGCGCCACCCGAAACGCTGGAACGATGTCGACGAGCTGCTCGACAGCGGCATCGACGTCTACACGACGCTCAACGTTCAGCATCTGGAAAGCCTGAACGACATCGTCGGCGGCATTACCCAGATCCGCGTTTGGGAAACGATTCCGGACACGGTATTCGAGCGCGCGGACGAGGTCGAGCTCGTCGACCTGCCGCCGGACGACCTGCTCGAGCGGCTGCGTGAAGGCAAGGTCTATCTGCCGCAGCAGGCCGAGCGCGCGATCCGCAGTTTCTTCCGCAAGGGCAACCTGATCGCGCTGCGCGAGCTCGCGCTGCGGCGCACGGCCGAGCGCGTCGACGCGCAGATGCGCGACTATCGCGAGGATCAGGCGATACGCGACGTATGGCGGGCGGGCGAGCGCGTGCTTGTTTGCATCGGCCCGACACCGCTTGCCGAGCCTCTGATACGCGCCGGCAAGCGGCTCGCGTCCTCGCTGCACGCCGACTGGATCGTGGCGTACATCGAGACTCCGCAGCTGCAGCGCCTTGCGCCCGCAGCGAGAGACGAGGTGCTCGGCTATCTGCGGCTGGCGGAGGAGCTGGGTGCAGACACTGTGACTCTGTCGGCCCCCGAGATGAGCGCTGCGATCCTGGAGTATGCCCGCGAGAAAAACGTCAGCAAGATCGTATTTGGCAAGCCGACCCGGACGGGCTGGCGTCGATGGCTGCTCGGGTCGGTCGTCGACGTGGTCGTGCGCGAAGCGCATGACTTCGACGTTTATCTGCTGGCGTGCGACAAGGAGCCGGCCGCATCGAATGCCGCCGAGCTGTCGTTACTGACGCGCAGCCGGGCCTATCTCGGTCTGCGCGGGGCGAACGGCGCAGCAGCGAAGAAACGCTATCCGGGCTATCTGTGGAGCGTGGCGATCACGGCGTTGATTACGTCCGCGTCGGCGTTTGCGGTCGGTTACCTCGAGCTGGTGAATCTCGTGATGCTATATCTGCTCGGCGTGATGTTCGTCGCGATGCGGTTCGGCCGCGGTCCATCGGTGGTATCGACCGTGCTGTCAGTCGCCGCGTTCGATTATTTCTTCGTGCCGCCGCGATTTTCGTTCGCGGTGTCGGATGTCCAGTATCTGGTCACGTTCGCCGTGATGCTCGCGGTCGGGCTGATTGTTGGCACGCTGACGGTCAATCTGCGCTCGCAAGCCAAGATTTCCGGGCACCGCGAGCGCCGTGCTGCCGTGCTGTATGCGTTTACCCGTGAGCTGGGCGCCACGCAAACGGAGGGCGATATCGCGCACGTCGCCGTCAAGCATATCGGCGAGGAGTTCGAGGGCCAGAGCGTGGTGCTGCTGCCCGACTTCCAGGGACGCATCAGGCACCCGGGGTCGCAAAGCGTTCAGTATTCGTTTCACGGCGCCGATCTAGGCGTCGCGCAATGGGTGTTCGATCACGGCAAGGTCGCGGGCAAAGGGACTGACACCCTGCCCGGGACCGAGGGCGTTTATTTCCCGATGAAGGGAGCAGCCGGGCCAATTGGAGTTCTGGCGCTGCTGCCAGTCAACCTGCGCCGGGTGTTCCTGCCCGAACAGCAACGCTTGATCGACACGTTCATCAACCAGATCGTGCAGGCAATCGAGCGGGTAAGGCTCGCCAGGGAGGCGCAGGTGGCGAAGGTAAAAGCGGAAACGGAGAGCTTGCGCAACTCGCTGTTGAGCGCGATCTCGCACGATTTTCGCACGCCGCTCGCTTCGATCGTGGGGGCATCGAGCAGCCTCATCGATGGCGGAACGCATCTCAGCGAAGACGCGAAGCTCGATCTGGGGAAGACCATCTATGAAGAGGCTCGGCGCATGACCCGGCTCGCCAACAATCTTCTCGACATGGCGAGGCTCGAAGCCGGCAGCGTGAAGCTGAACCGCCAGTGGTGTCCGATCGAGGAGATCGTCGGCGGTGTCCTGACGCGGCTGCAGTCGCGTTTGACGGCCCATCCCGTCACGGTCAAATCGCCGCCCGGGCTGCCGCTGGTGCATGTCGATGCGGTCATGCTCGAGCAGGTCCTGGAAAACCTGCTCGAGAACGCGGTCAAGTACACGCCGAACGGAACACCGATAGAGATCGGAGCGGAGGCGGGCGCCGAGGAGGTTTCGTTCTGGGTGGCCGACAGTGGCCCGGGTCTGCCCGCCGGGAAGGAGGACATGCTGTTTGAAAAATTCTACCGGGGAGCGACGGAGGGCGCGCAAAGCGGCGTCGGTTTGGGGCTCACGATCTGCCGCGCGATCGTCGAAGCCCACGGCGGAACCATTCGCGCCGAGAACCGCCCCGAAGGGGGCGCGGTTTTCAGGTTCGCGATTCCGATGACCGAGGAGCCTCCGCAAATCGCACCCGAAGAGGAACAGCTGGCCAACGTCCAATGACCAAGGCGAACCCCGTTATCGTCGTCATTGAAGATGATCCGCAAATCCGCCGCTTTCTCAGGACCGGACTGCAGGCGCACGAGTTCGAGATTCACGAGGCGGAGACGGGAAAACTGGGTCTGATCCTCGCGGCGACGCGCAAGCCGGACCTCATCATTCTGGACCTCGGGCTGCCGGACGTGGACGGCGTGGAAGTCATCAAGAAACTGCGCGAATGGACCTCGCGGCCGGTGATCATATTGTCCGCCAGAAATATGGAAACCGACAAAGTCGCGGCGCTCGATGCGGGAGCGGATGATTACCTCACCAAACCGTTCGGGCTCGACGAACTGCTGGCGCGCATTCGCGTCGCGTTGCGTCACGCGTCGCGGCCCGAGCTTGTGGATGGCGGCAACGTCTTCAAGGCGGGGAACCTGAAGGTGGATCTGGGTCAGCGTCGCGTCTATCGCGACGGTGAGGAAGTTCACCTGACGCCGATCGAATATCGCCTGTTGACGACGTTGATCAAACACGCGGGCAAGGTGCTCACGCACCGCCAGTTGCTCACCGAGGTCTGGGGACCGAGCTATGTGGAAAACAGCCACTACCTGCGGATCTACATGGGCTGCCTGCGCCACAAGCTGGAAGCTGATCCTGCACGGCCGAAGCTGTTGCTGACGGAAGCGGGGACGGGTTACCGGCTTGTCACCGATGTTTCACCATAACCGCGTTGACAAGCTGCTTGTTACAAAGGTCGATGGCGCACGCGCTACGCAGGCCTGAGGCCGCGTGCGCTATTTCACCTTCATCGGCAGTATTATCATCTGCCTGCCTTCGAGGTGCAGTCGATCCTGCATGGCCAGCGGGGTTTTATTGTGCAGCCACGCGGTGAGAAAGTCGTTGCGTGTGAAAATCAGCTTGCTGGCGAAGCAGACACTGTTGGGGTATTCGTCCATCGCCTGCCGTGTCAGTTCGGTGAACTCCGCCAGCGGGTCCGTGCCAAAAGCCATTCGATACTCCGCCGCGAGGCCGTGACGGCGACAGAAGCCGGTGTAGTAGCGCAAAGACTTTTCGATGGTCTCGCGCAGCGTCTGCATTTTTTCCGTTCCCGCATAGCTTTGCGCATCGACTTCGCCGACCGCGAGGAAAACAAAATTCCTGAAATGGCCGGGGAACAGCCGCTGTACCCATAGCAGCGCGTGCATGCTGGCACCGCGGTGCTTCCCGACCAGGAGCACTGCGGTAGGCTGTGCGGTGTCGAGCTTGAGGACAGCCGCGGCATCGTGCGAGTCCGGTTCGTCGGCATACAGCGCATCCGCCCTGGCCAATTGCCGCCGGATTTCGGCGTAATGTTTTTTGATCAGCAAACAGAGCCCGACCACGCCGCCGGTAACGACCATGGTAAGCCAGCCGCCCTCGGTAAACTTTACGATCAGCGTCACCACGAGAATACTTGCGGTAATGGTGAGGCCCAATGCCGACAGCACGAGGCGCTGCAGCCACTTGCGCGCCACGCCCCGCTGACGCCACCAATAAATACACAGGCCGAGCTTCGAGAGGCTGAACGTCAAAAACACGTTGATGCTGTAGAGCACGACCAATACGGCCACCTGACCCTGCGTCCAGACCAGCACCGCGAGGGCCGCCGCTCCCATCACGATCACCCCGTTTTCCCTGACCAGCCGGTCCGACAATTCCCGGAAATGGCGCGGTACCCAATAGTCTGCCGCCATATTGGAGAGGACCGCCGGTCCGTCAAGGAAGCCGGTTTGGGCGGCTACCAGGAGCAGCCCTGCCTCGAGCGCCAGGACAAGCGCAAGCGTCAAGTCCCTGAACAACGGCGTGCCCCATCCCAGGTCGTCGATGATGTTGCGGAACACAACGGCGTTGAGTGTTTGTCCGGCGACGGGTTTCGCTTCCCATAAGACATACAGGAGAATGATGCCGCCGGCGGTGAAAGCCAGCGACAGCGCCATATAGAGCATCGTGCGCTTGCCATTGGCAACGCGTGGCTCCGCCAGCATGTGCAGGTTGTTGGAGAGCGCTTCCACGCCGGTGTACGTGCCGCCTCCCAGTGAATAGGCACGCAGAACCAGCGCTGCGACGAAGGCCCAGCCCAGGTTGCGCGAGAGGTCAACCGTCGCGTTCACGGTGTCTGGAACAAGCGCCGGCAAGCGCGCGGCGTGGGCAGACAACCCGTAGACGATAAGCAACGCATGAAGAACGATGAATCCCGCGAAAACGGGCAGCAAGATCAGGATCGATTCCTTCATGCCGCGGAAGTTCAGAAACATCATCGCCAGGATCAGCCCGACTTCGGCTGTCAGCTTGTAGGCTTGCGCGCCGACGGGCAGCAGGCTGAAAAAAGCATCCGCGCCGCTTGCGAGCGATGTCGCAATGGTGAGCACGTAATCGATCAGCAGCGCGGCCCCTGACACCAGCCCGGCGCGCGGTCCGATGAGCGATGTCGCAACCTTGTAGCCACCCCCGCCCGATGGAAATAACTCGATGACCTGGTTGTAGCCGATGGAAACGATGAATACGGTGAGCGCTGTGGCGAGGGCGAGGTACAGACCGAGGTGGGTATAAGGTCCGAGGGCGAGGAACGCCTGTTCCGGGCCGTAGCAGGACGAGGACAGGCTGTCTGCACCCAAACCTGCCCACGCGAGCAAGGGGATGACGGTTATCGCGCGGCGGGTCCTCCGATCGAGAGGGTCGAGCGGCGCTCCCTTCACGAGCTTGCGTATTGCTGTCTGCTTCAACAGCTGATCTCCCGTTGAATGCGATGGCGGTAACAGCGGGGCGTAATCATGTCCGATTAGACCCGCCCCGAATTAACCTTATAAATACCCGGCGGACGTTTACTGACGAAGGCAGGAACGGGTTATCGATTTGCGATCGAGCGATCCACTTCAAATACTGCGCAGGATCTCGGTGCCCTTGAACAGCGTTTCCTCTTTTTTGGCGAAGCAGAAACGCAGCACCCGGTGTGCGGGCGGATTGTGGTAGAACGCGGATAGCGGGATCGCGGCGATGCCATGCTCGCGGGTCAGGCGTTTCGCGAATTCGGCGTCCTGTTCGTCGGTAATGTCGTCGTAGCGCACGCTTTGAAAGAAGGTGCCGTTCGACGGCAACAACGCGAAGCGCGATTCGCGCAGGCGGTCGCGGAAGTAATCGCGTTTCTTCTGGTAGAACGCCGACAGCCCCAGGTAATGCGCCTTGTCCTGCATGAACTCGGCCAGCGCGTACTGCACCGGCGTGTTGCACGTGAATGCGTTGAACTGGTGCACCTTGCGGAACTCATTCATCAGTTCCCTGGGCGCGAGGCAATAACCCATTTTCCAGCCGGTGACGTGATAGGTTTTGCCGAATGAGGAGACGACGAAGCTGCGCTCGGCCAGTCCCGGAAAGCGCGCCACGCTCTGGTGCTGCGCGCCGTCGAACACGATGTGCTCGTAGACTTCGTCGCTCAGGATCACGATGTCGGTTCCACGGGTGATTTTCTCGAGCGCCTGCATGTCCTGCGCCGAAAACACGCTCGCGACCGGATTGTTCGGTGTGTTGACGAGGATCATGCGCGTCTTCGGCGTGATCGCGCGCTTCACTTCGTCCCAGTCGATGTGGTAATCGGGAAACTTGAGCCCGACGTACACCGTTTTGCCGCCCTGCACCTCGATCGACGGTACGTAACTGTCGTACGTCGGCTCAAACACGATCACTTCGTCGCCGGGGCGAACGAGCGTCGCGATTGCGGTGAATATCGCGTAAGTCGCGCCGGGGGTCACCGTAATTTCGTGCTCCGGATCGTAGGACGCGCCGTACAGCGCGCGCACTTTCCCGGCGATCGCCTCGCGCAACCGCGGTATGCCCGCCATCGGCGGGTATTGATTGAGGCCCGCTTTCATGTATTTCGTGACCAGCGACTGCAGCGCCGGGTCGCAATCGAAATCGGGAAATCCCTGCGACAGATTGATCGCGTTGTGCTCCTGCGCAAGACGCGACATCACGGTGAATATCGTGGTGCCGACGTTCGGCAGCTTGGATACGAGCTTGTTCGGGTAGACTGGCATCGATCGCCGTCGGTCAGAAAAGCGCGAGTCTATCAGCCCCGGTCGGATTGAAGCCAGCGGCGCGTTTCTGCGACAGCGTATTGAAATCATCGACGTATCTCTGCAGCCGGCGCAGTACGGTCTGGCGCTGGCCCGGCGTCAGCAGCATGTCCACCGCAATGTAGAACTGGACGAGCTTCTCGAAGACTTCGCTCGACAACTGCTCGTACTCAGGCGTGCGGCCGTGTTTCCAGTCGCGCAGCCACGCGTGCAGCTTCGGCGGGAATTCCTGCTTGTCTTGGCGCAGCTCGAGCAGCTCGAGGAATTCCTTCTGGCGCCGGATGCGGTCCTGATGGCGCAGGCGTTCGATCAGCGGTACCGGGTCGAGCAAAACGGCGATTTTCTGCTCCTGCTCCCGGCTCAGGCTGCCGGTCCAGTCCTCGATCTGCGCGAGCGTTTTTTTCAGGCGCGCGCGCTTCCTCGCCTCCGGCGCGCCGTCGAGTTCGTGCTCGCTGACAAATTTTCGGTTGTCCTTGTCGAACTGTTTTTGCAGCGCCGCGATCTGCTCGGGTGCGATCGTCGCCAGCAAGTCGGCCGCATCGGCGGCGCCGCGGTCGACGATGACGAGATAGCGGGCATTGATGCCGTCGATGAACCAGACGATGTCTTCACGCGTCAGGCCGTGCTGCGCCTTGTTGATTGCTGCGGCCGTGAAAACCGCATATTCGGGTAACTGCTCGTAGCGGTGCCATTGCAGCAGCCGGTCGATCCGCAGATTGAATTCCCGCTTCTGCTGGGCATCGAGATCGAAATAAGTATTGGCACGCCACGCCAGGATGATATCGGCCTCGCGGTAGCCGAGCCGCAGTGCGCTGCAGCCGGCAATGAGTGCGGTCAGCAGCAGCAACAGCAATAATCGGCGGCAGGGGCGCATTCACAGACTCTGAATCAATTCGATCATCCGCTTGCGCTGCCTGGCGTCGGGGAGCCGCCCGGCGGCAGCCGCGAGGTTGTCGGCCACGTGGCGCGCCTTGCCGGTGCCGGGAATCACGCAGGTCACCGCCGGATGGGCAATGATGTATTTGAGAAAAAACTGCGCCCAGCTCGCACAATCAAAATCCGCGGCCCATGCCGGCAGCTCGCGGCCTTTAATTGTCGCGAAGAGCCCACCCTGCGCGAAGGGCCGGTTGATGATGACCGCAGTGCCCGTATCGGCCGCCGCAGCGAGCAACCGCGCCTCGGCCTCGCGTTCGGCGAGCGAGTAGTTGAACTGCACGAAGTCGTAGTCACGCGTCTTCAGCAGCGCTTCTAGTTCGCGGTACGCGCCCGCGTGGTAATGCGTGATGCCGAGATAGCGGAGCGTGCCGGCCTGCTTCCATTCGCGCAGCGTCTTCGTATGTGTCGCGACATCGAGCAGATTGTGGACCTGCATGAGATCCATGCGCTGCGTGCCCATCAAGCGCATCGATTCGCGCATCTGGGAGATGCCGGCCTCGCGTCCGCTCGTCCACACTTTGGTGGCGAGGAAGAGTTGCGCCCGCAAACCGGTAGCGGTGGCGAGAGCGCCGACGACCGCCTCCGCGCGGCCGTACATCGGCGAGCTGTCGATCAGCTTGCCGCCGCCGGCGACGAAGGCCTGCATGACGTCCTTTAGTTCGGTGAATTCCGGGCTCTGCGGCGCGACGTCGAATACGATATAGGTGCCGATCCCGATCACCGGCAGCATTTCTCCGCTGTGCGGCACCGCGCGCTGAATGAGAGGCGTCGCCGCGCGGGCGCGCCGGCCGGTCATGGCGATGAGCGCGCCGGCGCCGAGCAGCTTGAGTGCGGCGCGGCGTGAAAGTTTGGTGTCATCGTTCATGCGAAATTACGGTGAGGCAGCAGGATTTTAATCGGTTTTCAGCAATGTCAGCCGCTGTCTGCTGCGCGCAGAGCGCCATTCATGTCGGGGCGCGCAGCGCGGCGTTCCTGGGCGCGCCCGAGCGCGACGGCAAGGACGAGCCAGCCGACCGCAAGCGGCACCGTCGCAAGGGAAATCGTCGACAGCTCAAGCCCGGCCCCGCGCAGCGTTGCGAACAGCCAGCCGCTCACTGCGTCCGCGCCGCGGAAAACGACGATGTCGATCACGTTCTTTGCCTTGTATTTCTCCTCGCGTTCCAGCACCGTAAACAATATTTCACGCGCCGGATTCGAGATCGCGAAATTGGCGGTCCGTTGCACCGCCTGGAAGGCGATGACCACCACCAGCGCCGGCGACCAGGCCAGGGCCAGGAAACCGAGGCCGAAGACCGCGGGGAGGAAAGCGGCTGCCGGTCCGACGCCATAGCGGGCGATCAGTCGTCCAGTCGCAAGGCATTGAACCAGGATAGTGAGAATGCCGACCGTAAGGTCGATCGTGGCGAAGATGCGGGTGCGCACCGCCGGATCGTCGGAGGCGGCGGCGACGATGTTCGCTTGCTGGAAGTAGAGAAACGTTCCGGCCAGCGACAGCAGCAACACCCACAATGCGATACCGGCCAGATAAGGCGAGCGCAGCACCATTGCGATGCCGGCAAGCCAGCCCCCGCCGAGAGCGGCGGCCTCGGGTTGCGCGGCACGCGCAGTTTCAGCTATTGCCGCGGACGGCGCACTACTGACTTGTGATGCCGCCGCCTCCAGCCGGCGCGCGCACAGCACGGCCAGCTCCAACAATACCGCGGCCACGATGAGCAGGTTCACCGGACCGAGCGGCACCGCGAGCCCCACCGTCACCGCCGGACCGACCAGCGCGCCGGCGGACCCGCCGGCGGCGATGAATCCGAACAGGCGCTTGCCTTGTTCGCTCGTGAAGAGGTCGGCCATGAACGACCAGAACACCGACACTGCAAACAGGTTGAACACGCTGATCCAGACAAAGAACACCCGCGCGACGTGGACCTTGCCGACGTCGAACGTCAGCAGCAGCCAGAAGATCGCGATGTTGGCGGCGAAGAAATGATAGACGACGGGAATGAACCGCCGGCGCGGCAGTTGCGCCACCACAGCGCCGAACAGCGGCACCGCGGCGAGCAGTACGACGAAGGTGGCGGTAAAAAGCCATTGCAGGTTGCGCACGCCGCCCGCAATTCCCATTTCGTCCCGCAACGGCCGCAGTACATAGTAGCCGGCGAGCAAACAGAAAAAATAGGCAAACGACCACGTCAGCGCCTGCACTTCGCCGGGCCTTACCGCAACCGCCCGCTCCAGCCACCGGCGAAAATTTGTCTGGTTTACCATTCCGCCAACTGGCCCCGGTTACTTTCCTTGCCTGCCGTTCGAACCAATCTCCATTACGGATTGATGCCGAGGCCCCTGCGCAACTCGGACGCAGTAAGCGCCTTGCCGTACACCAACGTGCCGGCGTCCAATTCCTTTGCCCGCGCGAGCGACCCGACCGTAACCGGCCGCCCCCGCGGTCTGGAGAAATCCGCGGCGGTTTTGCTTCGTGAAGCGATTCATTTTCATCATGAGTCTCCGAAATATTGATGTCCGTGAATTGCCAACCTGCGCTGCAAGCGGGCGGCGGGGATTTGGGCTTATCTGCCGTGGCTGTGCGACATACCTTAGTCATGCCACTAGCTATGTGCAAGTTTCGGTGCGATCGGTCACGTAACGCCCGGAAGTTCAAGCAAAGAAAACATCACGCTCCGGGCGGGATGTAACAGTCGCACGGTGGCGAGGGAAAACAAGCAAACGGCGCGTGCGAAGCGCCCGGATTGTGCCGCTTCGACGGCGACAATCCGGCTCGGCTTCAGCACGACGGTGAGCGAATTTGGAAGTCGCCCTTGACGCGATTAAATATTGCGACGCACCAATAGCGCACATAAACGCCTGATTTTGGTCATTTCCGAGCTGAGAGAATTTAATCAACTTATTGATTAAATAGTGTAATAATTCTGGCATCGAACTTGCGTATAATTCCGAAGTCCCATGAGTTGAAAGTCTGTGATTACGCCGCAATGTTGTATTGCAGCATGAGCAAGCGACAACTTGAAAGGAGATGGCCGTGGCTGACTTACTGGTAACAGCGGGGCAGGCGTTGAGCGTGATCGGTCTGGGATACGGCTGGTATCTTACATTGGTGTATTGCGACAACGATTGCGCGGCGCCGACTGATCGTGGCGAAGCCGTGCTGTTACATCATCTGGCAATGGCCTAGGTCTGAAATGAGCACTGTCATTCAAAAACTGTCGCCGCTGCAGCGGCCCGATCTGGTACGGCATCTGCTTACGTTGCCGCCGGAAGACCGGCGGCTGCGTTTCGGCATGTACATGCACGACGCCGCGCTCGAGCACTACGTGAACGGCATCGATTTCGCGCACGACAGGGTATTCGGCATTTACGGACGCGACATGGTGCTGATCGGCATGGCGCATCTCGCGCTCGACCGTGATCAGCGCTATGCCGAGCTTGGCCTGAGCGTCGAACCGGCGCAGCGCGGCAAAGGCTACGGACTCGCGTTGCTCAACCGCGGCAAGCTGAGCGCGGTAAATCTCGGCTACACCACGCTGTTCATGCATTGTCTGTCCGAAAACCAGATCATGATCCATCTGGCGAAAAAAGCCGGGCTGAAACTGGTCACGGAGCAGGGCGATGTCGATGCGCATCTCAAGCTCGAGGCGACGAGTTACGGCGCGGTCGCGCAGGAAGCGGTCGAGGACCACATCGCGCTTGCCGACCTGCTGTTCAAGCAGCAGTTCCAATGGCTGTTCAGGCGGCCGCACGCCGCTTAGCAGGCGGTAATGGGTGGCGGGGAATGGGTAACAGGCAACCCATCACTCATAATTCGGTTTAAATCTAGATCCCGCTTTGGGTCATAGCGCCTCGCTCGCGCTATACTGGCGGCAACGCGGGCTTGTCACGCCTCGCGATCTATAAGCGACTAGGAGGAGATCATGAGGCAATTCACTCAACGCGCATTGTGCACGTTGGCAGCCGCATTTTGCTGCATGTATTGGCAGGGGGCCTGGGCGCAGGCATATCCCGACAAAGCTGTGCGCATCATCGTGCCGTTCGCAGCCGGCGGCCCGGCCGACATCTACGCCCGCTACTTGGGGCAGCGACTGCAGGAGGTTCTTGGCCAGTCGTTCGTCATCGACGATCGTCCCGGCGCGGGCTCGATCATCGGCA
>Ga0209415_10015324_pt1 | contig 12432 bp, 13 predicted proteins | sample PeaSoiSIISIP2007_FD_187696 | JGI IMG/M metagenome (GOLD analysis project Ga0209415, IMG submission 187696) | Peat soil microbial communities from Weissenstadt, Germany - SII-SIP-2007 (SPAdes) (version 2) | ecosystem: Environmental > Terrestrial > Soil > Wetlands > Peat | place: Germany... | reverse complement strand
TACGGCGTGATCATGCCCCAACGCTGCCGCTCTGTCCTGCCTCGTCTTTCTATTCCGAAGAGCGGGCGTCGCCGCGCGGCCTGGCCGGGAGGGGACGTCTGGCTTCCGTCGTTATATATCAGCGCGCCGTGAGACCACAACAGGACCATTCGTCCATGCGAGCCAGCGGGGTCCGGGAGGGGAACGTACGTCTGGCGACGGTCCACGTACAGAGGTAGCACCTGGTAGGTCGCATCTGGTCGCGGGCGGTGAGCGCGCCCGCAGGTAGGCTTCGCGTGCCATCCCGCGTGCCCAGTGAATCTGACCGGAGGAGAATCACATGCCACTTTTCGCCAGCAAGCCGGGCGGCGATGCGGCCGCCTGGGAGCCGCAGGCCGCGGACAGCAGGCTGGCCCACACTGCCGGCGCCGATCCGGCGGGCGTTTTCACCTCTGACTTGTCGGTGTCGGAGTACGTGCTGCTCGGCGAGGCCGGGTTCGAGCCGCTTGGCTTCGTGGTCGGATCGTCTATCTATCACATTGGCCTGCAGGTCGGACGATGGTCGCAGAACCAGGAACTGCAGATCCTGACTCAGGCGATGTACAACGCCAGGGAACTGGCCATGGCCAGGATGCGGGCCGAGGCCGACCATCTGGGGGCGGATGGCATCGTCGGCGTTCAGCTGCGGATGCAGAACTACGTGTGGGGACAGGGTGTCCTGGAGTTCATCGCCACCGGGACTGCGGTGCGTGCGCTGGGCAGCGGCGGCACCGGCACGGCGGGCGCCCATCGGGCCCCGGACGGCCGGGCGTTCACATCGGACCTGTCGGCTCAGGACTTCTTCCGGCTGCTGGCGGCCGGCGCGGTGCCGGTGGCGTTCGTGCTCGGCGTCTGCGTGTACCACATCGCCCATCAGTCGGCGATGCAGTCGCTGCGCCAGGCAGGCCAGAACCAGGAGATGGTGGTCTTCACCCAGGGCATCTACGAGGCCCGCGAGCTCGCGCTCGCCAGGATGCAGGCGGAGGCAGCGCAGGCGGAGTCCTCGGGCATCGTCGGGGTGACCGTCGAGGTCAACAATCACGTCTGGGGCGAGCACGCTACCGAGTTCCTCGCCACCGGAACCGCCATCCGACGCCTCGGCGACGAGCACCGGCTCCCCGAGACCTCGCCGAAGCCGACCTTCACTTTGGGGCTCGACAGCTAGGGCAGCCGACCTTCCAGGCAAAGCACTGACACGTCGCCGCGCGACGTGTCAGTGCCTGCGGTACCGGCAGTGAGCGATGGACGCACCTGCATCGGGGAGCAGACCACGAGTGGGCGCCCGTACCACCCTGGCCTATGCTTCGGTCTCGCTGTCCGTCTTAACCCAGCCGCAGCTCCCGGGCAGGCGCCGACCCCGACCCAGGGTTCCCCGTGACAACGAAGGCCGCCATCAGGACATCATCGGCAGCCCTGAGCCGTTACGCCCCGGTGCTAGCCGGCTCGCGCGGTGACGCGTGGATGGTCGCGCCAGGCTGGCATGGTGGCCATGTAGTCGAGAGTCTGGCGTTCGATCTCCTCGCGCGGCGTGCCCGGGTTGCGGCGGGCCTGCCAGGCGGTCATGCGCGTGAACCGCTCCTCGAAAGACTGGAGCTGGCCGGTGTCGTCGGTGCAGTAGCTGCAGTAGCGGCCGGTCTCGATCGGCATGCCGCAGCTTTCACAGGCGGCCGTCGTGTTCATGGTGTCCTCCCTGGGATGTGCGTGGGTAGCGGCAGGGCCGCGGACTGGACCAGGGCGCGCAGCCCGCCCAGCAGCGCGGCGGCCTGAACGGGATCCATCCGCGACAGCGCGGCGGCGAGCAGGTCCTCGCTGAGCACCTCGCGGTGGCGGCGCAGCGCAGTCTGCCCGGCCGCGGTCAGCCAGATCAGGGTCCGGCGCCGGTCGGCCGGGTCGGCTTCGCGCTCGAGCAGGTCCTGGCGTTCCAGGTGGGCGACGATCTCGCTGACCACCGACTGCGCGCGGCGCAGGTGCGCAGCGGCCTCGCCGATCGTCAGCGGCCCGGCCAGCGCCAGGTGCTCAAGGACCGCGGCCGAAGCGCCCGGCAGCTGACTGCGGGGCCCGTCGCGGCGGTGGAAGGTCAGGTACACGGCGCGGAACAGCTCCTCGAACTCCCCGGCCTGGTCCGCCTCGCTGCTCATCAGGCCAGGCTCGCGCCCCGGCGTTCCATCGTCAATACCGATACATTGCTGGCCGAGCGCGCAGATGACCCTCACCTGCGTGATGCGCACGAACACCAGGGACAGAGCCCGCAGAGCGGATCAGCAGCGGCCGAAGCCGTCGGCGACGGCGACGTCACCAGCCAGGCCAACACCTCCACCGGCACTAGCCCGCCCCCCGCGCCCCCGGCCCAATCCAGCATCAGCTACACCCCTCAGGGGCAGACCTCCCAGGTCACCTCCGGCGGCAAGACCGCCACCTACGCCTACGACACCAGCCTGGCAGTTACCTGGCGGCCCCGAGTCCCCAGCAGGTCGATGACTACTTCCTGCACCAGGCGTTTCAGGGTGGTCAGGAATGGAACGCGCAAAACAGTAGCAATGCCCAGGCGTGGATGGATTACTTCGGGGGTTTCTAGTAGCTGATAGACTGCTGTTGTCGGAGGAGCGGGATGTGAATGCAAATGGTTAGCGCGGTATTCGATCTCTATGGCTCGCCCAATCCGGACCTGACGGCGGTGACGTTGCTGGTGTCGAGATTGCTGGCCATGGAGTTCTTGGTGCGGTCCAGCGATGAGAGAGGTGATTACTACATTTCGCACGGGTCGTCGGGAGATGATTATAAGATTATGGCCAACGAAGTTGTCGACGAGGAAGGCAGATACAATACTGAAGAAGATTTCGCTGAGTATCCGACTCTGCTGACGGTAAACCATTCACCCAGCGCGGACGATGTTAAGCGCCGGCTGTCCGGGCAAGCGGAAATTGTTTTCCTGCGGAGAACTACCTTTAGCGACAATGAGCGAGAATATGGCTAGTGTCTCGTGAGCGAGGAACCTTGACCGGGGATTGCTGTCCCGGGACGACTGTGAGGGTTGAGGGTCCGCGCGATCGCGAGATACTGGCGATGATGGTCGTTGGGATCTTCGGCACTAATCTGATACTTGGACCTAATGGATAGCCGCAGCGGGCCGCAGCCACTCCGGCTACGCCCGGTGCCGACACGTTGTCGCGGACGCGGATGTTCCGGACTGGGCGCAAGAAGTACTGGCCGGACTGGCCGTGTGACTATTCCGGCGTCCCGGGCGCAAGCCGAGCGCCGCGCTTCCGCCCGCAGGACGCGCCCAAGCCGTGCCGTTACCTGCTGGCCAGGCCGTGGCGGGATAATGGACTCTTGCTGCCCGGGTCGCCCCCTTGCCAGAGTCGAGATGTCAGCTGCACATGATCCGAGCTCGGGAGTCTTTATGTTGCACCGCAGCCGCCTTTGGCGCCTGGGACCTGTCATCTCGGCAGCGGTGCTCGCTGCCCTCGCTAGCGCCTCGCCTGCCTGGGCTGAACCTGCGACCCCTGCCGCCTACCCGGCCTGGGCGAGCGCGACGCGATACACGGGCTCGGCGATCGACACCTGCACGGCGCCGCCGCTGTCAGCCGTGCAGGCATGGATGGCATCGCCGTACCGGGCTATCGGGGTGTACGTGGGAGGCCAGAACCGCACGTGCCCCCAGCCAGAACTGACCGCCAGCTGGGTCAGGGCGGTGGTTAATCTCGGCTGGCGGCTGATCCCGATCTTCAAGGGGCTGCAGGCCCCGTGCGGCGGGAAGCCCACCGACCTGAAGATCGTCCCTTCCGCCGCGGCCGCAGAAGGAGTCTCGGCGGCTGACAACGCCTCGGCGCAGATCAAGGCACTGGGCATGTTCAAAGGCAGCGCGATCTACTACGACATGGAGCACTACACGACCACCGACGCGGCCTGCCGTACGGCGGTGCTGACGTTCCTGTCCGCCTGGACCAAGGAATTGCACCATCTTGGGTACGTCGTTGGCGTCTATGCGAACCTGAACCTCGGCGCGCGCGACCTGGCCGGCGTCTACAACTCCACCGCTTACGCAAGGCCGGACGCGCTGTGGATCGCTCGCTATGACCTCAACCCGGCCCTCACCGGGTGGGCTGGGATCTCCGACAGCCTGTGGGCTGTCCACCAGCGGGCAAAGCAATACCACGCCGACTTCACCGCGACATACGGCGGCGTGCCGCTCACCATCGATGCCGACAACTGGGATGCGCCGGTCGCGACCACTGCCTTCCCTTACCAGGCGACCGCCTTGGTCCGGGCGCGCGGCGGACCGAGCCTGTCCTACCCGGTGGTCAAGGTGTACCAGTCGGGTACCAGCGTGTCGGTGGTGTGCCAGACGGCAGGTTCGGTCACCGGGACCACGAAGGTCTGGGACAAGCTGAACGACGGCAGCTACGTCACTGACTACTACATCAGCACGCCGTCCAAAGCCGGCTACAGCCTGCCGGTCACTCGCTGCCTGTATCCGTATCAGGTCACGCCGACCAACGGGGCGAACGAGCGCAGCGGGCCAGCTATCTCGCACCCGATCACCGCAGTGCTGCCCGGAGGCGCACTGGCCTGGCTGTTCTGCCAGCAAGCAGGGTCGACCGTGGGCAGCACCCGGATCTGGGACAAGATCGACTACCGGCATTGGGTCTCCGATAACTGGGTCGCGACACCCAGCACGACCGGTTACAGCAAGCCCGCGCCCCGGTGCTGAAGCGCAAGGCCGACGCCGGTGAAGCTACATGAGCGGCATGGCCGCGCTGCGGCCCCGCCGCCCAGGATGCGTCGCATCTTGCCGTTGCTGTTGGGCCCGTCCAGCCTCGGGCAACCCGGTGCGGCAAGCTGTCTGCGGTTGGCCGACCCGGTCGGTGACCTTGGCCTCTATCTGCCTGTCCTGCGGCCGGAGTCTGCTAGGAGCCGACCCGGATGGAGGCATGAGATGTCCGGGATAGAGGGCGAGATCGTTATCGGCAGGCCGGTGGACCTGGTGTTTGACTATGTCGCAGACCAGAGCAACGAGCCGCAGTACAACCCGCGCATGGTGCGGGTGGAGAAGATCACCGCCGGGCCCGTCGGAACAGGAACCAGGTTCCGCTCGGCGGTTGCATCCGCGGGGCGCACGGCCGAGATGCTGATCGAAGTCACGGGCTATGACCGGCCGACGCGGCCCGCCTCCGTCACGACAATGCCGCAGGCCGATATCAGCTACACGCTGACGTTCGCGCCCGACGCCGCGGGTACGCGGATGCGGTCGTCGGGGCACGTGCGGCCCAAAGGGGCCTTCAGGCTGCTTGGCCCGATGATCACCTGGATGCGGATCCGCCAGGAGCAACGGATATGGGCGAGCCTGAAGAAGCATCTGGAGATAGCGCCGGCGTGGCCGGAAGCCGAAGGTCGGTGACAGTGCGCGTTCGCCGCGTATTGCCTTGTTGGCCGAAGCCACACCCTGCACCGTGCTGCTCGGCGCATTGCCGAGCCGCTGCAGATTGCTGCCCTGCCGAGTGAGCGAGCCGGTTCCTACGTTCGTGGGAGAGATGTAGCATGTTTGTATGAGCACTAAGCAGCGGCTGTCGGCCTCGGTGGATGCCGAACTGGTGGCGGCGGCGCAGGAGGCCGTCGCTCAAGGGCAGGCCGAGAGCATGAGCGCCTGGGTGAACGACGCGCTGCGGCTGAAGGCCGATCATGAGCGGCGGCTCCGGGCTCTGGATGACTTTCTGGCCGCCTACGAGGCTGAGCATGGCGAGATCACCGAGGAGGACATGCGGGACGCGGCGCGGCGTGCTCGCGGCCGGGCGGTCGTGGTGCGGGGCTCGCCGGGCGGCCGGCGGCCGGGACCGGGAAACCGGGGCCGGGGAGCGGCCTGATGCTCGTGCTGGACGCTGGCGCGTTCCTCGCGGTCGAGCGTGGTGACCGTGATGTGGCGGCGCTGGTCAAGCGCGAGCGCCTGGCGGGCCGGCCGCCGGTCACCAGCGGGGGGGTCGTCGCCCAAGTCTGGCGCGGCGGTCGCGGTCGGCAGGTCGAGGTTGCGCGCCTGCTCGCCGGAGTGGAGGTCGCGGCGATCGACGACGCGCTGGGACGCCGGGCCGGAGCGCTGCTGGCCCGCAGCGGTCAGGCCGACGCCGTCGACGCCACCGTCGTGTGCCTCGCCGCAGACGGGGACGACATTCTTACCTCCGATCCGGACGACCTGCGCGCCCTGGCGCAGGCAGCCGAAATTCACGTGGAACTCATCCCCGTCTAAGCACCTCGCATCCACTGCGTCCTGCGGCGCGATCGCGAGGGCGACGGTTTGGCAGGCGGGTTCAGGCCGGCCTACTTGAATCCGTACCCGGCGTCGTAAGAGTCAGGTTGTGGCGAAGCCCCCAGATCCGCCGCCGCAGGGGCGAGACATCCTCGCGGCGTACCGGAGAACAGCTCCAGCCGCTGGTGTCCATACCAGCGCATCGGCACGCTGGATCTCCAGTTCGGCCGGGAACCACGGCCGCCGCAGGACTCGCGTTTCAGCCCACTCCGGTGGCGCGAGGTCGTGCCGCGCGGCAAGATGCTCCGCCAGCGCCGCAAGTACGTGGCGGCCCAGGGATTGGACGCAGCTGGACTTCATGGGACATGATCGAAAGCCTGCGCGGCGTTGACCAGGAACACTCCGGGATCACGGACGCCACACGCCCACCGCCGGTCGATCTCAAATTCGGCGTCGATGTCCACGTCGTGCGGCTCGATCGCGCCACGGACGAACGAGCCGAAGATGTACAGCTCGGTTATCGAGCTGAGCGGCCACTCGGCCAAGCCCTCATCAAGTGCCCGAAGTACGTGCTCGACCAGATCCACCGCCCGTTCCCGCTTCACCACACGAGTGCCGCACCGCCGCCTGTCGACAGGGCGACCCAGGTCGAGGCGAGCCGCATCTTCCGCCCGAGGGCGACAAACCACCGGGCCAAGCTGAGCGCGTCCAAACCTCTGCGGTTCCCGAGGGAAGAGCGACGAGGACTGGTTCCGTGGGGCATGACCGGCATCTGATAGGACCACCGGCGGCCGCCGGGTTCCGAAACAGTTACGACGAACGCTCGGATGGCACCCGCCCCGGACGCGCCGCTCCGCAGCCAACGAGGTCAGCGATCATGTTTCGTTATCCAAGGGCTGCCTATTCCTCGACGTTGGTCTGATGCTCGGTGTCATCGCCGGGCGGCAGGGATTGAGCTAGTGCCTGCACGGCGCGTTCGAGGGCGGGCAGATCGTCGTCGACAGTGGCTTGCAAGATCGCGTGGGCCGTGTCGAAGTACCGGTGGGCCAGGTGATCGCGCATCCGCGCGATCTGCCGCCAGGGAATGCCGGGCTCGGTGGCCAGCAGGCTGTCGGGCAGCGCCTTGACGGCCTCGCCGACTTCGAGCAGGCGGATCCGGACAGCGTCGAAAACGAGGCCATCTGACAGGGTTCCGCGCTGCAGGTGGGAGCGGATCGCATCGATCGCGGACTGTATGTCCGCCAGCCGCTGCCGGTCCCGGTACGTCATAGTGCCACCAGGTCACGCTCGGCGCGCTGGCGGACATCGGGCTTCAGGTCGGCGGCGGGCACCAAGTCCACCGGGACGCCTACGATGGCCTCCAGTTCCTCGGCGACTCGCCCGAGCCCGAGCAGGCCCATGCCCGGCGGAAAGTCCGCGAGCAAGTCCACGTCGCTGTCCTGACGGTCCTGCCCGCGGGCCACACTGCCGAATACCCGGAGGTTGGCCACTCCATGGGCAGCCGCGGCCGCGATCAGCTCCCGGCGGCACTGGCGTACCCGCCGGCCCACGGGACCGGTCAGGCTGGCCAATCGCCCCGGCTGCCGCCGCACACTCACCTCCAGGTCACAACCTGCCGCATCGACCAGCGCTGCCAGGGTCGGCAGCGACGGCTGCCGATGCCCGGACTCATAAGCGCTGATCACGCTCTGCGTAACACCCGCCCGCCTGGCCAGCTCCACCTGCGACAGACCCGCTCGCCTGCGCGCGTCCCGGAGCACGGTCCCGGCAGCGGACCGATCGTTCACCATGCCGCCAGTATAGCGCATCGTCAATATTGGCCAGTTCCCCGGCTCAGGTCAATGAGTGAGCGGGAGCGCTGGATCGCGTGCTCGGCACGCCTAGCCGCGGCCAGTCTCATCGAGCCGTCGCGGCAGGTCTGACGGAGGGCGTCACGGGGAGCCAATCGGGGAGCCAACGACCGCCGACGCTGGGCCACGACGAACCCCGGCCAGCGACAGCGCTAGGTCGCGCTCGGCGCGCTGGCGAGCATCGGGCTTGAGGTCGCAGGCGGCGCGGGCACTGGCGGCGGGCCGCGGCGCCGACCCGCGCACCTGACAAATCCTGACTTGTTGCGGCAATAACCGTGTCGGCATCGGGTCTGTTGTGTTGAATGGTAACCGGCGGCCATTCTTCCGCGGCCGCCGTCATGACGAGCCGAGCCGCCAGCGCGGAACGTCTCCGCACCCCAGGAGATCGCGTGCGTCACATCCCGCGTCACCAAACCGCGCTGCTGGTCGGCCTTGCCACCGTCACCGTCCTGGCCATCTCAGGAACCGCAGCACAGGCGATCACGGTCAGCCAGGCATCGGCGGGGCCAGCACCCGCCGCGGCGGCACCTCATCCGCTGCTTCTGATCAACGGTGACCGGCTGATGGCCCGGCCGACTCCAGGCGGCGGGCAGGCGATCTCGCTGCTTCCGGCGGATCCCGCCAGTGACGCGGTGCTCAGCCTGAAGCTGGGCAACATGACCGACGAGATCCCGGCGGACGCGCTGCCGTACCTCGGCCGGGGGCTCGATCCGAGCCTGTTCGAGCTGAGCGCCCTCCAGCGGGCGGAGGCAGGCGGCCGGCTGCCCGTGCAGGTGAGCTTCCATGGCCGCACGCCGGTGCTGCCCGGCGTGACGATCACTCGCTCCGCGGCAGGGACCGCGGCGGGGTACCTGACCGCGGCGTCGGCCAGGATCTTCGGCGCGGCACTTGCACGGCAGTTCCGCGCGGATCACGCCCGCGCCAGTTACGGCGCGGACGGCCTGTTCGGCGGCGGGGTGGACATCGCGCTGGCCGGGACCGCCAGGTCAGCCGCGAGGTCCCGGCGCACGGGCTTCCGCATGCACACGCTGACCGTGACCGGCACCGACCTGTCCGGCAGGCGGGACAACGGCGACCTGGTGTATGTCTTCAACGCCGGCGACGTGGCTAAGTTCGGGGACCCGATCGAGTCCGGCAACGTCTTCTACCACGGGGTGGCGAAGTTCAGCGTGCCATCGGGCAGCTACTGGGCGATCGGCGACTTCGTTAACTTCACCGGCACCAGCGCCTCGGAGCGCCTCGCCTTCCTGCCCCAGTTCACGGTCAGGAAGAACACCGCGGTGCACGTCGCCGAGCAGGCCGCGAGCAGCGAGATCACCATGGCCACTCCGCGGCCTGCCGTCATCCAGTCGGTCAGCTTCGAAGTGATCAGGGGCGGCCTGCATGGCACCTCCAACAGCTTCACCTGGTCTGATTTCGGCCTCTCCCTGTGGGTCAGCCCGACAACGCGGAAGCCGACCGTCGGCACGCTGCGGTCGTTCGCGTCTGAACAGCTGACCTCACCAGCGGATGCGGCAGGTCCGCCGTACGCCTACAACCTGGACTACGCCGGTCCCGACGGGATCATCCCCACCCAGCATTACGTGGCGCGGCCCGCGAACCTGGCCACGATCAACGAGCGCTACTACCAGGACGTGCCGACAACGGGCGCCTGGCTTGACTTCGGCGGCTTCTCGTCGCAGGTGGAAGGCATCGTCTTCGGTGCCTACCTGCCGCTGAAGCTGCCCGGGCTGCAGACACAGTACTTCTCGGCCGGTCCCGACATACTCTGGTCCAGTTCCTACGCTGAGTTCAGTCCCAATAACTTCTTCCCGTGGGGCGGCCAGGGCGACGACAGCTTCCGCGTCCTGCCCGCGGGCCAGCAGCAGACCGTGGAGTGGAACCGCTATCCGCTGCACCCGCAGCCCGATGTCAGTCCCGGAGGCCTCGGGGGGAGGCTCTTCCCGCTCATCCCGTCGGCCATCAGGTCCGGTAATACGCTGAGCCTCAGCATCACACCGTTCAGCGATAACCAGCCCGGGCACCTGGGCGCCGGCTTCTTCGTGGGCCCGGGCGCGACGGTCGCCGGCAGCTATGAGATCGACCAGAACGGCATCAGGATTGCCCGCGGGAACCCGTCCAACGGCATTCCGGCGGTCTCGCTGAGCCCGAAGCCATCGATGATCAGCTTCACGCTGAACGCGGCCAGGACCGGCGAGTTCCCCCTGTCCACAAGCAGCCAGACCGTGTGGACCTGGCGGTCCGCGCGCCAGCCAGGAGTCAGGCTGCCCGCGGCCTGGTTCTGCGGCTACGTCATCATCCGCCAGCAATTCAGGCTGCTGCGCCGGTGCGCGGCGCAGCCGATGATGACCCTGAACTACCAGGTGCGGGGGCTCGCGCTGAACGGGTCCGCGCCGCCCGGCGATCAGGTGATCAACCTCAGCGCGGGCCACATTCAGCCGGCCAAGGCCCCGGCGATCACCGGAGCGACCGCCCAGGTGTCCTATAACGACGGACAGAGCTGGCTGGACACATCCGTTACCGCGACAGGCGGCGAGAACTTCCGTATCGCCTTCTCCGCTCCCGGAGGCGTCGATGTGACGCTGCGGGTCACCGCCACCGATTCGGCAGGCGGCGCGATCCGCGAGACCATCCTGCGTGCCTACGGCGTCAGGTTCTGATCGAGTGAACAGGGAGCATGCCCCGGTGAACGTCCCCGCCCCTGACAGGTCCAGACGAAGCCAGCGCGGCCGGAGCGCCGCGACGGCCATGGTCCGCGCGATCGCGCTGGGCGGCCTGCTGGCTGGCCTGACCGCTGCCGCGGCATCGCCGCACCCGGCTGACGCGGCGAAGGCACGGGCCGCCCGGACGTTGCCGGTCCCGGCTGCCGTGATGAGGCCGGCCTGCCCGGTGGCGCCGCCTGGATACCAGCGCTGCTTCGTCCTGTACCGGTCGCAGGCGGCGGTGAACCGGGCCGTCGCCGAGGGGATCACCGGCCGCGCGTCCCGGCCGCACGGCTGGGGGGCGAAGGCGATCGAGGCTGCCTACAAGCTGCCGGTGCGCCGGGACTCTCATCAGATCGTGGCGGTGTCGATCGCGTTCAGCACCCCGCACCTGGCGCATTACCTCGCGGTCTACCGGAGCTACTTCGGGCTGCCGCCCTGCACCGCAGCCAGCGGCTGCTTCCGCCAGGTCAACCAGGCTGGCAAGGCCAGTCCGCTGCCGCAGTCGGGAGTGGGCAGCGGCTGGGACCTTGAGGTAACGCTGGACGTGTCGATGATCTCGGTGGCGTGCCCGCACTGCCGGATCCTGGTCGTGGAGGCGAAGGACCCGAGCTTCGCCAACCTGGCGCAGACCGACACCACGGCGGCCCGGCTCGGCGCGCAGGTAATCAGCAACAGCTACGGGCAGCGGGAGAACGGCTTCGCGCTCGCGTATGCGAAGGCCTACGAGCATCGCGGGCACACCATCGTCGCCTCATCGGGCGACCTGGGGTTCACCGCCGCCAACTTCCCCGCTGACCTGGCGAGCGTCACCGCCGTCGGCGGCACCGAGCTGACCCGGGCGCACAACAGGCGCGGCTGGGCCGAGAGGGCCTGGAACAACCCGACGGAGTTCGGCGCTGGCGGCAGCGGCTGCTCGGCGTACGTACGCAAGCCCGCCTGGCAGCATGACCGGGACTGCCCGGGACGCACGGTGGCCGACGTGGCCGCGATCGCCGACAATGTCCCGATCTACAACAAGTTCTATGGCGGGTGGGTCACGGTCGCCGGCACCAGCGTCGCCGCGCCGCTGATCGCCGGCGTCTACGGGCTGGCCGGCAATGCCGCAAGCATCAGGCCCGGCCGTCTCTACGCCCATGCGCGGTCGCTGTTCGACATCACCAGGGGCAACAACGCGCTCTTCGTGACCGCGAGCCAGGCCTGCGGCGACGATTACCTGTGCACCGCGAGGAAGGGATACGACGCTCCGACCGGCCTGGGCACCCCGGACGGCATAGGCGGGTTCTGATCCGCGCGCTGGTCGCGGGACCGATGACCCGTGCTCGCCGATCGCGGCTCCGCCACCCGCCGATCCCGATCACCTGCTGAGCTGATTCCGCCGCGCGGCAGCCGCTCAGCACATGTGGTGCCGGGCGGCTGCCATGGCACTGGTCCGGTGACCTCAGGCTGGACCATCCGGCGGTCGTTGAGGAAGCACCGGACCTGAATCTGCTCGCCGCACTGCTCGCTCATCGTCGCGAGTAATTGCTCTAGCGCGAACGGGTCGTACCGGCCGCCCTGCCCGGGCGATCCACGCCAGGCCCAGCCGCGCCGCCGGGACCTTGGCCTGGTCTCATGGCCGGCC
>Ga0209415_10015323_pt1 | contig 12433 bp, 10 predicted proteins | sample PeaSoiSIISIP2007_FD_187696 | JGI IMG/M metagenome (GOLD analysis project Ga0209415, IMG submission 187696) | Peat soil microbial communities from Weissenstadt, Germany - SII-SIP-2007 (SPAdes) (version 2) | ecosystem: Environmental > Terrestrial > Soil > Wetlands > Peat | place: Germany... | reverse complement strand
GACACGGCGGCCGATCCCCACAGGAATCCCACGGACGAAACGGCACACTCCGGTACACTTGTTATGCGTGTTAAAGGCACGGAGAATAGCCGGTCAGCAGTGTAGACGCACGGCGAGCTGGGCTGTTGGAGCCTTTCCCAGGTAAGTGCTCTCAGGATGATAGAACGCCTGAAAAGCGGAAGCTCAGTCAGTGAGCCATTTTCATCCTGCGTTTGCCTCGCGGATCTGCAATGCGTGGATGGCCTTGGCGAGCTGGCCGGCGCGCCAGGGGCAGCAGCGGAGCTTGCGGAGGATGCGCCAGGTCTTGAGCTGGGCGTTCGCACGCTCGCCGGGTGACCGCAGTTTCGCGTGGGCGCGGTTGGCGTCTTTCTGGGATTCCGGCTTGTTCTTCCCCCGGTACGGGATTTTCGCGTACCTGCTTCCCTGGTAGCCCTTATCGGCCAGAGTGACCAGGCCCGCGGCCTCCAGCTCGGCCAGGACGCCCCAGATCCACTCGGCCTTCTTGTCATGCACCGAGCCGGGCAGCGCCCCGGACACCCACAGGATGTCCCCGCGGGGGCTGGCGATGACCTGCAGGTTCATCCCGTGCCGCTTGTGCTTGCCGGAGTAGAACGGCCGGTCCGCGGCGACCCGGTCGATGGGAATCAGCGTCCCGTCCAGGACCACGTAGGCGCACCCGGCCCTCTTCGCGTCCCGGACCGCCGTGCGGAGCCTGGGCGCCCGCGCCGCCAGCAGGGAGACGGTCTCGCTGACATACCGCCACGCGGTCGTGGTCCCGACCCCGAACCCGGCGGCGAGCTCGGCGAACGTCTCGCCTTTGCGCAGGTAAACCAGCACGAGCAGGGCCTGCTTGGCGGGGTTCAGCTTCCGCCACCGCGACCCGGCCGCCGACCGGTGACGGCGGATGATCCCGGACACGTAAGTAAGGGTCCGGGACGACAACGGCAGCGCGGCACGGTAGAAAAGCATGGAAGCCCCTGGTGGTGGTGAAGCTTTCTTGGTCGATCGCCTCACTTACCAGGGGCTTCAGAAATCCCAGAGTTCAGGCGAACTGAAGGGTCTTCACGATGAACCTGAGAGTCTTCATGCTCTGTGGCTCGTTCTGGCGGCGCCGTTACGGGATCTTCGGGGCGGCACCTCAGGCTGGCGGGAGCGATCGTCCGTCCCGGCGCTTGGGCGTCACCGGCGGTCCGCCCCGGCGACGAGGACGCCACGGTCGGCTGGTCCTGCCGCTCGCCGGTCCGTTTCACCAGCTCCGGCTCCGGGATCAGGACCTCCTCGACCCCGCAGCCGAACACGGCGCAGATGACATCCCTCCCGCGGCTGGCAACTTCCACCCCCAACCGCTATGCTCCGCCGATCACAGATAGCCGCCAGCATCAAGTCACGTGACCGCTCAGGATCCTGTACCAATCCTCGTCACAGGCCCAGTAGGTTCGTGCCGCCGCGAACCCCGACGAACGGGCCGCTGCTATCGACACTGCCGGGTAGCGTCACCGCGGCTCGATGGCGACGTGCAGCTACCCCCCAAGCTCGTGGGAGTTCGCTACCGGCTCTGCGGTCCATCCCCCAGTGCCGATGGTCTGCCAGAAGAACGACAGGTCGCCGTTATTGTCCGAGGCGGTGATCACTGACGAGTTCCCGACCTGCGCGACCGACGGGCTCGCGAGGATTGTTCCTGAGGGCACGCCCTCTGGGATCCATTGCGCAGCGGGGTTGGCCTGCCAGTAGAACCACAGGCTGATGTCGGGGTTGGAGTTTGCGGCGGCGATCACGGCCGAGTCCCCGACCTGGGCGATCGACGGGTACGGCAAGGTGGAGAACGGTCCTTCTGGTTCCGTTAGGAGGACCGGATTCGAGCTGAACGGCGCACTGCTGCCGATGGTCTGCCAGTAGGACCACAGGCTGCCGGTATTGTCAACGGCGATGACCACTGACGCGTCCCCGCCCTGGGCGACCGACGGGTACGCCAAACTGCGCCCGCTCTTGGCCGGGCCGTCGACCAGCTGCCCCGGGCTCCATGTCGTGGTGCCGATGGTCTGCCAGTAGAACAACAGGTTGTGCTGGTCGTCAATGGCGGCGATCACGGCCGAGTCCCCGACCCGGGCGACCGACGGGCTCTGCAACGCGGCGGAACCGGCCACCTTCTGCTGCTTCCAGACCCCGGTGCTGATGTCCTGCTGGAAGGACCACAGGGTGCCGGAGTCGTCAACGACGGCGATCACCGCAAAGTCCCCGGCCTGGGCGATCGACGGAGCCTGTGAGATGTCAAACCCCAGACCCCATCTGTGGGTCCAGGACCCGCCAGTGGCGATGGTACTGCTGGGCTGCTGGTAGACCCAGAGGGTCTGGTCAGGGCCTACCACGGCGATCACCGCCTGGTCCCCGACCCCGGCGACCGATGGCGCCGAGCCGAACTTCTGCCCGCGGGTTACCTGGTTCGGGCTGAACGGCGCACTACTGCCGATGGTCTGCCAGAAGTACCACACGTTGCCGTCTTCGTCGAGGGTGACGACCGCCGACGTGTCCCCGACTTGGGCGACGCCATTCATCGTGGGCTCCGGCCGGCGTGCGTTAGATAGATCGCCATCATGCTCCTCCTGCGGTGAGTTCACTCGGGCCCGGCTGCATCAAGGCTCCTCGCCAGCAAAGACAAGCCATCGCCTAGCTGACCTCGGAACGCTTGCGGGCACGTCAGTAGTTCAGAGGCGCGACAGGCCAAATAGATACACTGACCGGCTAGCAAACCTGATGTCCTGTCTTGTTGATCATGAGGCACGGGCAGCGCGCTGAACTGCGGTGCCTCAAGTACCTGAGACGGCTGGGGGCATCGGTCGTCTTGCCGATCATGAGGCAAATAGATGCGCTGTCGGTGCTGTCTCACCAGGTCAACGGAGCCGGTGCCTCATCTTGGCGAGACGCCGACCCGGATGCCTCACATTCGCGCCCCTTACCTCGGCCTGGATGAGACAGGACACCTGACAGAAAAAAGAACCTTTCCGGTCCGGCGCGCGGCTGCATGGGTTCATCGGGACTGCAAGGCAGTCAGTTCAGACGATGATCTTTCATGTTGCCTGAAATTTCTTCAACAGTTGGACCGGCCCTGCTGAAGCGGAGAAAGCTCAGGTCCGGGGGCTATAGAAGTTATTGAGACCTCAGGGAACTCTGGGGTTATTTATTACTGGCCTCAGCAGCAACACGCCGCGCAGTGATCAAGCTGTGACAAATAGGTCGCGCCAGGATGGAAAACGCTCCGTGCTGCGGCCAGCGCGCTTACCTCCGCATATCGTCAGCGTTTCGATGAATTCTACCGGCGTGGCCTGCACGAACTTGTGCCGCTGCCCCTGACCCGAGATGGCGCCCCCATGGCCGCGGGCGATCTTGGCGAGGTTGTACGGGCAGAGCGCCACGTGCAGTTCGTCGGACCGTCCGGCTGCGGCAAGAGCCATCTGGTGCACCACACGTTGCTGAACCTCGATCCATCGGTCCTCCCGGTCCTCGTCGACCGCGGCACCGGTGCAGGCGCCAACCGAGCCGTGCCAGGTGAGTGTCCGAACGTCCCCGAGTGCGGCGCATCTCAGCGGTGGCAGCCGCGGCGGCACCGGTTGGGGGGTTCTGCCAGCGCTCCCCATGGGGATCGCAGGAGCCGGATGGTCCGGCGCCGGGCGGCGGAGCGTTGGCCCGCTCCAGCCGCCCGGCGTGCCCGAGGGGCAGGGGGTCAGGGCGAGATGGTGATGCTGCCTGGTTCGGTTGCCTGGTCCCCGGCGCTGTCGGTGACCTTGATGGTGAACGTGAACGTGCCGGCCACCGTCGGGGTGCCGCCCAGGTGGCCACTGGTGAGGACCACGCCGGGCGGGAGCTGGCCGGCGGAAACCGTCCAGGTGAACGGGCCCACCCCGCCGGAGGTGAAGAAGTTCTGGAAGTAGGACGAGCCGACCGTCCCGGCGTTGCAGCAGGTGCCGGGGAAGGTGATCGCCAGCTGCGGCGCCGAGCCGACCGTGATGCTGTAGGTCCCGTTGGTGCTCGGTGCGCTGGCGCCGAAGGGGGTGACGTGGACGGTGAAGGTGAACGTGCCTTGTTTTGTGGGGGTGCCGCCGACGATCGTGCCGGCCGCGCCGTAGGTCGCGGGCATGGACAGGCCAGGCGGCAGGCTGCCGCTGGTAATCGTGAAGGTATCGACGGCGCCGTTGCTGGTCAGCAGGAACGCCTCATACGGCTGGCCGGCCGCGGCGGCGGGCAGCACGCAGACGCCGTTGACCAGCGTGCCGCCGTTGTTGCCGGGCGAGCACAGCAGGGTGATCGGCCGGGACTGGGCCAGCGCCGGGGCGGCGGCGCCAATTCCGGCCAGCAGAGCGCCGGCCAGGAGTGATCCGGCCGCCACGACGGCGGCCACTGTCTTTCTCATCATGTCCTCCTCAGGGAAGTGGGGCGTGGTGGTCCGCAGCCGGCGGTCAGTTCACGGTCTCGGTGGATACGGCGTTGGCGGCGAGCAGCACGGCCCGGCCGGGGACGATCTTCAGGTCGCCCAGGCTGCCGCGCGATCCGCTGCCGGTGCCGAAGCTGGTGGCGCCGGCCGCGAACGTGAACGCGTTGCCGCTGCTGTCGGCGTAGACGAAGGTGCCAGCGGGATCGGCGACGACCAGCCCGCCGGACGATCCGGCCGGCAGTGACGCGGCCGTCCGCCAGCTGCCGCCGGCCAGGTGCCAGGAGTAGGACGACCCGAACACGGCGATCGCGTTCCCGGCGCCGTCGACCGCAGTCGCCACCGAGCTGGAAGACTGGCTGGCGAGCACAGTCGCCGCGCTCCAGGTCCCGCCGGGGGACCGGGCCGCCGCCTCGGTCCGCGTCGTTTGCGACCAGATCAGCGATGCGTTCCCGGCGTCATCGAGCGCGACCTGCGGGGCCGAGGTCTTTCTGTAGTCTCCGGTGGCCACGAAGACCGGCGCGGAGAACCCGCCCTTGATGCTGCCGGACGCGGCCCAGATCCCGTCGTTACCGCCGGCGAATGCCACGACCGCGCTACCGTCCGGGCTCACCGCCAGGCTCAGGTTATGCGCCGCCCCCTGGACGTTGCCGTTCGATAGCTCCTGGACCGGACCCCAGCTGCTGCTGCCGGCCGGGAGAACGGCGTAGTGGCTCTCGTCGGCGTAGTTCCCGACCCAGGCGGCGATCGCGTTGCCGGCGCCGTCCATGCCGAGCACCACCCCGCCGCCGCCGAAGTACAGGTCGGTAGTGAGGGTCACCGGCGCGCCCCAGCTGCCGCCCGGCGGCCGCACCGCGGCCTGCACGATGTAGTCGCAGGCGGCCGGGCAGCCGACAGTGCTGCCCCAGACCGCGACCGCGTGCCCGTCCGGGCTCAGCGCCACAGCCGGGTGCTGCCCGCCGTGCGGCTCGGTGCCGCCCGGGCCGAGGTCTGTCGCCTGCCAGGTCTTCCCGTCCGGGCTGGTGCACACCTGCACGTGCGTGGTGCCATCAGCGGCCGTGAAGGTCCCGCCGGCCGCCATCGCCCCGGCCTGGTTCACTGCCACCGAACTGCCGCACGACCCCGGCAGCTGGACCGGTGACGACCACGACGCCGCCAGCGCAGGCAGGGCGGGCGACACCCCGAACGCGACTAGGCCCGCCAGCAACGCCAGAGCGCACCGGCCGATCCATCTCAGTGAACGCGTGTGTGATTGAGCATGCTGCATGATGTCCTCCCTGACATATGGGATTGCTCGCCGCGTGCGGCCCAGGTCCGGGAGGAAGGCGTAGGCCGGATGCCCATCGCTAACTTCATGACGCCTCCCTGGTGCCCGCTCGGGCCGCCGCGACAGTCATCCGGCGGCAGCGCACTGCGGGAGGTCAGTGCGGGCATGCCGTCTAGCACCCACTAACACGTACCAGCCACCCGGCTGGTTCATTTCCGGGGCAGACCGGACATAATTCTCTGCACGCCGTGAGGTCAGCGAACGCGTCTCGCTCATCGCGCAGCGGAGGAAGGCGGCAGCAGGTGCAGGTGGGTCTCACCTCTGCCCCGGCGGGAACGCTCTGGGTTGCACGCACAACTTCTGGATAGGCGCTTAGACTAGCGATGGAATTACGAAACACGTTAGATTGATCGTGCCGTTCTGGCTGTTCGAGCGGGACGGGGAGTCCGGATGTGAAGGATGTGGATGTCAACTATCAGCGAGGTCATTAGGGCCAAATTTAGCGAGATCCTCACTGCGAAGTCCACGCAAGAGGCGAGCGAGGCATTGCGAAAGGTCGGAGAGAAGCATGGCCTAGGGGTTGCGATCCTTGTCGCTTGGCAGCATGGCCTTTGTAAGTCCCATCGCCACATCGACCCATGGGAGTCCACAGTGCGAATCAAGGGAGCCGAGCAGGGCTGCCCTTATGTGTTCGTGCATGCGCCCGCGCGTCAGTACAGACGCGACACCGCCAAGCTGATCGAAAAGAAACTCTTTAATCCGGACGCAGACCCCGCATCGCTGGTGTATCATGAGGAAGGCCTAATTGGCACGTTCAGTTTCCTGAAGCCAGAGTCTGTGGGCCTCGCTGAGGACGACATCGCCGAGATCCTGCGGGCACTGGCCCAACAGGGGATCCTGGCACCTGCTAACATCGAAAACCGGCAGATCCAGTTCAAAGATCTGGAAGTAAAACGGCGTATCGAAGCGTCCAAAAAGCAGGTATACGTCAAAGTTGACCATCACCCGATAAAACGTCAGAATACCCGCCTGCCAGCCGGTTATGACCGCGAGGAGATATGGCTGTATGTCCTTGGGTCATTGCGGTATAAGTCTGCCTGCAATTACTGTTCTTTGCAGGCTTTCAGCCCGCACGAGGTTACCGTAAGTTCAGTACACGCTCGCATGCTAAACCCGTGGGCGGACGAGAAGGCAACGGTTCGGAACTATCAATTCGGCTTCACTTTCGCGCCCATGGGTGATCCGCATGATGCTTGTCATTTCTTGGCCTGGGACTTCCCGCACATAAGTGACTTGGTCATGAATATGGAGCCGCAAGCCTACTCAATCAGTGATCTGGTCGGTCTGGTTAGGACAATCAACCGCGATATCGCAGATTTTTGCCGTAGCGAAGGCGTTGAAAATCTGCAAATCTCGGGTGTATGTAATCACTGGGCCGGGAACAGCATCTATCATCAGCACTACCAATTTTTCCGGATCGCTCCGTTGCCGCTGCTAACGGCAAGCGAGCAGTCCGAATTTCTCCTCAACTACCAGGACGTCGAGGTCCGCAAGCTACCCGCCTCGTGGCCGGCTGCCGCGTTCATCATCAGATCTGCTGGCGCAGGCAGCTATGAGGACGTCGTAAAAGTAGCAGATAGCCTAGCGCGGGAATGGCGTATCCTAAATGAGGGTGAAGATAACAGATTTGCGAATGAGATTATAATAAAGAATCATTCGCAAAATATATTCGTGACAATCAGCGAGGGCCAGCTCATTGTCGTCTTTATTCCACGACTCTTGAGCAAGTTGGACGCTGGCAATGCAATCAGGAAAAAGAATGCCGGCGTCCTGGAGATGATGGGATACTTCGTCATCGACGAGCCGGAGAACTTCAATGTCGTTGAGAAGATGTCAGCGCTGGAGCGTAAAGCGCTTGGCGACGAGTGGCTTACCGAACTGGGACCGCCCGCTGAGCTCATCCGCAAGTTCGAGGACAAGGTCCAGGTTTGCCTGAGCACCGCGGTTGATCCCTATGAGCAGAGGATCGACGAGCTCTTGCTGAACAGACCTGGCGACTGGCGGACTAAGGCCCGGAACCTCGTGTCCGGCATCGACCAGGACCCTCAACTCGAACCGGGGCATCGTGAACACCTTTATCGAGAGCTGGCCTGGGCAGTGCTGGAGGCCACGGAAGGTGAGGTCGGTCAGCAGAGTACGGAATGAGGGACTCGCTGGCTAATCGGAAGCGTTCGCCTACGACGGGTGAATCCTTGGTTTGAGCTTGGAGGTTGATCATCTCGGGTTGTGGATTAGCTGCACGATCGAGCCACCCGTTGCGGTCAGGGCAGTAATCTCTGCGAAAAATTGTAGCAACTTCTGGGTGATACGTGGCGCCCCCGGGCGACACCTGGCGGCGTCGTTATCCGGGGACGCTGAGCGTCCAGTAAGACACGCCCGAATCAGCATGAGCGGCGACGAGACAGCCGTTGCCTGCCCGCGCTTTTCCGGCCGCCAGCGCCCGAACAGAACAGCCTACGACGTTGATCCGCCGCAGGCTCTGGCCCTCAAGTTCCCACATGACCATCCGCCCGTCCGTGCCGCCACTGATCAGGTATCGGTTCCGGAATGCGGCGAGCGATGTCAGCCACGAGTTGTGACCACTGAAGCTCCCGACCTTGCGGCCAGCCCAGTCCCAGATCCACAAGCACCCGTCATCGCCGCCGCCGACTACATGATCCTCCAGGACGGCCAGCGCGTTCAGCCGTCCGTCGTAACGCTCTATTTCGATCGGGTCCGCTCCTGGAGTGCCCGGGTCCCAGATCCTTACGTCGCCATCGGTTCCGCCGCTGACAACACGCCCGTTCTCCAGTGCCGCAACAGCCGCGACCGGTCCTGGATGGGTGCCCAGTACGATTGGCCGACTGCCTTGACAGACATCCCACCGGCAGATCCGCCCGTCGTAGCCGCCACTGACTACCCAGCCGCTGGTGAGAGCGCATAGGACGGCGCCAGCGTGCTTGCCCAGCAGGAGAGCCTTACCCGGCTTGGCGCGATCCCAGGCAAGCAGGCGGCTATCCGCTCCGCAGCTCACTATCTGACCTTCCGGCAGTGCTGTGACGGCCATTACGGGGGAGTCGTGACGACCGAGTTCCACTGGCGCAGCTGCATCAGCCGAATCCCACATCCATACTCTCTTGTCGGCACCGCCGACCAACACACACCCATCGGGCGAAATGCACACAGCGTTCGCAGGCCCGGTCGGAATCCCGGACTCCGTGACCGAAAGCCTCGGCTCCCGAAGGTCCCAAATACGCACACGCTGGTCTTGCCCTCCACTGATTGCCTGATCGTCAGGGACACTGGCGACAGCGCGCACAGGACCGTCGTGGCGTCCTATCGCAATTCGGTCGATCCTGCGATCACGGGCCCGCCAGAGCAGCACGCGGCCGTCGTCTCCGCCGCTGACTACCATTTCATCGCGCACAATCGAAACCGCGCGAACGACATCGTGATGGCTGCCGAACTCCGTCGGCCGATGATCGGATCGAGTCGGCGCGGGGTCAGAGTCCGGCAGAGGATCGCTGCACCGCGGATGCCAGCGGTACAGCATGGAGTCCGTGCCAGCCATGACGACTGAGCGGTCGGGCGCCATTGCTACCGTCATTACCCGGCCGCCTAGCCGATTCGTCTGATCTACGATTACGCCGGGAAGGGACTGGTCCCAGAGGCGGGCCCGATGGTCGTCACCCCCACTGACGACCAGGCCACCCGGGCCGACCGCCACGCTACGAACCGCGCCTGCATGACGGCCTAGCGCTATGGGCCCTGCCTCCAGCGCGTGTTCATCCCAGACGAGCACGCGCGCATCATCTCCCCCGCTGATCACGCGGCCGCCCTCGTCAATAGCGAGAGCGCGCACGGCGCCGTCATGGTGCCCCAGTTCGACCGGATCGGCACCCACGAGCAGGGGATCCCAGAGCCGAATGCGATGATCATGCCCGCCGCTGACGACACGCCCGTGCTTGTCAACAACCAGGGCCCGCACCGGACCATCGTGATAGCCCAGCGTTATTACCTCGGCAACCGTCGCGCCCGGATTCCAGATCCAGACCCTGCCGTCGTCGGTGCCAGCGACTACGTTTCCATCTGGTGTAAGCGCAACAGCGTTCACCCAGCCCGCGTGACCGTTGACCTCGGCGACCAATGCCCGATGGGGCCTCCGGCTGGTCCATTGCGGGATCAGGCCTGGGTAAGCGGAAAGTCGCTGACGAAAGTCACCGGCCAGGTCCGTCTCATGGAGTTCGGCGGCCTGCAGGCATAGTTGCCGCAATACTTGGCCGGGCTCGGGGTCAGGCTGAGATCTCAGAAACGACGCCTGGCCTCGGACGGTGGCGAGCATCTTGGCCGGTCCGAGGAGGTCTGGGGCAGCGGCCACGCATGTCCTCAGCTCGGCGAGGACCAGGTCGACGGTGATCTTTTCGATAGCCGCGTAAACCCAGCCCGCATCACTGACCAATGCCGCCCGCCGCTGCGGGTCGCTACCCAGCGTTTTCGGATAGGCATCGAGGAGATAGAGCGGCACCTCGGCCGCGGTTTCCTGGTCTTGCTGCCAGCGGCGGCGCCATCGGTCAGCCCACTTGTAGATGGCCTCTCGGTAGCGCGAAATTTTTAGGTCTGAATCGGCTTGCGCTCCTTGCAGAAGCGAGTTACCTGCAAAGGCGTAGCGTCGCGCGTCCCCGGACCCGCTCGTCCGCAGGCTGCGTTGCATCTTCTCTATTAGCTCATCCACCGCGTCCTCGGACAAGCCGGTGAGCTCCCGGAGATCCTCCATGCCGAGTGGGCCTGCGGCCGCGGCGAGGACGGCGAGAAAACGTTTGGCTTCGGGCCCGATTCCCTTGAGACTGTGAATCTCCTCTTTAGCGAGCTCCTCATAGCCGGACGCTTCGGCATGTGGCTTGAGTTCTATCGGTTCAGCTTTCAGAAGCGGATGATTATGCGGAATATCCCCGGGCAGCGGGTAATTCAGCCGATTCGATACGAGGACATGTGCCCGACGCGAGCGCGGGTTTGCCAACCCGGCCACTGCAGACGGCAGGAGTCTGCCGATGCTCGGGGAGCCAGGCGGACTGAGATCCTCATCGAGCCCATCCACGACGAGCAGAAGATGTCGCTCTTTCTGGGAGGCCCGCTGCGCTGCCTCCTGCCAGAGCGCCGAGAATTCCAGGGGAAGTTGCTCAGAGACTGTCGTCTTGCCGAGTATCTCGGCGAGCTGCTGAACGACAGCCGCCAAGAACAATTCTCGGTCAGCATGTCCCTGGCTCCTCGAGACGAAGTAAGAGACGACGTCAACCTCTTGGGGGAGCCGAGTAGTCACGAGCTCAGCAAGCAGGGCAGTCTTGCCGGCATACTCTTGTCCCACGAGCAATCGGTAGCCCTCGCCTCCTTGAGCGAAGGCTATCAATTCGCTAAGTTCGCGTTCTCTGTTTTTTAGCAGGCCGTTTCGGATTTGGATATCCCGGACGACCGACAAATAGCGTGGCTCACGCCGTGACCGGGGCAGCGGCCTAAGGGCGTCCTCCCCGTCCGCGCCAAGCTTACGCCACCATGCAGACGGATCGTGGACCCCGGTTCCCCAGGCGGGGAAACGGGGGTCGGACGCTAGAGCCGTCAGCGGAGTGACAGTAATTGTCGATGTCCCTTTCATGGGCTCATGCTCCGTTACCGCACCCACCAGGCAACCGTCTGCGATTACGGGAGCCCCCGACATACCGGACCACTCGGAATCAGCAAGCGAATGCTTAGGAAGGCCGCGAGGCGCGCTGCTGACCTCGAGCGACAAAAGGCCACTAATTATCATGGAGTGGACGGGGATGCGGCCCCAGGCTTGCGCAGTGTCGCGGACAGTGGACTCAGGCGAGCCGGTCCCTTGGTAAACCGGACGTTGAGCAAACAGCGGGTAGCCGATTGTTACACAACCTTCGACGATATCGTCAAACTCGCCATCGCGATTGACTTTGGCCAAGGGCAGCGGCGGAATATCGATGTCAGGGTCAGCTAGCTCCACAAGCGCCAGATCTGGACCGCCGTCCCTGCAGGCACCGACGAACGCCTGATCCTCCGGCGACCAGACTGTTGATAGTAGCCGCTTCCGCACATCGCGGACAACGACCGATTTAGCACCTGCCACTACATGTGCGGCTGTCAGAACTACGCGGCCCGCGACGATGCATCCTGAGCCGAGCCTGTATTCCTTCCCGTAGTCGCCGATAACCTCCACGACCCGGTCGGCTGGTGTGTAGGACAACATACACTAACCGGGGAGGGACTTAATGGCATGCGCTATCTTGGCAGGCCGACCTTCAGAATCCAGCGGAGAACCGAAAACGACGGTGACAGTTTGCATATTCTCGTGCCCCCAGCCGCCCGATCCTCCCACCTCCGCATTAACGATTGGGACACGAAATCCGGCCTTGCCCTCTGCCGTGCGGGTCGCCACCACCTTGAGCTCCAGAGTCAGAGACTCTATAGGAAGCTGGATATCCTCATGTGCGCCCTCAGATCGAGCGGCTAGCAGCTCGTCACGCAACTGGGTAATAGCATCGGCCAGCGCGATACCCTCAGGCATGACACCTCCACCCCCCAGTACTGCCACGTAATGCACGTTAGATCCCGCCGCTAATCTAGTACCCAGATGATCAATAATCCAGTACCTTGGGCGGTTTGCCGCTCATTCCCTGGGGTAACCACTGCCCCGCAGCACT
>Ga0209415_10015320_pt1 | contig 12435 bp, 8 predicted proteins | sample PeaSoiSIISIP2007_FD_187696 | JGI IMG/M metagenome (GOLD analysis project Ga0209415, IMG submission 187696) | Peat soil microbial communities from Weissenstadt, Germany - SII-SIP-2007 (SPAdes) (version 2) | ecosystem: Environmental > Terrestrial > Soil > Wetlands > Peat | place: Germany... | reverse complement strand
GCAGGCGCAACTAGACTACTTCGGCGCGCACACCTACGAACGGGTCGACAAGCCGCGCGGGCAGTTCTTCCACACCAACTGGACCGGGCACGGCGGGCGGGTTTCCTCGGGGAGCTACAACGCATAGCAAAACGGCCCGCCCTGGCGACGGGCCGTCTGCGAATCGAGGGATGGCGGCGGAAGCCTCAGTCCACGAACACGAGCTTCGTGTTGGTGCCGGCGAGCTTCAGTTCCTGCAGCTTCAGGGTGCCATCGGTCGCACGGTCGTAGCGGAAGCTCGTGGACGTGTATTTCTGATCTGCGTTCTCGACCTTCACTTTCGCCTCAGCGACATTCTTTCCAGCGGTGAACAGAACTTTGTTGTCCTGAATTTCGAGCTTGTAATCGCCCGCCTTCAGCGTGGTGCCGGCAACCACCGTGGGCTGGAGAAGTTTTACGCGGTAGGTTGCGGCGCTGGCAAAGGCAGCGGCCATCGCGAACAGAATAATAACTTTCTTTGTCATGGTATGACTCCTGTGTATGGGATGGTCCGAGGGTAACGGACCTCGACTTCAGACTATCACTATTACGCCCCACTTCGCAGTGGTGCTTAAATGCCAATTTTACGGACAAGATCGAGCGCAGCGGTCCTGACGGCCGGATCATCGCCGAACCCTTCCAGCCAGGCGACGTCATTTTCACGGCGGAACCACGTCATCTGGCGCTTTGCGTACTGGCGCGTGGCGAGTTGCGCCGCGGCGAGAGCTTCAGCAGGCTGCATGCGCCCTTCGATGACCGCGAGCGCCTCCTTGTAGCCCAATGATTCCAACGGTTTGACATCGCGATTGAAGCCCTGAGCCAGGATGCCGCGCACCTCGTCAACGAGGCCACGAGCGAACATCTCGGCCAGACGCCGATCGAGCCGCCGGCTCAATTCCGCCCTTGGTGGTGCGAGGCCAATCTTCAGCACGCGATAGCCAGAGAGGCGGTTCCGGCCTTCCTCGAACTGCTCGGACATGGGTTTGCGGCGCAACACGCAGACCTCGATCGCGCGGATCAGTTTGGGCAAGTCGTTGGCATGAATGCGGGAGGCCGTCGGTTGGTCCAGCCGCCGAAGGAGCCGGTGAAGAAAACCGGCGCGGTCTTTCTCGATGGCAGCGAGCCGCTCGCGAAGCGCCTCGTCCCGTCGCGGGCCGGCGAACAGGCCCTCCAGCAGTGCACGCAGGTAGAACCCGGTCCCGCCGGCCACAACCGGCAGTTTCCCCCGGCCGGAGATGTCCGCCAGCACAGCACGGGCGTCGCGCGCGTAATCGCCTGCGGTGTATAACTGATCCGGATCGACCACGTCCATCATGTGGTGCGGGATTCCGCGGCGCTCCGCAGGCGGCGTTCTGGCTGTGCCGATGTCCAGGTACCGGTAAATCTGCAATGAATCGCAACCGACCAGTTCTCCGTCAAACACTTCAGCGACCGCGAGGGCCAGCTCTGTCTTTCCGGAGCCAGTGGGACCAAGGACGACGACGAGCGGACGGGACGCGCCTGAGTCCGTTGTGAGCGCGTCGTGTATCATCCACAGGAATGGTATCTCGACGCGCCCGAGGTAACGGGTATGGGGTGGGAAGCGTCCGGTAAATGACGAGGCCGTGTCGCCGGAAAAGGGCCGCTATACTCAGAAGATGCGGTGTTGTCCAGGGAAACGGGCAGAACGAGAGAGGAAATCAGTTCAAATGCGTTATTTGAAGCTCGCGTGTGTAACCTGCCTGTTGGCATCCGGGGTGGCCCTGGCGCAGGCGACGCCTCCGCCGGAACAAAAGGCCGCATCCTCCCCGGCCGCGGACAGCGGCGACGGCAAGGCCGCGGCATACTATCACTACTCGCTGGGGCACCTCTACGCGGAAATGGCCGGCGCGTTCGGCAACCGCGGTGAATACTTCACCAAGGCGGCGGAGAACTTCCGTCTGGCCATGAAGGAAGATCCGGGAGCCACTTTCATCGCGGAAGAGCTGTCCGATTTGTACATCCAGTCGGGCCGGCTGCGCGACGCGGTGATGGAAGCCGAAGACCTGCTGAAGCAGAATCCCAACGATGTCAACGATCGCCGCATTCTGGCCCGCATCTACTCCCGCCTGATTGGCGAGCCCCAACAGAGCCGCATCGACGAGACGATGCTGAAGAAGGCCATCGAGCAGTATCAGAAGATCACCGAACTCGATCCGAAGGACATTGACTCGTGGATTCTGCTGGGACGCCTGCAGAACCTGGCGCAGAACACGCCGGACTCGCAGAAGGCCTTCAAGGCGGCGCTGGTCATCGACCCCGACAACGACGAGGCCATGACCGGCCTGGCCCACGTGTATATGAACGTGGGCGACAACCAGGCCGCGGCGGAACTGTTGAAGAAGGTGGCCGAGCGCAATCCAAACGCGCGCAGCCTTGCCTCGCTCGCCGATTTTTACGAGCAGATGAAAGACTACAAGCAGGCGGCGGACACCCGCAAGAAGGCCATTGAAATCAGCCCCGAAAACGCCGGGGACATGAAGCACGACCTGGCCGAGGACCTGCTGTTTTCCGAACAGTACGACGCCGCGCTGAAGCTCTATCAGGAACTGGTGGACAGCGACCCGCACGACGCCAAGCCGCAGCTCCGCATCGCCCAGATCTATCGCCAGCAGCACAATTTCCCGAAGGCGGAACAAGCGGAAGCCAAAGCGAAGGAAATGGCGCCGGACGACATCGAAGTCGCGTTCGACGGCGTGAGCCTGCTGGAAGCGGAAGGCAAGCTGCCCGAAGCGATCAAGGCTCTGGATGACCTGCTGTCCTCAACCGAGCGCAACACGTACAGCCCCCCGGAGAAGTCGAATCGCGCCCGTCTTCTGGACAACCTGGGCGGTCTTTATCGCACCAACGAACAATACGCCGAAGCGGTGAACGCGTTCAGCCACGAGGGCGATCTCGGCGATGAAGAGTACGGGCCGCGCGCTGCCGCTCAGATCGTGGAGACGTGGCGGACAGCGAAGGAGTATCAGAAGGCGCAGCAGGCTGCGGACGCCGGGTTGAAGAAATATCCGAACGACCCGATCATGCAGAGCGTTCACGCTTCGCTGATGGCGGACATGGGCCACTACGACCAGGCCCTTGCCGAGACGAAGAAGATGCTGGGAGGCAAGGACGATCTGGGCGTCTGGAAATCGCTGGCGCAGATTTACGAGAAGCAGAAGAACTTCACGGAAATGAGCAAGGCCATCGATCAGGCCGATAAACTCGGGGTTTCACAAGAGGATCGCGTGGACGTGGTGTTCCTGCGCGGGGCCATGCTGGAACGGCAGAAACAATACGACGCCGCGGAGGCGCAGTTCCGCAAGGTGCTGGAACTGGATCCAACCAATTCGTCGGCCATGAACTACCTTGGCTACATGTTTGCCGACAACAACACCCGTCTGGAGGAAGCCGAGAAGCTCATCAACAAAGCGCTGGAAGAGGAGCCCAACAACGGCGCGTACATGGACAGCCTCGGGTGGGTGTACTTCCGCATGAAGAAGTTCCCGCAGGCGGAGGAACAGTTGCGGCGAGCGCTGCAAAAGCTCTCGCGCGACGCGACGGTGCACGATCACCTTGGCGATGTCTACTTCGGCGAAGGCCGCATCCGCGAAGCCATGGTGCAGTGGCAGAGTTCGGTGAAGGAATATCAGGAAGGCGCTCCCAGCGATCTCGATCAGGACGAGCTGGCCAAAGTGCAGAAGAAGCTCGAAGGCGCGAAAGTGCGTCTGGCCCGGGAAGGGCGCGGACCGAGAGAATGACGGGACACGCGGCGTCAGCCGCGTCGCTTACCGGCACCGAACGGACGCGGCTGACGCCGCGCGTCCGCTATTGCAACATCGCCGCTGGGTAGCGGCTGTCCAGCGTGTGCAGGCCGATATCGTCGATGTCGTAAGCGCTATTGCACAGAATCACCACGCCTTTTTTCGCAGCCGGGTCGAAACCGACAAACGAGCGATATCCCATGGTGCCGCCGTTGTGCCAGACGACATCGTGATCGAATTTCGTGAAAATGTGCCACGCCATGGCGATGTCCAGATCGGGTATGCCGGTGGGCTTGCGGATAGAACGCATTCGCCGCATGGCCGGCCTGAGGGGCGAGTCGGTCAGCTCGAGGTTGGCGGCGAGGAAGCGTAACAGATCGTCCGCGGTGGAGCGGAGCGCGCCACACCCAGCGAGCGCGTCGAAATCCCAGTTCTTCACCGGACGCAAGGCGGCGCTGTAGCCCGCGGCCAGATGCTTCTTCTGATCCTCACTGAGCGTGATGGAAGTGCTGGTCATGCCGAGCGGCTCCAGAATCCTGCGCTGGACAAGCTGCTCGTAACTCATGCCGGCCTTGAGCGCGAGCGCATGGCCGAGCAAACCGGCGCCCAGATTGGAGTATTCGTACTTCTCGCCGGGATCGCGCGCAAGCGTGAATCCCGAGAGGAACGCATAGAGCTTGTCGGCGCTGTAGTCGGCATAGGGATTCATGAAATCGGCGGGCCGCAGATTTCCGGGAATACGCGGCAATCCCGAGGACTGCATGGACAGATCCAGCAGCGTGATCTGGCGCCCGTTGCGCGACGGGACCTTCACGGATTTCGGCAGCAGGTCCGCCACGGGCGTGTCCAGCCGCACCTCGCCGCGTTCCACCATGTCGGCCAGCAGCAGAGACGTGAAGACCTTGGTGACGGAACCGATCTCGAAAACCGTGGCGCCGCCGGGGGCCTCGGTGCGGTCTTTGGCGATTCGGCCGCAGGCGATGACGTTCCGGCCGCTGGCGTCGATCACCCCGGCGACCAGGCCAACGGCTGTGTTCCGATCCACGCGGTTCTGCAGCAGATCGCGAAGGCCGTCGGAAGCGGCGCCCAGCGGGGCCATGAGGAGAACGAGCAGCATCGCACTGCGGATGGTCATACCAGGATAGTCGCCGGCCATCGACAAATCTTACAGGATTTTCTTACTCCCATCGACCGGCGAGGGAGCTTGACGAAGCGTTCGCGAATGCGGCATACTTCCATCGAGAGACGATGGGAGCGACTACAAAAGCGATCGAGATCTTTCCGGGCACGCTGGATCTGCTGATTCTGCGCACCCTGCTCGCCGGACCGCGGCATGGCTACGGAATCGCCCAGCGGCTGCGTCAGGTTTCCGATGACATCGTGCAGGTGGGCGAGAGCTCGCTGTATCCGGCCCTGCAGCGGTTGCTGCTGAACGGCTGGGTGAAAGCCGAGTGGGGCGCTTCCGAGAACAACCGGCGCGCGCGTTATTACACGCTGACCGTGGCCGGCCGCCGGCAGCTCGCTTCCGAACGCGCGGAGTTCGGCCGCATGATCGGAGCGATTCAGAAAGTACTGGAGATGGCCTGAGGCGCCATGACGTTTTCCCTGGCTCGATTCTGCCGCCACCTTCTGTTCTTCTGGCGCCGCGAGCGGCTGGAGCGCGAACTGGCCGAAGAAATCGAAACCCATCGTTCGCTCACCCGCAATGATCGCGAAATGGGCAACATCACGCTGGCACGAGAGGAGAGCCGCGACGTGTGGAGTTTTCTTTCTCTGGAGAATCTGTGGCACGACGTGCGTTATGGGGCGCGCGTCCTGCGCCGCAGTCCGGGCTTCACCGCGCTGGCCGGTCTGTCGCTGGCGCTGGGCATCGGCGGCAACGCGGCCATGTTCAGCCTGGTGAACACGCTGCTGATTCGGCCGTTGCCGTACCGGCAGCCGCAGCGGCTGATCCGCATCACATCGGCTTATCCGACGGCCGGCCTGATTCTGTTCCAGCAACAGAGCCGCGCGATGGACGTGGCCTCGGTGAATCCCGACGCGGAATTCAATCTCACCGGCGAGGGCGAGGCTGTCCGCATTACGGGCAGCGTCGTCTCGGCGAATTTCTTCTCCGTTCTGGGTATGCCGCTGGAGCGCGGCCGCGGCTTCGAGGCCGGAGAGGACCGGCCGCGGAAGAACGCCGTGGTCGTCCTGAGCGACGCGTTATGGAAAACGAAGTTTGCCGGAGATCCGCAGATCATCGGGCGGGTCATCTCGCTGAACGGCGCGAATCGCGAGATTGTGGGCGTGATGCCGCCCGGCTTTCCTTCTTCGCGTGTGCAACTCTGGGTGCCGCTCACAGTGGACCCATCCGACGTGGAATCCTACTTCGGCGGAATGTACAACCCGCTGATCGCGCGTTTGCGCGCTGGGGCGACGGCGGCGCAGGCGCAGGGCGAAGTTCGCGCCATCACCCGTCAACTGGACAACACGTTTCCCTTCCCGATGCCACGTAACTGGAACATGGATTCGCGGGTGATTTCGCTGCAGGAAGACATTGTCGGCGATATCCGGCGGAAACTGCTGGTGCTGCTGGCCTCGGTCGCGATCGTGTTATTGGTGGCGTGCACCAACGTGGCCAGCCTGCTGCTGGCGCGCGCAACCAGCCGTCGCAAGGAGATCGCGGTGCGCGCATCGCTGGGGGCGGGACGCTTTCGGATTGTGCGCCAGCTTCTCACCGAGAGCGTACTGCTGGCCGCCGCCGGCGGGGTTGCCGGAATGCTGCTGGCCTTTGCCGCGCTCGCGGTATTTCGATCGGTTCTGCCGGTGGACCTGCCGGGACTCGCTCAGGTGAGAATCGACGGGCGCGTGGCGATGTTCGTCGCGGCGTTGACAATGGCAACCGGCCTAGCTTTTGGGATGGCTCCGGCGCTGAGCACGTCGCGGATCGATCTGGCTCAGACCATCCGCGCTGGCGGACAACGGTCGTCGCGGGGTTTCTGGGTGCACTTTCGCGGCTGGCTGATTGGCGCCGAAGTCACGCTGACGCTTGTCCTGCTGGTAGCCGCGGGACTGGCGGGACGGAGCATGCGCGCGATGGCCGAGGTCAATCCCGGTTTCAATCCCCAGCGCGTGCTGACCGTTCGCATCAGCCCCAATCCGTCGTTTTGTACGGCGCGAACGAAGTGCATCGCACTCTATGACGAGTTGTTACAGCGAGCGCGCGGAGTTGCGGGAGTGGCCGATGTCGCGGCGGCCAATACCGTCCCGCTGGACGGCAAATATCCGGCGATTCCCGCCGATGTGGAAGATCATCCCAAGTCCGCCGATTTCCCTGCTCCGATGCTCTGGGCGGGCGCGGTCACCGCCGACTACCTCCCTCTCATGCGCATTCCTGTTCTGGCCGGGCGCGGCTTCACGGAAGCCGACGGCGCGAATTCCGAGGGAGTGGTGTTGCTGACGGAATCCACGGCGCGTCTTTTCTGGCCCGGCGAAAACGCCGTCGGAAAGCATATCAAGCCGGTGTGGGACGACCGCTGGCGCACGGTGGTCGGAATCGTTGCCGACGTTCACCAGTACGGTCTGGTGAATCGCGTTCCGCAAGGGATTGCCGGCGCGATGTACATGCCCTACGCCCAGTCCGTGGTGGACGACAACCAGTTTCCCGCCGCAATGAACCTGCTGGTAAGAACCGCGGGGGATCCGGCGCGCGTCGCACAGGAGATTCGCGCGCTGGCCGTCGAACAGAATCCCAACGTGCCGGTGGGGCGAGTGCAGACCATGGATTCCATCGTCTCCGGCTCGATTTCCGATTTCCGCTCGACGATGGGCGTTCTGCTCAGCTTCGCTTTGACCGCGCTGGTGCTCGCGTCCATCGGCATCTACGGCCTGGTTTCGCACTCGGTGACCCAGCAGACCTACGAGATTGGCGTGCGCATGGCGCTGGGCGCTACAAAACCGGGCATCGTCGGATTGATTATGGGGCAGAGCATGCGATTTGTGGCCGGCGGAGTACTGGCGGGCATCGGCGCGGCATTTGCTTTCACGCGATTCCTGTCCAGCCTGCTGTATGGCGTGAGCTCCACCGATCCGCTCACGTTCGTGGGTGTCATTCTGTTTCTGTTCGGCATCGCCGCGGTAGCCAGTTGCGCGCCCGCGTGGAGGGCGGCGCAGACCGACCCGCTGATATCGCTGCGCGTGGATTGAGAATCCACGATGACCTGTTTCGCGGCGAGTTCGACAGACCTGAAGTGGCAGCCGAGAGACGCATGTCGCGTGGCTGGTGGTTGCTGCGCCACCATCGGCCGGAGGCGGCAGCCGAGGATCTTGCCGCTGCCGCGCCGCATGCGAATGAGCGCCACATCTTCGGCTGGCTCGCCGGGTGGGCGGCGGGAGAGACCGGGCATGCGGTTGCTCCGGCGCCCGGACGCGCCAGATGACACTACCCAGGCTTGCGGGAATCCTGCACCGTCGATCCGATGTACTGCAGCATGTCACGAACGTCCTTCGCGTGCGGACCGTTGGGAGCCAGATCGAGATATTTCCTGAGCGCTTCAGCCGTGCCCGGTGGGGCCGCCACTTTGCCGTTTGCGCCGGTCTTGCTGCCGGCAACGAGCAACGCGCCCTTGATGAACCAGGCGTCGGCCTTGCCGGGATCGGCGGCGATTGCCTTGTCGCAGGCATCAAGCGCGCCCTCGGTGTTTCCGCTGTTGTATTGCGTGGCGCAGAGGTTGAAGTACGCGACCGGGCTCGTGTCGATCCCGGCCTCGCGCGTCCAGGCAGCGATTGCCTCCCGGTTGCGGTTCAGCCTGAGAAATGCCATGGCCTCGTTGCTGAGCATATGAGCGAGCGCGTTGTTCTTTATTGCGGCGTCGGCGCCCGATAAGTCGGCCGCATCAAGCGCCCGGATGCCCTTCTGATACGCGTCCAGCGCGCGATCGTATTGTCCGAGGTTGAACCGGGCGTCGCCCATTCCCGAGCAGAATGTCCAGCTATTCGGTTTGGCGGCGAGCAACTTCTCCAGCAGCGGAATTGCGCCCTGCCAATCGTGAGCGGCAAGCAGGGTGCCGGTCTGCTTCACCAGGTCATCGATTTGCGCGTTGGAAAGGGGTTGCGCCGGCGTTGCGGCGACCTCCTTGTTCTCGTCTCCTGCCGATGTGTCGGCCGCGGGCGCGCTGCCGGCGGCGGCCCTGAGGCGGATGGCTTTGGCGAGATCCTCGGCGTAACTACTCCTGGAGGCTACGAGTTTGTTGTAGGTATCCTGCACCTCCGCTTTCCTGCCCAACATCAGGTACGCCTCGCCAAGGAGCAGGAGCTCGCCATCGTCCGGCTTCAATTCAATCGACTTCTGAAAAGGACCGATTGACTCCGCATACTGACCAGCCACGAAGTAAGCGTAGGCGAGGTAGCTCCATGCGCCCTGATCGCTCGGGTTGAGACGGGTCGCCTCGCGGAGGGACGCGGCCGCCTTGTCGTATTGCTTCAACTCAATGTACGTTTTGCCCAGCCAGTACAGGGTCGACGTGTCCTCCGGGTGAGTCTGAATGGATGGCTGGAGCACCGCCAGCGCCTCCGGATAACGCTGCAGACTGAAGTAGCTCATGCCGATATAGCAGTTCGCATCGGCATCGCCGGGTTTCAGACGGATGGCCTGTTGCATGGGCTCCATGACGTCTGCGTACCTTTGACCCTCGTAGAGCGAGCGGCCGAGATTGTACCAGGCTTCATACCTCGCGTCATCAGGCAGGTTCAGGCGGACGGCGGCGCGAAACGCATCCACCGCCTCCGCATTCTGGTCCAGATGACGGTAAGTGAGACCCAGCAGCATGAAATCCATTCCATCGCGGGGTTTCAGCGCCACGCACTTCTGGAACGCCGCATTGGCGTCCTTGTATTGTTTCTGCCGGTAATACGTCATCGCCAGACCTTCCCAGGCGTCGCCGGAGCTCGGGTCCGCGGCAATGGCGCGCCGATAGTCGGCAATCGCGGCGGCGTAGTCCCCCGACTTGAACGCGGCGCCGCCACTCCTGACGAGTCCCTGGGCGGTTCCGCGTGGACCGCCGGCGCCGGCACCTGAGCCCGTGCTCGCCCGCGTCGCGGCTTGTTGCGCCATAGGCAGCAGTTGTCGAGCATCCGTGTCGTCGGGATTGAGCTGGATGGCCCGCTGCAGAGCGTCCACGCCAGCCGGGAATTGCCTGAGCACACAGAGCGAGTTACCAAGTTCGAGATAAGCCTTGTACAGCATCCCGGGTTCCGGATTCATTCGAATCAGATTGCGAAACGCGTCCGCTGCTTCGGTCCACTGTTCCAGGTTTTCGTAAGAGCTCCCAAGCAGCAACCATGCCGCCGCCTCGTCGGGCTTCCCCGGAGGGAGCATGAGATATTTCCTGAAAGCCTCGATGGCCTGCTGATAGTTTTGCTGGTCGTACCAGGCCATGCCCAGATGGAGATGTGCGTCGGCAAATCGAGGATCGACCGCAATCGCTCGCTGATAGTCGGCCACCGCCGTGGAATAGTCTTTCCTGTCCTGTGCAGCTCGCCCTTCCCGGACCCATCCGGCCGCCGCAATCGCTGGATTCACTCCGCCGGCAGCCGGGGCATTCTGCTGCGCGCTGGCCGCCGGTTGCGGAGCCGCCGGGTAGCGCGGCGGATTCACGCCGCCGCTCGAGCCCATGGCCGCCTGCGCCGCAGCGCGGTCCGCCTCGAGACGCGCGCGTGTGCGTGCGTCCGAGGCCGCGTTGGCGGTCAGGCACTGGGTTCGGAAAGCGGGGGAAAAGTATCGCCGGAACAGTTCTTCGCGGAACTTCGGCGAGATATCGTAGCCGCGCGGCCCGTTGATGCCCCGGTACTCCGGCTTCGATTGCGAGATCTGGTAGTACGCCGTGTAGTAAGCCTGGCGGAGGCGCGTCTCGTCCTGAGTGAGTCCGACGGCGCGATTGTAGAAGCGCGGGCCGGCCGCATCCTCGATCATCGTCTTTAGCTGTAGAAGCGCGCCCATCTCGCGCGCCGCGGTTTCGGCGGGATCGCCGGCCTGCATGTCTTTCAACACCCGCTCAATGGCCGGCATTTCGCGCAGATATGCGGGATTCAGCGTTTGCGCGAACGTCAGCGATGCACACAAGAGACCCAGCCAGGCAGGGAACACGGGGGGCCTCAGACCGCAGTGCATAGATGCCTCCAGTTTCCGCCAGTGTACACCGCCGCGCTAACAGCCGGCGAACTTCCGCGTCTTTCCCTCCGTACGTAATATAAAATACAGCCAGGAAAGGGGCATTCATGATTCACCACGTGCGTGGGTTGTTGTGTCTGGGAACGTTGCTGCTGGCCTCGACGGCCGCGCTGACGCAGGAGACGCCGGACTATAAGAACCCGCGGCTTCCCATCGAGCAGCGGGTCGCGGACCTGCTCTCCCGGATGACGCTGGAAGAAAAGTGCGCCGAACTCTCTCCCTCTTACCCCACCGACATCATCGACTCCACCGGCACCTTCACGAAAGATGCCGGCCTGAAAGCGCTGCGCCAGTTGTACAACGACGAAGCCAGAATGACCACGCACGATGGCGCCATTCTGCGCAACGCCGTCCAGCGCTGGCGTATCGAGAAGACGCGCCTCGGGATTCCCCAAATCTTCATGGGCGAAGCGCTGCACGGGTTCATGTCTTACGGCGCAACCAGCTTTCCGCAGGCGCTGGCTCTGGCCAGCACATGGGACCCGGATACGGTTCATGCCGCATTCACCGCCGCGGCCGATGAAATGGCTTCCGCGGGTGTCGAGCAGGCATTCACGCCGGTGCTCGATCTGGCGCGCGATCCGCGCTGGGGGCGCACCGAGGAAACCTACGGAGAGGATTCGTATCTCGGCTCGCGCATCGGCGTCGCCGCCATCGAAGGGATGCAGGGACCGAACTACATGATCGACCGCCATCATGTCGCGGCCACGGCGAAGCACTTCACGGCCCATGGACAACCCGAAGGCGGCACCAATACCGCGCCCGCCAACTACTCCATGAGGGAGCTGCGCGAAGCGTACATGGTTGCGTTTCAGGCGGCCATCGAGGAAGCGCACGCGGGCAGCGTGATGGCTTCCTACAACGAGATCGACGGCATCCCATCGCATGTCAACAAATGGCTGCTCGACGACGTCCTACGTCACGAGTGGGGATTCAAAGGTTACGTGACCTCCGACGGCAATGGCCTGCAGATGCTCGTGGAGACCCACCACATCGCGGCCAACTACGCCGACGCCGCGCGCCAGGCGCTGGCGGCTACAGTCGATTACGACCTGAGCAATGGCGCCGTGTATCGCACCCTGCTGCAGCAGGTGAAGGACGGCAAGGTGCCCGAATGGCAGATCGACCGCGCCGTCTCCAACATCCTGTACACGAAATTCCGCCTCGGGCTTTTCGAGAACCCCTACGTCGATCCCGACTACGCCACAAAGATCACCAACAGTCCGGAGCATCGCGCACTGGCCGAAAAGACGGCCGAGAAAGCCATCGTGCTGCTGAAGAACGACCCGTTGAAAACCAGCGGCCCCGTACTGCCGCTGGATCTGACAAAGCTGAAGACCATCGCGGTGATCGGGCCGAACGCGGCCGACGTGCACCTCGGCGGATACAGCCGTGAACCGTTGCACGGCGTCAGCATTCTCGACGGCATTCGCGAGAGGGCCGGCT
>Ga0209415_10015319_pt1 | contig 12435 bp, 15 predicted proteins | sample PeaSoiSIISIP2007_FD_187696 | JGI IMG/M metagenome (GOLD analysis project Ga0209415, IMG submission 187696) | Peat soil microbial communities from Weissenstadt, Germany - SII-SIP-2007 (SPAdes) (version 2) | ecosystem: Environmental > Terrestrial > Soil > Wetlands > Peat | place: Germany... | reverse complement strand
CAGGAGGGCAGCCGGCGTGATCGAGCAGGAGCGGGCGGACATCGCGGGGATGCTGCTGGAGGCGTACGCGAGCCGCACCCCGGTCGAGCCGCTGACCAGCACGTACCCTGGCCTCACGGTCGAGGACGCGTACCAGGTCCAGTTGCTGCAGGTGGCCCGCTGGCAGGGCGCCGGGGCGCAGGTCGCCGGGCACAAGGTCGGCCTGACCTCGGCTGCCATGCAGCGACAGCTCGGGGTGGACCAGCCGGACTACGGGCACCTGCTGGACGGCATGTTCTGGCTGGAGCACGAGCCGGTCCCGGTATCCCGCTTCCTGCAGCCCCGGGCGGAACCGGAGATCGCCTTCGTGCTGGCCCGGCCGCTCAAGGGGCCGGGCGTCACGATCACGGAGGCCATCGGCGCGGTCGGCTACGTGCTGCCGGCCCTGGAACTGATCGACTCGCGGATCAGGGACTGGAAGATCCGCCTGGCCGACACCATCGCCGACAACGCCTCGTCCGGTGGGGTGGTGCTGGGCGGCCCGCCGGCCGCGCTGGCCGGGCTGGACCTGCGGCTGGCCGGCTGCATGCTGCACAAGAACGGCACGCTGGCCGGGACCGGGGCCGGCGGGGCGGTGCTGGGCTCACCGCTCACCTCGCTGGTCTGGCTGGCCAACACGCTGGGCGCGCGAGGTGTCGCGCTGGAGGCCGGCCACGTGGTGCTGCCCGGCTCGGTGACCGCCGCCATCCCGGTCGCCGCGGGGGACACGGTGACGGCCACGTTCGCCGGGCTGGGCCGGGTGACCGCGCGGTTCCAGGGTGAGCGGGCGGAAGGGCAGCCGGAGTGAACGCGCCGACCGGGCGGTGGCCGGAGCAGGAAGCGGGAGGGCAGCCGGGATGAGCCCGGTGACGGCGGCGATCGTCGGCCCCGGGAACATCGGCACCGACCTGCTGGCCAAGCTCCGCCACAGCGAGCACGTGGCGGTTCGGTACATGGTGGGCGTGGACCCCGCCTCGGACGGGCTGGACCGCGCCCGGGCGCTGGGCGTGGAGGCCTCGGCGGGCGGCGTGGACTGGCTGCTGGGCCGCCCGGAACGGCCCGACCTGGTCTTCGACGCCACCTCGGCGCGGGCGCACCGGGCCAACGCGCCGCGCTACACGCAGGCCGGCATCCAGGCGGTGGACCTCACCCCGGCCGCGGTCGGCCCGCTGGTCTGCCCGCCGGTGAACCTGCGCGAGCACCTGGGCGCGCCCAACCTGAACATGATCACCTGCGGCGGGCAGGCCACGATCCCGCTGGTGCGCGCGGTGTCCGCGGTGACGCCGGTGCCGTATGCGGAGATCGTCGCCTCGATCGCGTCGCGGTCGGCGGGACCGGGCACCCGGGCCAACATCGATGAGTTCACCGTGACGACGGCGCGGGCCATCGAGCAGGTCGGCGGGGCCGGGCGCGGCAAGGCGATCATCGTCCTCAACCCGGTGGAGCCGCCGATGATCATGCGGGATACGGTGTTCTGCGCGATCAGCCCGGACGCCGACGAGGCCGCCATCACCACGTCGGTGCTGGCCATGGTGGCCGAGGTGGCGCGGTACGTGCCCGGCTACACGCTGCGCGCGGAGCCGCAGTTCGACCGGCCCGGCGGCAGCCATCCGGACTGGGCCCGGGTCGCGCTGTTCCTCGAGGTCCGGGGGAATGGCGACTACCTCCCGCCGTGGGCCGGCAACCTGGACATCATGACCGCCGCCGCGGCCCGGGTGGGGGAGTTGCTCGCGGCCGGGAAGGCGGGGGTCGGGGACGGGGTGGCCGGATGAGCCGGGATGTGCGGATTACCGATTCCACGCTGCGCGACGGTTCGCACGCCATGGCGCACCAGTTCACCGAGGGCCAGGTCCGCCAGGTCGTCTCGGTGCTCGACGCGGCCGGGGTCGAGGTCATCGAGGTGTCGCACGGGGACGGCCTGGGCGGGTCTTCGTTCAATTACGGGTTCTCGGGGACGGACGAGATCAGCCTGGTCCGGGCGGCGGCGCAGGAGGCCAGCCAGGCGAAGATCGCGGTGCTGCTGCTGCCGGGCGTGGGCACGGCAGCGGACCTGCGGGCGGCGCGGGAGGCGGGCGCGTCGGTGGCCCGGATCGCCACGCACTGCACTGAGGCGGACGTGTCGGTGCAGCACTTCGGGGTGGCGCGGGACCTGGGCATGGAGACGGTCGGCTTCCTCATGCTCGCGCACCGGCTGGACCCGGCCGCGCTGGCCCGGCAGGCCCGGATCATGGCCGACGCCGGGGCGGAGTGCGTCTACGTGGTGGATTCCGCCGGGGCGCTGGTGCTCGCCGACGCCCAGGCCCGGGTGCGGGCGCTGGTGGCCGAGCTCGGCCGGGACGCGCAGGTCGGCTTCCACGGTCACCAGAACCTGTCGCTGGGGGTGGCTAATTCGGTGCTCGCCTGCCAGGAGGGCGCCACCCAGGTCGACGGCGCCCTGTGCGCGCTGGGCGCCGGGGCCGGGAACGCGCCGACCGAGGTGCTGGCGGCCACGTTCGACCGGCTCGGCATCCGGACCGGGGTGGACGTCCAGGGGGTGCTCGCGGCCGCCGAGGAGGTGGTCCGGCCGATCATCCCGCGGCTGCCGTGGATGGACCGGGCCTCGGTGGTGCAGGGGTACGCCGGCGTGTACTCCTCGTTCCTGCTGCACGCGCAGCGCGCCGCCGGGCGGTACGGCGTGCCCGCGCACGCCATCCTGCAGCGGGTCGGCGAGGCCGGCTACGTCGGCGGCCAGGAAGACATGATCATCGACGTCGCCCTGCAGTTGCAGCGGGAGCAGGAGAGAGCACGGACATGAGCGGATGGACAGTCGGGTCGGCGGCCACGGCACTGCTGCACGCCGAGGACGCGAGGGCGGCGCGGGAGCCGCTCACCGCCGAGCGGCCGGGCCTGGACCTGGCGGCCGGCTACGCGGTGCAGGACGAGACGCTGCGCCGGCGGCTGGCCCGGGGGGAGCGGCTGGCCGGCCTCAAGCTGGGCCTGACCAGCCGGGCCAAGCAGCAGCGGATGGGCATCGCCGCGCCGCTGGCCGCCTGGCTGACCGACGCGATGGCGCTCCCGGCCGGCACGCCCGTGCCGCAGGACCGGCTGATCCACCCGCGGGCCGAGCCCGAGATCGTGTTCCTGATGCGCGACCGGCTGGCCGGGCCCGGCGTGACCGCGGCGGCCGCGCTGGCCGCGGTCGGCGCGGTGCACGGCGGCGTGGAGATCATCGACAGCCGGTTCCGGGACTTCCGGTTCACCCTGCCCGACGTGGTGGCGGACAACGCCTCATCCGGCTGCTTCGTGACCGGGCCGGTCGCGGCCGCGCCGGCCGGGCTGGACCTGGCGCTGGAGGCGTGCCTGCTGGAGGTGGACGGGGAGATCGTGGATTCGGCCACCGGGGCGGCGGTCCAGGGGCACCCGGCCGAGGCGCTCGCCCTGGCCGCCAACGAACTCGGCCGGCGCGGCCTGGCCATCGAGCCGGGCTGGGTGGTGCTCACCGGCGGCATGACCGGCGCCGTCCCGGTCCGGCGCGGGATGTCGCTGGCCGTGCACTTCACCCAGCTGGGCTCTATCTTCCTGTCCGGGGGATAGCCGCAGGGAGGCTGACATGCCGCTGGTCGAGATATCGATGATCGAGGGCCGCACGCCGGAGCAGATCCGGGCGGTGATCCGCGAGCTGCACGAGGCCGTGGTGCGGGCGCTCGGCTCCAAGCCGGACAGCGTCCGGGTCATCGTCCGGGAGGTCCCGCCCACCCACTGGGCGGCGGGCGGGACCACGATCGCGGAACGGGACGGCCCGCGGGGCTCAGCCTGACCCGGCGGGCTGCGGCGGCACGTTGTAGTTCATCCGGAACAGGTTCCCCGGGTCGTACTGGCGCTTGACCTGGCCCAGCCTCGCGTACTTCTCCGGGCCGCCGAACGCCTCGACGACCCGGTCCATCTCGTCGAAGTTGAGCATGTTGACGTACACGCCGTCGCCGGTCCACGGCTTGAGGTCGCTGACGGCCTGCCGGGTCATCTCGATGTACTCGCCGTCGCGGGCCGGGTCGTCCCAGCGCATCGCGAAGTTCAGCCAGAGCAGGTAGCCCCGGTTGGCGAAGGCCGCGGCGTCCTCGGGGACGTCACCGATGGCCCCGCCGAGGCCGATGATCTCGACCTCGCCCTCCATCGGCATGTCCGCCCAGAACTCCACCAGCCGGTCGATGGCCTCGCCGGCCAGGCTGGCGACGTGCGCCTCCTTGGTGTAGTAGCGGTGGCCGTCCTCGAACTCCCCGTCGATCAGGTGCTGCACCACCCCGGCGAACGGCACCACGGTCGAGGCCTTCAGGATGGGTTCACCCACCTCGCACAGGCGCCCGATCATCTCGGCGCCGGCCGGGTCGTCCGCGTCGTCCAGCCACATCGAGAACAGCATCACGACCCGCTTGCCGACCAGTTCCGGGGGGACGAACGGCTGCGGCGGCATGTCGTGCTTGAGCGCCGCGTGCCAGCCCACCGTGCGGGGCAGGGTGGGCACCAGCGCCGCGTACTCGCGCAGCGCCTGGGCGGCGTGCTCCTCGTCGTACAGGGACACCCCGATCCGCATCATCGGCCCGAAGTCGTGCGCGGCGAAGGTGAACCGGGTGACGATGCCGAAGTTGCCGCCGCCGCCCCGCAGCGCCCAGAACAGGCCCGGGTGCTGATCTGCGGACACCTCGATCACCTCGCCGCTGGCCAGCACCAGCTCCAGCGAGACGAACTGGTCGCAGGTCAGCCCGTGCTTGCGGGAGAACCAGCCGATGCCGCCGCCGAGCGCCAGCCCGGCCACCCCGGTCTCGGCCATGATGCCGGCCGGCACGATCAGCCGGTGCGGCGCGGTGGCCGCGTCCACGGTGCCCAGCAGGCAGCCGCCGCCCGCGTGCACCAGTTTGCGCCCGGCGTCCACGGTCACCTCGCGCAGCCCGCTCAGGTCGATGGTGAGGCCGCCGTCCGACATGGCCTTGCCGGAGACGGAGTGGCCGCCGCAGCGGACCGCGGGCGGCAGTCCGTGGGACCGGGCCACGTTCACCGCCGCCACCACGTCCCCGGTGCTGGTGCAGCGCAGGATCAGCCCCGGCCGCCGGTCGATCATCGCGTTCCAGACCAGCCGGGCGCTGGGGTAGTCCTCGTGATCCGGGCCGATGATCTCGCCCTTGAACTGGCCGGCCAGCTCCTCCGTGATGCGCCGCCGGAGCGGCTCGTCGATACGCGGTGTCACCGCGGTGGGGTCCGCCGCCGAGATCAGTGACATGGTGCTCTCCTTCCGGTGCGGGGGCGGGCCGTCAGCTGGCCCGGAGCAGGCCGCCGTCGGCGTAGACGGTCTGGCCGGTGACGAAGGCGGCGTCGTCGGACACCAGGAAGGCGAGCAGGCCGGCCAGGTCCTCGGGCACCTGGACCCGCTTGATCGCCTGCATCTGCGGGACCACATCGAAGAACACCGCCGGGCCCGCCTCGGTGCCCGGGGTGCGGACCAGCGACGGCCCGATCGCGTTCACGGTCACCCCGGAGGCGGCCAGCTCGGTGGCCAGCCCCCGGGTCAGCCCGATCACCGCCATCTTGGCCGCGGTGTAGTGCGTGAAGCCCGGGATGACCAGGCCGATCGCGTTGGAGGTCATGTTCACCACCCGGCCCCAGCCGCGCTCCGCCATCCCCGGGGTGAACGCCTGGCAGGTCAGGAACATGGACTCCACGTTCACGGTGAACATCCGCCGCCAGTCCGCCAGCGTCATCTCGCTGAACGGCTGGTTGGGGTAGATGCCGGCGTTGTTGACCAGGATGTCGGCCGGGCCGAGGGCCGCCTCGATGTCCGCCCGCGCGGCCGCCACCTGCCCGGCGTCGGTCACGTCGGTGACCAGGGCCAGGCCCTTGGCCCCGGCCGCCTCGATCTCGGCCATCGTGCCCGCCGCGCCGGCCAGGTCGAGGACCGCGACCGAGGCGCCCTCCGCCGCCAGCCGGGCCGCGTAGCCGCGGCCGATGCCCTGCGCGGCGCCGGTGACCACGGCCACGTGGCCGGCCAGCCGCCCGGTCACGCCCGCACCCCGTCCGGCGCGGCGGCCGGCTGCTGCCCGGCCAGCCGGCGCATCGCGTTCAGCGTCGCGCCGACCGCCTTGAGGTAGTCGCCGGTCATCGAGCCGGCGTAGTCCTGCTCGGCGGCGGAGCCACCGGCCACCCCGGCCACCACCAGGGCGAAACTGAACCGCAGCTGCAGGCCCTGGTCGGTGTCCTCGATCTCGTTGGCGATGGTGCCCAGCACCGGCCCCGCGGTCCGGGTGAACACCACCCGGTGCGGCTGCTCCAGGGTGATCCGCTCGGTGAACCGCTCACCGCGGAACTCGATGTCCCGGTCGAACACGGTGTCGCTGAGCCGGCCGGTGACCTCGCAGAAGGTCATGCTGGGCACGAACGGCAGCGCGTTGTTGGCCTTGAGCACCAGGCCGTCCCAGACCGCGGCGCGGTCCAGGTCAGGCTCGCCCGGCACGTTGACCGGCAGCTGATGGGTCACGAAGATCACGGGGTTCCTCCTGCTGGGTCGATCACGGTGTTTTCCAAGGTGCCGAGGCCGTCGATGGTGACCCGGACCACGTCACCCGGGCGCAGGTAGCGGCCGCGGCCCGCGCCCACCCCGGACGGGGTCCCGGTCGGGATGACGTCGCCGGGCTCGAGCGTGACCACCTCGCTGGCCGCCGCGACCAGTTCGGCGACCGAGCAGACCATGTCCGAGGTGGACTCGTCCTGCTGCAACTCGCCGTTCACCCACAGCCGCAGCCGCAGGCCCTGGGGGTCGGGGACCTGGAAGGCGGGGGTGATCCCCGGGCCGAGCGGCAGCGAGCCGTCCATGGACTTGGCCGCGAACCAGTCGTAGGTGAAGGCCTCGGCCGGGGCCGCCTGGCGCCGGTGGTGGCCCCGGGCCGTCACGTCGTTGGCCACGCAGTACCCGGCCACGTGCGCCAGGGCGTCGCCCACCGCGATGTCCCGGCCGCCCAGGCCGATGACGACAGCCAGTTCCGCCTCCCAGTCGTACCGGGCCTGCTCCGGGGACCGGACCACGATCGGGTCGTAGGGGCCGATGACCGAGGTGGTCGGGGCCTTGAGGAAGAAGAACGGCCGCCAGCCCTCGGCCGGTATCTCCCCGCCCATCTCCCGCATGTGGCGGCGGTAGTTGACGCCCGCGCACACCACCTTGCGGGGCCAGCGCAGCGGGGCGAGCAGGGCATCATGCTCGACGACCGGCGCGCCCTCGACATCCAGCCCGCGCAGCACGCCCTCGGCCGCGGGCCAGTCGTCGAGAAGTTCCAGCAGGCTGGCCCAGCGCTTGAGCTCCACCGGCCCGGCGAGTGACCCGTCGGCGCGCAGGACCGCCACGCCGGTGGTTCCGTTATGCATAAAAGTGGTCAGCGACCACGTCATGAGGACTCTCCCCGGGAGAGGGCGGACACGCCGGATACCTGGTCATGCACGCAGGCGATGTCGAGGTCGCCCCAGCCGTCGGCGAGGGCCTTGTCGAAGACCTCCTTGGCCGCGGCGAACACCGGGGCGGTCAGGCCCGCCGCGGCGGCGCAGTCCTCGATCTGCTCCAGGATCGGGTGCAGCGTGGCGACCGGGCCGGGGGCGGGCGACCACGCGCGGCGGGCCATCACCGGGGCACGCTGGCGCCAGATGGCCGACTCGGCGATCGAGCCGTCCAGGGTGCGCTGCACCAGCTCCAGGTCCAGCCCGGCCCGCCGGGCCAGGGCCAGGGCTTCCGCGGCGGCCACCGTGTGCACGGCCAGCAGCAGGTTCGCGATGTACTTGAGCCGGGCGCCGGCACCGAATACGCCGGCGTAGACCCAGGGGCCGGAGATGGCGTCGAGCACCGGCCCGACCGCCTCCACGCTGGCCTCGTCGCCGGAGGCGAACGTGGTGGCGCGCCGCGGGGCGACCATCTCCGGGCTGCCGCTGACCGGGCAGTCCAGCAGGTCCCCGCCGCCCTCCCGGACCGCGTCCCGGAGGGCGGCCTTCTCGGCGATGCCGATCGTGCTCATCTCGATGTGCACGGTGCCGGGGCGGAGCGCGGTGAGCGTGCCCGCCGGGCCGGCGATGATCTCGCGCACCGCCGCGGCGTCCGGCACGATCGACAGCAGCACGTCGGCGCCCGCCGCCACCTCCGCGGGCGAGCCGGCCACGGTGCCCCCGGCGGCGGCCAGCTCGGGCGAGCCGCTGCGCCGGTAGCCGGTGACCGCGAAGCCGCGGTCCATCAGGTTGCGCGCGATCGGCATGCCCATCTTGCCCAGGCCGATCATGCCTACTCGGTGCATTGCCGCCTCCTCGCGGTGCGCTGCCCGCTATTGCCAGTGGTGGGTCCCCGCGCCCAGCGAGATCCGGACGCTGACGCTGCCCTCGTTGAGCCGCCACCGGTGCACGGTGAAGGTCCGCAGCCCGGCCAGCACGAACGGGTCCTGGGCCGCGACGGACTCCGCCTCGGCGGCGCCTGCCGCCCGGATCACGGTCACCCCGGAGCCGGGGCCGGTGCCCGGCCCGGACAGCAGCGGGCCGGACAGGAACAGGGCGCCGTCTCGCTCCAGGTCCAGGAGCCAGCGGACGTGCTCGGCCACCCGGGACTCGATGGCCGCCGGGCTGGTGCCCTCCTGGGGAGCGGACAGGATGAGCCAGTAGTCCCGGCCGAGCAGCGGCGGCACGCCTGGCGTCGCTGCTGGCCGGGGCTCACTCATGGACAAACTGTATGCAGTTTGGCGGCGTGCTTCAAGGGCTGGCCGGGGCAAACTGTATGCAGCTCGCCCGCGATCGGGGAGAATGGGGGCATGCCCCGTGTCGTCGAGGTCCCGCACATCCACAAGGTCGACCTCCCGGAGTCCCGGCAGGCCATCCCCTACGTGCACGCGTACCTGCGCGAGTGCATCCTGGACGGGACGCTGACCCCGGGGACGAAGCTGTCGCAGGTCACGCTGGCCCGGCAGCTCGGCATCAGCCGGACCCCGCTGCGCGAGGTGCTGCGGATGCTGCAGGAAGAGGGCCTGGTCGAGATCGAGCCGAACCAGCGCACCCGGGTCTCCGGCCTGGACCCCGAGGAACTCGACGATGTGTACGCCAGCCGGATCCTGCTGGAGACGCTGGCCCTGTCCATGACGATCGGGCACTTCGGGGCGGCGTCCCGGAAGGAGGCCAAGCGGCTGCTGGCCGGGATGCGGCGGGCGGCGCGCAGCGGGGACTTCTCGGCCTGGTTCGCGGCCCACGCCGACTACCACCGGGTGCTCACCGCGGGAGCGGGGGAGGCGCTGCAGCGGCAGTTGCGCGCGTTCGCCGACCGGACCACCCGCTACATCCGGATCTACCAGCTGTCCGATCCGGGCAGCTGGCAGACCGCGGGCGAGGTGGAGCACGCCGGGATCCTGGAGGCGCTGGCCGCCGGGGATGAGCAGGGGGCGCTCAGCGGGATCGCGCACCACCTGGAGCGGACCGCGCTGCGGGTGCTGACCGACTGCGCGCCCGAGTTCGTGCCGGTCGCGGTGCCGCACGCGGTGGCGCTCATCGACCGGCGCCCCCCGGCCGCCCTCCGGCTGAGCGGCGCCGGCTGACCGGCGCCAGCTGACCGGGTCAGGCGGCCAGGAAGGGCTGGACGACGGCGAGGAACTCGGCCGTCTTCTCGATCATGGTCCAGTGGCCGCAGCCGGACAGCACGTGCAGCCGTGCGTCCGGGAGCAGGTCCACCAGCTGGGCCGAGGACACCCGCCACGGCACCACCCGGTCGTCCCGGCCGTGCACCAGCAGCACCGGGAGGCGGAGGGCGGCCAGCTCGGCGCCGGCCAGGGCCAGGTCGTCCACCCAGCGCTGCCGCGGCGGGGGGAACATGGCCGCCCAGGAGTCCCGGACCGGCGGGCTGAGGCTGGCCTGGTAGCGCAGCTCGACCAGCTCGTCGGTGATCAGGGTGCGGTCATCCGCGAACAGGCCAATCACCTCGCGCATCTGCCCGGCGCCGGGGGTGTAGCCCCAGACGGTGTCCAGCCCGGCGGGCAGGGCCATGGCCACGCCCATCGACCCCATCGCCGCGATGCGCCGGACCGCCGCCGGGCGGGCGGCGGCCATCGACAGGGCGATGGCCCCGCCCATCGAGTTGCCGATGATGTCCACTGGGCCGGTGCCCAGCGTGTCCAGCACGGCCAGGGCGTGCCCGGTCCAGGCGGCCCGGCCGTAGCGGCGCGGCTCGCCGGTCGCGGTGCCGCCGAAGCCGAGCAGGTCGGGGGCGATCACCCGGCGGCCCGCGCTGAGCGCCGGGATGACCGGGCGCCAGTTCGCCGCGGCGGTCACGCCCGGGCCCGACCCGTGCAGCAGCAGGACCGGCGGCCCGTCCGCCGCGGCCGGCTGGCCGGTGTCGATGATGGCCGTGCGCACCCCGGCGATCTTCACGTGGGCGGCGGTCAGGGAGGTCGCGGTCATGGCGTCCTTTCCGGGCCGGCTGCGGCGGCCGGGACCGGGGGCGGGGCGGCGGGCGGTGCCGGGGACCCGGGCTGCGGCGCCTGGGGCTGGGTGACCGGGCGGCTGACCGGGCCCAGCCACATGTCGATGGATCCCGGCTCGGCGGGGTCGAAGGTGCGCGGGATCCAGGCCGCGTCATCCTCGATCCGGCGCACCCCGAACGAGTACTCGTAGGTGAAGCCCTCCGGGCCCAGGAAGTACAGGAAGACCGCGGTGGACTGCGGGTGCCGTCCCGGCCCCATCTCGATCTCGACCCCGCGGGACACCAGGAAGTGCCAGTTGCGGAACACGTCGTCGATGGTGGCCACCTGGAAGTTCAGGTGGCACAGGCCGGGCCGCTCGCCGCGGAACACGGCCAGCTTGTGGTGCACCGGGTCGACCCGGAGCAGGCAGGCGGCATCGCCGATCCAGTCGGACACCCGGGCGTTGAACCGGGTGCTCCAGAACCGGTAGGCCTCGTGCACGTCCGGGGCGTCCAGGCACAGGTGCCCGAACTCGGTGATCCCGGCCGGCCGGGTGAACGCGACCGGCCGGGTGATCGTCTCCTGCTGGCTCACCAGCTCCAGCCGGTTGCCGAACGGGTCGTCGAACGCGATGAACTCACGGACCCGGCGGGACCGGGCCTGCTGGGCCGAGCCGCGGCGCACCGTGATGCCACCGCGCTCCAGCTCGGTCTCGGCGGCCGCCAGCGCGTCCGGGCCGGCCACGGTGAACCCGGAGGAGATCACCCCGGACGGTCCTTCCACCAGCGCCAGGCAGTGATGCCGGTGGTCGGCGCGCAGGTGGGCGACGCCCTCCTCGGCCGGCGCGGCCAGTTCCAGGCCGACGATCCCGGTCGCGAACCGGGTGGCCGCGGCCAGGTCGGCCACGCCGGACCGGACGTAGGCGATGTCGGTGAGCGTGATCATCGGGTTCGCTCAGGCGTAGACCGGGGCGACGTCGATGTAGATCTGCCAGTCGCTGACCAGGTCGCCGTCGTACACCAGGACATCGGCGTTGGGCACCGTCACCGACTTGCCGTCCTTGCGCCGGTACTCCACGTCGATCTGCACGATGACGGTGTCACCGGCCTGGTAGACGTTCCTGATGTGGTGGGTGAGGCCGTCGATGGTGGCGAAGAAGCCCGCCACCGCCTCCTTGACCGCGGCCCGCCCGGTCACCGGGTCCGCGTTGGCGAAGCGGAACGTCGCGCCGGGGGTCAGGTGGGCGACGAACTTGTCGGGGTCGAAGGCGTCGATGTCGGCGAAGACCTGGGCTACGTCCCGGCTCATGGAGCCCTCCCTCATTGGAGGCGGCGGCCCGGGGCCGCCAAGAAGTGTATGCAGTTTGAAAGTGTATGCAGTTTGGCGGGAAAAAGGCAATGGGACGACCGGGGCGGGCGGCCGCGGGATAACCGGGTCCGCCGGCTTACGGGGTAAGGCGGCGGCTGGATCAGCCGGCCGGCTCGGCATTGGCCAGGAAGGCGTCCGGCGGCGGCGCGCCCCACAGGTGCGGCGGGACCTCCCATTCGCGGGCCACCCAGCAGTCGTCGATCTGGTCGATGTCGGAGAACCACTCGATCCAGGACCCCCACGGGTCCGGGTTGTAGTGGAAGAAATTGGAGCCGATCGTGTGGCGGCCCAGGCCCCAGCCCGGTTCCCGGCCCCGGTCACGCATCCGGTCGGCGCCCAGCGCGATCGCGTCGATGGACGGGACCTCGAAGCTGGCATGGTGGAAGCCGCGGTGCGTGCTGGCGATGAACCCGAACACGTGATGGTCCCCGGGCCCCGCGTTGAGGAACGTCACCAGGCCGTGGATCCGGTCGCTGACCCGCAGCCCGAGGACCCCGGTATAGAACTCGGTCATCACCTGCGGCTGGGCGGTGAACAGCAGGGTGTGGCCGAGGCGGCGCGGCATCGCGTCCGCGGTGGCCTGCCGCCACTGGGCCACCCCGATCCGCTGGCGGGG
>Ga0209415_10015318_pt1 | contig 12436 bp, 15 predicted proteins | sample PeaSoiSIISIP2007_FD_187696 | JGI IMG/M metagenome (GOLD analysis project Ga0209415, IMG submission 187696) | Peat soil microbial communities from Weissenstadt, Germany - SII-SIP-2007 (SPAdes) (version 2) | ecosystem: Environmental > Terrestrial > Soil > Wetlands > Peat | place: Germany... | reverse complement strand
GGATCTCTTCGACGGAAGGGACATGACGATAGACTCAGGCTACGTTAGCAAACTGGAGCAGCTCCTAAGGTCGTAAGGCGCCGCGTTCTCTCTCAGCCTGACGAGAGCAGCTCTATCCAGATTCCGTCGGGGTCCTTCACGTACACCTCGGTCCCCTTCGACTCCTTGGGAGAGACGGCAGAGGTCGCGCCCTTTGAGATGAGCTCCTTGTATGCCTTGGCGGCGTCCTTCACGACAAACGCGAGGTGGTCCATCTCCTCCCCCGAGGCGTACTCCGAGTAGAACCTGGTCCCAGGCGGATACCAGTTCAGCTCGAGCGTCTGCTCCGACCCCTTCCCCCTGAGCTGTACGAACTTGCCCCCGTGCGGCATCGTGCCCTTGTTCACGACCTTCATCCCCATGGCCTTGATATAGAACTCGAGGGACTTTTTCAAATCCCTCACCCTGATCCCAGCGTAGTAGAACCGGAACTTCATCAGGTCTGAGTCGTCAAGGCATTCGAATAAAGGATTCTAGCGGATGCCGAAGCTCAGGCCTTTGTCGTAGACGGCTGGCCGTAGTCCTTCGCCACCTTCCTTCGCCACATCACTAGGCCGACCGCGGCCAGTACGACGATAACAGCAGCTATGATCACGTAGGTCAAGGAGCCAAGCCCTCCGCCCGAAGACGATGAGGTGGAGCTTGTGCTCGTCGTCGTAGACGTGCTGGTGATCGGCGTTACAGTCACGGTTGTGGTAACAGTGCTCTGGCTCGTTGTGCTCGTGGGCGAGGAGGTCGTCGAACTCGTCGTCGACGTGCTGCTCGTCGAGCTAGTCGTAGTGGGCGAAGTCGTCGTGGTGGTGCTAGTCGTAGTGCTCGTGGTTGTAGAGGTTGAAGTGGACGTAGTCGTGGACGTAGTCGTAGACGTCGTCGTGGTAGCGTTCGAGTACCTGAACGTCGCGAGGCCGACCGCGCTCGTCCCGTCACCTCCCCATGTGGCGTTTACCGAGAAGACGTCGCTAGTCCACGCCGCGTTCCCGCCTGGATAGGAGGTGTAGTTGAAACTCCCAGTCGTCGAGCTTGGTATGGCCAAGGCGACATCAGCGACGCTCCCGCCAGAGTTCCTTATAGTGATGACGACACCAGTGTTCGTCCCAGGAGGCGGAGATACGACGCCCGTAATCACAATCGGCTGGATGCCAGAGTACGCAGGTTGATCGGTCTTGACATTGACGGTGTATGAGGTCAGGGCATGCGCTGGAGCGACAAACGCGGTAAGCGCAACGAGAACCAATATCGATACGGGCGCCTTCCGAAATACTTTGCTCAAGAACCTCTTTTCCCTCTCCCGACATTACTTCTAGTAACTCAATGGTATAAGTGTATTAGAGCAATTGGTCCAGATTCCCGATATCCGAACCAGGCCGAGCGTTTCCCCGAAGCTCCCTCGCGCCCGCGGACATTGGCGAGGGCCGCGTGCACTCTTTTAAGACACCGGAGCCGCAATTATCAGCATTGCGTCTGGGAGGAACCCCTCGCCTTCAGCCGCTATTCCTGCTTGCTCTCCTACTGGCGATGCCATTCGTCTCCCTTCCCCTCCTCGCCCAGGCCAGCGCCGGGGCGCCCGCTTCCGAGCACGGGATATCGGTGGTCGGAGACACCATCGTCGTCCAGACCTCTACCATGTCCATGGTCCTGAGCATCCCTGAGAAGGGGGCCATCCTCAACGTCACGGACGCCCTGACCGGCCAGTACCTGAAGCTGAATCAGAGCATCACGAACTTCCTCTGGGGCGTGGACAACTTCACCACGGTAACGACGAGTTCTCAGGCCGACCAGTTCAACTATACAATCGACCAGACGTCGAACTCCACCGACCTCCTCCTGGCGTGGCAGATACCTAGCCTCTATGATGTCCACGCCTTGGTGGAGGCCAGAGCTGACGGCTACATCGGGATGAAGCTCAACGTCACGAACCTGAACCCCGGCACGGAGATCAAGCGCGTGATCTTCCCATACATCGGGGGGATTCAGAGCATGGGCGCCAGCTCAGGCGACGACCTCCTCTCTATACCGGAGCGGGAGGGGTACGTCATCCAGAACGTCACGCAGTCCGTCGTCGCCGACCCTACCACCCTCGAGTATCCGGGCACGCTCAGCATGCAATACGTCTACTTCTACGAGCAGGGTAAGGGCGGGATCTACCTCGGGATGCAGGACAGCCAGAGCAACTACAAAGGGCTCGAGCTCCTGAAGGCGGCCTCGAACGCATACAGCTTCGACTGGTATCAGTACGCCGCCAACATCACGATGGGGAACAGCTACCAGATGGGCTACTTCGCCATGTTCAAGGGAGTCGCGGGGACCGACTGGTCTGCAGGGGCCCAGGTCTACAAGGACTGGGCGTTGAATCAGTGGTATGTCTCCGCAGGCCCCGTCGCCCAGAGGACCGACATCCCCACCTGGGTGAAGGACCTCGACCTGGTTTGGGGGACGGAGGAGTACGTGACCAACCAGACCAACGACCAGGTCTATCTCGATGGGACCAACTCATCGCAGATGGGCGCGTTCATGGGTCAGGTGAGGAGCATGCTCCCCAATGCCAACATGATGCTCTATTGGTTCGGCTGGAACCGAGGCGGCTTCGACCGGGGCTACCCGGACTTCTATCCTCCGCGCGACGGAGCCCAGGCATTCCAGCAGGCGATCAACGCGACCCACGCCCTCGGCATCAAGGTCATGCTCTACTTCAACGGCAGGCTGGTCGACGACACGACTCCCACCTACCAGCAGAGCCTCCAATACCTGACCGTCGACCAGAACGGCGCCCCCTACATCGTCAGCTACGACAACGGGACCCTCACGGGGGGCATCCCTGCTCCTTCGACCTCATGGTGGGTGGACGAGGTGGAGAACTTCACCGTCACTGCGGTGAAAGACTATGGGGTCGACGGCGTCTTCCTCGACCAGAGCACCGTTGCCAGCCCAGTGCTCGACATGTCCACCACCCACGGCCACCTGCCCGGGGGCGGCTCATGGTGGTGGCAGGCCGAGAGCAGTCTCCTCGAGGGCGTTCGGACTTCCATCCGGCAGTATAGCCCTCAGGCGATAGTCTCCTCGGAGAACGTGAACGAGGTCTACATCAAGGACGTGGACCTCTTCCAGAGCTACGACTATGAGTACGACTTTGAGAACCTCTACCCGCAGGGGTTCAGCGCGCCCCTCTTCGCCTACGTCTACCACGGGTACACCCTCCAGTTCACGGGCTACTTGCTCCCCTTCGGGGTCTCCGACTACGCGGAGGGCTCATACCTGCACGGCGTCGCACAATCCATCGCGAACGGCTACATCCCCGGCGTCAACACTGGGCTGGCGCCCTCGGACGTCTGGTGGTTCACCAGGACGACGAAGAGCGTCCTCGAGACGGTAGTCAACACCAGGCAGGCCTTCAAGCAGTTCCTGACCTACGGGACCGCGCCTCTGCCCCCTCTCTTCCAGACTAGCTCTTCGTTCTTCTTGGGCGCGCCCGTATTCGCTAGGAACCTTACCGCCCCGTCGATCACTAGCGGAGCATTCGTCCTCCCAGACGGGAGGGAGGCGATTGTCTTGGCTAACATGGCGGGAGACCGCAAGACCGAGTCCGGCACTTTTCCAGACGGCCTCGTGGCTCAAAGCAGCCAGACCTTCCTGGTGACGGAGGCCTTGGACAACAAGACGACCTTGGTCTTCCTCATGAAGGGGTCCGCCCCCTTCGATGTGACGATACCTCCGCTATCGGTGGAGACTCTCACGCTGGAGCCGGAGCCCAGCACGACCATCTTGACCGCCGGGTCGCAGAGGGGTTCGAGCGACAATCAGCTTTACCCCCTCTTGTTCTCTTCCTCTTCCGTGGTCAGGAGCATAGTGCTCAACTCCACCGAGCTGAGCCCCTCCGCCGCCTCTGCCAGCGTCGTCGCGGGGTCGTTGAGCTTGTCCGTCGACGAGCCTTCGGCCCACGGGTTCGTCCATCTCGTCCTCCCCAACGACCTCCTCGGCCTCTCGGCCTCAGCAGAGGGTGCTCCCAGGACATTCCTCGACGGTGCCCTCGCGAACGCCACCGTCTTCCAGAACTCCACGACTGCCTCCGTCCTGATAACATACGGAAAGGGCGCCCACGAAATCACGATCGGCGCGCCCGTGCCTCCCGCACCCGCTCCAACCACAGCAGTCCGGGAGTCTTTCTTCACGAGCCTGACGCAGCAGCTTCATCAGAACGAGGTGACCTACCTGGGGGTCGGGGGCCTCCTCGTCGCGATAGGCATCGCCGCCGTGGGCTCCTTCACGGTCGCGCGGCATGATAGGCGAAGGAAAGGGGATTGACCGCCCATATTCAGGCGGGAATATTCCAGCCAGTCCCCCTAATATACCAGGAATATGCCACTAGAGAATAATGCGAAGCCTAGTCGTAGTAGCAACCACGTCTCGGGGAGCGGTCAACAAGTTCCCGAAGAGCTCCCTCGCCGAGGCGCGGAACCTCAAGGATTTCCTCGAACAGACTGGGGAGTATGCGACGGTGGCTCTCTACGAGCTGGATAGATCCCTCGGGCCTATCAAGCAATGGGCGAAGCTCGAAGAGATTACCGAATAGGCCCGCCCTGCTGGTCTCTCGGGGCCGCGTCCTGAGGCGAGGCCCGATTTTGGAGCCGCGGTCACCCGACTATCCGGGTGATCTTGCTGGCTATCTCTCCCTCTACGTGGAGAGTCCAGAGAGCCTCTGGGACGTCGACGGCTATGAAGAGCCACGAGAGGAATATCACCTCAACTGCGGCGACCGCAAGGCCCTGAATCCACTTACCAATTCCTAGGTGGACACTAAAGTCGTTCGAGTCTCCTGTGAGCATGATAGTGAATGCCCTGTCTGCCAGGATGATGTCGCGCAGGAACCCGGCCTTTTGCGCTTGGATCACCCTGCCGAGCGGCGGGTTCGCGTACTGGGTCTTGTAGCCGTCCGCCTGAAGTTGCTGCTGGATTTGCGAAGCGAGCTGGTCCAAGTCCCTGTTCTTGTTCTGAAAACGCATGACTTTCTCTGAAACCAAGGTCTATCTTTAGCCGCCGGATTCTCGCGAGCATATACGGGTTTCTTAAGATCCAACGACCGAACCGAGCCGGGGGGAGGCCGCGCCTGACCGAAACTCCAACTAGAATACCGAAGGGCCTTTTAACGTGCCGAAGGAGGAGCTCCGAGAAAGACCGGCAACCGGCCGGCAGTCGTCCTGAACAATGACGAGCTTTGCGCGATAGCGCGCTGCACCGCCACCTTCAACTTCTTCTCCAGCATGATAGGCGCTGTGATAATCCTCACGCAGTCGACCGCCTCGGGATGACCTCTTCTTGATCGGCGTGACGATAGCGCTCGCGAGCCTTTGGTCGTTGCTGGGTGCGCTCATCGGCGGTGCAATTGCACAAGCCTTCGGCCTCTACCCGGATCTGGTCGTGAGAGCGTTGGGAGGGTCGTTCTCCTTCCTCTGGGTGTTATACTCCCCGGTCCGTCATGTGAAAGGCATCCCGACCGCCGCCGAGGTCGAGAAGTGAGAAGAGAGGGCTAGCGCGCCCACCCAGAGGACGGCAGAGGCGGCCACCGGCAGCCAGAATCCAGGCTTCGACGTCTTGTGGTGGAATACGAATCCCCCGATGATTATCCCGACGAAGCCACCGACAAGCGCGGTGAGCCACAGCTTCCTCTCGCTCACCCTGCTTCGCCTCCCCAGAGCCAGCAGCTTGTCGATGCCCATCGCAACGAAGCCAAAGATGCTTGCCAGCGCGACCCATTCGATTAGCAGCGTCGTATCAGGATTGAAGGGCAATTCGCTTCCGCCCAAAAGGCTCTGAGACTTTAATACGCTGAGCGCTCATGCCCTCGCATTGTCTTTTTCCGAAGAAACCGAATACGATGACCAGATTGTGATTGTCGACGGCATCGGGATCACCCACTTCATCCCCAAGCGCGCCCCCGCCCAGAAGGCCGCGCCCGCAAAGAGTCGGAAGAAAAAGAACCATTGAAGCCGGAGCTACGGGCTTCCGGCTTTCAACCAGATGATGTTGCCGTCGGGGTCTTTGACCTGCGCCATCTCGCCCCACTCTGTCTTGGCGTAGTCCATCGCGAGCTTCACTCCCTTCTTCTTGAGGTCCGCGACGGTGCTCTTCAGGTCGTCGCTGTAGAACGCGATGCCGCTGTTCCCCGGCTCGAGCTTCCCCTCGCAAAGGTGGAGCTTCCAGTTCGCTCCCTTGGGCCACGCCGTGACCCAGTGGTCTTCGACGGAGGTCTCAAAGCCGAGCTTGTCCTTGTACCAGGCAGCGGATTTCTTCCCGTCCGATACTATCACTGCAATGCTGATGTCTTTTGAAAGCATGGGCTTGTCCCCAAGAGGGTCGCTTTTCCCCTTTTCGGCTCCAGGCGTCAGGAAAGATCTGAAGCCCTGAGCTTCTCGCCGAATCTCTCGGAGAAGACGAGCTCCTCCAAGGCCTTCCTGTTCTTCTTCCCCAGCATCTTCCTCTTCGGGTAGCCGAACCCGAGGACAGCCGCCGGCTTTAGGTCGTCCGGGATGGCGTAGTCCTTGCGCACGGCGGCCTCGCCGACGCCGGTGTAGATGCCAGAGGCGACGCCGAAGTTCCACGCCGCGAGCTGCATGTCCTGGACGACGCGCCCCGCGTCTATGGTGCTGCCGGGCACCTTGAGGTCGATCAGGATGAGTATGGCGAAGTCCGCCCCCTCGACCCACTTTCCAGTAGTGCTGTCGGCCGAGAGCCGCCTGAGGTTGGCGCGGTCCTGTATCACGACGAAGCGCCAGTGCTGCGTGTTCATCGACGAGGCCGTGAGCCTCGCAGCCTCGAGAATCTTACTCTTCGTCTCGCCAGGGACGTGTTTGGATTCGAACTCCCGCACGTCCAGCTTTGTGGAGATGGCCTCGAACGTGTCCATGACGAGCGAAAGTATGCTCGCTCTTAGTTTAAACTTCCGGTGGGCCTTCGCTAGATATTTAACGAGTGAAACCGCCCGGAGCCGCATGGCCTCCCCGCCCCAGCCGCCGTCGTCTTCGCCGAGCAGGAAGAGGAGGGTGTTCTACGCTCTCTCGGGCATACTCGCGGTGATGGTGATAGGCACGGTAGGTTTCCACCAGATAGAAGGGATGGACTGGGTGAACGCCGTCTACTTCGAGAGCATGCTCGCCACGGGGCAGGGTCCGCCGATCCAGCTGATGACCGATTCGGGGAAGATCTTCGCGTCGGTAATGGCCTTCGTCTCTGTCGGCTCCGTGATAACCGCCTTGGTCGTCACCCTCGTCCCCATAATCTCGCAGCTCTGGCGAGAAGGATGGGAGAGGGCGGAGAAAGACGCGAAGGAGGTAGAACGAGAGTTGACGGGAAAGAAAGAGAAGGCCGACGGGTAATCATCAACGCGCGTGAATCATCGGCTAGCTGTTGAGCCGCGCGAGGAAGACGGTCTCTGAATAAGGCCTCTTGTCCCTCTCGGTCCTGTCCTCGACTGGTCTATTGAATTGCTTCTCAATCCTCATGCCCGCGATTTCGAATATCTCTGGGTAGAGCGATAGCTTGTCGTTGGCTATGATAAAGTAAAGTGCATCATCGGGGAGCTGGCGCTTCATGTTGATGAGGACCTTGCTGATGCCCTCGACGTAAGCTCTCCGGGCCTTCACGCTCTTGCCCTTCTTCTTCCGCCCAATCTCCAGCTCGTCTCTTCGCTGAAAGCCGAAAAGCTCGTACGCATACTGGTGTTGCTCGTGATAGTCAATCTGGCCAACGTATGGAGGCGAGCTGAATACTCCTCGGAACTTATGATTCTTCATCCATTCCTCGGGCAACTCCATCTGAAGGTTAACCGTTTGAGAGTCTCCTTTTACGACAAATGAGTCAACTTTCTTGCGAACCTCCGAGAACTCGGAGATTCTCCTCACCGTGTCCTTACTGTAGAACTTGAGCCTTGGAATAATCGTCTGGACTGGCGTGCATATTCTGCCCTTGTGCTTGTAGCAGACGTATGGTTCCCTAACCGGTTTTGTCGGGGTCGCCAGTTCGTAGTGGTAAATCAGGCGACATGAGCGCGCCGTCCTACTAAGGATAATTCTGAGGAGATCTTGAAAGGTGTATTCAGGTATCAGTCTCTCGTAGTAGAGAAGTTCTTTCAGGCTCCGCTCAGCGAACCAGGTGTTGAGGTACTGGCTTGTCGTTGTCAGTTCGGTTGCCTCGTTGACCAGTGGGACGAAGTTGCCAGTGAACGCTCTCTCGCTGAAGCCGACCACACGCCTCATGATGTCCATCACCTCCCGTTCCACTAGCGTGGGCTCGTAATTTGCAAGCTTCACTTTGGCAATCCTCGTGTTGAAATCCGAAATGTCAATTCCGACTGAATGGATACCCATCTCGGCGGCCTGGACGAGGGTGGTGCCCGAGCCGCAGAATGGGTCTACCACTACTTCTCCTGGCTTGAAGTAACGCGAAAGGAAATACTCGACAAGTTGAGGGATGAACTTTCCCAGGTAGGGATGGAGCCTGTGGACGTGCTTCGTCCTCTCCCTCTCAGGGACGTCGAGAAACGCTATCGAGGTGTCGCCTATCTTCAGCGCCTCCATCCGAGACCTGACCCTGTCGTTCCAGCTCTCGACATACCCCAGCAGCTCTCTCTTGGAGACCCTCAGCCCGCCGCTCCCTGCCCTGCTGACGACCTTGCCGCTCGCGTCGTATCTCCGGAGGCGGTTGTACTGGACGAGGTAGGAGATGTTGCTCGGGGTCTTGCCGACAAGGGCGGCTGCGTCATTCAAAGTAAGCAGGTCGTCAAGAAGCGGGCTCCGCCGCGCTCCCTGAGCCGGTCTCTTCGCCAAGAACTCTTCAGGCCAGAGACCCGTGTTTTCTATTAATGCCTTCCGCGATGCGCTGCAAGGTCATTCTGCCACCCAAGGCATATACTTCCTCCGGAGCGTAGGGGTGGGTCGCTTGGGACTACGCCGAGACCTCTCCTACTTCGACCTGATGAACATCGTCATCGGGGCAATCGTCGGCAGCGACATCTACATCGTCCCCGGGATTACCGCGGGGCTCATCGGCCCCTTCGCCATCGCGATCTGGATAATCGGCGGGGTCGCCGCCATGGTGCTCGCGATGGTCTTCGGCTACTGCGCCTTCTACGTCCCCAACGTCGGGGGCTCGTACGCCTACGTCTCCACCGCCTTCAACCGGTTCTACGGCTTCGTCGCCGGCTGGAGCATGTGCATCGCAGAGATCGTCGCGCTCCCAGTCTTCGCGATCGTTTTCGTCAGCTACCTCCAGTACTTCATCCCACTGGGCGCCGAGGCGCAGCTCGTCGTCAAGACCCTCTTCGTCGTCGCGTTCGTCGCCATAAACATCCGAGGCGTGAAGGCCGCGGGGAGGCTGAACGACGTCCTCACCCTCGCGAAGCTCACCCCGCTCCTCCTCATAATCGTGCTCGGCCTCGGGTCGCTCGCCCTCAACCCCAAGCTCGTCGGGAACTACTCGCCAATCACCCCCTTCGGGCTCAACAACTTCGGGACCGTCATGGTGCTTGTCTTCTGGGCGTACGCGGGGTTCGAGCTGGGCAGCCTCCCATCCAGCGAAGTCGTCGACCCGAAGAGGAACGTCCCCCGGGCGCTCATCGCGGGGATGGCGATCGTGGTATTCTTCTACGTCCTGACAAACGTCGCCGTCTTCGGGCTAGTCAGCTCCGCCGACCTAGCGAAGAGCGCCATACCGCTCGTTCTGGTGAGCACGGTCCTACTGGGGACCGCGGGCGCGGTCATCACTGGAGTGGGCGCCCTCGCCTCCGTCTCCGGGACTGACGAGACGGAGGTCATGGGTACGGCCCGGCTGATATACGCGATGTCGGCCGACGGCCTACTTCCAAAGGCCCTCGCCAGGGTGCACTCGCGCTTCAAGACCCCCCACGTCGCGATCCTCCTCGAGGGCGCCATCGCGCTCGCGCTCTCGCTCTTCACGGGCATAACCCAGCTCATCTCGTTCGCCGTCTTCAACCTCGGGGTGTGCTACCTCCTCGTCTGCCTCGCCCTCGCCGTCCTGAAGAGGAAGGGCGAGAAGGGCCTGCCAGGGCAGGGGGCCATCCCTTGGCTGGGCGCAGCGGTCAGCCTCTACCTGCTCTACTCCACCTCCCTCCTCGACAAGGTGCTCGGGTCGGTCTTCGTCCTGCTCGGCGTCCCCGTCTACCTCTTCTTCTCTAAGACGACCGTCCGCCAGGTCGAGGCCGGGCTCATCTCGGACGAGGCGATCCTCCAGGCAGAGCTCGAGAAGCAGTACGGCTTCCTGGCGAACCTCGTGAGGCTGGCTCGGGCCGCCTACCGGCGCCTTGCGCACAGGCCGAGAGATGACGGTAGGTGAGCCAGCGGATGCACGAGCTCATCCTCGCCTCCCCAGGCCGCGCTTGCACCAGCTTCGACATCCTCCCATTCTAGCGCGACGTCTGCAGGCAGTTCTTCCCACGCAAGAGCAACGACGAGATCGAGCAGATGGATGCGCGGCGCTTTCACCGCGACGGCGTCCACCTCAACAGCGTAAGCGGGAAGCTCCCGGTCGACCTCATGGAAGAGTTCCTCAGCACGGGCAACTGACTCAGGAAGTCGTCAGCGTCAGGTCGAGAGAGCCGACGGTGAGGCTCACGTGGGGAAGCGCCACGTAGACGATGAAATCGACCTCGTTCCCGTTGCTGGCGACGGTCACCGGCAGTGGCGGGCTGATGCTCGCGATGGAGAACCCTACGGTCGACACGATGGCGGACTTCACGGCCAGGTCTGGAATCGCCTCGGTCACAATGTCATCCGTGTTGTAGGGCGTTATCTCGACCTTCACGGGTATCGTGTCGGTCGAGTAATACAAGCCCGAGCTCTGGTTCTGGATGACAGCGCTGACGAAGTAGTTGCTGTTCACGGAGTCGGGCTGCCACGTCGCCTTTGCCGCTGCTATGCTCGAGACCCAGCGAGAGGGGTGGGGCAGGTTGGCGACGGTCACATCGACCCCCTGGGACGGTATCCTGTACTCGAGCTTGGCGGGCTGGTCCCCGTTGGGGACCTGGAACGCCACCTGCCCCGCGACCTGCTGGCCTGTCGAGAGCGTGGCGTTGGGCAACGCCATCCTCACCGCCTTGTCGGGCGTCGTCTCGTAGCCGGCATTGCTGCTCCCGATGAGGTTGAAGTATGACCCGTCGACAGGATGGCCCACGGTGTCGTTGCCCGTCAGCGTCACGTCGTAGATGTAGACGGTCGAGCCGGTCGGGGAGTCTGTCGTCGTGTTGTCGACCGTCGTCCTGGTGACCAAGATGCTCACTGGGCCGCTCGCTGACGCGGTGCTCGCCACCGTGCTCACCCTCTGAGTCGAACTCCCGCCGGCCTGCAGCTGCGAAGTCGTTGTTGAGGTGCTCGGCGTGCCCGGGGTTCCCTTCAGGACGTACCCCCCGATTAGGCTGGCCCCTATCACGACGACGATTATTATTGCCGCAGATAGCAAGCCGTGACTCTTCGGCTTTTGGTTTTCCACCAGGCCCTGACTACCTTCCTGATTGACAGGGCCTTCTCATTAATAGTCTTGTCCGGCGCCGGCCAGCGTCTCACAATGGCCACGCCATCAATCCCTGTAGACCCTGTCGTGGTGCTCGTAGTCCTCGAGGACGACCGTCCTCCTCGCCTCGTCGATTGAGAATACCAAGACGAAGCTGCCGACATGCACCCTCCTCTTTCCGGCGAGGGGGAAGTGAAAGGGTTTGAACGCGTGGGGGTCCCCGGCTATCTCCTTGATCTTCTTCGTTACCGCTTCCATCTGTTGGGCGTCTTTCTTTGCCAGTTTTCTGAAAGCCCTGTCGAGATGCTCTCTGATCTCAAGCTCATACATTCATTTCATTCCGTACCCTCTTCCGCAGGTCTTGGACGCTCCCAACCCTCAAGATCCGTTCCTTCTCAGCCCTCTTGAGCTTCTTGATGTATTCTGGCCTGACCTCGGAGTCCAATACGATCTCCTTGTACTGCTTGGCCATCTCGTTTATGGCCTGAGACTTGTCCCTCAAGCCATACCGCGCCTTCAAGATGTTGATGACCTTGTTGGCATCCTCGTCGATTTCCACGATGGCCTTGACCATGTTAATATGGTATTAATACGCCGATTTAAGCGCAACTGGGTCTGGCAATCTAGTCGTCGCAGTTTTTGCATCTGTTCGGAGGGAAGAAGCTCATCATTCCCACGGGAATGCTGTGGACCTCGTAGAGCTCAGGCGGAATCTCCTTTGGAATCTCTTTCGGCATGCCAGCAGATCTGGTGATTGGATAAAAGCGCCCCGCTACGCTGAGACCACGGAGATGGGAGTGCAGTTGAGGAACTGGAACGGCGTGAACCTCGGCATGACCACAAACAGGGCAACGTAACTATCGCAAAGCGCCGCGGCCCCGGC